>Ga0247682_1000358_pt1 | contig 13776 bp, 20 predicted proteins | sample CNK23_metaG_FD_190130 | JGI IMG/M metagenome (GOLD analysis project Ga0247682, IMG submission 190130) | Soil microbial communities from Purdue University Martell Research Forest, Indiana, United States - CNK23 | ecosystem: Environmental > Terrestrial > Soil > Temperate forest > Bulk soil...
TGGCGGCCGGCGTACAGGTCGATTGCACGCACCTTGCCGGTGGTTTCGTTCTTCGTGCCGCCGCAAGCCATAACCAGTAGATTCATCGCGTGCTCCTTGCTTCCAACAAAGAGATCGTAGCACGACGGGCGAGGGTAGGACAAGAAAAAAGAGCGCACACGGCGCTCTTTTTTTCGAGGCTTAAAAACAGGTTAGCACTCGCGCAGATAACGACTCAGCGGTGCGTAGATATTGGTCCCGATTGGCGGGATCCCGTAGAGGTGAATCTGGCTCAGCGGCATATGCACGCTGCACCCGATGAGATCGGAGCAGGACAAACATTCGAGCTCAACGACAACCTCTTCCGCACTGACCTCCTTTGTAAACGCATCCGCATCATTAGCAACGCGCATCGGTTCGACGCTGGCGACGCGCGCGGGAGACCCACAGCACGGGCAATGTAGTGTTTTCATCGCGTGTGCTCCTTTCGTGACTGGCAGGAAAAAAGAGCGCGGTGCGCGCTCTTTTTCCGGAGGAACAGTGCCGACCTACGCGCTGAACACCGTCCCGCGGCCTTCGACCGTAACCGATTTGACGGCGAGCTTGCCTTCCTTTGCCAGGCGCTTGACCTGAATTTTTGTAGTGGTCAGCATACCCTCACCGCGATCCGGGAAACGCTCGCGCAGCTGCGCGTAGATTTCGTCGACGGTCCCGCCGCCCGCTTGGAGGATTTCAATGATCGCCCCAATGACGCCGGGCTTTGATTTGTCGACCTTGGCAGCAGTCGTGACATCGGGCTTGCCTTCGGCCGCGGCGACTTTGTCGTACAGCACGACGGGGTCGAGCGTTTCGACGGTCGGCGTCGGCTGCTTATGGCGCGGCTGGGTCGACGTTTCAGTAGGCTCGGCGGCGAAGGCGTGCTGCTCGAGTGCGGCCCATAGGCGCGCGGTGCCTGCTTCGCGAGTCTCGAATTTCTTGAGGTGAGAACCGGTTACCGCGTTGTAAAACTCGCACATGATGTTGCGCGGAAACTGCAAAAAGATGTCGTTTGGTGTGCGGAGAACGTAATCATTCTTTGTCGCGGCAGCTCGGGCGGCGTCCTCGGACGCGAACGAGCGAACAGCGGCGCGGCCCTTGTCGTCGGCGGGCGACAGGATGTAGGTGATCGGCATGGCGTGCTCCTTTCGTTACAGTGATTGGATATTGAGCGCGTTTGGCGCCGCTGTCAATCCGAAAAGAGCGCGTCGGATGTTTTTTTTTTGCGAGAATGCAGCCCGTGCGATTTGGTAATCGTACGGGCCGCGCGGTGCTACGCCGCTCGAGCGACGCGCATATATACGGTCTTGAACCGCGTTTGGCTGCACGGGAGGCCCTCCTCGCGCGCCTTGCGCAGCAGCGTTGACCAGCCCTGGTTTGGGTGGCGCTTGATGAATCGCTCGAGCTTCGATTCGGGCGCGCCGGGGCGACCACGACGTGATGAGCGCGGCATGTCAAAAAGCCACGGCCCTGGAGTGTTTTGTGGGACCTTGCTTAGTTGCGCAACGACCTTGGTTAGGTCGGACGTGTCATCGGCGACGGGTATTAGTATAAATTTAGGCATTGTGTTCTCCTTTCCGAACACCGCGAAGTATTCAGCAAGAAAAGAGATGCGGAAAGCAATTTCGTGTAAAAAATTGTTTGTCAACTAGAACAGAGGTGTAAACAAGGTAAACGCACTATTAAAACGGCGCATCGTCGTCTGGGGCTTCGTCCGCATAAACAACGGCTGAGTTTTGCGTAATGGGGTCGAATATTACAACGAGTTCGCGCACCGCGTAATTTGCAGCGCTGCGCACATAACCCATAGCGGTTGTCGGGCCGAAGCGCGCGGTTTTTTTCGCGAAGCCCAATTGGCGCATAGCCTCGGTCAAACGCTCACTGTCGCCCTGGTGGCGCTGATGATAAGGTTTAGCGAGTATTTTCCACACTTCCGTTGTTTTAATTTTACCTTGTTTATCGGCAAAAACTTCGGCGAGGATTTCAGCCCATGGTTCCTCCTGGCGGAACGAGTCCTGGACCTCAGCGGCCGCAGCCCACAGCGAACGATCGAGCCTGATCGACTCGCCGGCTGATTCAGCGGTGGCGGCCTCGGCCCATAGCTGATGAACATCACGGCGCAGGCCTGGGATGTCAAATGCACTCACCTGTATAGGCCAATAGCGTCTATTCTGCGCATCTTTGAGAAAACTCGTAGAATTGGTCGAGGCGAAGAAAACGGACTGGCGAGGCGCCTCTGTTACCATGCGATCGTAGGCTAGACGTGCGGCATCGGACTTACGGGATAAAAACGCCTTGAGCACTTCGACATCCTTGGTTCGTATACCTTTAAGCTCAGAATATTCGACGATCCACTTGCCGGCGAGATGCTCGACGATCTTACGGTCATCGGCGCCCAGCGGTAGCACGTCGGTGAACCATTCGTCATTGACCGCAAGCGTCGCAAGTGCTGTTGATTTCTCCGAACCCTGATTTGGATCAACCAGCACCATAATTTCGTCAAACTTGCAACCCGGGTCGCGGACGCGTCGGACTGCGGCGAGGAGCATCAGGCGACCCGTGGCGCGGGTATAAGCGGTATCGTCTGCTTGCCCATAGCGCGTGAGCCAAGAGGGCGCCGCCGTTGGTGCACCGGCGAGATTACCGATGCGCGGAACGCCGTCCCACGTTGCTTCGACAGCTTTGAGATAGTCAACCACGGGATGGAATTGGTTGAGGTGAGTTAAATGGTCCATCATGTCAAAGAAGAAGTCTTTGGACGGACGAAATTGGAAATTGCCGTCAATAGCGAGGCGTAACTCATTAACCTCATGGTCGTTCAGCACTCGCATCGGTCGATCTTTTAGACCCGAGACATAGCCTTTAGCGGTGAAGACGTTGCGCGAGAACGTGGCTCCCAGGTTGACGAGCGCTTTTTTTATATTGTCCTGGTTGTCGGCAAGGATCGTTCCTTTGGCACTGTAGACCCAGCCGGTATCGACTTTTTCGCGGGCGTCTTGGGCTTGTTTGAGAGCGTAGGTTTGCGGTTTTCCTTGTTCGCGGCAATGTGCGGAAATACCATAATCGGGATCGATTAGGAGTTTGGCGATCTGCTCGTCGTCCCATCCGAAGCGCGCTAACTGGCAGGCAACGTAGAAAACAAGCCTTGAGCGATCGTTGCCGTAGCCCAGTGCTTTGGGGTCGCCGGTTTTAATAATGCGCTTGAGGGAAGTCGGGAGATCATCAAATAATGGCGCTGCGCCCAGCATTTGGCCGATTGTAGGGTTGGCGATATTGCGCTGCGGCTTTTTGTAAGGTGTTTCTGAGAGTTGTGGCGCAGCATCAAGTTGGCGGCTACCGCGGATGTCGGCGATGCGAAACTCAGCGGCATCCTTGGCGCGGCCATAATAGAATGATTGGCTTAGAGTCCATGATTCGCGAGCCAGCTCGCCGCCCAGAATGGCGTTGGCACGGTCGGCCATTTTTGCGCGGCCTTGCGGTAGCATTTTACCCACAAAGGGAAACAAGACACGCCAGCGTGGCGCTGTGGGTGTGTGGGATGGACTGCTGTAGAGAATAGCGTCAATGTCTGCGGTGCGTAGAGCCTGCTCGGCGGTATCGAATGATATTTTCTCGCCGTCGTAGTCGACCTCGACGCCGTAGACCTGCAGCACATTTGGATCGTGCCGCAGAGAATCGTTCTCGGTCCTGTCCTCGCCGAAGGTTGCGAGCTTCAGCAGCGGCAGGTCGTGCTTTGAGGGAGCGACTTCGGATTCTATGAGGTTGAGGAGCTCGTCCCGGGTGAGTTCGCGCTCCTGTTTGGTGCGTGCGAAGCGGTCCCGGAAGATTGTGACGAGCATCTGTTATCCCAGAACGGGGCGACGGGGGACGCACTATAACGATCGTTGCTAGGTATGTAAAGAGGTAGCTTTTTAGACATAAAACGTAAGACGCAATGTTTGTCATGTTTTTTAACGTGTTACGCTTAGTCATTGATTTTGTTACGTTGTTTTGGATGTTGTTTGTTATGTACGGGGGTGTACTCTATTATACGTTTATGTTTCCCTTTTTATTTTTTACCTTAATAAGGTAATTTAAAAAAACAGGGAAACATTAATAACAACATATTAATAACAATGGGTTAGAAATGTTAAGTGCAATGTTACGAACTTACAGTTGTATGATAAGGTTCTAACAAGTTTTTCAGTTGTAGAACTAAGTCTTTGTTATTACTCGATTTGCGTTTTTAGAGCGGATTCATTATATTAAGCGTTGACGCCGACGGCTCGCAGGTTGGGATAATGGACTGGCATATCGCGCGGTTCTTCCATGGGTTCGAGGAGCGCGCAGCACGCGCTTTAGATGACGGCGAGGGCGGTTTGATGGCCGCATTCTGTCCTTTAGAGCGCTATGCGTGGATAGCACACGGGAAAAAACGGGAGGCGGTTCGCCCGGTTATCGGCGGGTGCATTTTCGTGCAGGGCGCGCGCGACCCTAACCGGTGGCACGATACGGCCGCACTTGAAGGCTTCATCGGTTTCATGGGCGCCGACCAGGCGTATCCCGATCCGATTAGATTATCTGAGGTCGAGACATGGCGCGCGTGCGCAGGCCCGACATGGCTCGTTGACTTTGGTGACTGCAGCGTTGTCGAGGATCCCCTGCAGCGTGGTGAGGTTGTCCGGCTCAGGGCCCTGACCGACGTAGACATCGACCTGTACCGCACAGTCGAGATGGCGCGCTTCGTGTTCCCGAATCCAACGACAATGGGTGTCGTCGAATGGGTCCAAGGCGATGGCACAGCATGGGTCACGTTCCGCGGTCTATTTAACCAGGAGACAAAGATAAGTATCTCAGCCCGGGCACTAGAGCGGGTCCGGGTCGATTCTAAGCGCCAGCGAGCGCGGTTAACGGTGGTGCGATGAATGTATTATTTACCTGTTTGAGGCATATTATTGAATAGTTTCAATAAGTTAGCTGGATGAGCGGGACCGCTATCCATATACAGATCCATGTAACCGCATAAAAATGCAAAATAATTTTGCGGCGGCCCTTTACGTGGGCGGCGATCGTTCTTATGTGCTCTCTCGAGCGCTGTCCAAGCTGGGCGGTAAAGGCCCGGTAGAGTAATCCGAGCAAATAGCTCGGACGAGGCACTTCGCGGAAAAAAGATATTTTTCCGCGCGACGGCGCAGCTTTCTGCGAAATCTCACATGAAAAGCTCTTCCAGCAGCGTTTACGGCCCGCCAGCGCGCGCCGCGAAGCTCCCGTTGATCCCTGACCCGCTCGACGAGAAGGAACACCTTTTCGTTGACGAGTTGATGATCGATGCGGACCCGCAGAAAGCAGCGATTCGCGCTGGGCTATCCGCCCGCATGGGCACAAGCCTCATGTCGAAGCCGCATATTCAAGCGGCCATATCGACAGCCCGCCGATTACGCGCCGCGCGTGTGCGAGTCCCGCAGGACTATGTTCTGCGCCGCTGGCTCGATATTGAGCAAGCCGACCCGCGGGAGATTGTTGAGCACTGGAAGGTTCCATGCCGGAACTGCTGGGGCATCGACCATCACTCTCAGTATAATGACCACGAGTGGGAACAATACGCAGCGAAGCGGCGCGCGCAACGGCGTTACCTCGAGATTAAAGCGCGCGATATGGACGAGGCTGAACGGGAATCATGGATTAACCTCGAGCTCGGTGACGAAGAGCGCGGAGGACCAGGGTACACTGTTCTTAAAGATCCGATGCGTGGCCCAGACTTTGTGGAATTTTGGGCGCAGCATGCAGCTCGGTTAGACAAAATAATGCCCGCTTGGGCAGCGTCCAATTCGGATCATACATGCCCGGCCTGCTATGGTCTTGGCATCCCATTTATCGTATTCCACGACACGCGTACATTGTCTCCGGCTGCCGCGGCGCTGTACTGCGGTGTGAAGCAGTCGAAAGATAGTTTTGAGATTCAGCTGCGCGATCAAGACGAGATTCGCACGCTATTGGCAAAGCATCTCAACTACTTCGTCGAGCGCAAGGTCGTGCTGGTTGCTGGTGTCGAGCAGCTGAGCGAACAAGAGCTCATTGAGAAACGTAAGATCCTAGATGCCGAGTATGCTGAGCTCGTCGAGTCTGCCGCCGCTAATGGCCTTGCAGACGGAAATCTCCTGGAAGGAGATTCGGAACGAGGAGTTTCGGCGTAGGCTTGGTGTTCGGCGCAAGAGTCGACACGAGCAGTATATTGAGGACCCCGCGGGCTTCATCGCGAATAGCCTGGGCGAGTTCATCTGGTCCAAGCAGCGTGAGGTGTGCCAGGCGCTGATTGACTACGACCGCGTGGCGGTCAAGTCGTGCCATCAGATTGGGAAGTCATTTGTGGCCTCGCGCATCGTCGCGTGGTTTCTAGCATGTCATCCGCCCGGCGACGCCTTTGTCGTCACGTCGGCACCCTCCTGGTCACAGGTCAGAGCGGTGCTCTGGCGTGAGATCAACCGAGCCCACACCAAGGGCCGGCTTCCTGGGCGGTGTAACCAGACCGAGTGGTGGCTCGGCAACGAGATGGTCGCCTTCGGGCGTAAGCCCGACGACCAGGACATGACGGCCTTCCAGGGGCTTCATCAGAAGCACCTGATGGTCGTTCTCGATGAGGCCTGCGGAGTGCCGCCGGCCTTGTGGAACGCCGCGGAGACGCTGGTGGCCAACGAGGGCGGCAAGATCCTCGCGATCGGCAACCCGGACGACCCGAACACAGAGTTTGGGGCCATCTGCAGACCCGGAGGCGGCTACCACGTCGTGACCGTCTCTGCGTTCGACACGCCGAACTTCACCGGCGAGGAGGTGCCCGAGTATCTCAGGCCCCTGCTGATTCACCCACAGTGGGTCGAGGAGCGCAAGAAGCGCTGGGGCGAGTCATCGCCGCTGTACGTGGCCAAGGTCCTGGGCGAGTTTCCGGACGTGTCGGACGACAGCCTGCTGTCGCCGAAGCACGTGCAGGCGGCCGTGGATCGGGAACTGCCCGCCGTCGGTCCCAGCGAGTTGGGCGTCGACGTGGCTCGCTCCCTGGGTGGCAACGAGAGCGTCGTTTACTGGCGCAGGGGACCGGTCGCCCGGCTCAAGCTGGCGATCAGGACGCGCGACGTGACGGTGCTTCACGACCACGTGGTTCGGATCGCGCGCGAGGTTGGCGCAACCAAGATCAAGGTTGACGACCCTGGCGTCGGTGGCGGCCTGGTGGACTTCCTGAACCGCGCGGTGCGCGAGGGCAAGATCCCAGGCGTCGAGGTGATCGGGGTCAACACTGGGTTGCCTGCTGACGTGACCGTCGGCAACCAGACGGACGACGCGATGGCGCGGTTCAAGAATCTCAAGGCGCAGTATGCCTGGGAGCTGCGCGACAGGTTCGTCGCCGGTGAGATCGACCTCGACCCAGAGGATGACGTGGTCCAGAGCCAGGCAACGCAGATCAAGTATTTTCAGACGCCTACGGGGCTGGTGCAGATGGAGTCGAAGGACGACATGGCCAAGCGCCTGGGCTCCGCGGGTGGTGCCGCGACGGGAGACAGTAAGTCTCCCGACCGCTGGGATGCGCTTGTCCTGGCCTTCTGCGAGCCGAGGACGGCTGGCGCAGGGCAGGTCGACATGAGCGCGCTGGTGGGTTAGGCGATCTGCGCCAAGGACCACTCGATAGCTTCGTCATAGTTATCGAAACGAGCGACGATTTTAGCGCGCTTTTCGGAGCGCACATCGTCATCGGAAACTGTGGCCGCGTCACGCACTACGTAGTAGACGTCACCCGGGCCATTGAGACGCGGGTAACCGCGGGTCTCAACGATGGCAAACCGAGACAGTGTGCCAGGAACGTAGGCCGCAGCGATCTCGGTGCCGACGACAAAGTATTTCGAGCTGTCGTAAGGCAGTGTGCGCCACTCGAGGCGGACGGCGCTCATTGCGCCGCCTCCAAAACCTGCGAGAAGGTCCAGATACGACCGCAGCCGTTATCATTGACCGCGTAGCCGCGGTCGGCGCTCGCGAAGGGCGTGGCCAAAGCCATGTTCGGGATGGCCGCGAAGCCGGTGATAACAATGCCCTTGCGGGCGAGGGCGGCGAGAGTCTTTTTAGAGAAGTCGCGCATAAGAAAGTCTCCTTTCGTTTCAATAAAAACAGCAATAGGCAACGATTCTCTCGTAGAAAAACCACTATATAAAAACACATCGTCGCGCTGCTGTAAAACATTTTTTCTGAGACGCCTTGGCCCAGATCAACGCACAGACTGACGCCTACGCCAACCCCCTGGGAAGCTCCCTCGGGGAGATCATGGGCATGGACGAGCTGTGTCCGGGCGACGCGCCCAGCTACCAGGCGTGCAAGGCAATCTACACGCTGCACCCGTTTGGGGCAAAGATTGCCGAGTCGCCAGTCAAGGTGGCCCAGTCGCAGGACCGAGAGATCACCATCTCAGTGGCGAGCGGCATCGAGGACGAGCTCGTAGAGCGGTTCCAGGACAAGTGGGACGAGATCGACGCCTCCGGCGTGCTTCTCAACCTGAAGGCGCAGGCGCGCGTCTATGGCCTCACCAGCATCGGCATGGGCGAGCGCGGCAAGAATCCGGGCGAGCCGGTCGACCTGAGGCGGCTCTGGGAAGCCGACATATTCTTCAACGTCTTTGACCCGCTGAACACCAGCGGGCTCATCGTTGACCAGAATCCGAACTCACCGAACTTCCAGAAGCACGGCGACCTGCACGTGAACGGGACGCGCTGGCACCGGTCGCGCACCTGCACCGTGCTGAACGAGTCGAGCATCTATCTCGCCTGGACATCCAGCGCCTTCGCCTACGCGGGTCGCTCGAGTTATCAGCGCTCCTTTTATCCGCTGAAGAGCTTTTTAAATACCATGGTCGTCGACGACATGGTGGCCCGCAAGGCGGGTCTCGTCGTCGCGAAGATGGACCAGCCGAGCTCATTCGTTGACCGGATCATGCTCGCCATGGCCGCGGTCAAGCGGTTCTTCCTGAAGGCCGGCCGCACCAACGAGGTCCTGGGCATCTCGACCACCGAGTCGATCGAGGCCATCGACCTGACCAACGTCGACGCTGCGCTGAACGCGTCGCGCAACAACATCATCAAGAACATCGCGACCGGCGCCGACATGCCGGCGAAGCTCCTGACCCAGGAGTCGTTCGTCGATGGGTTCGGCGAGGGCACCCAGGACGCATACGAGATCGCGAGCTACATCGACCGGTTCCGGATCGAGATGAAGCCCGAGTACAGCTGGATGGACATCGTCGTCCAGCACCTCGCGTGGAATCCCGAGTGGTACGAGACGATCCAGCGTCGGTTCCCCGAGGACTACGGCTCGGTGCCGTACGAGCAGGCGTTCTACAGCTGGCGCAACTCGTTTCGCGCCAAGTGGCCTTCTCTAATCAAGGAGGAACCCAGCGAAGCCGCCACGATTGACGACACGCGCCTCAAGGCGGCGATTGCGACCGTGCAGGTTCTTGCGCCCCTTCTCGGCGTTGCGCCCGAGGAGATGGTCAAGGTCATCCAGTGGTTCTGCTCGGTGGTGAACGTGAACGAGCTGCTGTTCGAGGGCGAGAAGCTCGTCTTTGACCTAGACGCGCTGGCCGACGCCATGGGCGAGCAGAAGCAGAGCATGGACGACCTGGCTGAGGCTGAGAACTCCAAGCCCAACAAGCCATTCAGCGGGCACGACTCGGTCGCGTTCCTTCGCGACTACCTGGGCTCGGACGCCCGGACAGTCGCGGAGAAGATCGCGGCGCGGAGGCGTTAGAGACCCGCGTAGCCGCTTGCAGTTGCGCGACCTGCGTAGCGACCCAGCGCCCAGTAGCCGTCCGACATTTGATATACGTAGAAACAATTTCCATCGCCCCTGGCGGCTTTGGCAGCTTCGGCTTCGAGGCGGGTTGCATATCCTATCGTCGCGCCGTTGTAAATCTCTTTTTTTTGAGAAAAGCGAAGTTTTTTGCCCATCCAACTCAAGGACGACGACGGCTTCCCAACGGTCTGTGAGGCGGTCTTCGCGACCGCGGTCCCGGACGACGTTGGCCGGCTCTGCGTTGTCTACTGGGCGCGGTGCGAGGCCTACGGCGACCCGCTGAGGGTACTCGACTGGGATCTGGCGAACTTTTCGGCCGACACGTGGCCGAACGTCGCGAAGCGCGTCGAGGAGCTGCGCCGCCGCTGTGGCGCGCGACAGCCGCCCAGCATCGTGGCTCTAGTCGAGGGTGAGACTCTAGCCCACCAGGCGAATGCACGCGGCTGCCTCGCCATTCCCGTCCCGACTCACCTGACCACACAAGACGCGTGGCAGGGACTGGTGACGGCGGCCGCGTCGCACTTGGCCGATGGCAACGTCAAGCTGACCAAGACAGCCTGGGCCAAGGCCAACTCGGACCTGAACGGGCGAGGCGGTTTCGCGGGTCTCCCGCGAATGCACCCGGGGCCCAGGAGCGACGATCCCACTGTACCCGCATGGCTGTATGGTGTAGTGTTGGGCCTTGACCCGGCGAGCGCGAAGCCCCCGACGCCGGCGAAGGTGAAGGTGGTGAGATGAAGTTCTGCGGGATCTGCGGCTGTTTGCTTAATCGAGAGAACGATCTGAGCACAGCAGATTGCGGCGGCGACCGCCTTCGCTGCATGGCCGAGGCCGGCGACCCGGATTGCATCGCGGCGATGGCGCGGTTGACAGGTCACAAGCCGTTGTCTACTGTTGCCTGCGACGCCGGCAAGGAGCAGAACGGATGCGAGCCCTAGATGCCAACGGCAAGATGAAGCTGATCACCGCGCACGACGCGGAGGTCGGCGTGTCCCTCGGCGAGGAGCTCGCGCAGCAGATAGGTGAGTCCGTCGCGGACGACAAATATGGCGTGGCGCTGGCTACCTGGCTCGACCTGACTGGCCGCCTCGTCAAGAGTGGAGTGCCGTTCCAGGTCATGCAGAACCAGGTGCTGTGCGTCGCGATGCGGGTTACGAGCGAGGGGAACGCGTGATGCAGTTCTGGTTCCTTCCAGGAACGGTGATTGACTGCGCCGTCATCGGCGCGTTCTGGGCGATCGTATTTCTTGGCGCCGTCGCGATTTTTTGGTGTTTCGCGTGACCATCGCCGAGGCCCACGCCATCCTGTCCCGTTGGGACCGTCGCCAGCCGGGCGAGCGCAAGGCGGTTCTCGAGGCTGACAAGCTGCTCCAGAAGGGGTGGCCCAAGCGCCGCGCCGAGTGGAAGGCGCGCAGGCCTGTGTATCAAGAGCCTCTAGTCGAGTAGGTCCTTTAACTTTTTCTCGAGTGTAATAAAACGCGCCATCGCGGGGCGTTCGACACGAAGCCCAGGCTCAGACTGCGCGCCTTCCATGGTTTCATAGTGTGTCGCACGATCAGCCGCACCTACGCTCATGTACGGCTGCCCATTGCGATCCTTGTTGAAGTAACCGCCAAACGGTCCTGGAAAGTGTATGACGTACATCTGTTGCTCCCTAGCTATGCCGCGCGCCTATCGCGCGGCGTTATCGTGTGCCGGAAATCGGCAACGGCCATTTGGCGTTGGCGCTTTCGTAAGCCATCTGGCGCGCCTTTTCCGCTGAAGCCACAATGCGTTCTGCACGCGCCTTTGCGTCACGCACCGTGTATAGAACGGTAGTGGCCTGAGTTACGGTATCTCGCAACTGATAGCTGTCAGGATTGACCGTATGGCGAAAGCGCGGACTAATCTCAAATCGTCCGTCAACGCTATGCCAGAATCCTGGCTCTCCTTCATAGTGCCATTTAATCATCGTCACTTGCTCCTTAGCTATGCCGCGCGCGATCGACTCGTTGTTTGGCATGTTGCGGGCTCCTTCTAGAAGAGATCTGAGCTGGCTGTTGCCGTTGCACTGCTTACCTTGAGCTTTATCGGCCTTACGCTTCGAGCAAAGTACGCAGTTGTTTGTAGGTCATCTCGTGTGCTCCTTGCTTCAATAAAAACAGCATATCTCATTTCTGAGGCGTCGTAAAGCAGAAAAATGCAGGGCCAGCCCACATTCTTCGAGGTCCTGACTGCCGCAGTAGCGGACTTCGCCGAGCACGGCTACGCGTCCGAGCGCCAGCTCGCCGAGTGGATGGAGCAGATTCGCCTCGCAGCGGAGAGGGACCTGGTCCCGCCGCACGTGATGGAGGAGGAGCTGCGCTCTCACCTAGGCGCGATCTACAAGCGCCTCGTTGATAGTGACGGGCTGCTCAAGACGATCCCCATGGACCGATTCACGTGGTCCAGGCTCAAGCCCAGCCTGCGGGACGAGCTGAGCAAGCGCATCACGGCCAGCGCGGCGCTGATCAAGCTGAACCGCGAGGAGGCCATCTCGAACACGCTTCGGCGCTTCGCGGGATGGGCCACGTCGATCCCAGAGGGCGGCTCGCCGGCCGTGGCGAAGAATCCGGCCAAGAGCGATATTCGAAAGGCACTGGCAAGGACGCCTTTCGAGGTGCGTCGCTGCCAGACCGACCAGGGGCACAAGCTAGTCGCCTCGCTACACGAGGTCACCGCCGTGGGCGCAGGCGCAATCGCCGCAAAGTGGCATCACCACTATGTGCGGTATCCGCGCAGGGACCATGTGGCGCGCGAGGGCAAGATCTACCTGGTCCGAGGCTCCTGGGCCCACGAGAAGGGGTTTGTAAAACCGAGCGCAGCTGGGTTTTACGATCAAATCACGAAGCCTGGCGAGGAGATCAGCTGCCGCTGCAGCGCGACCTATCTGATGAACCTGCGCCAGCTCCCGCCCGAGATGCTGACGGACGCAGGGCGAGCGGCCCTTGCCGAGGCCCGCTCGAGGATTGCGGCATTGCGCTAGCTGTGTAAACCGAAAAAGCAGAAATGGACGCATTTTTGTGATGGGCGAGCACGGCTACTACGAGCTCATCAAGTGGGCCTTGGTCCTTGCGCCGACAGCGTTAGCGCTCAGCCTATTGATCATAATTCGCTTATGGCCGCGTAGAGTACGTCGAATACGATTCAGGAGTCTAGGGATGAGCATCACCAGCATCGACATCCTCGTCGGCGGCGCTCCGGTCCACGTGACCGTCGACGATCAGAACGGCAGTCCGCTCTCGCCCGCTAACATTTCATGGTCCGGCCTCCCCTCCGAGGTGAGCGCGACTGCGGACGACACCGGATTTATGTTCGCCGCGACCGCGGTTGCCGCGCCCGGCCCCGTCCTCGCCACCGCGACCTACGTCGGCCCGCGCGCCGCGGCTCCCGTGAGCGGCGTCCTGACAGTTAATATCGATGCTGGCGTGACCAGCCTGACCTTCACCTCGCCGTAAGTAACATGAGCATCGCCAAGGTCTCGTGGGAGGCGCATCCCACATCCCAGCACCACGCCCGAGGTTTAATGAATACTGCGGGTGGAGGTGAACTCGTGGGCTTCGTCACCGATCCCATGGGCGAGGCCGCAGGCTGTGTTGTGACTCTTGAGGGCAAGATCGTTGTTGTGCGCCTGTCCCAACTCAAGTTCGAGGGGTGGCCGGAGTGATCAGGCGCATTCTTTTAGTCGCGACGCTGCTCGCGCCCATACCCGCGCTGGCCCAGGTAGCGATTCCTCCAGGCTTCCTGATTAACCCGGTAGCGACGGCCACGCCTACGGCGACGGACACGTCGGCCCAGACGAGCCTGACCTCGGTTCCCTTCGTGTGGGCCGTCAACCAGGGGCTCGTCTCAGTCTGCGCGGCATGGGGTGCCAACCCCATTGCCGCTTTTCCGTGCGACTCGCAGCACGTCATCCCCCCGGGGCAGTCCTCCGCGTTTC
>Ga0247682_1000361_pt1 | contig 13636 bp, 11 predicted proteins | sample CNK23_metaG_FD_190130 | JGI IMG/M metagenome (GOLD analysis project Ga0247682, IMG submission 190130) | Soil microbial communities from Purdue University Martell Research Forest, Indiana, United States - CNK23 | ecosystem: Environmental > Terrestrial > Soil > Temperate forest > Bulk soil...
CGCGCATCGCTTGACGGTGAGCCCCGCATTTCAAATCAATTTCCGAGGGAACCTCTCGCGGAATGTTGCCCTCGGCGTGGCCGCAATACGGTCATTCATAAAACGACATTCCGCAGAACTAATTCAATAGGTATAGCATCAAAGGGCTAGGGGCTAACTCCTCGCCAGAGGAGACGTGGTGTTCCGATTGAGTCTTAATTTTTCTATCGGCTTTGACCGAGGAAAGCAGGACACAGTGGTACAGAAGCCTATTCAGGATTTGGTGGGCGTTAAAGCTGAGTTACGCACCCAACGCTTTAACGCGCTGCAGCAACAGATTACAGATTCTATACAGGCGCATGAAAGAAGTCACAACACACAATCAAATGCCGCTCTTTATTTGGCGGTCAATTCAAACGTGACCAAGGCTGGTTTAGAAATTGTCGTCAGCACGAGTGGTAACGCCCCATGTAATCTCACTATTAGGTTTAAACCTGCCGATTCTGAGGTTCGAATTAAGAGCGATAAATTCGATTACACTATTCAAGTATGGAACGTCGAACCCGCAACTACTGGTTTGGTGTATCGGCAAAAAGGTTCACGATCATGGTCTGTTCTGGAGAATGAGGTTGGTGTGGAACGAATGTTGGATAGAGCGTTCAATGCAACATTCGGTGTGTAAAGTCGCCAGACCAAAACGTCGTTTTATAACTCTTAAAATAAAGCTTGACAAGCCCCCTAGTAATGGTACTCTATTTGCGTTCAATCAGGCGCGTTAGTCTCCTATCGGCGTGGAGGCTGAAAAACCAAGCGTGGTCTGACAATCTGACCTCTCGGTCGGAGCGGCGTCGATGAGTCGTGGTAGTCCTGAGACGTAACCATCCGTCACGGTGGACGCAGTAAACACGATAAAGAACCCCACCAAAAATGGGCTTGGAATCAAGTAGGACGCTTCGCGTCTGAAAGGATTCTGCCTATGAAACTATCAAATAGAGAGTTGCTTACGAATGCTTTGGAGACGGCGTTTACCGCGCTCTACGAAGCTAGAGAAGTACGACACGCTATCAGTCATTTAGCAGAAGATGGGTGTGGGGATTCTGACGATATGTTAGAAGTTCTTCAAAACGTTCTTTCCGAAAAAGAAGAACTTGCTTTAGAGGCGATCTCCGCAGCCCAATCCGCAGCCCAAGGCGTTCACGAAAAATCGAAACCTAAAAAGATCAAGAAAGCCAAGAAAAAACTGGCCCGTTAGAGTTTTGTTTGACCCCCGTCCCTAGCTAGGACAATTAGTAAACGCCTTGGCGAACGGCGTTGAAGGTTTAGCGATTTCCCACGCATCGAAAAATCGCAAAGGATAGCAAGGCTCAACGCTCGACCGTAAAGGCGGGAGCGAAAATCACTCAGGAGGAAGTAGGCAGCGCATCTAAAAATCTACTCAAGATGTAACCCCGAACGACGTGCTCGCGCACGGCAAGGGGCAGCCGAAACAAACACCGTGAAAAAGAATGCCTCAGTTCCCGTATCTTCTCTTTTGAAACTAGCTCAAGGTGTTTTGAAGTCGCCCGAAGCTCGCATCTATAATGTATTACTCCAAAACCGGAACTCATTCTTAACTAGTCGAAAAGTCTCTCAACTTGCGGATGTGCCACGAAGAACGGTACAAGAACACCTCAAACGGTTCAAAGAGCTAGGTCTAGTTGAGGGAATTTGGATGAAAGGTAGTTTTGAAAGCGCCGTCTATCGCGTGGTGGGTGCGTGATGCCCCGACCGAAGAAAAAGTATTCGAATCCAGTCCCGTTGCCCGCACCAGCCACTATCATTGTGCTAGAGACTCCTCGTTTGTACCTAGATCTAAATGAAGCTGCGCAATATCTTCGTGTGAGCCGCCGAACGATGGAGACTTTAGTAAAAACGAAGCAGCTAACGTTTACTCGTGTTCGTGAGGGGCGACGTTTTCGTTTACAATGGTTGAACGATTATCTCGACAAACGCACTGTAAAGGCCGCGTGATGAACTTGAGTTGTCTACTAGTCCCCAAAGTCAGCAAATCGTTGCTTAACGATTTTCCGGTCTTGTTCTGGTGCGATCTCGTCGGCGGCTAAATATCGTTGGGTCGTAGCGATGTCCTCGTGCCCTAGCAATATCCGGGCTGCTTCAATGCCTTCTTCTCGGGCAACCATCGTGGCGAAGGTCTTCCTAAACTTGTGCATTCCAATCCGACCCTCCACGCCTGCCTCTTTTGCCAACCGTTGAATTACCCTAATGAGATGATTGTTCGGCTTCCCGACTTTGTTGGGAAATATCAGGCTGGACGACTTTGCCTCGTAACGTGTCTTTCGTTTTTCCAGCCGTTTTAACAAAGCTTCATCGATCACAATGTCTTTCTCTCGCGCCGAGCTATTCTTTGGAGTCCAAGTCAATTCCGATTGACCGGGAAAGGTGCCGCGTGGTTTTGCCGTCACGTTAACTGTGCCGTTCTTAAAGTTGATGTCGGAATACTGAGCGTGCGCGATCTCATCGTCACGGAAACCAGTCTTCAACAAGAAGTGAACCAAGTCTTTGTCGTCTTCCGTATCCCATGCATTGTTATCGTGGCGCTTCATCGACGTAGCCGCCAGCATCCCCTTCACGGCATCCACAGAATACTTCTCTTTCCTCGCTCGAACTTCCTTCGGCCAGTCCTTCGGCTTCAATGGCATCCCAATGCCTGCGTCAATCAGGAACACGCGCACATCTTTCAACTTGTTCCGGTAGGTGTTATTCGGATGTCCGCCTGCGCGGGTCTCTAAGTTCTTTTCAAGCCAGCCAACGAAGCGTAGCATCACGCTTTTGTCGATCTGGTCTATCGTCTTGATGCTGACACTGGCGCAGAATGTGGAGAACTGTTCCAGAGACTTCATGTAGCTCTCTACCGTGCGGACCTTCCGTTGCTTGTCTTTCAATTCCTGTTCGAACTTCCCGACCAATTCTTCTAAGCTGCGGCCCTTCGCTGCGATCTTCACAGGCTCGACGGGCAGTTTGCCTTCTCGTACACGAGAGAAGTCGCGCTCGATGCGCTGATATTTGGAGTACGCTTCTATATGGTCTTTGCCGAGGGATTCAACATGCCGCTGGACATTGCCTGTGCAGCCGGGGAAGAGGCAATTGCCGACAACGTGGGGATACCGAGCGAAATAACCGAGAATGACATCAGGCCCATAAATCTTGCCTTTGACTTCAATAGGCAGCCGTATGGCGTTCCGCTTGACCTCAACGCTTACGAAAGGGAACTGGCCCCTGCCATCACTTACTCGGGCCGCGAGAACTACCTTGGCTTTGCTCATATCGCCTCCACTGCCCACACTGTAACACTACCGTACACAGTTGTCAAGTGCTTTTATCAATCGTCAAGCAGGTGTGCGTTCAGGCGTCATTTGGCTTATACCCCCTCCTCCGGGACCATTTTCGATACACTCGACGTCGCAAGCGCATGAGAAAAAAGCTCCGCCTGAGTTTTTCCCGAAAAAATATCTGAACGAAATAAGGCTGACTACGCGGCAGTTTGCAAGACGCTGGTAGTATCCTAGGGGGTCGACTGGGGGGTAGTTTTGGGCGGACCCGCAAAAGGAATACTTTTGAAAATCTATAGAGCGTTATTTATGGTCCTGGTGGCAGGTGTAGCAAGCGCGTCCGTTCGCGGGCAGGACGCAAAACTTTCTGAAGCAACGGCGCAAATCCAGGAACGCATTCAGAAGAGCGGGGCGGACGTCGGCGTTGCCTTTCGCGCGCTGGATGGCAAGACGGAATGGTATTTCCGCGCCGATGAACCGTTTCATGCGGCCAGCACGATGAAGATTCCGGTGATGATCGAGCTGTTTCACCAGGTGCGCGAGGGCAAGCTGAAGCTGGACGATGCGCTTCCCATCAAGAATGAGTTTCACAGTCTGGTGGACGGTTCGGTCTACACGCTCAACGCTGCGGATGACTCGGAAGGGGATTTGTACAAATCCGTTGGGCAGACGCGCACGTTTCGGCAGCTGTGCGAATTGATGATCACGGTCAGCAGCAATTTCGCGACGAATCTGCTGATTGAAAAGCTGGGCGTCGACAACATCCGCGCAACGGTTCACTCGCTTCACGCCGACGGAATGAACGTCTTGCGCGGAGTTGAGGACATCAAAGCTTATGAAAAGGGCCTGAACAACACCACGACGGCGCGCGGGTTGCAGCAACTCCTCGACGCGATCGCGCTGGGACAAGCCGTTGATGAGGATTCTTCCCGGCAGATGATCGAGATCCTGGAGCGCCAAAAATTCAACGAAGGCATCCCCGCCGGTTTACCGCAGGGCACGCGCGTGGCGCACAAGACCGGCGAGATCACGAAGATTCATCACGATGCGGCGATCGTTTTTGCGCCGAGGCCGTTTGTGCTGGTCATTCTTGTGCGCGGGATAGCCGAGACCAAGGCCAGCGGGGAGTTGATGGCCGACATCACGCGGCAGCTTTACCAAGCCATGCAGTAGAAACCTCGTGTTGCGCAACCCGGCACGCGGCCGCTTCATCCAAAGCAATAGGTTAAGATGTTGGGCCAAGTATGGAGAGGGAGCCGACGCGGCGAGCGGTCGCTAAGTGAGCGCCGGCGAGGAGAGACGACGATGAAGAGTCGAGGACGGATGATTGTGGCAGTTGTTCTTGGGCTACTTTTTGCGAGCGCCGCCGCCGCGGACACTCTGGAACTGAGGGACGGGCGCGTCCTGCACGGCCGGTATTTGGGCGGCACGCAGGCAGTACTGCGCTTTGAAATTAACGGACAAGTGCAAACATTCAATGTGTCGGAAGCCGTCGCGCTGACCTTTACGGGCAGCGTGAGCTCGATGAGCGCCCCTGCCGACGCTCCGCCACCGCCTCGGCGTTCTGAACCCGCGCCAAGACCAAGTGAGCAAGCGCCGGTCACATCCCAGGAAGCTCCGCCTCCCGCCGCCAGACCAAATTCCCTGGCGGCCCAGGCGGAGGATCCGGCCGCTCAGTATGGTGAAGTCACCATTCCGGCGGGTCAGTCGCTCCTGGTGCGCATGATTGATGGCGTGGATTCCTCGAGAAACCACGTTGGAGATGTATTCCACGCCAGCCTTGAAACGGACCTCTACGCTAACAATATGCTGGTGGCGCGCAAGGGCACGGACATTTACGGCCGGCTGGCAAACGCGAAAGAAGCCGGCCACATGTCCGGAAGCGCGGAACTGCAGCTGGAACTCATCCGCATCGTCATCGATGGGCACGACTATCCGCTCGTCAGCAGCGACTATAGTTTGAAAGGAAAAGGCCGCGGGGCCGACACCGCAAAGAAGGTGGGAGGCGGAGCCGTCGTCGGGGCCATTATCGGCGCCATTGCCGGAGGCGGACAGGGCGCGGCGATTGGAGCCGGGGTGGGCTCCGCGGCGGGCGCCGGCGTGCAGGTGTTGACGAAGGGACAGCAGGTGAAGGTACCCAGCGAGACTCTGCTGGAATTCCGACTGCAACAGCCCGCGGTGGTTACGCCCACGCAGGGCTGATGGGCTGAGGGTTGCCATCAGCCTTGTCAGCGCAGGCGGGGAAGCGCGAGATAACAATTAGGACGATTTTTCCAGAGTCGAAGTGGGGCGTTGTCAGATTGGAACCATGGCCTGCAAATTCCCTCTTGCTCTTCCTACTGTTAGTGACTAAGATACCCCCTCGACTGGGAGAGCCATCGTGCCTAAAGAAAAACCACGCGTAAACATCGGAGAAGTCATCAAGTCCTATCGCAGCCAGAGGGGTTTGTCGCAAGGAGACATCGAGCGCCGCACCGGGCTCTTGCGCTGCTACCTCTCGCGCGTCGAAAACGGCCACACCGTGCCGTCGCTCGAAACTCTGGCTAAAATCGCGGAGGCCATGGACATCTCGCTCGCGGACTTCTTCCCGGGCACGGAAACGCCGCGCGACCGCGAAACACAAAAAATGCTCGGTGAGCTTTCGCAGGACGAAATCCGCTTCCTCGCCGAGATCAAGCGGTTTAGCACCACGCTTTCCGATGGAGACAAGCGGCTGGTGCTGGCCATGATTCGCAAAATGGCCACGCTGATTCCGCCAACGACGTCGAAGAAACTAGTCGTTCGCCGTCCCACGGCGTAATCAAGCAGAGGCCCCCGACAAGTTTGATCGAGCCTTGCATTGGATACAGGCTCAGTATCCGACCACCGCCTTTAGGGTCCAATTGACTGATTCGTTGTGCTTGCTCCGGACCAACTGGACGTGCAATGGGGTGTCGCTTACGCTTTAGCTATGGAAACCCGATCCGCCAAGCTGGAAGTTCGCTTGACCAATGGCAGAAAGGGACTCTTCGCCCTCGTGCCGATTGCCAAAGACGAGCTTCTGATCGACTTGAACGGGGAAGAAATCTTGTCGTCCCCGACCAGAAGGTCTTTGCAGATCAGTGAAGGGAAGCATGCATTCGGAAGGGAAGAGTCCGTTGGTTACTTAAACCACGGCTGCGATCCGAACGTATTTCTGGATTTCAGCTGCCTGGGCGTGAGGGCTCTCAAAGACATTCGAGCAGGCGAAGAAGTTACAATCAATTACTCGGCCACAGAGTATGAAATGCATGATAGTTTTCCCTGTAATTGTGGGTCGCCAGCCTGCCTGCGCATCATAAGAGGGTTCAAGTTCTTAACCAGAGAGCAGCGACTCAAGCTGAAGCCCTACTTAGCTCCCTATCTCCTCAGAAGATTGGACGGAAAAGCCTAGCGAGATCGGTATCTTGCCCGGCCTTCCCCCAATGGCCAAGAACTCGCTTTATGGGACCTGGAGATCAGTTTCCAATCAGAGCGTTGATCAAGCGCCAAGCGCCGGCAAGCGACAGCGCACGAAATAAATTCTTCAGATCACAGGAAATTTGAATAGACGGGACAAAAGGAGAGAGGCGCCCAGCAACTTCGCAAGCGCCTCCTCTACTGAATCAACGTAAACCGTACCTCACAGGATCACCTCCTTCTCGGCTGGAAAGCCGATGTCGACAAGAGCGTCGAGTGCTCCGAGTATAGCGCGGGATCGGGGAAATAGGAGAACAAGCATTTTCGAAATCTTTTGGGTTGGTATACGGAAGCCTGCTACCGATTACCGCGTTTATGAGGCGCTGACGTCCATCCCTGTTGCTGATTTCTGCTCCTCGCCTCGATGTCAGGATGTATGCTTTCAAACATCCGGCACTTCGACGGGAGGGGCATCTATGGAATATCTGATCGGGATCGTCCTGGGAGCGGGAACGTGCGTCTTCGCATTGCTGACTGGATTTGACCGCGATCGTGTTTTCTATCCGACGATGCTGATCTTCGTTGCTACTTATTACATCGGGTTTGCCGTTATGGGGCGTTCCGTGCAGGCGGTGACGACCGAGTCCCTCTTGGCGGGATTGTTTCTGGTGGTTGCGGTGGTGGGGTTCAAAAAGAATCTCTGGTTCGTTGTCGCTACTCTCGTCGGACACGGTGTTTTCGACTTCTTTCATCACCTGTTCGTTGAAAATCCGAGTGTCCCGGTGTGGTGGCCCGGTTTCTGCCTGGGCTTCGACATTCTGGCCGGTGGATTCTTAGCCGTGCTGCTGATGACGCGCCCCGGCTTCGCGCGCACGGTCTAAGCTCGCGCTCTCCGCCGGCAGTTCTTGGTAGATGAATTTCACCTTCCTGCCGTCTTCAAGTCTCTTGACCCACCCTTCATCTGGCATGTTTGTAGCCGGGCGGGCGAGGTTCCAGGCAAGTGTCTTACGCCGTGTCGCTCGCGGTCTTGGTTAATTTTGACGTTTGAAGTCTTCAGCCGTAACGGTAACCTCCACGTGAGCACCCTTTTTGAGGTTTTCTTGCATTATTCTTACCGACTTGGACATACGCGGCTTTGCCATTTCCCTCTTAACGCGGGCAGTTGTCGAGTGGCCGGGTTCTCTCTTCCGTTTCTCATGCAACATGCCCCAACCATGACAGCAAGATGGTAGCCGTGCAGTACCATTTCGGACAATTTCGAGGTATTTGGCACCAGCGGGCCAACTCCTGAGAAGTCTCATAACCCGAAACTGAACCGCGATCTCCTTTTGCGTGGGTCTGGGGAAGCATTTTCAGCGCAAGACTCCATGCCTTCAGCTGTTTTGTCCCCGGATGAGTCGAATCGCGTCGGGAATGGCTGCGCTCGCGCGGCCGATGGACGGAATCCCCGTGCCATTGCCGTCTTCGGAGTCGGCCGAGCTTTCGCCGGGCGCGAGGAAGAGATTGCTTTCCACTTCGTGCTGCTTTGTATAGAGGTCGTAGTAGCGTCCGCCGGCGGTGTAGAGCGATGCGTGCGTGCCGCGTTCGATGATGCGGCCGCCTTCCACGACGAGGATTTGTTCGGCGCGACGAATCGTAGAGAGGCGATGGGCGATCACGAAGGTTGTGCGTCCGCGCATCAGGTATCGCAGGCCTTCCTGGATGAGCGCTTCGGATTCGGAATCGAGGCTGGAAGTGGCTTCGTCGAGAATCAGGATGCGCGGATCGGCGAGTATGGCGCGCGCGATGGAGACACGCTGCTTCTGTCCACCGGAGAGTTTGACGCCGCGCTCACCGACCAGGGTGTCGTATTTTTTCTCGAAGGATTCGGCAAACTCGTCGACGCGCGCGATGTGGCACGCCGCGAGAATCTCCTCTTCGCCGGCTTCGGGACGAGCGAAAGCCACGTTTTCGCGAATCGTTCCGTCAAAAAGAAATGTTTCCTGCAAGACGACGCCAAGCTGCGTGCGGTAGGAATTCAGCTTCACAGTAGCGAGATCGACGCCATCAACTGTTACGCGGCCGTGCGACGGAATGTAGAACGTCGAAACTAAACCAATGATCGTGGATTTGCCCGCGCCCGATGGGCCGACCAAAGCCGTGACCGTTCCGGGCTGCGACTCAAAGCTGATCTCGTGCAGGACTTCCTTCCCCGATTCGTAGGAAAAGCTCACCTGCTCCATGACGACAGTTCCAGCAATCCGGTCCATGCTGACCGTGCGTTTCGGGTCCTGGTCCTCTTTCGTTTCATTCAAGATTTCCCGTGTGCGTTCGAGTCCGGTGATGGCCTCGGTAATTTGGGTGCCGATGGCGACGATTTGGAAGACGGGCGCAATGAGCAGCACGAGGAAGGCGTTGAAGGCAAACCATTGGCCGGGTGTCATGCTCCCGGAATAAATCGCGCGGCCGCCAAATTCGTACATGAGCGCGCCGACGACACCCATCAACATGGCGCCGGAGAGGCCCATCAGGGAGGTTGCGGTGAGAGTTTTCAGGACATTATCCAGCAAGCGCTGCACTCCGGAACTGAAGATTTTTTCCTCGCGCTCCTCAGCGTGATAGCCCTTTACCACGCGCACGCCGCCGAGCGATTCCGTCAACCGTCCGGTTACCTCGGCTGTGATTTTGGGCCGCGCCCGGAAAATGGGGCGAATGGTCTTAAACGCTCTGCTGATCCAGACGCCGAAGACCACGATGATCGAAAAAGCGACACCGGTCATTAGTGCACTGGTGCGAAGCAGGTAAATGAGCGCGAAAGCAGCGGTCATGAGTCCGCCCACAAATTCGACAAGGCCAGTGCCAATCAGATTACGGATGCCCTCGACATCACTCATGATGCGAGAAACGAGCGCGCCCGTCTTATTCGCGTCATAAAACGAGAGGGGCAGGCGCCCAATATGCGCCTGCACCTTTTTGCGGAGATCGGTAATCATGCGCTGGGCGGATTTGGAAAGAAGCTGCGTCAGCGTGAATGAAGTAAGACCCTGAATAGCTGTAGCGAGAAGAATGCTGAGGACAATGGGCGTCAAGAGATTTAACTGCTTCTTGATGACCACGTTGTCGAGAAAATATTTCGTGGAGGCGGGCAGAACCAAGCCAGCCAGGCGGTTGATGGCCATCAACACAAAGCCCAAGGCGAGCAGTCCCCGGCGCGGCTTGATGAGCTCCCAAACATCGGGCAGCGACTTCCAGGCGTTCTTGCGCTTCGCGCTCTTGGATTCCTTCGAGGGGTCTTTTTCAGGGGCCATGATTGGGAGTGATTATCTCAGACTCTTGGATGCGGCAGAGGGAACAAAAACTATACGCCAGGTGCCTTTGTATCCTGCCAGTGTGACGGGACAACCAGTTGAAGGAAAAGGAGGCTGGAGCGAGCCGCAGTCGCGCGTTCAGTCGCCCACTGCGCCGCCAGGCGGTACCTGCACCGTCGAGGGACGGTCGAGATTGAGGACGCTCGCGATGAAATCGCTCACGGTGATTCCGAGCTGGCCCCACAGCCGGCGTTTGAGGCTAGTGTAATCCTGCGTGCCGCTGAAGAGGTCGCTCATCAATTGGCGAAACACCGCGCTGCGATTCATGAATTGCACCATGCGGGTGGTGACGGCAGTGCCGAGGAACGAGCCGCGGTAGAACCGGCGTACGATGCGCGCCGCGAATTCCAGTTCGGAAGAGAACGCCGCCTTAACCCACGCAGTGTACTTTTCCGGGCAGCCTTCCGCGAGCGAACGGCCCAGCAATTCGCCCGAGCGCATGGCGTAGAAGAGTCCCTCGCCGGTAAGCGGATCCACCCACGCCGCAGCATCGCCGACCAGCGCCCAATTCTTTCCCGAGACGGAGCGATCGGAAAGAGTGTGCTCTCTCGGCGAGGGCAGCACGTGGCTGTAAAACTTTGCATCTTCCGTCGGGATGCCGTGCTTCTCGACGAAGGCGTTCAAATGAGTCTTGAGCTCCGCACTGGTATGCGCCGCCATGCTTCCGCAAATTCCTACGGAAAGATGATCGCAGCGAGGAAACGACCAAATATACCCTTCGAAGTGCGGGAGGAATTTTACAGTGATGGAGTCGGAAGTCTGCGGAACGAAGTAGCCTTGGGTCATTTCCAGTTCGTCACGCTGCAGTGCGCGGGTTTCCGGCACGATCTGGTTGCGCGCGCCAGCCGCCAGAACCAGAAAATCAGCACTCCGCCATTCGCCATCCACGGAGTAGCGCGGCTTTGGCGTGCTGGTATCCACGGAAAGCACATGGGCTTGTTGGACGTGGCAACCAGCCTCTCTAGCGCGGTCCAGCAGCATTCCATTGAGCACCTTGCGCGAATAAATCACGATGGGGTGGGTCATTTCCAGGTTGGCTCGCTGATCGTTGCTGCTGATGAGCTTCACCGAATGCACAAGCTTTTTGGGATAAGGATTATCCAACAGGAAAGGGAAACACTGGACCGCTTTATGAGTCAGACCGCCGCCGCAGGGTTTTTCCCAGGCGAGGCGCTCATCAAAAATGTGGACCTGATGTCCCGCGCGCGCAAGCTGCTCACCGCACATCGCGCCGGAGGGTCCGCCGCCGACAATCGCAATCTCTGCCATGATCCTATCTCGCTGTTAGAATCGAACTCCGTCGCTTGACGAGGTAGCTACAGGCGGCGGGCGGGTTTGGCAACCGAATTTCTAGCCGGCGGTCCTCGTCAAGTGGTGGGGAAAACCACTAGGCAAAACCCAGTGAGAAGTATAGCACCGAAAAGGGCGGCGGCTGCTGCAGACGCCGTTACTTCCCGGACAACTTTCATGCCCCAGACCTGTAGCAAACAGAACAGCCCAAAGTAAGGCGCAAGAAGAACCAGCAGGATTTCCCCGCTATGCAAAACGAAGATTCCTGCGACGATCGCGCCCCATGCCAGTACACGAAGCAGCAGCGCTTTGAATAATCGGCGCGTGCCCCTCTCGGGAGACATCGAACCAAGCAGCAACTCTTCCGCGGCGTGATAGGGAAGCACGGCGATGAGGAATGGAGCAAAGCGTGCCCATCGCGCCGCCGTCAGCCACGCCTCGCTGAACGTCAAGTCAATCCAGGACATGATGAGGAAGTGCAGAATCAAGGCCGCGAAAGCAGCTAGCAGAAGAGTGAGGTACATCGGTCTGCTTGCCTGAAAATTGTCGGGACCCCTGTCAAACAAAGACCTCAACGAGTTCCAGTGCAACGCGAGCAGCACTGTTCCAAGAACCAGCAGAAAACTTGCGAAGTAGCCGCCCTCGAATAGGCGCAACGCGCGGAGCGGATTCCAATAAGAGAGCAGTCCCACTGCGCCGAGCGCGATAATTCCAGATTCGAAGAACGCGCGCCCTTGCGGGACGGCAGTAAGATTTTCGGGAGATTGCGTCTCCTGTTTCTTGGGCTGCAAGGTTTCGCGAAGGAAAGGCCCCGCCAGCAAAAGTATCCCGGCGAATCCTGCGAAGAAGCCCAGCAATCCTCGATGGGAGGGCAAACTCGGCTGCCCTTCGAGATGCAAAGCCTGCGCAGCCCATTTTTGTGCGATCGACATCGCGGTTCCGTCGAACAAAATGCTCACGTGCGTCGAGCGTGGAATCACGACGTACTGGCTCGTTCCATCGCCCGGAATGGGCACTAAATCCTTGGCTGCACCACGGATTCTCTCCGCCTCCCACGCGGCGCTCATCACTAACGAGTGAGCCGGGAGCGAGACGAAACCGTGAAAGGGGATCGTCTCCGGAGGGAGCCCGGGTATGGGGCGCATCGGAGCGGGAGAGATCGCAACCACGCCTGCAACCGGCACATGGGAAGCGACGCGCAACGCGTCAGCCCCGCCGAGCGAATGTCCTACCAGGACCGTCTTTTCCGGATCGAGCAGCCCGCGCGCTATCAACTCGCGAACAAGATTTTCACTGCACTGTTGCGAGCGCTGGTACGAGAAGGGACCGTCAGTCCGTCCATGCCCCGGCAGATCCGGCACGAAAACGCGCAGTCCCTGTGAAGTGAAGCCTGCCGTGAGGTACGACATAATCCGCTTGTTCGCGGAAAGTCCATGCAAAAGGACGACGTATCCTTGCGGCATGCCTTCAACCACCGAGGCGCCCGATGGTTCCACGATGTCCGTCACAAGGCGGCACCCGCCAGCGTCGATGCGAAACGTATGCGAATGGTAGGGAACTGACAGCGCCGGCCAAAGCCCCGCGCCGCAGAGCCCCGCACCAGCAACCGCGCGAATCATTCTATAGCTTTTCATCGAAGGCGCCTGGGGCAGAGGCGTTGCGCCCGCCGTGCGTGATAAACTAGCGTTTCACGAAGCGCCAAGGCAGTTTTCGCGCGGACCTTCATGGAGTTCCTTTGAACCCGGAGATTTTGACTCTCGACGAAGCGATTCTGCGGTTTGGCCGCGAGAAACGCAACGGACGACGCATCGTATTCACCAACGGCTGCTTCGATTTGCTGCATCCGGGGCATATTGGCAGCCTCGAACAGGCGCGTTCTCTTGGCGACGCACTGATCGTCGGCCTCAATGGCGATGCGAGCGTTCGCCAATTGAAGGGCTCCGGGCGGCCTGTGCTGCCAGAACGCGAGCGCGCCGAAATTCTCGCCGCACTGGAATGTGTCGACGCGGTCGTGATCTTCAATGAGCTCACTCCGCGCGAGATTATCGCGCGTCTGCTCCCGGATGTGCTGGTAAAAGGCGCCGACTGGCCCGGTGACCAAATTGTCGGCCGTGAAGAAGTGGAGGGCGCCGGCGGGCGTGTCGTCTCGATTCCAGTTGTTCCAGGCTACTCCACGACGGAGATTCTTCGAAAGATCCGCGAAGGCCGTCCTCTGCCCCTCGCGCGGAAGCCTGACCTTCCCGCATGATTCTTCCTGCCGTTCGCGAACGGCAG
>Ga0247682_1000365_pt1 | contig 13449 bp, 27 predicted proteins | sample CNK23_metaG_FD_190130 | JGI IMG/M metagenome (GOLD analysis project Ga0247682, IMG submission 190130) | Soil microbial communities from Purdue University Martell Research Forest, Indiana, United States - CNK23 | ecosystem: Environmental > Terrestrial > Soil > Temperate forest > Bulk soil...
CCAAGACGTGCTGAAGACGCTGCCCTTGGCCCAGCTGGGCAAGCTGAACGGATTCGTGAGCCTTCCTGACTTTGCCAATTGGGTGAAGGCGGGTAAGCCTCTCGCGCTTCCCCAAGGCGGTTTCAACGACGTGTCGGGTCCGGTTCCGAACGCGATGGGCACCATTCGCTGAAGGACTTCCAAAATGCGAAACCAGTTCCCCATGTTCTCGGGTGACCCTCCGAGAGCCGCCAACAACGCAGGTCGGTTGATTCACTTCAATCCTTCGGGCAATCCCTACGACTCGGGCGCGGTGACTGGTTTCGTATTTTCGATCACCCAAGAAGCTCTTGGGCTCCTTTCTCAAATGGGAGCCCGGTACGATCAGATCACGGCTGATCTCTTGGCGCAGTACTTCCAAGAAATTTGGGACGGGTTCGACGGTTCGCAGATCGATCGCAAAGCCATTGCGGCTGATGCGGCACGGGCCACCATCAAGCGTCTTCCCGGATGGATCGGGCGTACCCCGCTGCCCGTCGAGCAGCTTGCCTGGGGAGCTCTCTTCATGCGCGCAGGGCTCTGGAATCCGTCCGATGAGGGCGGGGGCTTCATGCAAGCGCTCAAGGGGTTGGGCGAGGGTCTTCGGGGGATCACGCAATCGCCTCTGTGGAAAGCGGTGGCCATCGCGGTCAACGTGGTGCCTGGGTTGGGCACCGCCATTTCTGCGGGCATGCTCGCAGCGACGGCCGTCGGTAAAGCCACGAGCGTCGAGGACGCTGTCATCGGAGCAGGACGGGAAGCGTTGCCAGGGGGAGAGGAAGCCAAGGCAGGCTACGACGCTGCTACGGGCATCCTGATTCAAGGAAAACCCATCGATCAAGTCGGACTCGATTTCGTAAAATCTCAACTCGAGCCGGGTCCCGCGCGCGATGCGTTCGATTATGCCATGTCGATCCAAGTGGGTATCCGTGCCAACGCGCAGATCGCGCCGGGCGCTTCCCCTGATGAAAAAGTCGCTGCTTACGCAGCGGCGGGGCAAGCATTGTCCCCCACGCTTTTGGCGGTGCCGATCGGCAAACTCCCCAAGTGGACGATCACGCCTCAGTCGCAATGGTCAGTTGCTGCACAACGTCACGTTGGTTTCTTCGGTTGGCTGAAGCACCTTCTTGGGTTGGCCTGATGTCGGACGTGGACGATATCGCCGAGCTTTTGCGAAAAGCATCGCACGATCTCCAGCACCAAAAGCGCATGGGATGGGTCAAGGGTGTGTTCGCCCTTCTCGCCGCGTTCGCAGGTGCTGCGTGGACCGCGCGCGGGTACCTTTCGCAGTTGGCCACGAAAGATGACATCTCGTCGTTGGAGCGCCAGTACGCGGCCAGCTTCGAGACGGGGCGAGCACGCGACGAGAGACAAGACGAGCGACTTTCCCAGCTCGAACCGAAATGCAGCGAATCGCAGCAATGCTGCATTCGCACGAACGAACGACTCGATCGGATCACCACTCCCAGAGCCTTCCAGAGGTAACCATGTACACGCCCAATTCGATCGATGTTTTCTGTTCGGCCTACGCTGGAGCGATAGGCGGTTACCAAAAAGGCAGATCGCCCCACTCTACGATCACGTCGCAATACGTTCGCGTCGCAGAGGCAGCGCTGGCGTTCGCGACGGCGTTCGATACGGAATTCGCGGTGGTGCTCCCCAACGAGCTCCAGCTCCAAGAAATCGAAACGCTGGCAGCGGAGATCCTTTCGTACCCGAACAACATGACGACGGCGCTTTCGCCCTCTTCGTACGTCACGGTGTGCGACGGAATCATTGCGATGATGAGCGAGGCATCGAGTGTCATCGCCACGAACATCCCGACACCGATTCCGATCCCCACGCCCATCGCGCTCTCGGTCATCAACCTTCCGACGGTCATCGGTGGCCCGGGTCTTTACGGAACCATACCGGTTTCGGCCGTCGCCGCCGTCGTGGACGGGTACCATGTCATCGGTGACAACGGTGGAGGACTCTTTTTCTGGAATCCCACAAGCGCTGCAGCTGACAACGGTATCACGGTCGTCAATCCAAGCGGTAACATCGGAAATGGGCGTTGGATCCGTATCTGGACGGGACCCTTGCAGTCGCTTTGGTCAGGTGCTGATCCCAGCGGCATCACGGATGCTCTTTCCGCTTTCCAAGCGCTCGTCGCGCTACTGCCGACGACTGGCGGAGGTATCGAATTCAACGGCGGAGATTTCCAGCTGAGCGATGAACTGGTGATCACGGGCTATGACCGCCTGGTACTCTTTTCCGATGAAGGATGCCGCTTTCATCAAGCGAAAAACAAGCGCGGTATCGGTCTCGTCAGTTGCACGAATGTCGAGGTCTACGGGTTGGGTCTGTACGGTACCATCCAGACCGATGGTGGAGACCCAGGCGGTGGCAACAATGCGCAGACCGGTCTCACCCTTTCGCAATGCACGAATGTCGACGTGCACAACAACCTGTTCAAGAACTTGGGTGGGTACGCTGCGAACCCCGCGGGCAGCACCAACGTTAAAATTCACCACAACACTTCCGATCAAACGATGGCCGGATTCCAGACCAATGGTGGTGTGGGCATCATCAACACCAACATCGATGTGAGCGACAATACCTTGATCGGGTTCATCCCGACGGGTGGAGCGGGTACCATCGGAAGCGACGACTTGATCGCGTTCTTCGGCGGACTCGGTGGGGACATCATCGCTTGTCGCAACAGCATCGACAAGCGCGGGATCGACGCTCCCTCGATGGCGCTCGTCCAGGGACATTGCATCACGATCGAATCGGCGGGTGTGGGTGGCAACATCCGCAACATCATCGCGGACGAAAACATTTGCTTGAACAGCTACAGCACGGTTGCCCGTGGACGTGCTGCGATCGAAATCTTGGCAGACCCCGGTGGTACACCGAGCCACATCCACGCCAATGGCAACCTCATCCGGTTGTGCTGCTCGGGCATCGTCATCAACGCAGGTGGCGGAGCGTTCACGATCGACGACATCACCGCCGATGGCAACGACATCACAGACGTTCGTTTGGGGGTGACCGTCGTTCCTCGCGCCATCGCCATCAATGCGCCTGCAGGTGGCGGTCCCACCATTTCGAGGGTGGCCGCATGCCGCAACAACATCGATGGCGTGGCTGACGGCACGGGAGCGGGTATCAGTCTTGAAGTCGCCACGGTCAACGTGTCGAAGACGAACGGCAACATCATGCGCGGGGTTGTCGGAAACGGTATGTTTCTCGATACGTCCGGCGGACAATGGGACGTCGAGCAAAACGACGTCAACGGATGCGGTGCCAACGGTATCGTGGTGATCAGCTCGGGTGCTGGTGGTCGTTCGCGGCTCATTGGCAACCATTCGAACGGCAACGGAGCCGAAGGTTTCAACCTGCAATCGCTCACGGGTCTCACTCTCATTGGCAACGAGTCCAAGGGCAACGGTGCCGACGGGTTCTACGTGCAAAGCGTTTCGAACGCTCGTGTGATCGGAAACGAAGCCACCGCGAACGGCGCGGCGGGATTGAAGACCGTGACCAACGTGACGACGTTTTTCTGTCTCGGCAACGATTTCCACGGAAACACGGGGTACGGCATCGACTACGGCGGCACGAACAACATCGCCGAATTCGTGGCGAACGGTCTTCTCGGCAACCTCGCTGCGTTCAACGATGCCAGCATCACGTCCACGACCAAGTACCTGGCCAACCCCGATTTGCTGAAAAGCATCGCGTTGGCGGGCATCTTGGCGCCGACGGCGGGTGAATCTCCGGTGGTCACCCCCGCGGGGATCTGGCTCAATGCGGGCATCGCGACGGGTGCTGACCTTGCGAGCGGAAGCCAGACTATCACCGCGGCTCAAGGTGGTATGCGCTGGATGCGCGCTGCGACCATGCTCGCCAACTCCGACGTTCACTTGAGCGTTGCGGGACCACCGCGAACCGGGTTCGTGATGGGCATCACCGATCTCGACACGACGGCGCATACGCTCGCGGTCATCAACGACGGTCCCGCCGCGGGAACGCTGCTCACGTTCGCGGCCAGCGAGCACGGTACGGCGTATTTCCGATTCAACGGGACCGATTGGGAGTTCTCGACCTTCCAACCCGTCGTCACGGACGCGTAAGCCCATGTCGTTCACCTTCGGCATCGGTTCTCCAGGCGGGGTCAACGCTCCATTTCTTCCCAACCAGATCCCAGGGATCGCCTGGTGGCAAGAGATCGACATCTCGCCGTTGATCATCGCGACGGGCATTTCGTCGATCGGGGATTTGACGACCTTCGGTCGTAATGCGGTCCAAGCACTTGGTGGAAGACAACCCGCACTTGTGGCGAACGTGTTCAATACGAACAAGTCGGCCGCTCATTACGCTGGAACGTCGATCAACTCCACGACGTGCAACGGTGCAACGGTGGGGACAACCGTTTGCCGTTTTCTCGTCGGCAAGTACGGTTCGGCCGTGGCTGCGGGAACCATGTGCGACGGCAACGCGGGAGGGGGAGGCAACCAAGGGCGCATCTACCGCGCGAGTGCGACCGATTTGCACTTGAATTTTGGTGCTGAAGTCGTGGCGACCACGACGCCTGAAAACCCTCACATCTACACGATCGTGAACGCACCGGGCGCGAATGCAGGTAAGTTCTACGTGGACAACGTTCTGATCGGTTCGGCAACCCCTTCCGCGCAGCTTGCGATCCATCCGGTGCTCGGAACCTTCGGTGACGGAGCGTCGGATCCTGGTGACGTGTTCATGACGGCGGACATCGGGTACACTACGATTCCAACGGCTCTTCAGATGGCGCAAATGTGCGCGTACTTGAAACGCAAATACGCCACTCCCTAGGAGACTTTCTCATGTTTCTCATCCTCTCCCCCAAGAACGAAGGTTTCCAGAAACCCGACTCGTGGACGTCTGACCTCCCCAAGGCCGAGCCCTTTGAAACGAAACAAGAGGCTCTCGATTTCGTGCGTGCGGACATCCTGAAAGACCAAGAGGCGGAAGTCTTCCCGCGTTTCGTGGGGTGCCGCGTCGTCGAGCTCCGCAAGATGGCCCTTGTGCGTCTGCGCAAGCTTGGGTTTCGGGTGAATCCTGATTTCTCTCTCGAGGTCGGAAAGATCGATCTTCGAGAAGTGCGCAACCGTTGGCCCCGAGAGGTTTTCGGATTCCCCACGACGCTCGTGAAAGACGGCGTCAAGCTCTCGTGGGAAAAACCGCGCCCGTGGATGACCCCTGGTCCGAACCCGAAGCGCGTGAAGAAGTGAGCTTTTTCGCGGGGCTCTTCGTCGGAGCGTTCGGAACCTACGCCTTTCTTCTGTACCAGTGCCAGCGCGCTGCGGAGCGGTTCCGAGAGACCGTTCAGGACGAGATCAACCGAGCTTGACAGTCTGAGGGGTTTCTCCTACATTGACCCTTGGAGGAACGTTCAAGACATGCAAGCACGAGGATTCGCAGCCATCAGCCGAGAGAGAAACCGCGAGATCTCCCGCCAAGGGGGTCTTGTCGCGCACTGGAGAGGTACCGCCCACGAATTCACCTCGGGGGAACAGGCGCGCGAGGCAGGGCGCAAGGGCGGTCAGAAGGTCGCTCAGGACCGCGCGCACATGGCCGCGATCGGTCGCAAGGGCGGTCAGAAGATCTCCCAGGACCGCGAGCACATGGCTGCGATCGGGCGCAAGGGTGGCGCGTCGATTTCCCAGGACCGCGGGCACATGGCCGCGATCGGGAAGATAGGCGGTTCGACGTGAACTGGTTCGCCGCGCTGCTCTGGCTCATCTCGGGCGTCGTTGCAGGTGCATGCGGGTTCGCGTACCTCGTGGCACGCGCGCTCTACCAGTACCCGATGCGACGGCTCGAGTTCTTGCGCCTCTTCGCGAAACGCTGGCCCGAGGATTTCGAGCGGGCGCTACTTCACACGCAGGTCTCGGGAGGTCATGAAGATTTGACCCTTGAGCCCATTCAGTTTGGAACCTGCCATCATTGCCATTTCTCCTGGCCCATCGATGAAAGAAAACTCATCGAGCATCCGTCGATCGGGTCGGGTACGGGCGCCACGTGCAAAGGCTCTCACACGAAGGATTACCATGTCTCGGAATGAAGAACTCGCGTTGAACGTCGCTGTTTGGACCATCGGAACGATCATGGCCGTGGGCGGATCGCTCCTTCTCTTCGCAGCACTTGTATGAACGACGCCGATCAATTTCTCTGCTACGTGCTTTCCAAACGACGGTTGCTCCAGGCGGCTCTCGCGTACGCCGAGAATCCCACCGAGGGGCAAGCGTACACGTTGCGCGTGCTCGCGCGGGCGTTCGCGTCGTCGCGCAAGAAAGCAAAAGTCCAAACTCCGATTTCGGAGGAGCCGTGACCCTCGAAGTCGTTCTCGCCGCGCTTCTTTCTCTCGCGCCCCATGCGCCGCACGCGACGCATCACGCGCAGATCATCCTGGCAACGACGCAGGATGAAGCGGAGATCGCCGCGCTCCTCGTGACGGGAACGCGTGAATCGGAGTGGCGTGTAGGGTGCATCCAGGGGATCGGCGGGCGAGGAACGTACGGTCTTGGGTACGGGTACACGCAGTGGGCGTGTGCCCCGCTCAAGATCCAGGCGCAAATGAGCCTCCAAGCGTTTCTCGATAAGGGAGCGCCGTGGAGCTGGGAGCACGCGTTCATTGCGTACCTGGGTGCGAAGACGATCCGCGAGCCTGAAGCGCAACGGCGGATCGACATGTTCAACTTGACCCGCGAGCGACTTCGTTGCGCTTGCAACCCCAATCCGGAGATGACATGAGCCTAACGATCGTGATGACCACGCACACGCGCGAACCCTCCTACCTGGAGGAATCACTCAAATCGTATCACGAAACGTGCCCGCACCCACTCAATCTCCTCGTACATGAAACGGTCAATGTAAGCGAGTCATTGGAATCCAAGCGGAGAGTGGAAGCTCTTCTCGCTTTTCCGATTCGCACGATCAAAACCCTCACGGACGAAGAGAACGCCGAAAAGCAATCCCTCGGCACGCGCGTTCGGGTTGCCCACGCCACGCGGCTCGCCCTCGAGATGGCCGACGGGGAATGTATCCTCTTCCAGGATGACGTGAAGTTCTCGCCCGGTTGGCTTGGCAAATTGGCCGATCACCTCTCGGCTCTCGAGGAGCGAGACAACGCATTGGTCAGTCTCTACAGCCATCGCCAATCGCAGGTCGAAGGGCTCGTGCGGTGGGACCCCAAGACGTACTGGGGGCTCCAGGGCATGTTTTTCGGAAAAGCGGCGCGGCTCGCTGCGATCGAAAAAGCCTTCCAGACGAGTGGTCCCGCACGCCTCTGGCCGAAGGAAAACAATTCGAGCTCTCCCGGCGCAGACGTGCGGCTCCAAAAGTTTCTCCTCGACAACTCCGCATTCATCCTGTACGCGGTGTACCCATCGCTCGTCCAGCACACGGGGATGGTGAGTTCGATAGCCTCCAAGATGAAGGACATGAAGTCCCCAACATTCCAGGAGCCGCGCTCGCCGGTCACCTGGCCCAAGTCGCACCTCAAGCGATCCCGATGACTGAACCCGACGTGTCCCCCCTTCCTCTCTGCGAGCGGTGCCGCAAGCACATGCCGTGCGTGCTTGTCGAGACAGTCTACGGGGAACGCTCGCTCTGCATTTCAGAGTGTTTCAAGTTCTTCTGTCTCATGCGAAGCGACTTAAAAAAGCGCGTGGCAGAGCTCCTCCAAGAAACGGATGCGAACTTCTTCGATGAGCCCACGGTCCCCAACCGCAAGGTGTTGAAGCCATGAAAACGGAGAACTGGAAGCGCTTCCTGGCACTGCCCGTACCACCGAACGGCGCCAGCCACGCGCGTATCGCGAAAGCTGCCGGGGTGACCAAGCAACGCGTCCAGCAGATCGAACAGCAAGCCCTTCGCAAGCTTCTCCGTCAATTGAAACACCTCCGAGAGGACTACTTGAACCCCGGAGAAAAGAGCAGTCTTTGAAACCATGGCACCTTCTCGCCTTCATCCTCTGCGGAACGTGCATGCCGCACGTCCAGGCTCCGCTTCGTGAGACGCCGATGAACCTTCGATTTCATGTCGACCGTCGCATCGTGGGAGAGCAACGCGCCTGGCTCGAGGAAGCCCGCGTGACGCTCGAGGAGGACACGCGTGGCATCCTGCGCGTGGCGTACGATTACGACTTCGATAGCACCGAAACGATGCGACCTCTCGACGGATGGCAGATCTTGTACCTCTCGCAGGTGACCCCCGTGGCAGAGTACTTTGACGATCTGCACAAGACCCGAGTCCTCGGGGAGTGCGATTACGACAACAGCCACGTGTACTTGTTTCGCGAAAGGGTAGAAACCCACGATCGATTCGTGCATGTTGCGATGCACGAGATTTTACACGCAGTGGGCGTTCACCACGTGAAGGGGGACGTCCACGCGATCATGGCGCCCATCGTCTTCTCGCGGCTCCCGCTCCACATGTCCTCGACCGATCTCGATGCCTTTTGCCAGACCATCCAGTGTGCTACGAAGGAGATCCAGCCTTGAGGAAGAAAGACTCAGAAGCACTTCGAGGGCGAATCTTGCTCGTGTATCAGGATAGCTGGCGAACATACCTCGCGTTGCGATTGATGGGAATCACCAATCCCTGGCTCCTCTCGGTTTCCAAGGTCGCGCGGGAGCTCGGAGTCTCGAGGCAACGCGTCTATCGCTCATGCCCCGAGCTGAGAGGACGAGTATGAGAAAGAACCCGTATAAGCCTGCGACCATTGCCGTTCTTGACGAACGTATCGTGATGGCCGACCTTGCCAGGAAGATCTACGCCGCATGCGAGGGCGCCAACGAGAACGTAGTCTCGTCAACCTTCGTCAATATCCTCACCGACCTCGCGGTGCGGAACGGCGTCACCCGCGATCAATTCCTATCAGACCTGGGGTTCGTCTATGACGAGCAGAAGAAGAGGCTTTCGTGAAACTCGTGATGACCACCTTCGACCGCAAGCCTCCGTACGTGCACGAGACGCTTCGGGCGCTTTTCCGAAACGGAAACCTACTCGACCTCGGGGCGACGAATTCGCTTACGCTGCTCGTGACCGAGAAACCAAGCGATGTCATTTTCCCAGCGCTCCCTAAGGAGTTTTTGAATAGCTTCGGGAAAGAAATTCATTTTCTATCGGACGTGCAACTCAAGGAACGCGATCGTCTCTCCCCACGCCAGCGAACAAAGTTTGCCACGCGGCTTGCCCTCGAGATGGGCGCGGACGTCGTGCTGCAAGATGACCTCGATTTCGTGGTGGATTGGTGGCCGAAGTTCAATGCGCTGCTACCCTTCGATCTCTCGAAGCTCATGGTATCGTTGTACTATCCCCACCCAGCTCGAGACGGTGTTGGACTCGTCCAGTGGTACGCTCGGAATTATTGGGGGATGCAAGCGATGTTTTTCGGAGAGGAAGCGCGGAAGGTGGCGATCGAGTACCTCCGCGATCCTCGCGAAGAAGCGGATGACAACGCCTTGGCACGCATGCTCACCAAGCGGCAAGACATCCGTCTCTATGCGTGCATCCCGTCTCTCATCCAGCACGTGGGGGTTGTCTCGACCTTGAAAAGCCGCGGGCACCGAGCTCCGACGTTTGGAATGTCGCTCGAAGAATCTCACGCGGTGCTCAACAAGCCACGAGCACCGATCACCTGGCCGAAAGGGCATCGATGAAGAAGCGTTTTCACTGGATGGCGCCGTTGAACGTCTTGACGAATTTCGAACAATTCCCAACGTTCCACTGGAAACATAAGTTCTGTGGCATCTCGCTCTGGCGGAACATCGCCATTGGGTTCTTGGTTCGGGTGCCGAAATGAAGCCTCCCGCCGACATGACCGCTGGAGAGATCAACAAGGCTCTCGACAAGCTGACCAAGGCGTCACAGGAGCTTACGAACGCATTCATCGCGGCGGGGCGCGGGTACGAAAAGTACAACGAAACGCTCGAGATCGCAGCACGCGATCCACACGATGAACTCGCGCAAACGTTCGCTGCCATCGATCGTCAACGTCATGCACTCCAGAGCGAGATCAACCTACGCATGGGACCCGGTGCACCAGGACGTCTACCGCCAGGCCGATTTTTCGGACCGAGGAAGTATCGATGACACACTACGCCATCATCTTCGGGTGTATCGTATTGCGCGTTCTCGTCCCGTGGATATGGGAGAATCGACCTTGGAGACGCTCATGAAACCCTCCCTCCTTCGTCCGATACCCGACCTGCCCAAGGTCGCCAAGGGCATCCTCGCCTTCATGACGAATGGCGCCATCTCCAAGGCGGACACCCAGCACTTCGATCCTGCCAAAGTCCCCTGGATGACGCTGGACGCACGAAAGTCGAAACAAGGCTTTCACGTTCCCTGTCAACAGGTGTTCCGCCCGACGCGGCTCGTCTTCGAGCGGACGCGTGACCCCAAAGGGCGCGTGCTCCTGACGAGTTTGCGATTCGCGAACATCGAGAACATTTGCAGTCCGATGACAATCGAATCCACCGATTTCCTCCAATACCTCGTGTTCTCGACCATCAGCGCGGGACAGGGAGTCGTCGCGGAGTTCGATAACCGAAGCTCGATGCCTTTCGTCATGAAGTGCTGGCTGGAAGGGATCTACGCGCTATGAACTACCCTCTCACGCAAGCTTGGCCACCTGGCGAAATGACGCCTATCGATTTTCTCACCCTCAGCATTGCATGGGGTGAGTGGCGTCAACTGGCGATGCAGCGCTACGGATTCCGAAAAGTGTTCTCGAGGTTCTTCAACCCTTTCACGAATTGCATCGAGATCTGGATTCCATGATCAAGCACTTTTACACCAAGCTCCCAGGGTTTTTCGACTTTCAAGATATTTACGCTGCGGAGGTCGCACGCGCCCAAGACGGTGCAGTGTTCATCGAGCTCGGAACGTATTGCGCCCGCTCTGCCGCGTTCATGGCGGTGGAGATCGCGAACTCGGGTAAGCGCATCGCGTTTCACACGATCGATCTCTGGAACGGCTTCCAGCGCCAGGGCGAATTCGCTTACTCGAAAATCGAGCGCCTGTTTTCTGATACCGGCGCGCTCGCGCACGTCAACTTCGTTCAGTCGGACTCCGCGCTGGCCGCGAAACGCTTCGAGGATGCCTCGGTGGACTTCGTGTTCATCGATGCGAACCACTCGAAGGAAGGGTGCGGCCGAGACATGCTCGCCTGGTACCCGAAGGTCAAGATGGGTGGCACGTTCGCAGGCCATGACTATTGGCCAAACAACCCTGGGAACGATCCGAAGAAGTGGCCCGGCGTGCGTGACGCGGTGGCCGAGTTCTTCAATGCTAGCGGACCCAACCCGCGCGCTGTGCAGTGCCGAGGCTCATCCTGGGTGACCACCCGATGATCTACGTTCGATTCGAAACCGACGGTACCAGCAACTACCTGACGCGCTTCTACTTCTCGTCCCCAGAATGGCGCATCACGGAAGTCCCGAGCCAGGCGCACCCGTTCGAAACGGTGACGGCGGCGCGTGCTGCCATCGAGGCTTTTGGGTTGTTTGACAAGAGAGATCGCGTGCTGGTACGCTTTCCCGAAGGAGACCCCGACGCATGAATCCTCTGTTTGAACGAACTCCACCTTGGATGATGAAAAAGTACAAGCCGCGAATTCCACCCATCGAGGGGCGACTCTACTTTGGGTGGGGATTCTTGGCGTTCGAGAAAACGAAAACGACCACGACGATCCTCGTTCCTCAGATACAGACGCTCCCGAAAGGCGAACAACGTCTCCACGCGCAGCACGAAAAACCCCTCCGCATCGAAGTCATGCCCCGCGTGCTCGGGAGCTTCCAACCGAAAGACCTCGTCAACCGACTCGTCGTCGCGAACAACGACCAACTCGTTGCTGCCTGTCCGATCTCGATGTTCATGCCATCAGCGTACATGAGAAGCGAACACATGTATCTCAAGGCAGGCGAAGGGGTTGACCTTCACTTCACACTCGAAAAGAAAATGCCTGCGCTCTTTTACCTCAAGGCTTGGGAGATCGAAGAATGAACGCACTCGCCCAATCGTCCGACTGGCCGCACGACATGTCACCCCAAGAATTCCTCGCCCTTGGCATCGCGTGGGGCGAGTGGCGCGACCGCGCCGCGCAGCGCTACGGGTTTCGCAAGGTGTTCACTCCAAGAAGGGATGCGCGCGAGACATCGAAGCATGGTGGCCGCGGATGAAACAGGGTGGTACGTTCGCAGGCCACGATCATTTCCCGAACAACCCCAAGAATCACCCGAAACTGTGGCCTGGCGTGCGAGACGCAGTGAAAGATTTCTCCGCCCAAACAGGTCGTGCTATTGTCACCCGAGGTACCTCATGGGTCGTTTCGCCGGTTTGATCGCTCTCTTCGCCGTCGGGTGCTCTGTACCCCTCGAGAAACCTTCCCAGACGCCCCGAGCCATGCTCTCCCCGTCGGGCTACAATTGCGCCGACCTGGACGCCCAACACCGTGCCTGGGGCGGCGTGGCGAAGTTCTCGGGGGTTCTGGCGGGCGCTGGAGGGATTGCGACCTTGCCGTTGCCGGAAGACGACAAGGCGGCCCGGATCACGATCGCCACGACCGCACTCGTGCTCGGTGGGCTGGCCGCTGCGAGCGTGTACATCGCCGAAGACGCCGCGGGGACGTGGGCCAAAGAGTGCGGGGAGAAGAGCACGCCGTGAGCACCACCTACCGGTGGACCGTCTGGACCGAATCGACCGCCGAGATGCGCCGTGGAGGCGCCAGCGGACATGGGACACTCACCTTCAAGCGCGACTCGAAGGCTGCCACCGAACAAGCCATGAAGGCGTTCTACCAGACGATTCGGCAGAACATGCCCGACGGGCGCGAGGCGCGTGCGTGGCTCGAAAAGTCCACGAACTACGGTCCAGAGTTCCTCGTGAAGCTCAAGCTTCGCGTCGAGAAATCGTCCACGATGCCGAACGCGTGGATCCATGCGTGGGTGGACCAGTACAACGCAACCATCGCGTCGTTCCTCGTGGAGATCGATCCAGCTTCAGGTCTTCGCACGATGCGCACGGGGAAACTGCTAAAGGGCACGAGCTCTTGACATCCGCGTACCGGTGTGATGCGGGGGAGCCCGACTTGTGCAAGGCGAATGCGTATGCTACGGAATGTTGTTTCCCTGATCCAGGTGAGCCATGAACCCTGAATTCATTCTCGGTCTCTTCCTCGGAGCTCTTCTACTCACAGGGACCGCGATCATAGAATCTCCTTGACTCTCAAAAACACCGGGAAAAACAGGGGTGTTTGAAAATGAACACTTTCGGCAAAAACGTCAGTGACCTTTCTCCGAATTCTTCAAGAAATCCCGACGCTCGCCGCCCGCCGTGTGTCCTGGGTGTTCTCCGGACCAGAAAAATCGACCAACACCATGATGAATGTACTTGATTTTG
>Ga0247682_1000369_pt1 | contig 13396 bp, 9 predicted proteins | sample CNK23_metaG_FD_190130 | JGI IMG/M metagenome (GOLD analysis project Ga0247682, IMG submission 190130) | Soil microbial communities from Purdue University Martell Research Forest, Indiana, United States - CNK23 | ecosystem: Environmental > Terrestrial > Soil > Temperate forest > Bulk soil | place...
ATCTGGTCCGTTTCCTGCGCGATGGCGTCCTGCACCTGAACCTGAAGAATCAGGTGGGTGCCGCCCTGCAGGTCAAGACCGAGCTTGATCTGATGGTTGAAGTTGTCCTTGATCTGCGCGACGGATGTCGGGAACGTCGGCCACCCGATCAACAAATAGATCGAGAACAAAATAACGAACACGATAAACAGCGATTTCCACTTCAGATTAGGATTCATGATTGGAGAGTTGCGCGCGAAATCCGGCGGCAGGAGGTCTTATTTGGCATCTTCCGACGCCTCCACCTGCGCAATAGCCGAACGCGCGATGCGGATTTTAACCTGATCAGCGATTTTTAAGATAATTGTGTCGCCGTCAATTCCATTCACCGTGCCGTAGATGCCGCTCGAGGTGATGACTTTATCGCCGCTCTTGAGCGCCTGCAGCATGGCTTGAACCTTTTTACGCTGCCGCTGCTGCGGCAGAATTAGCATCACGTAAAAGATGCCCATGACGATGACCATCATCGTGAGTGGATTGCCAAGAATTCCCGCGGCACCACCCGTTGCTTGCATTAGGAACGCTGCCATCATCTTGCTGGTTGCCCCAATTCCTGCGTTTCGCAAATTTGTTAAGACTTCGCTCAGCCGGATATAGGTTCAGCGGCGCAGGCCGACGCACTGCCCGCTTCCACTGCCCGCCCGATTACGGTTCATGTGCCGTACGGGGAGCGCGCTCGATGGACCGCCTTCAGGCCGGTCCGGATGCATACTTCGCGCGCATCTCGGATGAGAATTTTGCTAGGTTCCCAAACTCGATAGCCTCGCGGATTTGCCGCATTATGTCAAGGTAAAAGTGGACATTGTGGTGGGTCGCGAGAATTGCGGCTGTGAATTCTCCGGCGGCGAAGAGATGCCGAAGATAGGCACGCGTGTAACGACGGCAGACGCTGCACTTACAATTCGGATCGATGGGATTTTGATCTTCCGCGTAACGCGCATTCTTAATTAGGACGCGTCCTTGCGACGTGTAAAGGCATGCATGACGTGCAGCGCGCGTGGGCAGCACGCAATCCATCATGTCAATTCCCAGCGCGACGTATTCCGCAATCTGTTCCGGTTTGCCGACGCCCATCAAATACCGCGGGCGATCCTGCGGCAATAAGGCAGCGACTGCAGCCGTCATTTCGCACGTAACTTCATGCGGCTCGCCGACCGCGAGTCCGCCGATCGCGTAGCCGGGAAAATCCATCTCCAACAATTGATGTGCGCTTTCGCGGCGAAGATCCGCGAAGGTTGCGCCCTGCACAATTCCGAACTGCCATTGCTTTAGATCGCCGTTGGAAGAACGCTGCTGTTGTTCGAGGAAATAATTTCGTGCGCGCCGCGCCCATTGCGTCGTGCGCTTCAGCGCGGATTCGGTTTTGTCGCGAGGCGCCGGCGTTTCGATACATTCGTCGAGCACCATCGCAATGTCCGAACCGAGCGCGAGTTGAATCTCGGCGGCTTTTTCCGGCGTCAGGAGATGTTCTGAGCCGTCCAGGTGCGATCGAAAACGCACGCCTTCGTCCGTAATCTTGCGCAACTCGGAGAGACTGAAAACCTGGAAGCCGCCAGAATCAGTAAGAATGGCGCGATTCCACGACATGAATTTGTGGAGGCCTCCCATCCGCCGGACCAGGTCGTGGCCCGGACGCAAATAAAGATGGTAGGTATTGCCAAGAATGATTTCGGCGCCAAGTTCCTCAAGCGCTTCGTTGCGCAGACCTTTCACGGTTGCTTGCGTCCCAACCGGCATGAAGAACGGCGTTTCCACGGTGCCATGCGGCGTGGTCAACCGGCCGCGTCGGGCCTGCTGGTCAGTCCGCGAAATGGAGAAGTGAAAACCCACGTTGCGAGTTTAGCAGGCTAACGGAGTACACGGAAAAGGCGAGGTAGTCGCCCGCTGAACTTCACTCGATTTGGCCGAAGCGAAGACAGAGCGAAATGTGCAAAGAGACAGGCATCTGCAGTAAAGTGGAAGAGCTTTTCACACTCCCGTAATGTGCGCGCGCTTAACACTGATTTTACGTCGATTAAACGCCCTGTTTTCAATTATTTACAACATTTCTAGGTACACCGAGAGAGACACGACTGTTGGCCTCTGACTTGCACTACTCCTTGCTGACGACGGAAGAGTGGGGTGGTGTTTAGACCGCTCTGGAAACGGGGACGAACGATATTATGAAGTCACTTTTGAAATACATGGCAATCGGAGCGGTGATAGTTCTGGGGTTTGCCGGGGTGGCAGCTGCGGATCAAATCTTTCAGACATCGGCTGGCGCAGTGAACCCGTTGACAGGCCAACCGGTTTCGGCAACCGCTGATTTCAGTCAGTCTGGAAACACGTTGACCCTGACGCTGACGAACACACTTCTGGGAATTCAGAGCGCGGGCCAGTTGCTTACGGGAATTACGTTTACACTAAGCGATGGCACAGGCGTCACACTGAATTCGCAGACTGGCGACCTGATTCAGATTGCTACCAACGGAAGCATCACCGACCTAGGCACGTTGGCACTGGGTTGGGGCTTCGGTTCGACCGGCACGAACACGTTCGAATCGTGCGTAATCTGCACTGGCGGAGTAACCGCTTCAGCTACGCCATCCGAGGGGATCATTGGTCCGGGTCCATTTCCCGGTTCGAATAACGGGAACTCCATCGATGGCAACGGTCCGCATAACCCGTTTGTGAATCAGACCGCGACCTTCACCTTTACGGCCCCGAGGAATGAGACCGTAAGCGACGTGACATTTCAGTTTGGCACCACACCAGGAGGTGCAGTTCCGACTCCTGAGCCGTCAACACTGCTGCTCTTGGGCACGGGACTTTGCGCGCTGGCTTGGCTCGCGTCGCGCCGTTCACACGCATAACAAAACTGAAATTATGAAAACGCCGGCGATTTACTCGCCGGCGTTTTTCTTTTATAGGTGCCCGCACTCGCTGAGCCGCTGATCACTCCACCGACGGCAATTAGTCTAGGATCTGATTCAACCTGGCCCGGCTAACGTCGCACCGCTTCAGGAGAAAATCCATAGGAGCCCGGTGAAGAACAGGAGAATCGAGAACCAAACCGAAAGGACGATCGCAAATGACTTGCCCAACGGAATTTTCTTAGGGTCGGCCGCCGAAAAACCGATGGCGAGTAGGATCACGCACCATATCCCAAAGATGTCCAGTGCCGTCAACGGCACAACTTGCCAACCCGAAAGATCGGGCAGCATTGCAGCGGGATTGGAAGCAAGAAAATTCTCGGGATCTATCGAAGCTGGGTCTTTTAGAAAAGTGACAGGAATCGCGAGCAGCTCACGTAAAGCTGCGGGCAGATGCGCAAACGTTGCGATGGCGAAGGCGGTTTTGAAATTGGTACGGATTCCTCCCAAAAGTTTGAATGCGCCAAAATAAATACCAGTCACGATGACAAGCAGCAGCGGCCAGCCGATGAATCCGCGAACTTCGCGGATTATTTTCGACCTCTGTGCCGATTGTTCATAGGCACGCGCCTTTTGATCGTCCGGAAGTTGATCAATTTGTCTTGAGGCAAATTTGTTTTTCGCGATCTGGTCTTTTGATACCTGAACCCAATCCGCGCGCTGGGCCAACGAGAAACCGAGACCGATGGCAATCAAGACCATCAGAATCATCGGTGCAATCCAACTGGGGCGCCGGGCGATGTCTTCAAATGTGGATTTGGGGGAAAACAGAACGCCAATAATTCGACCGAAATTACTGATCTTCTGCTGAGGCTCCGGAGCAGGGTCTGGCACGCCGACGGTTGTTGTAGCCATGAAAATGCCTCCACCACGAGTTTGAGATAGGACGAGCTTGCCCAGTATTACGCTTCGCCCGGGGGAAAATATCAAGGGAAACCAAGACAAGGCGTGAGCAAGTCTCGCCAAACAGTATCCCGCCGGAATCCGGTTCAATCAGCCGCAACAGCATTCGCGCCTGCGTCGTTTTCCCGCAGCCTGTTTCGCCCACGACGATGAATTGGCCAGCCACTTTGTCTTGATTCTTGTTACGTCTCATCGTCGCATCATTTCATCTGAACTGCGGCTGAATCGCCTTGGTTGAGGCTAAAAATGACCATACGCCAAAGAAGAACATCATGAAATCTCAAGGAACTTGAATCTAAATTCGAGAACCCAAAGATTATTTATCTTGTGATCGACGTAACCTCTTTCATTTCAACACTTCGGTTTCGGCACTCGATTTGCCTCACCTACAGCAAAGCGCATCTACGCGTTTTCCTGGAGGACTTGACGTGTGGCAATTCTCTCGACTCTCTAAGTTGAAATTTGTGTCTATTCTTTGTGGTTTGATGGTGTGCGGCATCGCAGCGTTCGCCCAATCTGGTACGACTTCCGTCCGCGGAACGGTGACCGATAATAGCGGTGGCGTAGTCGGAAACGCAAAGGTGACGCTGACCAGCGCGGCGCTGGCTGTTGCCCGCGAGGCGATGACATCGGGCACAGGCGCATACGACTTCCTTGCCTTGCAGCCGGGCACATACACACTGAAGGTGGAGCTGAATGGTTTCAAGACCTACGAGCGAAAGAACTTGGCCTTGCTCGTCAATACCCCGACAACGCTCGACGTCACTTTGGAAGTCGGCACCGCGGCGCAGATAATCGAGATTACGGCGCAAACGCAAACGCTCAATACGGTGGATGCGACGATCGGCAACGCCTTCAATGAATCGCAGGTGAAACAGCTTCCGCTGGAAGGACGCAACGTGCCCGATTTGCTCTCGTTGCAGGCCGGCGTCATGTATACAGGCAATCGCAGCGACGTCAATCGCGACGCGGGCTTCGGTTCTGATACGAGGAGCGGCGCGGTAAACGGCGCGCGCAGCGACCAAAGCAACGTCACTTTGGACGGAGTGAGCGTCAACGATGAGGGCGGTCATGCTTTCACTTCAGTGTTGCCTGTAACCCTCGACTCCGTGCAGGAATTTCGCGTGACCACGACGAACTCCAACGCGGATGAAGGCAGCGCCGGCGGTGCGCAAGTGGCCCTGGTGACAAAAAGCGGGACGAACGATTTTCATGGCTCGCTTTATGAGTACCACCGGAACACCTATACGAGTGCGAACGACTATTTCGTGAAATCCACCGAACTCCAGAACGGTCAGCTAAACCAGGCGCCCAAGCTAATCCGCAACATTTTCGGCGGATCGGTGGGTGGACCCGTCAAAAAAGATCGTCTGTTCTTTTTCGTGAACTTTGAAGGTACGCGCCGAGCCGAAGAAGCCAGCGCGATTAGCCCGGTCCCCAGCGCTACTCTTCGCGACGGAGTCATCCAATATGCGTGCAGCGATCCGACGCAATGTCCGGGCGGATCCGTTACAGGCGCGAGTGGAACATCCTACACAGTTGCGGCAGGCAATTTCGCGCTATCTCCCCAGCAGCTGACTCAGATTGATCCGTTGCACTTTGGCCCCAACTCCGCGGCACTCGCATATCTGAATACGTTCCCGAATCCCAATAGTCCAAACGCGGGCGATGGCCTGAACTATCAAGGCATCAACTTCGCCGCGCCGATATCCGAGAAGAAAAATGAATATATTGCGAAGGTCGACTACAACCTGACACGTGATGCCAAGCACCGGCTGTCGTTGACAGGCGCTCTGCGAAATGACGCCAACCCGGGCGCGCCCTTCCTGCCGGGGGAAGCGCCGTCCCTTTCAGTGGTCAACTACAACAAAGGGCTGATTGCCAACTACTCCGGCGTTTTCAAGAGTTCGCTGGTGAATAACTTCCGCTATGGGTTTGTCCGCGAGAGCGTAGGTAAAATCGGCAACAACAACGATCAGTGGGTCTTTTTCCGCGGGTTGAACGATCCTGTCGGCGCGGTCACATACTCCAGCGACTTTCAGCGCCCGTCGCATATTTTCAGCGATGATGTCTCCTGGATTCATGGGAAACACAATTTCCAGTTTGGAACCCAGATTCAGTTCATCCGCAGCCCCCGCCAGAGCTTTAACGGCACGCACAGCTTTGCATCGGCGAACCCGGGCTGGCTGAACACCACCGGCTTTGCCGGAAAGTCCGCCTCGCCATTGAATCCCGCAAACAACATCAATCCGGCGACGGGAAACCCGTATCCTGGCGTGGACAGCGGATTTTCCAATTCTTACGACTTCCCCTTGACAGCGATGTTGGGAATCGTGAGCGAGGTCAGCGCGGTCTACAACTTCCAGCGCGACGGCAGCCCAGCGCCAGACGGTGCTGCATTAAAGCGCAATTTTGGCATCGACAGCTACGAATTCTATATGCAGGACACCTGGAAATTGAAGCCTACGTTCACCCTCACGCTGGGTCTCCGCTATTCCCTGTTCTCTCCTCCATGGGAAACGAAGGGGCTCCAGGTATCTCCAACGCTTGACCTGAGCAGCTGGTTCAGCAACCGCGTTAACGAAGGCGCGAACGGCATTCCTTCGAATCAAGACCAGCCCATCGCCTTCGACTGGTCCGGTCCGGCGAATGGCAAAACTGGTTTCTATAACTGGGACTACAAAGATTTGGGGCCGCGCATCGCATTCGCCTGGGCGCCGGATCGTTCCGGCGGCTTACTGGGTAGCCTATTCGGCAGCCACAAAACCGCCATTCGCGGCGGATTGGGAATCGTCTTTGATCGCTTTGGACAGGGCCTTGTGGACGACTTCGATCAGTTCGGATCTTTCGGACTTTCGACTGCCCTCACCAACACGGCGGAGTTCGAGAATGTGAGTACGGCTCCGCGCTTGACGGGGATTCATGACATTCCTACGACGGATCGGAACGGAAACCAGATCTTTTTGCCTGCTCCTCCGGCTACGTTCCCTGTTCCTTTTCCGCCGGGCACTTTCTCGGCGACTACTGGTCTCGATAGCGGCATGAAAACGCCCTACTCCTTCGCAATCGACATGTCGGTTGGACGGGAACTTCCGGCGGGTTTTTCGTTGGAGGTTTCCTATGTTGGTCGAATGTCCCGTCGATTGTTGACGCAGGAAGATTTGGCCATGCCCCTGAATTTCAAGGATAAGAAATCGGGGCTCGACTATTTCACTGCGGTCACGGCTCTCGCCAAGATTTATCGAACCGGCGAGCAGACCCAGAGTTTCGATCCCTCACAGGTTAGCCCGCAAGTCGCGCAATATTGGGCGGACGTTTTGCAGCCCCTTCAACCGGGAGGCCTGTACCAAATCTCGTCCTGCACGGGACGCGATGGATCGGGCAATCCAATTGTGTCAGGCACCAGCAGCCCTCTAGTCGCGGCGTACGACTGGTTCTGCAGTGGCAATTTCAACGAAACAACGCCGCTGCAATTTCTTGATCAAGGTGGTATCCCGGATTTCAACAACGATCCGAGCTGCGATCAGCCGGGACACCCTGCCTGCCGCAGTTACTTCGGGATCGGTGGACCGTTCACCTTTTTCACACCACAATATGCGTCGCTCTACGCATTCCGGACAAACAGCAACGCCAGCTACAACGCCTTGCAGGTTTCGTTCCGTCATCGCATGAGCCACGGAATACAATTCGACCTCAACTACACCTATTCCAAGTCGATCGACTTGGCGTCCGACGCGGAACGCGTAGGAACCTTCGGTGGAACCGGGGCATCCGTGATTAACTCCTGGGCGCCGAATCAGTTCCGCAGCGTCTCTGATTTCGACGCTACCCATCAGTTTAATGCGAACTGGCTCGTCGATTTGCCTTTCGGCCGCGGCCGAAAGTTTGGCCACGACACCAACAAGGCTCTCGATGCCGTAATCGGCGGTTGGCAGCTGTCTGGACTCTTCCGCGAAACCAGCGGCCTGCCGTTCAGCATTGGCAACGGCTTTAACTTCCCCACAAACTGGGATCTCACTGGCAACGCCGTATTCATGGGTGGTAACGTCCAGACCGGTGCATTCAAGAACCCTGCCGACGGAACAGTGAATGCCTTCAAGGTCGGCGCTTCGGCAGCTGACTTCTTCCGCGAACCGCTGCCCGGAGAAGCCGGACAACGAAACAACTTCCGCGGCGACGGCTTCTTCGGATTGGATATGGGTCTCGCCAAACGGTGGCACATGCCTTGGAGAGAAAGCCAGAGCCTTCAGCTGCGTTGGGAAGTGTTCAACGTATTCAACGCCACCCGCTTCGATCCGCTCAGCGTCGACGGCGCGATCGATACTTTTGGCTCTTCGTTTGGGAACTACACCCGGCTCCTGACCAACCCGCGCGTGATGCAGTTCGCATTACGCTTCGAGTTCTGAGCAGCAGCGTAACTCGGATCGAACGGAACGGGGCCTCTGAAATTGGGAGGCCCCGTTCCGTTGGTGGGTTGGATCGCGAGGACTGCCGTTGACAAGCCGCATCGCTCTGCAGTCGCCAGTTCCACGGCCGGCGCGTCTAAAGAAAGCGGCATCTCCGCCGTCATCGCTTCTTGACTGGCAGGACAAATTTCAGCGCCGTGTGCGTGGGCGAAAAACCGACGACTTTCACATCTTTCAAGCCGGCCTTCCTGCCCACGCTCAGCACGCCATTTTCCGTAATGTCCTTGCGACCTTTCAGATAAACAATCCAGAGCGCGGCTCCGCCGCGCATCACTTTTGCGATATTCGTCGCGCGCGCCAGGTCCTTCTCTGTTTCCGCCGTCAGAAAAATAAACTCGGTATCTTTCGCGATTGTGCCCCGAGCAAAGTCCGGAGCGACTTTCTCCAACTCCGCCTCAAACTCCGCTTCCAATTTCCCGATTACCGTGACTTTCGCGCCTTTCTTCACCCCTAGTTTTTCCATGCGCGACTTCGGATGCAAAATCTTCTGCGCCCACTTCTCCGCCTGCGGCCCAACCTCAAATACAATCGCGCCGCCCGGCGATTGAACGCGCAATTCGCCGTCCACGGCTTTTACCGATTTCATTTGCGCGAAAGGAATCTTCAATCGGAGAGCGACGCTTCGAAAAATAATCTCCGTCGTCTCGAGCAGTGCCTTGCCCTCGGCCCGCTTTCCATTCGCGCGAACCACGCATTTCACTTCGCTTCCCAAAGCTTCACCTCGAAGCTGCTAACTCATTCTCCCGCCGCCGTGAGACTTGGCCCCACGGCAGGCAAATCCCCGGTAAAATAAACTGCTTCGCCCCATGCCCTCCGCCGCCACATCTACCGCTCCGATGCGTACCGACTGGTCGCAAATCTGGGCCCAACGTGGCTTCCGCTATTTCTTCTTCGCGATGTTCATTTCGCTTTTCGGCAGCGGCATGAACTTCGCCGGCGTCAGTTGGTACATCCTCGCCGCCACGCATTCTACCGTGAAGGTCAGCTGGCAGGTCATCGTCGCCATGGCGCCGGGCCTCCTGGTGCCGTTTGTTGGCGGCGTGCTCATCGATCGCTTCGACCGCCGCTACCTCGGCGTCATTCTCGATTTCGTTCGCGGCATCGCCGTCCTTGGCACAGCGTATATCGCCTGGCATGGCCACCTCCAACTCTGGCACCTCTACGCGATTACGCTGGTCACCGGCATCGGCTCGGCCATGTACTGGGCAAACGTAAATTCGCTCGTGCAGGAAGTAATTCCCGCCAGCCAATACACCGGTGCAAACGCCGCCGTCCTCATAGGCGTGCAAAGCGGTATGCTCTTCGCCGGGGCTTTCGTCGGCTTCATCTACAATCGTGCCGGAATCGCCGGCATTCTCGGCATCGATGGCCTCACCTATTTCGTCTCCGCCTGGTGTCTCTTCCATATGCGCCGCGGCTATATCTCGCCGCGAGATCATCTCGCAAAGTATCCCCACGAATTTTCCGAAGCCACCGAAGTGACCTCCGCCGCGCTCGAATCCGGCGAAATCCCCGAAGTTGCTGAAGCTGGTCTTTCTCTCGCCGTCTATTCAGACATTAAAGAAGGCTTCGCGTACCTGAAAGCCCAGCCCATCGTCCGTGTTCTTGGCGTCACTCATTCCATTCTCATGGGCGGCATCGTCAGCGCAAATGTCTTGATCGTCGCGCTCGCAAGCTACATTCTCCACGCAGGCCCGCGCGCCTTCGGTTTCCTCGAAGCCGGTTGGGGATTCGGCGCGATTCTCGGCGGCGTGCTCGCAAGCCAATTGCCACAACGCCTCCGCCTCACGCTCTATGGCCTTTCGCTCGCCGGCCTCGCCATCGGCCACGTCGCTATGCCTTTCTTTACCTTCGTGGTCGCCGCCGTTTTCTTCCAAGTACTATTCGGATTCTTCCGCGCCCTTTCCGGTGTCGTGGCGCAGGCGACGCTGATGTCCATCGTTCCACGCCACTTCATGGGCCGCACCCAATCCGCGATCGCCATCCTAACCACTATTTTTCAAATCCTTATGAGCTTCGCGCTCGGATGGGTCTCTCAACAATTTTCATTAATCGCGGGCTTCTGCCTGATTGCACTTTTCTACGTTGGCGGAACCATCTCCGCGTTTCGTGCGCGTCATCTCATTCGTGTCGGTCCGTCACCCGGCTCCTGACCGCGCCGAAATCGCGGCCTCAGTCTCTTGCCCTTGTTATTGCATGCGGCACGTTAGTACCGCCGTTCTATATCAGGATGCGCGCGAAAAGCCGATTTTAGAGACGGGTGCCCGCTTCTCGCCCATGCGCGGGCTAGGGACTTTCTTCTGGAGGCGTTGTGCGCCGGTCAATCATCATGTTCGTCACAGCGGGCTTGCTCTTCGCGCTGCCGCTCTTTGCCCAGGATCCACAACAACAATCTCTCGGAGACATCGCGCGCCAGGCCCGTAGAGCCAAGGAAGACCGCGACAAAACTGCCGCCACGCCCACTAAAGTCTTCACCGACGATAATTTTCATTCCAGCGCCGCCGGCAAAGCCGACCTCGCGCAATTGGCTAGCACTACCGCTGCTCCTTCAGAACGTATGGCCGCGGCGCGCCGGGCGATCGCTCGCGGCGAGCAGTTGCTGGACTCGCTCGAACCGATGAATCGCACCACTCTCGCCGAGACGGCCTTGCAGGGACAAAACAACGACTTTCCCGGTCGCCGCGCATGGGAAGAAAAACTCTTCGCAGCCAAAGAACATTACGTCTCGCACGGTCGCGACCTCTTCCGCGAGACGAAGGTCCTTCTTAACAATATGGAAAGTTTAACCTCAAGCGGCAAAGTCGCCGCGTCTGACCCTCGCATGACGGAAATTTCCCACCGCGCTCTTCAGCTCATGCAAGACGCCAATAAAACCGACGCCGATTTTCAGGCCATCGTCCTAGAAGGCCAGGACCTCGCCAAGCGATCGACAAACCATTAATTCGCTCGTTGTCCGCGGCCAATTCACATCGGAACTAATTTCGCATTCTTTTTCAGGCAGGTTTTGTTTCGGTTTCAGCCGAAGCAGTAATTTGTACGTCATGTCCGCCGAGCAGTTCCACGGCTGATTGGTAAAGCTTATTGCGCAATTGATAGCGCTCGTTTGCCCGCGTCACGTAGCGCACTTGCACGTCAATTCCGCCTGCACCAGGGCGCACACTGATCGCCGGCTCAGCGCTGATCGATGCCAACTCACGCGAACCCGCCGCATGTTGCCATTCGAGTTCGGCCTGCTTCGTGCTTCCTTCCGTCGCTTCCAGCACAACCTTGCGAATCGCCCCCACCAAAGCAAACGGATCGCGTCCCGCCGGAATCGTGATCTGCAATTCATCCCACAACCATTGGCCCGACGTCGAAAAATTAAAGTAGTGCCCTTCAATCGCGAAACTGTTCGTGAACGTCACGCGACGTCCCGTCGGGTGCCCCGAGTCCGTCCAGTTCCCCGTTTCCAGCAACACCGTGTGGAACATTCCCGTCTCCACGACTTCGCCGGTCACGCCGTTGATCTCCACCCAATCGCCCAAACGGATTCCATTTTTCCCCATCAGCACAAACCAGCCGATGAAGCCGACGATGAAATCCTTCAGCGCGACAGTGAGTCCGGCAGTGGCAAGGCCGATGAACGTACCCAACTGGGTCGGTGGTCCCATGATCACAAGCAAGACCATCAAGATGGAGACCACTTGCAGTGTGACTCGCGCCACCGCGCGTAGCGTTTGCACGCGGCGGCGGTCGAGCTTCATCGTCCCCAGCAATTTCTCCAGCCAGGAATCAAAGAAAATTGCGATCAGCAGCAAAGCCAGAATGATCGCCACGCCGATCAGCATCCGCTTCACGATGTTGCCTTCTCGCGCCGAAACGAGGCCCATCCACTGCGAATAAAGGTCTGACAGTTCCCGTTCGTTGCTTCCGCGTTTATCGAGGCTGGAAAGATTGTGCTGATCGTCGGCGATGGCTTTCGTGAGCGTTAGCGCAGCTTTCGATTCCGCATGGCTGCGCGTTTTTCGCACGTTTTGCGCGGCTGCGTTGGCCGCGTCGGTGGACGTCGCTGTTCCATCCGTGCTGGAGGAGTGTGCAACCAGATCTGGTGAGTTCTTTTTCCCGTTCTCAATCTGTTCCGCCAGTTCATTGTGCTGCATCATCAGGGCGCTTGAGGCCGTGTCCGCATCCGCCTTGGCCTTTGCCAGCAGCTGCATCTTTTGGCGCAACGCAGTCCATTGCTGGAAGCGATGAATCAAGCCCAACTGCTCCGCCGATTCTTGTGGAAATTTCGTCTCCGCGCCCTTCGCACGCTCCGCGTTTTCGTGAGACTGCTTCAATTGCGCGATTCGGCCGCGCTGATCCCCTCCCACGTCGGCAAGGTCCTCTTCCGCGTCCTCTACCTCGTCATTCGCAAGATCGAGTGAAGATTGCGCGAGGTCCAATTGATCTTGGAGTGCCTCTTTTTTATCTCCGGTCGCCTTTGCGGTTTCCGCCGTGAGTTGACTCACCTGCACTTGAAGGCTCTGCTGCACTTTCTGCGCATTTTGCAACCGAACCTGAATCTTCTTTGCCTCGGCGGACAGCGCAACCGGGTGTGCATCTGCATTGCGCAAGGCCATATCAAATGCCAGATTGAGCTCGGAGTCACCCAGCTTCAGCACTTGCTTGGCAATTTCCTGCTCTTCCGCAGTGTCGGCCAATTGCGCGAGCTGTCGCGCCGTCGCGAGCGCAGATTGATCTACAACCTGGCCGGCGGCCGCTTTCTTTGCTTTCGTGGTGGCTGCGGACGCGGCTTCTCCCGCCCGCACAATTCCATAAATCGTGCCACCCAAACCAATCACCAATGCAATCGCCGCAATTTTTTGCGCCGCTCTCATGCTTTTCCCGTCTCCAAACTCTAAGTATGCACCGAACTTTTGCGATGCAGACAGAAAATAAAAACGCCCCCGAAATTGCCGGAGGCGTTTTCATTCTTTAACTTCGATTCTTTCTAGAGGTAATCGCGCGACGGGCCTTCCAAAAACGCCCGCAACTTCCGCGACCGCGAAGGATGCCGCAACTTGCGCAGCGCCTTCGCTTCAATTTGTCGAATGA
>Ga0247682_1000371_pt1 | contig 13369 bp, 13 predicted proteins | sample CNK23_metaG_FD_190130 | JGI IMG/M metagenome (GOLD analysis project Ga0247682, IMG submission 190130) | Soil microbial communities from Purdue University Martell Research Forest, Indiana, United States - CNK23 | ecosystem: Environmental > Terrestrial > Soil > Temperate forest > Bulk soil...
TCATGTTTTTGCAAAAATACAAAACCTCCGGACACCGCGCGGAAGCTTTCTGCATCGATCCCGTACACCACGTCCACGCCACCCTGAGAGCTGAATTGCAAAAGGGTGGGGGCGACGGCTTGCACGTATTTTAGTTCCGCCAATTTGTCGGCGATTTTGATGGGCATGGGCGCGCCGGTCATTCCGATGAAGACGGAAGCGGCGGGCGGTTGCAGCATGACGTCCGCTCCAATGCCTTCAATGCGCTTCGCCGTTTCTGTCAGCAAGCCGGACGTCAATCCCACAATCAACACCACCAGCGCTACTTCGACCGCGACGGCGAGGACACCTATCAAGGTTCGCAGCGGCCGGTGCAGGAGGTTGCGGACGATTAATTCACTCATCATGGCCGTTTCTCCGCGGCATCCTCGCCCACGCGAACAAGTTCCGAACCCGCGGGCTGCCCGAGTTTGAAGCGATCCGCGGGAATAACTTCATTCAGCTGCAGTTTGGTCACTTGCAGGTCCAGGCGGTAATCGTCATGCGGCCTTTCGATTCGAATTGCTCGCGGGAAGAACATAATCTCGGACGGCGTGGCCGACGGCTGCTGCTGGTTCGAGATTACAGGCTCCCAATCGGAGTAATGCACGTCGGAAAGCAAAATGCCCTTTGGTCCAAACTCTTCCAGCCGCGCGACCTGCAGATCCGCGCGGTCAAACCAGACTTTGCGCAAGACTTCTGTTCGATACCCGCCACGCAGGACGGTCAGCACATAATAGCGCGCCCTCTCGTCATTAAACTCTTCAAACAGCACGGCCTCTTCCTTACGAATCTCGGTCCAGAGCAGCGCATCCAGCAGGTGCTGGGGGCGCAGATTTTCAATGGGTTTGCTGCTTGTACGCTCCATCGCGACCGCGCCGACGAGGAACTTGTTTTTCGAAGGGATCGACACCTGGAAGGACTCCGCGTCGCTGGCCATGTCGAAGACCGTCTTGCCGATCACCGGCGCTTGCCCAATTATTCGAATGTACGCCGGCCGCTGCGCCAGCAAGAACGCCTTCACCTCGTGATACTCCTCGATCACGCCGCTGTATCTTGAGCCCGTCGTCGACGTCAGCTCGACGGTCGCGTTCACACTGTTCACGCCTTTGGCGATAAGGTTGTATTTCTCGATCAGCTCCTCGCGCGTGGCATCCTTGGCGACGACGATCTGCTTGGCGGGCACGGATTGTTTCTTACTGACCGCGCCGCCGCAGCTGTAGGAAAACGCCGCCACTGTCACCCCTACCACGCATGCTAACGCACGCCGCATCAGTCTTCTCCATCGCTTTCAGACAAACGAAGCAATCTAACAACCATACTGAAACGCGTCAACCATATGTCACCCTTCATTATGAACGTGTGGAGCGGGAAAGAGCGAGCCACGCGGTGGATTTGGCTTTTTACACTATGCGCTCGTGCCGAACCATAGACACGGCAATCCCTGGAGCCAGGGATAGGGTTCAACGGGGTCCTTGATAAGATTGAGAAGCCACCCAGTATTTCTGTAAGCGCGGCAAGCTCCGACCGGAGCATGTGACTTCCCGCTAACAGACTTCCAAGGCGTCAGTGTTCACTCAACTTCATGACAATCTCAGGCGGCAGTACTAGCTAGGCACCGACCGGAAGCGGACAAGAAAGTGGAGGCTCGACTCGTCACATTCCTAAAAAAACCTTACCAGCTCTCTGTTGGATTTCTGGCCGGGTATCGTTTGTTTTAAGTCTGACCGATGTAGTCATTTACCCGGCAATCGATCACCGAGATCTAATCTAGTGGCCTTTCGTCAATATCCCGAGGCGGTGTACAGACCTGACTAGCTCTTTCATCGGAATCCTCATCTTCAGCCTGCCGAGCTTTGCAGCGAGTCCTCGAAGCGGCGAAAAGCATTCATTAACTCTCCGACGAACTCCTGCCCGTGCTTCTGCGTCATGGACACCCCAGTAATCCACCAGTCGTCTGGACTTGTGGTTGTAAGCAAATTTTTGGCCGCAGTCCAAGCAAGTGATGTAGGCTTCGCGGACATACACAGATCGGCATTCGGTTACGTTGGATGGAATTGACTCGCGCAGTGTGATCGGAGGGCCCTTATGTCGATGGGGACAGACAAAAACAAGACGAAGCAGCGTCCGTAGAAAGAGCGGGGCACCTAAGACCATACTCCACCAAGGCTCCGCACGGAGGCGCGATCTTTCCGCTTTGAACTGATTTCTAGCTGCCGAGCGATATAGAACTATAGCCCCCTCGATTCTATATGCTCGTGCCACTTTTTTCTGCGTTTGAGGTTGCATGTGAGTACTTCAAGAGAATCCTAGGCGCGGCGAGGATTCGTGTCTGTACCGTTGTGAACACTGACGTAGCAGATCGACTGGTCGTCCCGATACGGCCTCTATCGAGGCACATATGAGGTAGATGTCCGGTTTGCGCTTTAACGGGAGTTGTGTCCGATAGAGACGCTGCTCTACGGTGTATTGAAAAACTCCCACATGGCTGGGGCCGCGGCGGCATCTCCAGGCAGCTTAGTTACGCCGAGGCCTTCGAGCACCAGGCGAAGAACACTCTGATGCTGATAGAAAGCGATGGACTTGTAGCCCCGCTTGGCCAGCGGACTGACGATCACGGCCGCTACGTGGCCGCCGCCGGAAGTGAAGTCAAGGGTATTGGCTTCATCGAAGACAATGATGAGCAGGCCGTCCTTCTGGAACTGCGCGCCTTGTATGAGCGGGTCGATGTTGGTCTTGAGCCAGGTATCGGCTGTGCCGAGCGAGCAGTCGTGCGCGTCATCACAGAGATTAGGGACGATGAAGGAAAAGTCGGGCAGATTGGCGGCGTTCCGATCGGTAGCGAATTGACTGAAAGGCACGAGGTTTCGCACTTGGGTGGTATCGCTTTGCACGTCGGTGAAATAGGCGAGCGGGTTGTGGCGGACGGCGTAACGGCCGGTATCGCCCCCCGTGTAGCCGACCGACGGAATATCTTCGGCGTAAGACTTCCAGGACTTGCCTGCTGCGAGGAGGTCACGGACGACGTTCTCCGAGGAGACAGGGAAGTCGCTCGGCGTGGAGGCGTCGATAAGCGTGAGAACGTGTCCTGTAGTGAGCTCGAAGTAATTTGGGATTGATGGATGCGCGTTGGCGAAGTAATTCGCCGCGAGACCGTACTGGTTGGCGAGGCCGTTCAAATAGGGCAGCGCCGGATTGGCGATCACGTCACTGAAATTGGCGTTTTCCTCGACGACAAGGAAGACATGGCCAAAGCGCACGGTCGGCGCGGGCGGAGGAGGGGTCATGGCCGCTTGTCCCACGCAGCCGGCCAGGACTAGGACGCAGAAGGCCGGGGCGAGCAATCGAAACCGGGCGGCAGAGAGCTGGAGTAAGCGGCAAGAAAACATTTGTTTAGACCCATTCTTGAATCACTTGGGATATCCGGCCGATCAGCGGATGCGAATTGCCCGGAGCACTCCATTGGCCGGCTTTTATAGTGGCTTATTCGGCGGACTAAGTCTGTCCGCTTTGTGACACTTACGCCTTAAGCATCACCATATAATTACCGCACAAACTGCGCCGACAACTCGCTAGATAAAAAGTAGTGCGAGAACGTTGACCGACGAAAACGTCGGCGCAAAGCGAGCAGCTATGCCGCCGGACGTGTGGTTGTGGTGTGCTTCGAATCGACCGGTTACTGCGTTGGAACCAAAAGGCTGGTGTGGCGCACGCTACGCATGCCGCTATTCGCAAATCGCGCTTCCGCGTGACGGCGAGGACGACCTCATTCGCTTCTGTCGCTTCTCCGTGGCTATTGTGAATTCTGTCGATTACAAGCAAATGTCGATTCAAAAGCCTGAGTACGGCCTCCGCCGCAAAGCCCAGCGGCTTTCTTCACACGGTATTATCCAAAGCGCGCCGGAACAACGTGCCCGTGCACACGTCAGCGCTGAAAGCGCGGCTCCGATACGGCACAAACGCTCCCAGGGAGGAGGTTCCTGCAATCACATGCCGGAGAGTCCAGTTATTCTAGGGAAATTACCAACGGTTGAGCCCCATACAACGAGCAGCGTGGGCTGAACGGGCATTGCCAGTTTTTTTCTTCCAAGCCGGACTCGCTCGCATTCCGACTTGTGCAGATCCTTAGCTAGGTCAGTTTACGCTCCCGCCTCGAGCGACCAAATATTTGAACGAACCATTCTTATCTTCTTTCGCTCGAAACTGTACATAGAAATACAATCGGATCCGACCCTCTCCCTGCAATAGGTCTAGCGACCCTACACCTGCGGCAACTTCTTGCAATAATAATCGCGATTTGATTGGCGTTTGCGCCGCGGCGAGCAGCGTTGGGTTCAGTGATTCAGCGGGGCGCTTTGAGTGGTCTCCATTCGGAGCAGATTCGCCCGCGGCTCGATTACGGCATTGCAGCCAGGCATCAATCTCGTGTTTGAATGCCCAGACCGAGCTTGCTTTCGCATGAAAGTGTCTGTGTACGGGCAAGCTTTCGCACTTCTCCCAGCGCTGGGCGGTGCGTACCCCTCGACCAAGATAAGCGGCAATTTCTTTCCAGGAGTCCAGACAGTCTCTCTCTGGGTCATGCGCCGGTCGAACAACTGTCTTCATTTGCTTGCTGTCCATGGCTGACATTTAGATCGAAGCCTTCCTTTGTGCAACTTCTCGATTATCGAAACATCGTCTTCCGCGGTGCATGCTCACTTCCGGTCCATTTACCTCTCTTGAGCATCACTCAAAACGTGCGGCGGTGACTCGGCCGAGTTATCCGAGTCCAAAAAGTAGGAGCTTCGGAACTCTCGCCATTCTTTGCGAAGGTGCAAATGTGCACGTAGCGCTCGCGCGCCCAGAGAGCTGCGCCGCTAATCTCCGGCCCATTGAACCGAACATCCTTCCCGATTCCCAAGGCTTGCTCCGTGAAAATGCGGGCCGCGCCGATTTGGGATACAAGCGCACACACGCCTTCGACGCTTGCGGTTTCGTTCCCCGCCAGGGTTGCATCCAAGACATCCAAAGCATAGCTGCGGACTAGTTTTCGGAAGAACTTGCGCATCACCTCCGGGTGATCGAACATTTCCAAACCAAGAATTCGGCCGCCGATCGCGAACGCTATTCCACACTGACCTTCCTGCCAGGTGAAGGCCCGAGCGATTTCCTCCACCGCACTAGCATGGCGCTCATAGATCGCGGACATGGCGCCGGTTGGCGACGACGTCATGAGACGCGTCGCCTTGCCTGCGATGTTTCTCCATACCGCTCCCTGGTCCGACTTGCGCGTGCCATTGGAGCGCATGGACGCCGTGACTTGCCTCACTTGTTCTCCACGCCCCATCGAATACATGACGTGATCGGCTGGCTTCAGATCCGCAGATGACATCTTCCAGCGACCCGCCTCCACGCAAGAGACGGGTATCACGGTGGTGTGCTTTGCGGGCGCGAGAATCGTCAGGTTTAGAACTCGATTCTGTTTCGCTCCAACGAGTTCCTCTCCGTCCACAAGCAAAACCGGTAGGTCCGCGTTATTTTCAAGACGTAGCTCTGGGACAGATCCGCCTGCGTGAAGCTCGGTCACGCGGACCTGCCCTTGTGCGATCCCATCTTCCAAGAGTAGGTAGTCCATCTCAGGGACGGTCACGTTTTGCCTCATCAATGGAAACAGGATGAGATTCCGGAACTGAGAAGATGGTCCAATTTCAATATGTGAGAATTCCTCTTGAAGCGTCCACACGTTTGTCTCTGCCTTTTGGGGATGCATCACCCATGTAGGACAAGGGCACGCAGCGGACCAAATCATCCGGTCGGAAAATCAACTACTTACGCTGACGGAAAAGCCTGACATGACAACAGAAGTTGTCGCTCCGTCAATGCTCATTGTCATTTTGCCCCAGCACGAACTTGCTGACAGCCTGTTTGGAAACGCCCAGTAGCTCCGCGGCGGCGGTTTGATTCCCTTTGCACGCCTCAAGCGCCCGCAGAAAAAGCTGGTTCCGTACCTGTCCCAGATAGTCTTCGACCTTGAATCCCTGAGATGGTTCAGGCAACGCTGCGAAAGGGTCCTTCGCTGGTGGATTGCAGGTAATAATCAGGTCCTCAGCGTCGATAACATCTGTGCGCGAATAGAGTACCGACCTCTCCAGCACGTTCAACAGGTCGCGAACATTCCCAGGCCAGGGTTGACTCTCAAGACGAGCCAGAGCTCGCGTCGTGAGCTGCAGGGGCTTTTGCCTTCGTTGATTGATTTGCCTAAACAGCATGAGCGCGAGCTCAGGAATTTCACCTCGTCGCTCGCGCAGCGCCGGAAGCTTAATCTGCACAACTTCGAGGCGGAAATAGAGATCCTCGCGGAATCGCCCGGCGGACACATCCTTTCTCAGGTCGCGATTGCTCGCCGCGACGATCCGCACATCGACTTTCCGGGCCACCGTACTTCCGAGCCGCTGCACTACGCCATCCTGAATCACTCGCAGCAGCTTTGCCTGCACTTCAAGGGTCAGTTCGGCAATTTCGTCGAGAAAGAGCGTGCTTTCGTTTGCAGCCTCAAAGATCCCCTTCGCGTCGCTAGTCGCGCCTGTGAACGCTCCCTTTAAATGGCCCAACAGATAGCTTTCAGCGAGCGACGCCGGAATAGCCGCGCAGTTGACCGGCACCAACTCGCGATGACACCGCGGACTCAGCCTGTGAACCAGGTGCGCAAATCGCTCCTTGCCAGTCCCCGTCTCGCCCTGCAAAAGAACAGGTAAATGACTTCCAGCGGCGATGCCCGCCTGCTCTGCAGCATGCCGAAGCGCCGCGGAACCTACATAAATTCCTAACTCCAGAAGGGCGTCGTCCAGGCCCGGAATCGCAAACGCCTCACGCGCTTGGACTACGCTTGGCTCCCCAAACGTGAAGCTTCCAGTGACAAGAGGGTCGCCCAAATCAATTTCTTCTTTCCCCGCTGTGGGCAGTTCCTCCGCATCTTCTGCCAATTCCTTTCCTGACGCTTCGTCTCGCAAAGCTTTTTGCGCTCGCGGTCCCTCCAAATCCACTGCCGGGAGTTTCCCCAAGAGTTGAGGCTCGTCGCTAAAAGAGCGGTAGTAGTCCAAGAGAGCTTCATTGCAGATGGCGTTCGCGAGGGCGCCAAAGCGGTGCGGCTCATCTGTCCCACCTTCCCGCTGAAGAGCCGCAGCGAATCTTCTAAATACCGCTTCTGCAAAATCCTGCACCTCTGTAGGGGAGAATCCGGAGGTGAAAACCTTATTGCGCCGAAGCTTTTTGCTCAGATGTGGCAAAAGTAACTCGGCAAGTGCGTCCCCATACTGCGTCCGCATCCGTTCCACAAAGACATTGTCGAAGCCAATGGATTCCTCGCCAGCTTTGTGTTTTTCTTCGGGCTTCGTTCCCCTTCGCTGCACCCACCACGGTATTCTCCCTCTTCCCGCCGCCGTGGGAGCATGTCCGAACCTCGTGAAGGATTCCGCTAAATCCGCGCGGAAATATTCGTGCGGCATTGCAAGCTCGCGAATGGTTAGCCAATCGCCTGCATCCATCCGGACTTCTTTTACGTTGGCCTCGCCGAAGAGTGGCCGTGCCGGCGATCCGACTTGCAGCAGCTTAGCCGGCAAAACCCCCAGTGCCGCCAGCAGAAACCATGCGGCTCTCATCTCCGCCGTGCCGCTGGAAACACAAACGTAGCAGTCTTCGATCTCCGACGATCCCAGTTTCATCAGACTTCGTACTGTTCGTCCCAGGCGACCCATGACCGACGAGTAGTCTTTCGGGTCGGAAACGGGCAGTTCATTCACGACAATTTGGCACTCCGGATATCTGCTGGACACTTCTTTTTCCGTCGCAACTGCGCGCTCTCGCGTATGAGGAGTATGAAAAAGGAAGAGATGCCGGAATTGCTTGGCACTCATGATCGACAAGATCGGCCCGGGCAGCTGCTCGCCCGCAATTTCACTCGCGGCAAACGGATCCTTTGGGTCTACGAAGGCGAAGAGGGAATTTTGTTTGGTTGCGGGCTGGACGTCTTCCGCATCAGGCTCAAGCCCCGGAGATTTCAGCTCCGCTCGATGCACCGCGTCGCTGGAAGCTGACAGGCTTAACGACAGAGCACCGCGGCTCCGCGTTCTCTGACCGAACAACTTCCGAAGGAATGAGTTTGCCATCGGCCGTCTTGTCCACGCATTATACTCCCGCTATCCAGAAAGCACGGAACGCGGGGTCTTGGTCAGTTTTTGCGAGGTTCCGGTTCCGCTTGGACCTTTGTTGGTCTCCGACCGTGTTGCAACTTGCAAATATTGGGGTACTTGGGTTGTTGGAGCCGTTGCTCTGATTTTTATCCTCCTCGCCGTTCTGGACGTACGCCTAGTAATAGATACTTAACCCCGCGAAACGGGCCAGAAGTCCGTTTCTCGGAAGCGCGGTCCTGCAGGCCGCTGCTCGCAGGCCGATCGCGTTGCAAGTTGAGGAGTTTACTGCGGCCGGGCGATATAGATGTCGAAGGGCTGCACCGCTGGACGTATACGCCGTATCGCCTCACTCGCCCACAGCGTTGCGCTCAGCAAAGTAACCCAGCCGTCTTCTGGCTCGCATACGGCGCAGAACGCGTACCGTTTGTAAGCCAACTGGTAGGCGTCCACGCCGCGCTTCGAAAGGTCGCCTTCAAGCGCGCTATCCGGATTTTCCGCAGCCGCTCCCGCGCGCATTCCAAAGGTTTCCCCCTCGAAGCGCTCGAAAAGCTGGAACAGCTGAGCTTGTCGCGGCTGCGGCAGGACCACACAGCGCCCGCCGGCTTCGCGAAACTCAATCTTCCGCGCTTTGCAAAATTCCCGCACCCGATCGATGTGGCTGAAAAAATCTACCACATAGAATTCATCTCCAGCCAGGGCAGGGAAGAGCGCGGACCAAATCTCCGCAGCCGGTTTCCCGCGAACCGGCACGCGGTTTTCCGTTTCGACCAATTCGAGGCCCACCGCTTTCACTCCCGGGCCGAGGTCCAGCGTTTCCACGTCCAGTGAAAAGGGAGGCAAGTCGAGCGAGCCAGGTGGCACGCCCGGAGGAACACTCATTCCAGGGTCTCCGCCTGCGGGAATCTGTTCCGAAAATCCGCCGACTGCTTTCGCACGTCCAGCCAGTCGAAGAATGCGTCCGGCGTCTCCAGCCAAATGCGGAACCAATCGGCGATCTCCACTTTTTCCGCGCGCTTGTGGGGCTCCACTTTGTGATTCCGCGAGATCATTTCGGCCCGGCGTTTGCCGAGGCGCGCAATTCCCAGAACGCGTTCAACGGCAGCATGCTCGCCGTGCGCTTGAAATTTTCGCATTAGCTCATCCAGCCGCATGATGCTGACTTCCGCGTCTTCCAGCGTTTTGAAGTGCAGCAAGTCCTCGAACTCTTCCTCGTACTGCTCTTCCGCCTCTTCCTGCAGCGTCAGCAATACCTTCCAGCCCGCGCTTTTCAAGACGTCCCCGATATACTCCGAGCTGGTCTTTCCCGCCTCGCCGTGTTCCGCAAGGATGCGCCGGCGCAATTGATCGATTTCCGCGAGCGTCCATTTCGAAGCGCCGATCTCTCTCGCCGTCTCAAGGATCAGGTCTTTCTTCGATTTTTGAGAATCCGTCATCAAGCTGTGCCTTTGCGCGATTTGGCGTGAACCTTCTTCTTGCTGTGCGCCTGCGTCTGTTTCTGCGCTTGCGTGTGCTTCTGCGTCTGCTTCTGTCTTGGCTTTTGCGGCGGCGGAGGCGGTGGATCGGCCGGGAGTCCCGCCAGCAGACGGCGGTACTTTGTCACATTCCGGTTGTGTTCGGCCAGTGATGCGCCGAAAAAATGTCCGCCCTGCGTGTTAGCCACAAAATAGAGGTAGTCCGTTTGCGCCGGTTGCAGCGCCGCCTCCAGCGATGCTTCTCCTGGGTTGCCGATGGGTCCCGGCGGCAAACCCGTATGCTCATACGTATTGTAGGGAGAGTGCACGTGCAGGTCCGCTCCGGTTAGTGTTCCATTGTAGCGCCCGTCCTGTTCCAGAGCATAGATGACGGTTGGATCGCATTGCAGCATCATGTCCTTGCGCAAGCGATTTTCAAAGACTCCCGCGACCAGTGGACGCTCTTCTTTTTTGGGCGTTTCTCGCTCGACCAGGGAAGCTAGCGTCACGATGGAGGCAATCGGGTAGCCGGAGGCCAGCCGCGTTTTATCGCTATCCGCCATCTGCGGTGAAATCCGCGCCCACTCTTCTTTGAATTTTTTGACCATCTTTGCCGTCAATTCCACGGCGACTGGATGACGGGGCAATTGATACGTCGCAGGGAACAGATACCCCTCGAGTGTCAGAGCGTGAGGATCAAGGTTGCGAACCATCATGGGGTCGCTCGCGGCTTTCACGAAATCATCGGCAGCCATGAAGTGGCCGGCCTCCAGGTCGTGCGCGATGTCGTAGAGAGTCTCTCCCTCGCGAACGGTGAAGGGAATTTCGTAAACTGCTCCCTTGGCCAGCTTCCAGAAAACGTCGCGCCCCGTTAACGGCTTTTCAAAGAAATACTCGCCCGCCTCGAGCGTGCGTTTGGGGTGTTGCCGTGCATAGATCTCGAATGCGAACGCGCTGCGCACGACACCATTGCGTTCGAGCAGGCGCGCCACGCCGCGCCGCGAAGCCCCGTGCGGCACTGTCACGAACACTCCCTCGCGCCCAAATCCCTGGTAGGGATGCGTTACGCAATACCACACCCAAGCGCCGGCTCCCGCGGCGATTAGCACCACCAGCATGATGACTAGCAAAACCCTTTTCAAATCAGCCTCGCAAAAATTGAAAGTTGCATATTTCAGGATAACTCCCGCGTCCCCTGCTGCCGGTCGAGATATTCCCTCAATATCAATGCCGCAGCCATGGCGTCCACTCCAGGTCTTGCGCTTTCCTTCTTGCGCTTCTTGCTTGATGGGCTGTGGATCGTCCTCCCCTGCTGTTCTTCGAGCATGCGCTCCGCTTCCCAGCTCGTCAGCCGCTCGTCCACCAATTCGACAGGCACGCCCAGCTGCTTGCGTACTCGCTCCGCGAATCGCGCCGCTTCTTCGGCCATCTCTCCGCGCGTCCCATCAAGCCGCAGCGGCAGTCCCACAACTATTTGCTTCACACCGTGCTCACGCACCAGTTCGCGCAAGCGCCGCATGTCCTCGTTGCGGTTAATGCGATCCAGCGTCCCGAAAGGCTCCGCCAGCGCAGCTTCCGCACTGGCTATCGCCAGCCCAATCCTCGCGCGACCGTAATCCAGCGCCAGAATCTGCATCGGTTTGATTTGCGTCGCGCCCAAGTTCTCTCCAACCACGCCTTATTGCCTGAACGTCTTCCATTCCAGTATAACGTGAAGCTTCCGAGGCAAGAGGGTGCGGTATTGCGACCGTACACAACCCCACTTGCAGTTTTGCAAATCGCGTGTTATTCCATCTCCCGTTATGTATCGCGGATGCATATTCTTCGGTTAGTCGCTTCTGGGACTCGTGTTGTCTGTCCCCTTGGCCGCGCAAGACGACTCCTGCCTTCGTCGAACATTGTCCCTAAACATCATCGATTCGCAGAGACGGTTGATACGGCTTAGCGATGCTTCGGAGTTACAAGGGAGAATGGCAGGAAAGCCGGTGAAGATTTTGTCTGTCAAGCCAGACCAGCAACCGCACCGAATCGTCATATTACTGGACTCCAGCGGCAGCATGTTCGGGGACGCAATGGGACACAAATGGAAGATGGCGCGATTCGTAGCGGCGCATATTGCCAGGGCAAATCTGCCCAACACCTCTCTGGCTCTGCTGGTTTTCTCTGAGAAAGTGAACGAACAGATTGACTTTTCTCAGGGCAATTCGGCCGTTGTGAGACGCTTGTTGGAAATCGAGGCCGATACTGACTTTGCGAAGAAACAAGTTCGAGGAGAAACAGCTCTATGGGATGTACTCCTCATCGCTCTTCAGTGGCTTAGAGATCCCGGCTATGTGAACTCCGTCTACATTATCACTGACGGCGGCGACAACAAAAGCAGGAACCGCTTGCGGCATGTGAGAGATGATCTCGTCAGCAGCGGAGTACGTCTGTACTTCACTCTCTTGAGTTCAGAGCGGCCGATGCAGGATGAACAATTCGGTCAGACTGAGGTTGCCGACCTCGCTGAAGCTTCTGGGGGCTTAGTGCTAGGCCCGCTCGGTGGCCAGCCATTCGGCAGGCCTAGCTACAACCCCACCAAGGATGAGCTGCGCGGGGTCGCAATCGGGTTGAATGAATTGTATTCCGTGATGACCAGGAACGACCTGATAGAGATCGAGCTGCCGCAAACGCTCAAGAAATGGAGCAAGTGGTCGCTCGGAGTCTCCTCCGAGCAAAAAGCTTTGCACAAGAATTGGCTCGTCGTGTATCCCCAGGAACTTGCGCCCTGCGTTGCAGCACCGAGTTCCCCTTGAAGCACTTTCAGAATGTGCCCAATGGCTTGCTTCCGCGAGCGCCCGATTGCCATGCATCCCAGTAGCCCAGAGTCTTCATCTGCTGGTCGAGACCGGTTTCTTTGACGAGTACGTCGAGCTCCGCGCGCGAAAGTCTCTTGCCAAGAGGCTCGGTGCGATCCGCGATCCCCCATGCCGTCAGTGCCGCGAGCGCGGTGTTCAGTTTCAGATCGCGGATATCCACCTTGTCGAACGTGTCCGACGCGGCGTGGTAATTCACCAGATAATTCGAAACTTCCTGATTGGCGACTAGCGTTGGCACGCCTTCCAGCAGGAAATCGAAATTGTCCGTGCCGAACGAAGCATCGGAAGTGTGATTGTTTGCGCCCCAGGATTCGAGAGGCTTGAGAATTTCGCGAACGCCCGCTTCGATGTCGCGCCGCCCGCCGAGTGAATAGCCGGTCACGCGGCCGTTGCCTGAATCAAACGTGATCATCGCGCGAATCTTGTCCAGCTCCGCGCGATGCGCTTTCACGTACTCAAGAGAGCCAACTGTGCCTTGTTCTTCGCCGCTGAACAGCACGAAGCGAATCGTCCGCCGAGGCAATAATCCGGTAGCCTTGATGGCCCGCGCCGCTTCAATAACCAGCGCCGCGTTGCAACCGTTGTCCAGCGCTCCCGTCCCCAGCTCCCACGAATCGAGGTGCGCGCCAAGTATCACCACCTCGTCCGGTTTCTCGTATCCCCGAATTTCGCCCACCACATTTTCCTGCTCGATGGGCCCGCCGATCTTGTTTGGCATGTTGAATCGCACGCGCACCTTCCGGGGGTATGCGGCCACCGTCCTCGCTAGCCGCATGGCGTCCTCGCGCGCCACGATAGCCTGTGGAATTTTGTCGATCTCGCCCGTCAAAGCATTTGTGTGCCGGTAAAGCAGCAGCCTTTAGCAGGACCCCAT
>Ga0247682_1000372_pt1 | contig 13358 bp, 18 predicted proteins | sample CNK23_metaG_FD_190130 | JGI IMG/M metagenome (GOLD analysis project Ga0247682, IMG submission 190130) | Soil microbial communities from Purdue University Martell Research Forest, Indiana, United States - CNK23 | ecosystem: Environmental > Terrestrial > Soil > Temperate forest > Bulk soil...
GGAAAAGTGGAGCCGAGGGCGAGAGTTGAACTCGCGACCTGCCGATTACGAATCGGCTGCTCTACCACTGAGCTACCTCGGCCCTGACAATGCAAGTCATTTTAGCACAGCTCTTTACGGTTCCTCAGTTCGCAAGCCGCTGACTGCCCGTTGGAAGGTTGTTGGAAGTTTCGCTGAATTTGGCTTCGAGCACGTCCATTGCACTGACCTGTGACTCAGTGACGCTCTTAATGTAGACGTTGATTGTTAGAGCTACGTTGCTGTGCCGCAGAATCGCCTGAATTGTCTTGTCGTCCACGCCTAGCGTGTGAAGGTTTGTTGCAAGCCCTCTCCTGAAAGAGTGCCAGCCGTGCCAGCTAGGAATTGACGTGTCGAGTTTGAATTCGTGCTCGGCTTTTGCGTGACCGGACTCCGGCTTTCCACATACCGCGCAACGGGTGAGAGCCGGAACGATAACTCGCCGCACAAGGTTGTCGAGGTTGAGAGGCTTTCCGTTTCCCCCTTGGAAGATCGGCAGATTAGGCTGTGCCAGCTTCCCCATACGTAGCTTGTGTGCTTCTAGCGCATTGGAGAGTTGCTTCACTACGGGAATGGGGGCCTTGCTGCGATTTGTCTTTGGCGCGTTCTCTACGCTGTTCCAAATCGAACGGCGAACATTCAATGTCTGGCCGTCAAAGTCTGCCCAACACAAGCCGCGAATCTCGCCCTTGCGGAGTCCAGTTAGCGCAGCAGTGAGCACGATTGTGCGCTCAGGTTCACTGAGGAAAGAGAGTATCCGCGTGACTTCTGGCAGGCTGTAGGCGTATGTATCTTCCGGCTCTGGGGTGCGCGGAATGCTCACGTCCTGAATTGGATTGATGCCGTCGAGAATCCCCAGCCGTTTCGCCTGTTTGAACACGCCAGACAGAAAGGCCTTAATGTGCTTGAGGGAGCTGCGTCCGAGAGACGTTTGAGCCGCAATCTGAGCGAGCAACTGCTCACCGTGCACGGTGCGGAATCCGCGCAGCGTCAGCTTGCCTATACGGGGCTTAAGGTGATCTTCCCAAACATCCCGGTATTGCTTGAGCGTTGCGGCTCGCAAATGCTTCTCGACGTACTCAGGCAGATAGACTTTCTCAACAAACTCCGTAACGGGCATGGTGCTCTGAGGATTGAGCAGCCCACCGTTTACCGGAGCGAGAATCTCATCCACAAAAGACTGCACACTCTTGCGTGTGCGGTGTTCGTCGCAGAAGTCAACGGATAGCTTCTTGCAGACTCGCTTCCGCCTGATCGTGCCGTCCGGCTGCATCACGTCATCGCAGTAGCGGACAAACCAACTCCGGCCCTTGTGAAATACTTGGCCTTTTTGTTCCCTCATCATTTCTCCTAAGCAGCTTCTCTCGTGCATTCTCGGAAAGTGACAATTCTGCGGATTCCCGTGGCTCGCCTCGCACAGAAGAACACTCTTGCTTGCCGTTCCTTGCCGCCTCGGAGCCAAGCGCAAACGTCCGGCCAGTAAAACCGCAAATAGCGGCCACAGCGGAGGACGGGCAGCGGCTCGCCGCTGTGTTTCCCTCGGCCCCGGCTCTTCTCGTACACCCAATTCACCCCGACTTGCAGCCGTGCGGCTAGCTGATTTGGTGTCAAAATATCTCCTGATTCCATCGTGTTTTCTTTCATAGCTTCCAACGACTCTCCAACGCCCTCCCTATGTTGTTGAATTTACAGCGCAAAAACTTGACGAGCCGTTCCCGTAACCGCAGTTCACAACCGCAGTTCGCAGACTTCTCGCCCTACCACCTTTGCTTCTTGCCTCGCGTGCGGGATGTAAAAGGATTCGTCTGGGGCAAGCACAATTTTAATAAGCATGCTTTACGTCCGACGGATTTTTGAAATTTGAGAATTTCTGCTCCAAGGCACGGTGTCGGCGATATTCTAGGGCTCCATGAATCGCATCTTTGCAGCTGGGCGCAACTAACAATCAACGGCCCAGCGGCGAGCGTGGGCTGGCACGATTGCAAGTTTTGGATTACTCAGGTAGATATTCCAGAGAATTAACAAGCTCAGGACGAAAGGCCGCCGTAGCGGCTGGGCTATGCCTTCCGGACGAAAGTGTGGGTGACGGACGTCACCGCGTACTGCGAGCAGATTCGCGCTCTGCCGGATGTGGCCCTTCAAGCGACGTTAAGAACCAACTATTGGAATAAATGTTCCCTGAATGTGCAAGAACTGTGCCAACGGCCAAGGCAGCAACGAAAAGATCATCCGCCAACAACTTCATTTTATGGCGCTTCTAACACGAATCGCCTTCGGACAGCATGGCGCGTTTAAGTGGAGCCCCAATTGCGCTGGCTAATGGCGTCCTGGAGGCATCGTGAAAAAACTCCTCTATCTTGGGCTCGGCGCACTGCTATGCGCACGCGTCTCCAACGCCGACACGGTCACGTTTAATACGACGTGTAACCTTAACAACGCGACTTGCGCCGAACCGGCGGACGTAATCTCGCAACCAGGATTCACCGTCTCGTTCGGCGCTGACACTTTCGAATTCTTAGCTCCTGCGGCTACGAGCGTCGTTCAAGAATTACCATCCAGCTTTACTGGCCACTTCGACAATGGTGGAGGATTTGCCCTACTGCTAGATAACTTCGGGAACGTGCTTGCAGACGGGACTTTTCTTCCTGGGGCTTTCTCCCATGAACACGGCGGGGTGGATGTGTTTCAGGGGTCAATTCAATTCTTCTATCTAAATGCTCAGCTACTCGGCATTTCGCAAGATATTTCACAGGGGACAGGTTTTTTTAACTGGAATCGCGACGTAAACCTAGCTGATGCGTTGGATGCGACGGATTTCTACACTCTGACGATCAACGGAACTCCTGCTACGCCGACACCTGATCCAAAGACGGCATTTTTATTGCTAACGGGGCTTGCGGTAGTGTCGCTGGCGAAGATCGTAAGTCAAGGTCGTTGAGACGTTCTTCAATCCCTTCCTGCCTGCGCGGGCAGTGGCGGACCGGCTGAGACTGGAGCATTGCTCTCTTCGGGTACCAACGTGACGGTTGTTCCGGTAGTCCCTTGCCCTGTTCAACCGCCATGATTGAGAACGCCGGGCAGCGCCTTGCCAAACCCACTGTGACTCTCTTCCACTCTATTTCCCCGTTTGTGAACTAGTATTGCCGGACTAAGATGAGGATTGCTTTGAAGAAACTATTTCCCTGACAACTCCATGTGCGTCTTTGCATCTGCGCGGAAACAGATGCCATGCCACTCTGCCAATTAAAGTGCCGAACAGCCCGTCAAAAGCCACCATAACAACTTGCTTAATCTCTTTGCTGTTTTCTGCGAAGGCAGAGTAAAGCAGGAAACCGGAATTCACTAGGAAGATGACTATCACAGCCCAGAAGAACCACCACGCCATTCGGCGCGTGTTTCTTTCGTTCTCAAGGTGGCTGAGAACTTCCGCGGTCTTGAGTTGCCTATCCGATAGCGACGGATGCTGCTTGTTTGTCATTTAGTCTGTAAAACTTCACTGTTGTGAGCGAGCTAGTTTCCATTTCAATTTCTGTGTAATGTCCCTCGTCCTTTGAATTGCAAATCACCGTTTGAGGAAGGTCAGCCTCATTGTCGGCTGTTGCGGCAACGCTTCCATCAGGGCATCGGACCTCGACGCCGAGGCGCAGCAATCCCTGCTTCAGACCTTCTTCTAGTATTTGAAGTGCCACAGGTTCAGAAACCTCAAGCAGGCTGCGAACATTTTCGACATAAATTTTGTCAGGGTTTAGTTCTGACAAGATTTCAGGTGAGAAGTGCTTATTCGGAAAACGACTAGCTATTGTGTTTAATAATTTCGTTAACCACATTGTCTGTATCGCCTTCTTGCTCGGTGTAGCGTGGAAAACCTAAGTAGCCTTCTCCGGGCTCGGCAAAGAAGACCGTGGCGCTGGACAGGTCTTTTGACTTTACCTTGAATTTGGCATCCAAGAGAGGCAGCTTCAGCAGCTTTTCATACAGTGCAGGCTTCTTTTCTCGGATTCCTGCCTCTTCATCCATTGTAGTTGATTCTGTAGAGTCAGGCTCCTTGTAAGAAACGCGCACGCAATCTATCAAATTGTCCTTCCAAAGTTTCTTTATTCCTTTGTGAAGGTCCATTTTCGCTAGTTGGCCCTCAACGCTCTTCAGCATTGATGCAATCAACTGTGCTTCGTCGGTGATTTTTCGCGGGGCGACATACTTCCTGTCGTTGAGATATGCGCCAAGCTTTTTTTCCATAATCGCCAGACGAACCGTCGCCGCTGCCTTGGTAAAATTAAATCGGAAGGGCCATAAGAACTTCAATTCGACATCTTCGTACGGCTGCGTCACTATCGCGGTAAATTGTGCCCAATATAGGAATAGCGCAAAGCCTTTGTTTTTCTCCAGCTCTTCGGCGACTCTTTCGCCTGAAGCCGTGCCAGCCGTGGGCAGTTTCTTTATTTCGTCGTCATGACTGAATACGTACACGTGCTGCCTACAACAGGAGAAATACCTTTTCGCGAATTCGACTATCTCAGCAGACGTTTGGAACTCCGCGATAGCTTTTGCTACGTCTTCCTTGTGGCCCTTATATTTTGGCCAAAATTCCTTGAGTTTTCCGACAGGAAATAGCTCCAAGAGTGTAACTAAGTCTTCAGTTTTCGCGGCTGAGAGGACTGCCATTAGTGAAGGTTAACCCAAAGGCAAAATAATACCTGGGTTTAGAATAACACTATGTATACGATATGTCACCGGCTCGGCACTCCGAAGAGCAGCCAGGCCGATCTATTTTCAACCAACTCAGTTGTGTTGTTAAGCGGGTTCGTCTACCTGGACCGCGTGAGTTAGGTCTTGCGACAAAAGGCCAAGAGAGTAGAGTGGTGGACGGGAGCATTTTCCATGAAACTGAACGTCCTCTTTGCCCAGATGTACCAAGACATTGCTCAAGGAAAGCACCAAGTTGTGATTCCACCGCACAGTGCCGCTAACGTAGAGACTAGACCCGACGGCATTAAGCGCGTTCGGTTCACCGCCGACAGGCTTGACTTGGTCGCTGATTTTCAGGGCGACACTCTTCAAGTGAATCTCGCAACCGGTAAGCCATTGGCTACGCTTGTGCATGGGGAAGTTAGAGCTTATGAGAGCGATTACCGGCACATGCTGTACTAGGAGAGAAAGCAGAGGAAGCAACATGGAGAAAAACACCACGCGGTTGTTGGGCTTCAAGAGCCTGACCATATCGACGTGTTGTCTTTGGAACAGCGAACGAGTTTGGGCTGCACCATTCGGCCAGACAAAACGCCCCGACTATATAGGGTCTATTGGTGTGATAACCCGACTGCCCACTGAGCTTGAGCCGCGTTCGCCGCTGTGAATGGCCGTGTGACGCTGAGATTGGAGCTATTGAAATGGTGAGCGAACTGATTCTCTGTGACTACTGCCATGACTCGAAGAAAAGGCTGACCGAAGAAAACAGCCAGCATGTTTTTTATGCGCTAGTACGCGACCCTGACGGCAAAGAGATTACTCGCGCAAACCTTCACCGCGAATGCGCCGAAGCGTGGGCTAAGGCTCACGCGCGTGAAGGAAAAATACACAACCTTGACCGCCCACTGCCGCCGCGTCCGGCTCTGTGACTGCCGCGTTTTATACGCTGAACTACTGCAAGAAAAAAACTCTAAGGCGTCAGACGACGCCAGACATCCAAGTTATCAACCATCGTGCCTTTGCAGGCGAAGGGAGCCGGACTTTTGACGCGATGTTCCTTGCCGAAGGAATCTACTACGCATAGCTCAATGCTTCCTGCTTCGTCATCAGCGCGTCCCATCACTCCACTGGCTTTGAAGCAGACCCAGCCTTTCAGCGGAATGCCTTGCTGAAGAGGTTCCAGAGGAAATGGGGTAAGAGTTCTATGTTCGGTTTGCACTAGTCGCGTTTCAAAGCCTCTGCCAGGTTCTTCCGAATTGATGCGCTGAAACCACTTGGAAAAATCGCTGACCGAAACTGCGGGCACAGTCTCACCGGCGTTTGAATACCTCAGGCTTAACTGTTTCAGCGACGTTGTGACACTCTCTGTGTTCACCATCCAAACGTGAACGAAGATATAACGATCTACTCTAAAATCAGACAAATTCTGGCCTACGAAGTCTTCACCGGCGCAAAAGCACACTTGTGCTATCTCTATTGAGAGTTTTGGGCGAACAGGTTCAACTTGAGGCAGTGCTTCGGCTGGCTGGCCGATGTTCACCGTGTTTGCCGAACCGAACACAATGAGCGAATTGCTCATTGGAGAACTTTCAACACTCAGTGCTGGTTGTTGCGCTGGTGCCGCGCCAGTTGGCTTTTTGGCAGAATCGGCCCAACGCTTGAGTACCAGGAGAACAATAGGCATCAGAACGGCAGTGACGACCCATTCGTAATGTGCAGAAAGCCAAGTCACGCGGGGATTCTATCACTCAACCACTGCGTTGTTGATCTTCGGACTCAGCCAAAGCAAGGATTTTATGGCGAAGAATAGGCGAAATATCGCTTGGCTTGTAAACCATGTCCGACAAGTGTTACACAGTGTTTCTACGATCCCTGCTTGACAGGCTACGCCGCTGCACCCATAATCGCGTGCGAAAGGGTTAAGCTTATGGCTATAAGACTCAAACTCGCGGACGGAACTTCCGTTGAATCTGACAGTGTTGAGGAACTCGCGAAGTTCTATCAGCAACTATCACGCAACGGACACCAAACTCCTAAAGAACACGCGACCCTGCGTGTGAGTGGGACGTTGGAATCTCTTCCCGATACGGCAACCGCACTTGTGAAGCTACTCCTTCCGGCGAATGACGGCCTTGATACGTCAGACGTTGCTAAATCGCTTAGCGTCGGGCCAAGAGGTATCGGCGGCTTTGTCACTGCGCTATCGAACTGGGGAAAGCGGAACGGCTACACGAAGAAGCAGCTGCTCGTCAAAGGGCGCAGAATGTCCGGTGACCGCTCGGTTCGCACGATGATGCTAAACAAAAACTTTCGTCAGATTTTGAAGGAAGGGAAAGTGCCCGGCATGAAATTAGACGCATAGCCCTTGATGCTCGGTGCCAGACCTTCCGGCATCTGAGGGCCATAACGCCAAGACCCATCCCGAATCTACCGTGACAGGCGTTTCGAGATGGGCCGTGGAAGTGAGTACCGGGAATGGGGAGCCAAGGAAGGCTCCCCAAACCTGTTCACATCAATTGTAGCACCGTTAAGTCTTTCGCGACTGTGTGGTGCCGAGTGACTTACCGGGCGCAGTCTTAGAGTTTGCAGGAGATCGTATGGCGAAAAGCGAACTGTTCGTTGAACGGCGGGAAGAAGAAGGCGACTACGCAATCCGGCGCGGAGGTTCAAAGAGGGCCAGCGACACGTGCGATACGCAGGCGGAAGCTATTGAGAGAGCCGGGGAAATTGACCCCAACGCCACTATCCTTGTGGAGCGCGTGCGGAATACTTCCGAAGGTTCTAGGGACAAGTGGCGCAAGCCCTAATCAAAGCTGTCTGACACCAGTTGACACCGATTGGAAGAAGGGGAGTGGTGTTGCGCGGGGTTATATACCTGATGTAAAGACAGGTGTAATCGCTACGTATGCGAAAAGTCTTTGTCGAACTCATCGTTCTGGCCATTGCGATAGGGCTGACGGTGGAAGTTATTAAGTCAGCGATCCCTCACTTACCGCTAATTTGGTTGGTGGTCTTAGCTCATTACACGTGGGAAATACTATCCTCTGAGCGTGTAAGGAATTTCATAAGGCACAAAACGAATCAAATCTCGAAAAGAAAATTAATACCTGCGTATGGATTGGCTGGAATTGGTTTGTTGGGCATCTACTGGTGGTGCTTAAATTTGTTCTTTGCGCCTAGAATTGCAAAATATGAGGCAGAACAGCGCGAAAAGAATCCTCCAATTTCACTAGAAAGAAAAGAAGAATCAAAGAAAGAGCCCGTTAAGCCAAATGGCAGTCCATCTACTAGTCATTCGGTGAAATCTAAAAAACCCAGCTTGAACAACGATCAAATCGATGTCCTAAAGAGGGATGCAGACCAAGCTTGCAAATTATCCAGAGACCTACAGCAGTAAGCGTAGGCCTGAGACCGTGTGGACAGCCTGATGGTAATGGTTTAGGCGGCTCGGGATGAATTTTCTGCAGGTTCCGCAGCGAAATTCCATGGCAACAGTTCGTCGATGCGGTTGATGGGGTGTTCCGCGATGCGGGACAGTACGTTCCGCAGATAACTTTCAGGATCGATCCCATTTAGTTTGGCTGTTCCGATCAGGCTGTAGATCGCCGCTGCGCTTTCGCCACCTCGATCCGATCCCGCGAACAAGTAATTTTTTCTTCCCAGAGCCACAGCGCGCAACGCTCGTTCTGCAGCGTTGTTGTCGATCTCCAGGTGGCCATCGTCGCAGTAGCGCATCAAGGATTCCCATCTTCCCAGTGCGTAACGAACCGCCACCGTCGTATCCGATTTCTTCGAGAGTTTAACCAACGTCTCTTCCAGCCATTGTTTCAGCGATTCAAGCAATGGCCGACTCCGTGTGTTGCGGATCTCGCGACGTTCCTCTGGCGAGCGTCCGTGGATGTCACCTTCCACGGCATAAAGTGCCCCGATGCGTGTCAGAGCTTCAAGCGCGACAGGAGACCTGTGGGCCATCTGCAGATCGTAGAACTTCCTGCGCACATGCGCCCAGCAAGCCGCTTCCTGAATGCGTCCCGTTTCGTAGATCTGCTCGAACCCGGCGTAACCATCCGCCTGCAGCGTGCCCGTGAACTTGCCGAGGTGTGCTTGCGGATGTTCTCCCTTGCGATCCGGTGAGTAGGCGAACCACACCGCCGGTGGTGTCTCGTCTCCTGCCGGCCGGTCGTCGCGTACGTAGGTCCATAACCGACCAGTCCTGGTTTTTCCATTCCCAGGCGCCAACACGGGAACTGGTGTGTCATCCGCGTGCAGCTTCTGGGCCGCCATCACGTGACGTCGCAGCGCTTCGACCAACGGTTCGAACAACTGGCTCGTTCCGCACACCCAGTCCGCCAGCGTCGAACGGTCCAGCTCCACTCCTTGCCGAGCGTAAATCTCCGACTGCCGGTACAACGGCAAGTGATCACCAAATTTTGATACGAGAACATGCGCCAGAAGTCCCGGACCTGCCATGCCTCGTGCGATCGGCCGGCTCGGCGCTTCGGCCTGCACGATCCGGTCGCAACCCCCGCATGCCAACTTGGGCCGAATCTGGCGGATCACTTTGAAGCGGATCGATTCGACTTCCAGCATCTCCGAAACATCTTCGCCAAGATGCTTCAGCTCGCCACCGCAGTCCGGGCAGGCTTCTTGTTTTGGTAGATAGGTCCGCACTTCCCGCGGCAGATGTGCTGGCAATGGTCGTCGTGCTGATCGAGCCTTCAACTCTACACTCGCCAGTGGTTCCGGCAGAGCAGCAACTTTCTCCGCTTCGTTCTGCTGCAGTGCCTCGAGCTGCAACTCCAGTTGCTCGATCTGCCGGTCCAGCTTCTCCGAGGATCGCCCGAATCGCATGCGCTGCAGTTTGGCAATCAATAGTTTCAGCCGCTCGAGTTCGCCATCGCGAGACACGATCAGTTCGTGTTGCGAGATGATCAGTGCTTTTAGTTCTTGGGGATCGAGTGCGTCGAGATCAGGAAGCGTTGCGCGAGAAGCAACCATGCGCAAAGTATGCCAGCAATAAATTTCAGAGCAAATCAATTCTGAATAAATTCCTTTACACCGCCATCTGTGGATCGTAACTGCGCACCGGACGCCGCCAATCGATTCCTTCAAGCAACATCGATAGTTGCGCAGGTGTCAGAGCCACAGTCCCACTCGTCGCTTGCGGCCAAAGAAATCTTCCTCGCTCCAGTCTTTTTGAAAAAAGACACAGACCATCGCCATCCCACCACAACATCTTGATCAGATCTCCTCGCCGCCCTCGGAACACAAACACATGCCCAGAGAACGGATTTTCTTTAAGCGCGGTTTGCACCATGCCGCTCAAGCCCGTAAATCCCCGCCGCAAATCTGTCACTCCTGCGGCGATCCAGATTCGCGTTCCTGCACGCAGTCCGATCATCCGGCCAGACACTCGATCGCTGTACGCAGTACCACCTCGTCTACGTTCCCTACTATGCGAAGAGTTCCTTTAGCGAGCTTGATCTCCATCGTCCCCACAGCAAATGGTGAAGATGCGCAACCAGCTCGTCCGGATTTGGGATCTGACAAAGTTACTGGCAGGAGCTTGCCGGGCTGGTTCTTGCCCAGTCGTCCTTCACGATACTGCTTACGCCAGTAAAAAACCTGGTTGGCGTTGATCGCGTGTCGCCGCGCTACGCGTGCTACCGACGCCCCGGTTTCTAGCGTCTCTTCGACGATTCGCCGCTTTTCTCCGACTGACCTCCGCCGCCTCTTTACGTGACCGGCAGTCTCTATTGCCACCTGCTCGCAAGTGTCCATCTATCCCTCGTGGACACTTATCGATGTGCCCACATCGGGCAGCATCCTTATATATGCTCCTTTCGTCCAGACGGCACTGGGACGACGCTTACCTACAGCAGGCGTTTGATAGCAAAGAAAACCGAGACAGAGAAGCCAAAAATAAATTCAAAAATCAGCCGAAAGCCGCTACTCTCGAAGAAGAATCCAATAGAACCGAAACCATAAGATTAGAACTGCAAGAGAGCCAGACAAAATATGATGGAGATTTATCTATTCTTGGAGGCCAAGCGTTTTATCAGATGAAGGTGCTAAAGCCAGAGATTCAGAGCAAGGATTTTAGTGAGACTGAGTTTGACGGCTGGCAGTTCACTTTTCAAGAATGGCAGACGAATAGTTTTCGAAATAGAAATCCCGTCGCCGCCTCTCAATACATTTTAAAAGTAATTTCTTGGTTACCACCTCACGGAATAGATGCATGCAGTCCCAAATGATGCTTAGGCCCCACCCTGAATTTTGGTAATTTTATGTAGAAAACGGCCCGACTGGCATTAGGCTCACTGAAATGTGGGGAGGCTGTAGGGTGGCTTCAAAGCGAAAACAGAAAAACCGCGAAGATGAGCTTTTCAAGGGCGGATGGTTCGCCCTGTCGGGATGATATGTGGCTCGATCCGGGCGGACAGCGCAAAAAAAAGTAAAGTTGGTGGCGGACGCCAATTTTCCCTACCAACTTGTGGAAGTACTTCGCAAACAAAAAATTGAACTTGAACGTTCACCAGAGTACGCCGTACGTCTTGGCGCAGGGGCCGCAGAGTATGACGACTTGCTGGCCGCTCCGCGTTTTGTCTTTTTTTCCGCACCACACGCTCGGGCGGAGCGGTCCCCACGGCTTCAGCTTTCCATCTTCTAGTCTGTAGGCCTGAGCGTCGGGCTTTTCTTTGAGGCAACCGCCAGGTAGTTCGTCCATAGGGAATTTGATGCGGCGCGTGTGCGAGGGGGTGTCGCGCTTATTTTGTTGGGTCTTCTGTTTTTGTTTGTTTGCGCCCGATGAGAGGGTTTCGCTCCTGTTTTTTTGGCGCTTCGGTTGTTGGTTGCTGGACCATGTTGTGTATCGTGACGGCTTCTCCGCTTGGTAGGGCGGTGATGACGTTGGGGATAGCCAGGTCTGAGAGATATATGGTCTTGCCGAAGCTTCCGTATTGAGACCAGTAGGGCTTTGCTTGGTTGCGGGCCGTCTCTTGCGCGATTTCTTCGAGCTGCGGGCGCATGGATCGGACGTGTTCTAGAATTTCGCCTGCGATGTCGTTGGTGTCGCGTCTCGGTGGCTGGGCTTCGGTTGCGGCGGGCATGGTGGCAAGTTCCTTTTTGAGGTCGGGCCAGCTCCTGTTGAAGATGGTGGTCAGTGTTTCGGGCGGGATTGTCGCGCCGAGGTGCATATTCATATCCTCGATGAGCTTCCGTGTTCCAGCTTCGTCCGCTTTGTTTCCCTGGAACATTTTGAGTGGGCCTTCAAGTTGGATATGGTCTAGGCCTGCAAGTAGGTAGGTGCAGACGCTTGCTTCGGCGTTCGGTGTTTTCAGCAGGGCACCTGACTCGAAATTGATCCACTCCTCTTTTGTGTTTTCGGGGGTCAGGCAGATGATTCCTGTCTGTGTGCTTTCGAGTGCGTGTAGGATTTGGTTGACGCTGACGCTACCACTTCTGATGTCTTTGTCGGACATCCATGGTTGCGCGGCTTGAATGACCTCGGGTAGCCACTTTCTAAGTGCCAGCGCCACATGTTTGCTGCGGGGACCGGACCAGCTGATGAATACATTTGGTTTCTTGTCGTTGGTGTCCACGATGAGTGGATGATATCAGAAAGGTTAGTTGATGTCCGATGTCTGCAGCGGGTGAGGATGCGAAGGAAGCCGGGTTTGCGCTTCTTCGCTTGTGCGACCCAAGGCGATTTGATGTTAAGACACACTTTTGATTTCGTCTTTCGGGGTTACTCCTTTCAGGTGTCAAAACAAATTCTTCTCGATAAATCGCACAGCCAAGAGAATCGTGATGAAAGGCTATCTGGTCCCAAAGGGCGCGAGGGTACTACGTATAGATTTTTGCTATATAGGAGATGGTCTGACGAACTGTCAGCTACGCCGCCAAAACCTTAAGCGGTTTCCTCCGTAGCCTGATTCTGAGTGGCCTCTTGCTTGGCCCTTAACTCGGCCCTGATCCTATCGATGTCGGCTTGCGTGAGGTTGGCATAGACGGGCTTGTCCTTGTGGTCCTCGCCAGAAGTCCAGTTTTGCACCTTGGCTAGTTTCAAGAGCGCATCTGCGGCCTTTGAGTCCTCGCCGTCAGCAGTGAGACGCTGTGCGAGCACGAATAGCTGGCCTGCAACCGCGTCTTTGGTGAGCCGAGGATTGCCGCCGATCTCCGCATAATACTTGAGGCGGGCGTCTTCGAGCGCATCCTGAAAGCGTACGCGGCCTTGGATGTTGTCGGCCTGTTGCGGAGTGATGTCCACTCCCAACTGCTGTGCGGCTTGGCGCAGAGTTAGTATCCGTCTAACGATGAGATTGATCGCTTCGAGCATCCACGGCTCAAGCGGTTCCGGCTTTCTTGGCATTTTTTCTGTACTCCTTCGCTGGCTATGCAGCGTATTCGGGGATTTCGGTTGGAACGAGTTTTCAGTAAATTACTGGGGTTTTTCAGAGAATCCTCAGAGAGGATTTCTGGTACAGCTGCCATGGAAGATAGCGCTGGCTCTCCCTCACCGTCGCAATTTCACAATATCCGGCGCAACTGCGGGGACATTCCCAAAGGAAGTCCACCCTTGCATCCGTAACGTCTACGCGATCTAGGTGCAACTCCCCATTCCCTGAGCCACTTCTGGCGGGCTTCCCGGCGCA
>Ga0247682_1000377_pt1 | contig 13275 bp, 6 predicted proteins | sample CNK23_metaG_FD_190130 | JGI IMG/M metagenome (GOLD analysis project Ga0247682, IMG submission 190130) | Soil microbial communities from Purdue University Martell Research Forest, Indiana, United States - CNK23 | ecosystem: Environmental > Terrestrial > Soil > Temperate forest > Bulk soil | place...
TGCGTTGGCAGCGGGCGCACAGGTATTTCAATTTAAGTGGACCGACCCGTCTCGTTTAGCCGTCGTTAGTAAAATCAAAACAACCTTCTTGCCCCTTACCCCGTTTACTGCAGCCACCTTGACAGATCATACGTCGTTCGACGTATACGTGGCTCGCTCTTTCGCGGGGGGCGGCAGCGGAACGGCTTTGACGCTTACGGGAAACAATGCCAAGATGAGAACCAATATGGCGACATCGTTGGCAGCTATCAACGTCTCGACAACAGCGGCATTGACGCCCGCGACAACTTTGGACGCTCAGCCTTTTATTCAGAGTTTGAGAAAGGGCAATCGAGTTAATCCAGCGTCAGCTACGGAAGAAACGATACAGCCTACAAATACTGATATTCTTTTTACATCTGATTTCGGGGCAGGAGAATCTCCGTTGATTTTAGCTCAGAATGAAGGTTTTGTGATTCGAAACAGAACCGTGTGGCCTGCAGCGGGAACAGGAATTTTATCAATAGAAGTTCATTGGGCAGAAGTATCGGAATATCCGATAACGTCTTAGAGGAATATGCCAAGTAGAGCATTCACCACATCGTCAGGGGCTACCGGGCAGTATCTGATCGGAACAGCACCTTTCGATAACAACATGACGACGTACACGCTGACTGCGTGGGTATATCCAACGGCCATTCCGAACTTTGCTAACGCCGCATATTTTCCTGTGATTTGGAAAGGGTCAGATAATACAGGCCCACGCGATCTTCAAGGTCCGAGTATGTCGATTTACTCCGACGCTAACGGAAACCTACAACTATGGTGTCAGCAAACGTATGACACACAAGACGCAGCCGTGTTTACTTTGCTTACTGGACAGCTTGCTTTAAACACTTGGAGTTTGATTTCATTCGTGGTCAATGCAGACGGTCTCGGTTCTGCACAAGGTTTCGTCAACGGCGTAGAAGTTGTTTACGACCCCATTAGCACCTCGGCTATCGGAACACCTGACGATGACAGTGCGCACCCTTGGACAGTCTCTGTTGACGACCCCGGAAACGCTCTTTCATCTTCTTTTGTTGGTGATATCTCTGATAGTAGAATTTACACGCGGACATTAAGTGCTGCAGAGCTTTTGGTTCTAACATCGTTTGGAAATCCGTCGTCTTCTGGTTTAACCGCTGAATGGAAGATGTGTGGAAACAGCCCGGAAGTCGATATCGTTGGCAGTCATTCGTTAACAGTTCATTTGGCTTCGATTTCAGGAAATCAGCCACATCAATTTTGTACAGGTTCGGCGCTCAGTATTCCCGATTGTAGAAATTTCAGCGTGTTTCCAAATAACGCAAATAATGTAAACGGAACTTTAATTTACGAGGTACCGGCCCACCCGAGTACAACACCGCCCGCCGATAGCCGCACATCAGGTGCGCCAGTAGATAGCAGACAAGCAGCAAATGTTCCTCAGAATTCAAGGACAGGGAATTAATGGCATCACTTCTCGAACTGAATGGTGGGTCCCCACAGAAACAACCGAAATGGGCTCCGATTTTTATGGACCGCTCGTTCACCGGGTTGTTTACACAACGTGCGCCAGTTCACGATCCTGCGGATATTTACACGTCAAAATATTATGGCGGTCGCCCAGACGCGCTGTGGATGGGCTTGAATTTGGAGTTGACGAACAGATTGACTTTACAACGTCGCCCGGGTTTGTCCGCATTTACCACAACGGGCGCGGCTGGGTTCGTTTATCCGACTCAACCGCTGACGTCATATTCATTTCAGTTAATCGACGGGACAATCCGCGTAATCATCGACACTGCGTCGACAGGCCCTTCTATTTCTGATTCACTAACGTCTGTTGCAACTTCGGTCGGCGGCAACGCCGTGTACACGGGTACGATTACAGGCGGAGCAAACAATGCTTTGCAAGGTCAGTCTGTAACTGTTTCAGGTTTTACAACGAGCGCGAACAACGGTGTGTTCTCGGTGTTCCAGTCGACCGCAACAACGCTCACGCTTGTTAACCCGAACGCTGTCGCCGAAACGCACGCGGCCACAGCAGCGACGATTATCCTAACGTCTGTCGCCAACGCTTCGGGTGGCAACACGGTTTACACGGGTACAATCACAAACGGCGATTCGAATAATTTTGTCGGCTTGACGTTCTTGATTTCTGGTTTTGGGTTGAGCCAAAACAATGGCATCTTTGTATGCGTAGCTTCAACGTCTACTACATTGACGTTAGCGAATGCTTTCGGTACATCTGAAACAGCAAGCGCCACAGCAGTATCTGCAGGCGGAGTTTACTGGGATCATCAAGACGGCACAGCGACTTTGTTATTTGCTAAGTCTCCGGGTGCAGGGCAAACGCATTTTATTGGCTCAGGTGGAATTCTATTTTTCAGTAACGGCGTCGACACCAAGAAATACACGCCGTTGAACACAAACGGTACGATTTGGAATTGGGGAATCGTAGCTCCTCAGAACCAACCAAACGTCAACATTGTTGCCAGCGGCGCTGCGGCACCACAGTGGCAAGCCAATACTGTCTTCTCAACGATGGGCTTGACGTACGATGCCACGAATCATCAAATTTGGCAATTGATTAGCGTTAACGCCGATCCCACAAATCCCAACGTTACGAACGCACAGTTTGGAACTTCGGGCGCAGGAGGTCCTAACTGGAACCAAACGCTGTACGGTCAAACAATCGAAACAGCAGGTACGCCCATTGTGTGGCAAAACCTTGGTCAATTGGCTCCTTGGGCTGCGTCCACTGTGTACGGCGATGCGGGCGTCAACGGCCAAGCCGCGCCAGTTATAGTCTATGATGCAACCACAAGCGCTCTTTATTTGAATTTTCAAGGCGGCGGCGAATTAAGTCGTAGCGGCACTGTTAAGCCCCCATTCTCTGCAACGGTAGGTTGGAACTTTACCGAAACTAATGGGGCAGGCGGAACAGTCGGCGGCACAACGTACCACAGACCGCATTGGTTTTTCTTTTGCACGTACGCGCAAGCCAAAGCATGGCTGCCAAGCCACGCATATTTGAACTGGTACGTGACAGGTGTTCCTCTTGGTACGGGCGCGAGAGCACCGGCAAACACAGTTATCGAACCGTTTATTCTTCCTCCACCTACGGTAGGAGTCGGCAGCAATCCTCCAACACCGGTTTACTTTCAAGTCCCGACTAACAGCGGAACATCGGGCTCAAACTACGCCCCGTTCCCAGCAAGCCCAACCATCGTTGGACAACAGGTTCAAGACGGTCAGCTTTTGTGGCAGTGCGTCAGCACGTCCAATGGAAGCAACCTGACAGGTTTGTGGCAAGCGAACACAGTTTATGTGCCGTGGACTATCGCGGGTAGCACGTTTGGTTGCGTGTTCGACGGAACTAACCTGCAGGTTTGCACCAAAGTTACGGGATCGGGAACAAGCGGAGCCGTGTCTCCGGGAACGGCAATCGCGACCGCCGTTAGCACAACTGTTGCTGCAAACACTCCGGCATCCGGGCAAGCAACGTACACGCTAGGTGCGGGCACTTGGTCGCATCAACCTGTCGCTGGCGATTACGTTCAATTCTCGGGCTTCACGAACTCAACGAACAATGGAACGTTTCAAGTCATTTCTTCGACAACGAACTCCGTCGTCGTTTCTAACGCCGCAGCCGTTAATGAAACACACTCTGCTACCACCGTATTTAATCCGTGGGGCACAACGTACGGTCAAACTACGTTGGATAACAACATTACTTGGACTTGTGTTGGTCCTTCTGTTGCTTGGACTGCGAGCACGATTTGGAACTTGCCTTTGGCAGGTTTCGCGCCTCCGCAACCCACGCAAGCCTACGGCGGTTCGACAATCAACGCGTCGAACGGAACAGTTCAAACTGTAATCGTCTCTGGTAAATCCGGAGGTTCCGTACCTTCGTGGAACGGCGTTGGTTCGAATACAACCGACAACACCATAACTTGGTACGCCGAGTCTTTGTCGAGCACGAACTCTTTGGCCTTCTCGAAAGGCTATTCGTACGCATATTCGTACAAGTCGCGCGCGTTAGACGACATCTATTCTGCGCCTCCTCTCGGTGGCATAAACGGTGTGCAGCAAATTCCTCCGGGCTTTGGGCACTTCTTGCCTGCGCCAACTGGTTCGGAAACAAATGCGGTATCATCTGCGTCTCCGGCAAATACGCAAACAGGCTCCAACGCCGGTGCCGTGTTGTTTGTCAGCGGTGTGTATTCAAGCGATCCGCAAGTTGATACAATTATTATCTGGCGTTCGGCTGATGGCGGCGGTCCTTCTCAGATGTTTGAGTTAACGGAAATCCCTAACGTGGTCGGCGGCGGTACGTGGACGTTCCAAGACTTTTTACCCGACGCACCGACGAGTACGTTTCCGGGTTTGAACACTCAGATTCCTGCGCCGATTAACGGTGTCAATGACCCCCCGGTTTCAACTTTTCTTCCTCAGATTTATAACTTCCAGCGTATTTGGGGATCAGACGGCCAGTTCGTTGCCTTCTCAGGCGGTCCTGATACGCAAGTCGGTAATCCCGATGAAGCGTTTTCTGCCGTCGATTCTTTGCCGTTCCTTGCGCCAGTTGTGCGTCTAGTTAAAACAGCGCAAGGTATCGTAACGTTTTTGACGGACAGCATCGAAGTAATTATCGGGGGTCCCGCAACGGCGTCATTCGCATCCGTCACGTGGGCTCCGGGAATAGGTTTGCTTAGTTATAACGCCCTCGACGTCTTTGCCGGAGAGTTGTATTTCTTCTCGGCGGATAACCAGTTTAGAGTCATGACGCCGTCGTTGAACGTTCAAAATGCCGGTTTCCCAATCGGCGACCAGTTCGCCAATTTACCAAGCGCTGGAACAACGTCAAGCGGTATTAGCATGGCGTGGGACCCATCGCAAGTTTATGTGGCGTCTCACCAAAACGGAATCGACAACTGCATATTCGTCTCTGACGGAAACGTGGGTTGGTATCGTTTGAACCCGCGCCAAGCCGGTGCTATGCCGAATACGGAACCCGTGTGGTCTCCGTTTGCGGGCATTACGAACGGCTGTCAGATGGTTATGTCTGTCGAAACGGCTCCGGGCATCAAAAAACTTTTGGTCGGGTCGCAGATTCAAAAGCAACCGATCTTTGTGCGCGATTTGACTGTGTTTACAGATAACGGAACCCAGTACGATGCGTTCTTCGAGATGGGTAATATTACGTTGGCTCACCCGGGCTCGCTAGCGTTACTTAAGTTTCTTGAAATGGATTTTAGTACAGTCGGTTTTCAGCCTACTGTAAGTTATTTATTGAACGAAGTGAGCGGTACATTCACACCGTTTACTTTGACCCCGCAATTCGATCCTCCGTCATTGTACGGCAAAACGATTTCACCCAAGAGCTACTCCCCCCTACGCTACTATTTCTCGGGGACAGCGTCTTTGGCTCGTTGCCGACACATGCGTATTCGTGTTGATTACGGAACGAGCGCCGTAGGTCAAGAACTCTATGACTTGACGATTTTCGGACGATTGATGATAGAAGCGTAAAAATAATGGCAAACCAAGACCATCTCATTGATGACGAGTCGCAGCTAGGACCCAATTGGGTTCCTGTAAATGCTGCGCCGATCATCCCGGGAAGAACTGTGGCGGCCCCCTCGGTGGGTGATATAACTCCAGTAGTTCCGCAATATTCTGCCGGAAGTTTGCCGCCGTCGTTTCAACAAAACGTAGATTTCGTAAATACGCAACAGCCTACACCTAATGCCCCGCACCACTCTTTGATGCCGTTGGGGTTGAGCGCGAATTCTGTTTCTTCGGCTCAAATTACCAGCGTCGTAAAAACATCTCAACGTCTGGTAGGAAATCAACTTCTGTTGGAAACTGATGGATTGCAAAACACTAATCAGAGTGTTTTGAACATAGTGGCGGGACCGAATATTACGGCGCAATCAGACGCGTCCGGTGCCGTGACTATTACAGGTGCCGCGAGTAGTGGTTTATTTACAAGTCGCCCTGATTTTAAAAGATGGACACTGTGGGCACAAAACGGAGGAGCCGGGGGAATCGGTGGAACAGGATTCACCGCCGTCAACGACTCTATCGTAAACACTCAATCAGGGGCCATAACTTTCACGGCCATCCCACCTTCCAGTGTGGATGACTTTGGATTCGAGCAAAAAATTACTGGCGGAACAGCGGGAAACTTCTCTGCTATCACAGGAACTTCCGGTATTATTCCGGCAAGAGATTTCAGCGTTTTTTGTCCAATTCGATTATCGACCGCAACCGCACACATGCGTGTGTGGGTTGTTGCAACAGACGTAGCGGGTGGCGTGGGAAATCTCGCGAATAACGACGTTCCCGGCGCAACGAATATCGTAGGTTTCAGATACAGCACAACAATAGGAGCTAACTGGTTCGCCGTGGTAGCAAATGCAGGGACCGCCCAATCGGAAGTAGATACGGGCGTGCCTATCAACTCAGCGGTAGCCAACATGTTAAGAGTTGATTTCGATTCGGCTTCTTCTACGTATACGTTCTTTATCGATGGCTTGCAAGTAGCGACATTATCTACAGCAAACAATCCTAGCACGACACAACCGTTATTGGGTTTTGTTTCCGTAGCATGTGTTGGTGGCACGCCTTCTACGAATGCAATTAGGTATAGCGCGTTTTATACAGAGATGAGAACCGTGGTTACAACAAATTAAACATGCTAAATTTATCGCCTACAACACAAGAAGACATAAAACAGATAACAGAGTGGCTCAACGCCGATCCTTGGCACAAAGACGATCCGAGAAACATCCCTGAACTTATGACGACAGGAAACGGACTACTATCTTTTTGCTTACGCGACGATGAAGGTCCGCTGGTTTACATCAAGCTCACCGAAGAAGGAAATTATGTCAGGATCGCGATGCAGTTCGCGCCCGAGGGAGTTGTTAGCAAACGTCGACTAGTAATCGGACTAGTTGATGCAGGCATACCCGCCATGAAACTATTTGCCGAGCAACGCGGATATCGGGGTTTAATTTTTGAATCCGTGAACCCTTCGTTGATAGCTTTTGGTAAAAAACAAGGTTTTAACGACGAAGGCAACAACGATTATTCGATGATTTTTGGGGAACAAATACATGTGTGATATGTTCGGAGGCGCTTCAAACGCCGAGAAAGCAACGCTGGGACAAACGTCTGATCTGGCTGCGACATTGTTGTCCACGTTTCATCAACAATACGCCCAGCAACAAGATGTGTTGAAGCAACTCGGCACGCAAATTATGAAGTTCACGACAGGTCAAACAGGACCCGGCTATAGCGGCGCTGAAAATGCGGCGCGTATCGCAGAGATTCAAAATCAAGGCGCAGCGGCAGCACGTAACGCAATCCAAGCGGAAAGAGAACGTTCGGCAGGTGTCGGTGGCGGTGGTACAAGTGGTTTGGCTCGTACAGCGGCTATCAATCGTCAAATCGCAGGCGGTATCGAAGCTTTGAGCGGGGCAAATACGTCCAACGCTTTACTCAACGAGCAGGCACAAAACTTTGCACAAGGCCGCGCTAATACCGCGCAAGCCATCGGCGGGTATCAGACTTTGGCAGGTGATTACAACCCGAGCGGGTACGCATCTTTGGCTGGCGGAGAACTCGGTCAAAAGTTCAGTCAGGCTCATACAATCAATCAAGAAGAGATTGCCAAGAATCAGGCTATTATGGGCGCGATTACTGGCGGCGCTAAGTTGGCGGGCAGTTTCCTAACTGGCGGTCTTAGCAACCTAGGTCCCGGAGAGAGTTTTGGCGAAGGGCTAGGCGACTTTTTCAAAGGCGGCATTAGCGGATTGGGCGGGGGTTAATTTGACAAACGTTCGATTTTGTGATAGTATAGTGGGGAGTAAGGATTAAAATGGGCGACACACCAAACGCAGCAGAACAACTAGATCAGTTCAACGCCTTGTCCAAGATAGCGGCTCCGAGTGACACCGAAGCCTTGCCCTCGATGGACGCTGCAACAGCCCTGTCTTCTGCGTCAGCGGCTCCCTCGGCGGGAATAATCGCCCCCAAGGCTCAAACCCCTGCCCCGACTCCTCAAGCAGCCTCAGCGCCTACGGATGCGGCTGGCGGGGTACAAGGGGCAGCAGCGGCAATGGCTCCCGGTAGTTTTGGGGCTAAACTGGGACAGGCAGCAGCCAAACTGACAAAAAGTGGCATGGACCCAATGAGCGCCTTGGTAGCAGGCGGCTTGCACGCTCTTTCTACCGACACTCCCGCACCGAGCAATACAACGTGGGATCAGGTTCGCTCGGGCAAAGACGTCAGCCAGCCAACTACCCCAATGATTACGGACCAAAGAAGCAAGGCTCAGCGCGTAATCGACAATATCGCGGGCACAATCGGAGATACAGCGGCAGCCACCGAAGGTGGAACTGCAGGTGGACCGTTCGCGGGCGTCGCGCGCACTTTGAGAGCAGGCAGCCAACGCCAGATACAAGAAAAAGAAAACCAAGTCAAGATGGCTACAGCAAACGCCCAAATGTTACGTGAGCAACAATTGCTTCACAAGACTACGGAAGACGCCGTCAACGCATCAGCCGCAATCGGTAAACAGTCTGCCGACGAAATGATGGCAGCACCGAATGCAGAACTTTTGGCATCGAATAAAACGTCCGATGACTTGCAAAACATGATTAAGAGTGGAGTCATTGATCCGTCCCGCGACGCGGTATTCCTAACAGGACGTTCGCAAGTCGGAGAAGATACGAACGGTCAGCCGATTTATCGCTCGGTGTACTCGGTTGTGAAACCGGGACAAAAGATTGCCCCGTCTGCGGACAACATCAAGTTTCTTAACGACAACCTTCCGGGTCAGAATTTCAAGAAACCCGATGAAGACGGCAAGGGCGGTCAGGAGTTCGATTCGCACACGTATTATATGTTGAATCAACGTGCGATGAATTTCTTCACCCAGAAACAAGCAATTATGAAAGCCAGTGCTGAAACCGAGGACAAGGTTCACAAGGCTATGCTTCAATCGGGGAGCGACGAACTCAGAAATAATCATTGGGTTCAAGCGGCGATTTCGGAAGTCCCGAGTTCAAAGGACGATCCGTTTTTGTTCGTTCGCGCATTCAACGTCTTGGCTCGCGAAGCCGCAACTGACCCGAATGTTCGCGCAGCGCTTCCTAAGAATTGGGAAGAACAATATGCGTACACGTTCGGTGGCGGGAACCCCGGCAAGTTTGAAGACCAGATGAAGGAATACAGCAAACTTCAGCAAAAGGTTCAAGACGCTGGACAAGGAATCATTAGCGGGTATATTAACGATCCGGCTAAATTCGAAGGCAAGACCGAAGGCATTCTTGTCGCTGCGCAATCGGTTTTGAAAGACCCGAACGCAACACAAGATCAGAAACAGCAAGCAACCCAAGCCATCAATATGGCAAAGGACCAAGCCCGTTTTGAAATCGAACACGCAGCCGATAAGGAAACGGCGGTATCCAACGCCAAGACTAAGGCTGAGGAAACTGGTTCAAACGGTAGCACGGAAACCGGCGATGCATTTTTGAACACCTTGCCAGCTTCACGCCGTTCTTTGATTATGGGCTACATCGACGGTTTGAGCCAATGGTCTCCGCGATTGGGTGGTTCGAAGTACGGTCAATCTTTGCTTCGCGATATTCGTCAATACGATCCAGATTGGGACGAGTCGAAAGCCCCGACGTATTTCGATATGCGTAAGAAATTCACCACGGGTAAGGAAGCCCAAGGCATCAACGCCGCTAACACGGCGATGCACCACTTGGACCTTATGTGGAATAACTTGAACACAGCCACGGCGGGTAAAGTTGGTCAGTTGGAACAATTCCTCGGCGCTAACGAATCAGGTCGAGCCGTTGCAAACGACGCCAAGGCTGTTGCTGCCGAATTGGGGCGTTTGTACGTCGGTGGTGTTGTCGGTCAAAAAGAAGAAGAGGATTGGAAAGAAAGACTTAATCCTAATCAGTTTGGCATGACAGTCGACAAACTCCGCGACAACGTCAAGGAGTTTATCAGATTGTTGGGCGGCAAGTTGGAGTCGTGGCAAAGTCAATGGGACGACGGCGTTCCTTCGGATGCAATCCATTTTCAAAAGGGTTTCATCTCGAAAGAAAACGCGGATACGTACCAACGTATCACGGGTGAACCTGTAAAGATTCACGACATTCAAAACAAACAAAGCGCGCCGCAAAGTCAGGCGGTCACATCAAACAGAGTTAATTTGAACGCACCGGCAGGCAGTATTCAACGCCCAGCCGATTTAACAAACGCAACAGGCGCTGCACCGGCATCCAACGGTAAGATGTACTGGCACGATGCATCAGGCAAAATTTTGAGAGAAGTAAAACCGGGCGAACTTCCACAGGAATAATAGATGGCCGACAACGAGCAAACGCAACAGGCACAGCCGCAAAATAACGCCGAGAAGCTGATTAATTCGCTTGATTCGAGCGTTATTTCCGCGACACCGGATGAATTGCAAAATCCGGCAGGGCAACAACCTGCGGAAGATACATCGGGCATAAAACTCGATATGAGCAAGTCTGTTCCAGTTCAACAACCTACGGAACAGCAGTCGGAAATCAAGCTCGATTTGAGTAAATCGATTCCTGTCAAGGATGAAGCTCCGGCTCCCAAGGAAGAACCTTGGTACAAGCAATATGCAGGTGCCTTTAACGCCACTTTGACAGGTTCGGAAAATCTTCACGAGTTGTACACGAAAGCGAAGAAGTGGATCGACGAACCTACGGACCCTAAGCTCGGACGTTTTGCCGGTTACGCCAAGGTCGGAGAGTTGGTTGAGAACTTAGCCAAAGATGCGTGGGAAGGTCAGAAGCACGAAACGCAAACGGGTTCAAAAACTGTAAACGATCCGAACGCCAGTGCCTTTGAAAAAGCAGGCGGGGTCGTTCGATATATCCAAGGCGGCATTCCTCTTTTGGGCCCGTTGTTCGGTTCGATAGAAGACCATTTGGCGGCGGGTGAATATTCGAAAGCCGCCGGTATGGCATCAACCATAGTCATTCCGCACATCATGGAGCACTTCGGTCCCACGATGGCGGCCAAGGTAGACAACGCCGTTAACGCTTCGAAGAATGCCCAGATAGCATTCGATGCGCGCTCCAAGGAAGCGAAGATTGCCGCCGATCAAGCTGATACGGCAGCCAAGGCTGCGGAGCAAGCGCGCGCCGATCACGCCGAAGGCAAAATCCCCGATGCACAAAGAATCCAAGCCGAAGACACAGCATCTGCGGCAATCGCCAATTCGGCTCGGGCTCAGAAAGCCGTCGAAGCTGCCCAACAAGCCAAGGCAGACGCGGCATTTTCTTTCGATAAGTTGAAAAGAAAAGTAACCGGCGCAGCCGAAAAAGCACGTACGAAAGAATACGAAGCCACGGCATCGGACGTTCAAAAAGGCAAGGACCTTTTCCAGAAAGCCGTTCCTTCGAAGGGCGCTAATAAGTACACAGACGTGGACTACGACATCGCTCGCGCGCATTTGGAAGAGGCTAAGGCAAAGGGACAATCGGTCAAAGATTTGCCCGAAACGTACGCTGCGCTCGAATCTGCCCGCGACGGTATCAGCAATCAATTGGACCCGTACATCGAAAAATACAAAGACGAACCTTTGGTTTCGAAACCGGAAGATAGTCCTAAGATAAAGGTTGCGCAAAAATTAGCCGAGATGGCAAAGGTTGACGGTAACTTCGCCGACGCGATGGACTCGCTTTCGGATTTCAATATTACCGATCCGACAGTCAGTGAAGCCCGAGACATAATTACCAAATTGAACAATTATCAACGCTCGGCTATGAAGAGCGCTAACAATTGGGATATTTACAACATGATTGAAACGAAGCCTGATTTTGCGGCTCGTTACTTCTTGGCAGAAGAACTAAGAGATGCTTTGCACGACAATCTCGAAGGTCACGGTGTCGAAGGTGCCCGAGACGCTCGTTCGGAACAAGCATCTTTGATTCGCGTTCGTGACGCCGTAGGCGCTCAGATTCGCGCCAACCGTGGTGGCACAGCCGTTCGCGGTAGCGGTGAACAAGGTAAGATGCGCGGCTTGGTTGCCAAGCTGGTTCAAAAAGGTGGGCGTGTTCTCGGAGCGGGCGCGGGCGCAGAAGTAGCCGGTGTCCCGGGTGCTATCGCTGGTGCTGCGTTGGGTGAAACTGCGCTCGATCCTTTGGCTAATTTGATTTCTGCTCGCGACATGACTCGCGATGAACATATCGAGAAATCGATGAAGTACAAGGGTACAAACCGCAAGCCCGTCAAGATTAAAGGCGAAGGCACACCTGCGAATATTCCAAATGACATTGTTCCTCCTGCGCCGAAAGATGTTCCCGAGTCTATTCAATTAACTCCTCGTGAAAACACCGAATTGCACGCAGAGCTTGCGGCCCATTACGGTGAGTCCAATCTAACCGATTCCACGTATCAAGAACTAGAAGATCAATTGCGCGCAGACGTTGCTGCGGCATCCAAGAACGGAAAAGAATTAACCAATTCGGAAAAATCTTTGTTGGTTAAAATCCTCAAAGCTGATTCTGCCGATAACGCATCGCGTTCTTTGGCTTCTAAGCCAATGGCTAAGGTCGAAGTACCTGTTGGAAAAACCGAAATTGAAGCAGCCCAAAAGAAAGCCGAGCAAACAAAGATTCAAGCGCTTGATAGAGCAAAAGGCATAACTACCGAGACCAAGAACACCTTGGATGTAAATCCAACGCTCGACCGTTTGGGTCGCGGTGACGAATCGGCGTTGGTATCTCACCCGATTGCGGAAAACTCTCGTGCCCATTCTCCTGCGCTACCTATTCCGGGTTTGCCGGAAGGACTATCGACCGAAATGGCACACGCCCATGAGTGGGCTCATTTGGCTCTTGGCGCAATCGACGGCTTGGAACCCGTTGACTATATTTCCGATATGCACCCAGAGTCTGAAAAGGGCACTGCGGCACAAACTCGATTCTCTGTTGAAGCGTTAAAAGACGAAAAAGGTAACATAGACCCCGACAAGCTCTTGACACAAGAGACGCAACTTCTTACGAAGAGAATGGCAGGACCTGCGGCCCACGAAGTTTTCGACAACGTTCCGTACGAAGAAGTTAAGAAGATGTCGAACGCCCGTGGTGATTTTCGTGGCGCGCGTCAATTAGTCCGTGACTTGCACCCAGAGTTTACACCCACGCAAGTAGAAGCAGCCGTCGAGGCAGCTTATTTACGCGCGAAAGATTTCTTGAGTAA
>Ga0247682_1000384_pt1 | contig 13070 bp, 9 predicted proteins | sample CNK23_metaG_FD_190130 | JGI IMG/M metagenome (GOLD analysis project Ga0247682, IMG submission 190130) | Soil microbial communities from Purdue University Martell Research Forest, Indiana, United States - CNK23 | ecosystem: Environmental > Terrestrial > Soil > Temperate forest > Bulk soil | place...
GTCGTGCCTGGTGCTGCCGGCTACCTCGGCGGTATGGCTGGCCTGGAACTCGGTGCCGGTCTCGGCGCTGCCGCTGGCTCGGTGGTGCCTGGCATCGGTACGGCGATCGGCGCTGGTGTCGGTGGTATCGCTGGCCTCCTCGGCGGCGGCGCCCTGGCAGCCGGGGTTGCCCGCGAAGCCCAAGACACCATCGCCGATAAGATCGGTCTCGACAGCCCCGAATCACGGGAACGTGATGTCAAAGCTCACCCCTATGTCACCGCAGCGGCCGAGCTAGGTGGCGCCGCCGCCACCCTGTCCCCGGGCGACCTGAGCACCAAGCTGGCTACCCGGCTGGCGTCAGGCGCCATCATGGGCACGGTCGACGTCGTCAACCAGGGCGTGACCAAAGGCTTTGGCGATATCGATCCGGCACAGACGGCGATCTCCGCCGCTGGCGGAGCGGTTCTGGCCGGCGAGGCGCGACCGTGGGCCCGGGGCGTGCTCGGCAAGGCGTTCCCCGAGAAGACCTTCGGACCGGCGCAAGCCGAAGCAAAGGCCGCTGCCGAGGGAGAGGTGGTCCAGCCTGCGGGCAATGGCGTGACCTGGGGCGAGGGCCTGGCCGGCGATCCCACGATCCAGACGGCTGTAAAGCCCGGCAGAGCCCCTTCTCCGGGCCCCGATGTCACTGAGGGGCCGGCTGGTGGCCCGGGCGCCGGGCTCAACGAAGGCGAGTTCGGATATGAAGGGCCAAAGCCGCCGCCATTCCAACCGGGCGAAGGTGGTCGGAGCATCGGCGAGTTCGAGCCGCCGGCCTTCGGCGATGAAGGGCGAACCAACTACCTCCCCTCTGAGATCCAGGAGACCCCGCCCCTCACCCCCGAGCAGATCGAGGAGCGGCGTCAGCAGCTCGCGGCTACCCCAGCGCGGCCCTTGACCAATGCCAGGGGGAGACCGTACGCCCCGCAAGCAAAAAATATTGCGCCAGTCGAGAACCCGACGGCGCCTACCGACGTTGGAGAAGCAGCAGCCTCACCAGCTGTTGCCCCGTCGGAGCGTCCCCCAGCCCCCCCACCCCAGGCTCCGGCGGGGCCCGAAATCCAGCGCATCCGTGACCAGTTCGTTCGCTCGGCAGCCGAGCGTGGCATCGAGCTGACGCCCGAGGAGCTGGACCGCAGGGTCAATGCCCAGCTGCAAGAACAAGCGAACCAGCCGCCAGCGCGCGCGCCGATGCCCGAGGTGGATGTCAATGAACTTCCGGCCAACTTGCGCCGAAATCCTGCCAATTCAGAACCAAAATCCGAAAATTTTGGGGGACGGGAACCTGTCGGACAAAACGAGAACATCCCACAGGCCTCGGCGGCCGAGAATGCCGAGATCGGGGCGCTGAAAGAAGAGCCGCGCCCACAGTCACTGTCCGCCGCTGCCCCTGAAGGCGGCGCTGCAGGCACCTATGTGCCACCAGCAGCACAGAAGCTGCAGAACGCCGGCACCTGGCAGAACCTCAACAAGGCCGCAGACAATCTTTTCAGCCTCCCGCGCTGGATCTTCGCGCCACACACCATCTCTAAGCAGAGCATGGCAGCCGATAAGATCAATCGCGCTAATATGGGTGAAACTTTCGGCAAGCAAGCCGAGTACCAGCAACGGCTCTCCGACGCGCTCACCAAGCAGGACCAGTATTTCCGCAATATGACGCCAGAGCAGCGGGCCAGTGCGGTCACCGAGGTCGAGAATGGGGTGATCGATAAAAGTCACCCCGGCTGGCACGCCATGGACGAAATGCGGAAAGTCTCCGACGAGCAAAACCAGGAGCTGGCCAGACAGGGCGCGACAAAGAGCTATGTCAGCACCAACTTGGCGTCCCTTCTGGCAGATGGGCAACGGCAGTCGTTCCGTGATTGGGCGCAGAATTTCAAGGATGATACTAAGCGCTACCCAACTCTCGGCGACGCGATGAAGCAAGGCTATGGGTTGCGCGAGGACTTGCTCAACGCTGACGGCTCACCCGACGTCAATAAAATCTACCCGCAGATGATCCATGCCAAGGCGCAAGCGGCACTGCGCACTAAGGTTGTTCGTGATTACCGGGAAGGTTGGGGCGAACAAGGTGGCATTGGGCGCTTAGACCCGCTCCTGCACGACTCACCGCATGAGGGCGACAAACCGATCGACACCAGCATCACTGGCGGCGTCCCACTTTATGGTGCCCCCGAGGTCAAGGCAGTGTTGGAGCGCTATCTCAACCCGACGCTGAAAGACAGCAACATCAAGAGCAGCTACGACGCCTACATGAGCATCAAGAATGCCACCAACGCCGTCAATCTGCTCGGCGGCATCTACCACATGCGGTTTATGCTGCAAGAGAGCGTGATCAACGAGGTCAGCCGTGGCATGGCGCGCATGCTCAATGGCGACATGGGCGGACTCAAAGACATCGCCCACGCACCGGTCTCACCGGTGACCCTAGCCAAGACCGGCAAGAATTTCGTGCTTGACGCTTTGCAGAACCCCGACAAGATCAAGGATCCGTTCGACAAGACCGTGGTCAACACCCTCAAAGAAGGCGGCCAGCTGCCCCCGGGGCGTATTCGCGGTGGCGGCATCACCCCCGAGCTGGAGACCGGTGCCCTGCAAGGGCTGGTTACGGCCTGGAAGCCGGCATTCCAAGACTACATGCACGACATGGTGCAGACGGGGCTGAAAATCAAAAACAAAGCCGGCGCCGGCGACTATCTCGGCGCTGCCAAAGACACGGGTATTGCTTCGATCCGGGCGCTGTCGGAGGGACTGCAGACGCTGATGCATCCGCTGTTTAGCAAATACATCCCGTTGATCAAGGCCGGCGCGAACTTCCAGAACATGAAGCAGTTCATGATCGACAACCCTGGTCTGAGCCACGATGAATATGTCAATACCGCGCGCAAGTTCGTGAACGCGACCGACAACGCCATGGGTGAGCTGAACCAGAGCATGCTGTACGCCCCAGCTTGGACCAAGGCGATTGGCAACGGTGCCACGGTCTCCCTGGGCTGGCAGATCGGTGACGTCAAGCAGTTCCTCGGCGGCATGCGCGAATTCATCCGCAACCCGGCATCGGCCAAGTTCGGCAAGGACTATGACCCGCGTGTGATGTACATCCCGGCCTTCATGGCGGTGACGGCGCTGAGCAACATCATGTATCAGCTGTTCAAGGGCCAAGGGCTGCCGCAGAACCCCACTGACGTGATCGCGCCACGCACTGGCGGTAAGACCAGGTCGGGGACGCCGGAGCGGGCGATCCAGCCGGGCTACGAGAAGGACGTCCTGGAGATGAGCAACGTGCTCGGCGGTCCCGAGAGCACGCCCAAGGCGTTCGCGCACTACATGTATAACAAGCTCGCCAGCTTGCCGAAGACGGCGATCGACGAGTTCATCTTCAACCAAGACTTTGCCGGCAAGCAGATCGTCAATCCCAGCGACCCGCTGAGCAAGCGCGTACACGACTACATGGCCTACGCCGCCAAACACATGCTGCAGCCGATCATCGCGCAGCAGGCGTTACACGAAGAGAAGAACAAGAACACCAACATCGACAAGATCGAGCAATTCCTCGGCAACCGGCATGCACCGCAGCAGTGGCAAGAGCCGCAGAAGTATCAGGCCCGGGTGCAGAAAGAGAATTCGAAAGCGGCGAAGGACGCGCAGAAATTCCACCGCATGACCGGCTACGCCCAAGGCGGCCCTGTTATCGCCGGTAGCCAAGCAGCGCAGATGCAAACGAACCCGGCACTGATGCAGACCAACCCGGCACTGATGCAGACCAACCCGGCACTGATGCAGACCAACCCGGCACTGATGCAGACCAACCCGGCACTGATGCAAACGAACCCGGTCTTACACCAGACCAACCCGTTCACGGTGCAGGCGCATCCGGCGATGGAGCAAACGAACCCATTCACGGTGCAAACAAACCCAATGACGGAGCAGACGAACCCGTTTACAGAGCAGACGGACCCGGCTTCGATGATTGCCGGCGCCCCCGGGGGGTTCGCCCAAGGCGGGCCGGTGAAGAAATTCTTAACGCTAAAGCGGTAACCGTGAAGCATGCCGTTCAAGTCGAAAGCCCAAAACGCTTGGGCGCACACAGCGGAAGGCACCAAGGCCCTGGGGGGCCCGGCCAAAGTCAAAGAGTGGGAGGGGGCAACCGACTACAGCCACCTGCCGCAGAAGCTCGCCAAGGGGGGCATCGTGAAGAAAGCCGCAGGATTACAGGACCACGAGCCGCCGCACGAGCCGAGTGAAGGCGGCGTCAACAACGGCCATGGCATCTTTGCCAGTGGCGGCCCGGTGCGCAACGAGACTGTCGACCGGCACTACAAGACCCCGACCCGGACCAAGCTCGGCCAGTTCCTGAGCAAGGAAGACCGGTTCACCTCTGGGCGCATGCCTGCTGGGTTCCCGCAGGAAGCGGATACCGAGGAAAACTGGAGCAAACCCAAGGGGGTAGGCCACACCGACGCTGACGACGAGGGGGACTGCAAGTCCCTGAAGCCGGTGGTTCCCAACAAGGCCGGCCACGTCTCTTACGCCAAGAAGTAAGCTTTCGGCTATAAGCTGGACCTCTGCATCACAGGGGTCCGATTCATGCGTCCGCGCGTGCGCCGCAAAGGCTTCTCTAAGCATCTTCGCCGTTATCTCAACGAAGAGATTAATTTTGACGACGACTGGGCCGATCAGGTCGCCGGCGGCGTCGACGACTGTATGGGAGGGCCGATTGACAGACCAACCGATCCCTCTCAACAGGGAGGAAATGCGGCTTAGGATGCGCCTTTCCCGTTTGCTGGGCCCTTTCGTCCAGGTTGAGGACGAGGCTCTGGTTGATCGGGACTTTGTTCAAGCGGTGGTCGGCCGATTTCTGTCGGCGGGTCCTTTACCGCATGATGGTTGAGGTTCTTATCCATCCATGAGTTGGGAAGAACGTCGATCTCATAGAACCTCTCGACCCCCTGCGCCGCAATATTGTCAAGCCCGGCAGCAATGCGACCACGAAGCAGGCGCGCCCCATAGAACTTGATCAGCCCGTCGCGTACGCGATCGACACTGACCTTGTCGTTGCGCAGATACTCATCGAGCGCCGGCTTGGAGATCCGCACCTGCCGGGTATTGGTGAGCCAACGCACGGAGACGCGCTTCATTGATCGCGCCTCGCTGCCGGTAGGCCACAGCGGAGCCACCCGGTCCGGGGCGCCACGCCCTTGTGGCGCATCGGCAGTCCAAATGATCTCGCTGCGGATCGCTGCAAAGTTGTTGATGAACATCGACAGATGGTGTTTGACGAACTGCGACTTGCCAGAATGGATGTCGGCATCCTTGAGCCGGAACCGCTGCGCCAGATAGGTCTCGATCAGAAACTTCTCCATCGCCTCCACATTGAACTGGGTGTTCGCCATGCTGGGCAAGCTATTGACCAGCTCGGCAGCCATCAGAAGGGTCGCCAGCGCCGCCATCCAATAGCGCTCGTGTGGCTGATAGGGATGAACCTTATACATCAGCTCGTTTTGCAATTTGCGGTATTGGAAGTCCAGTTGGGTCGGCGAGGTCCCGAGCAGCTGGGCGTATTCGCGGCCGATGTGGCCATGATTGTGGTCGAGTGAAGCCACCAGCGGCGCAATGATATTGAAGTCCAGATAGCCCTTGTCGCCCTGCAGGATCGGTGGCACTTCGAACTCGAAACAGCGCACCAGCGCGGCGCCGTCCTGCTTGCTGACCATCTCCAGATACTCGGCCAGGCTGTTGTTCGACGAGGTCAGCAGCATGTTGTCCCACATGCCCTGCTCGCGCTCCTTGCGGTTGGCGTCGAGCTTGAGCCCGTCACCACCCTGGGTGATTTCCATCAGGGTGTCTTTGACGGTATCGAACATGGTGTTGCGGATGTCGTCCCAGATCGTCGGCAAATGACGGATCCGCCCCATGCGCTTCATCAGCCCGAGCTTGGAGCTGTTGGGCTTAATGACGCCGGTGCGGGGACGCGCCCAGACAGCGCAAGCGATGGCCGAAGCCGTCGACTTGCCGCCGCCTGAGTCCCCTCTAACCATGACAACGGTGCTCGGCTGTCCCGAGAAGATCATCAGCGGAGCAGCGAAGGCTGAGAGAATGATCGCGTCGTGGGCCGGTGAGCCCATGGACTGGATGGCGCGTACGGCATCGAGCCAAGGCTCCGGCAGACCGGTAACGCAGTAGGTGTCCTCTAGTTCCGGGTCGCCGCCGTGGGCCAGGCGGACACCTTCGGACGAGTACCGCTTGCCGCCATAGGCGAAGGCGCGCGGCGTACCCTGTTGCTCGCCCTCCTTGCGCTCCGGGTATTCCCAGCCGTACGGGATGTTGCGCAGAGCGGTGGACTCCATGGCCAGGCGGCCACGGAAGTAACACATCAGCTGTGTGACTTTTGACGAGTTTTGCATGACGAAACATCCCCCTTGATTGAGTGCTTTGTAGGCCCCCATGTTGACATCGTCGAACGACGAGGGGGCGATATTGATCCATACCGGCGGCCGGCTACGGTCGAGCGTGCACAGCACCCGTAGACCATAGCTGTTGCCGCGTTCTTCCAGATAGGCTTCACCATCCAGGATCTTGGACATGAACAGCCGGATCGGCTTCTTGTTCTTGCCCTTCTCTTTGAAGCAGATGAAGCCCTCGTCGTTATAGAGATAGGTGCAGTCGGGAAACTCTTCCTCCGGCGGCAGCGGCGGCCGGCGGTCGTAGACCTCACCTACCTCGGCGACGATCGGCGCGCGAATGTCGCCGTCCTTGTCGACTCGGGACTCAGACTGCGCCTGCAGGGGGGAAGTGATTTTCCCTTTGAGGGGACAGGTTTTGCATTGTGGCGCGCCATCTGCCTCGAACGCTGCACAGCTGGGATAACCCAGCCCAATACGCAAACGATCGGCGGACTTACGATCAAACATAGCGTCACTATCAGCAGGACTGTAGCCAGCATGTTGATTTCCCAATTGGTGGAACAGCTTGCGGCCATTCATCAAGAAAGTGCAGGCCAGCGCCTGCTGGTGCCAGACCGGTTGGCCGACGTCCTTGCCGCCGCTCGCCAGCGCGTCCCTGAACATCGGGCACAGCGTTAAAACGGGACCCGGTTCGACCGTGCCACCCCCCATCGGCAGATCGTCCTTGCCGGTGAGCGCGCGTGGCGCGGGCCCGCCTTTGGCGATGTCGTCGCTGATGAAGAGGTTTCGGACCGGGAGGATCTTGGTATCGCGAACAACTATTTGGGTCGGGGTGGCTTGTCTAAGCGACTTCCAAGCGTCGAGATCAATATCGCCGTTAAGCAGCTTGAGAACAACGGGCTGAGGAGGGTTGCCATCAATCGCGCGCTTATAGTTGAGAGTTTCCGGCGGTCGGAGGATGCGAGCAATGTCCGTGCTGATATTGTCATGCTTGAGCCCGTGTTGGGTCAGGAGACCGTCGAACCGTGAGGCCGTCTCTAGCCACAGCTCTTTTGGAAGAGCTGCGGGCAGGACCCAATAAGCGTGCAGACCTCCTCCACTGTCCACAAGTGCGGTCGGGTACGGACTGCCAGAAACTTCACAGAAAGATTTAATAGCCAATAGTGCGGCTTCTTTCGATGCATACTTATCCACATCTGCGAATAGAAGTTTGGACGACAGGGCATTATCAATCGAGCGGATCGCGGAATAGCGTCCATTCTGCTTTGGGTCACCGTGGTCTTTCTGTAACGACGTGCAATAGTATAGGTCGGCGACGTACTGGCTACCCTTGGGCCCTGTCGCCCACTTAATGAACTTGACCACTTCTTCTTGCGTTTTGAAGGCTTGGCCACCGGTTATCCCTTTTCCGTCCTGACGACGCCAATGCAGATTGACCCAACCCGAAGGATCATCCGGGTCAGGCCAAACAAGCGCTCGCTGCAGGAAGTCAGCCAGCGTATAGGACATGGTTATCTCGCCGGCGGGCGCATGGCCGCCAGAAGCGCATTCATGTCAGGCGGCGCATCTTCGATCGGCTTCATTGCCGGCTTCGGCGGCGGTGTGTCGTCGAGCGGCACCTGCGGCGTGATATCTTCGACCTTGGCCTCGATCAGCTTGGGATTGATGTCCTGCTGCGGCGGAGCCACCTGGATATTGACGGTCTGGGTGATCTGCTGCGGTGCGGCTCCGTTCGCCGACAACCGCACCAGGCTGCTACCGTCCGGCGCTTGGCCGAGGATGCGGTAGGCGACCGGCTCTTCGCGCATGCGCTCCATCTCGTCGATCTGCTCGTCGGTGAGCCACTGCGCCACCTGATATTGGAATTGGGCGTGCGGCACATCCTGGCGAAACTTCACCCGGGTAACATAGCCATAGGACGCCAGCCGGGGGTGGCGGGCCTTGAGCTGGGCCATATAGTCGATCAGGTCGCGCATGCTGGCCGCAGGGATACGGAACAGGATCGGGTTGTCAATGCGGCGCCCGACGGCGCGCTCCAGCAGGTTCTGCGACACCGGGAACGCCACCAAGCGTAAGCTATCGGTACAGGCGCGGCCCTTGCGACCGTTCGGCTGCATCTTCCATTCGTGGTGCTGGCAGGTTTGACAATATGTCGACTGCGGCTTCGGCGAGTCGTCATCGGGAGCGATGCCATCGGTTGAATGGCAGTCCGGCGGCGCCGTGTGCTTCTTGTCATAGCTTTGCTTGTACCACGTGTGGCTGGGGTTCTCACCGCCACGCAGGATGACAATGTCAAAAGTCTGCGCCGGGTCGCCATCCTCCTTGAGGAGGACATGGGCGTCCCCCTGGTGTTGCAATTTAAATTGCTTGCCATCCGTAGAGATGACCGAGAAGCCAAGACCAACGCCGATGCCGGCGCCAATCTTCTCCTGCTCAATCGGTCGATCGTCGAAGCGGCTCGACGGGGCACCGGCCAGGCCGGGTACGATCAGATCATTCGACATTGTCTAACCTCTTCATGGGGGCCTTGGGGGCCGTGATGCTCAGTCTGCGGTACGTCGTTAACTCTACGCCGGGGACCGGCGCCTTCTCTTCGTCAAGGCGGCTGCGGCACGCGGTCATATTCGCCTTCAAGTCGACGTATGGCCACGGGTCGGGCACAGTATTCAAGAACCCCTTGAACAGATCGGGATCCATGATCCTCGCAGTTGTCTTACCTACGGTGTGGATAGTGCCGAAGGGGGTATTGATGGAGGACGCCCCACTATCCTCCAGCATCTTGGTTGCGATTTTGTCAATCTCGTCAAGGATGGCCTTGGCTGTAGCATAAGGCGCACTTTCTTTCAACTGCTTTTCCATCGTCTCAATGTTGGCGTGCGCTTCGTGCCACAATCGGGCAATCTGGCCGGCATTGAAACGCGACAAGTCCATTTGCGCCACAAGCTCTGCCGGAGTAAGATCTGGCAGATCGCCCAGCGCGCGATCGTGCATGGCGAGAACTTCTTGGATTTCCATCAACGACTTACGACCGAAATTCGGTTCTTCCAAGAGTTTTTCCGGTGTGAAGCGACACACATCATCTATGGTGCGGGCACCAAGATATAACAACACGTTGTGGGTGCGTGCGCTCAATTCCAAGTCTTTCAGCGTGAGAGCTTCAGTCACGACTAGCCTCCTCGACCATGGCTAAGAAGCCATTTTGTATATTCTCTTTACGACGCAGAATTCCATACATCCGACGTTCAGCTGCAGTCGAAACGAGGAAGAGGATCTGCTGCTTGTGAGCCTGCCCGATGCGCCGGATCCGAAAGTTAGCCTGATCAAATATGTCGTAATCTGCCACGGGGCTGTACCAAATGATAAGATCAGCGCTCGTGAGGGTGTTGCCGTGGCCAATCGGGCCAGGGTGAGAGACAAGTGCCTTGTACTCAGCAGTGTCCTGAAACTTAAACAGGGTTTCGTCTCGACCAGTGTCGCCGATAATGGCAGTTGAGTGAGCACCGAGGCCCTCCTTGCTGTTGAGAAATTTTCCTATCTCCGCCACCATATGCCGGTACGGCGCAAAGACCAATACTTTTCGCGCGTTCTCCTCGATAAGATCACGAAGAAGGTTAAGGCGTGGGCGGGGATCAATATCAACGTAGGCAGGGGCCTCAGTATATACATAGCCGCCAGAAATCTGCAGAAGCTTTGTAGCTTGGGCACCGGCGTTGGCCGCAGTAATTTGTTTCTGCTGTACCATAACTGCCAACTTCGCGCGAAACTCATTGTACACTTTTTCCTGTTGTGCCGAGAGCGCGCACTCCACCGTGCGGTGAATGATATCTGGCAGCTCGATGACATCGTCGAGCGAGTAGCGCCGGCTCGGCTGCATCATCGCCAGCGCGCGTTCGGTGGCTTCGGGCTTGGGTCGCCACTCAAACTGGCTGACCCGATACATCAGCGCTTCGCGGCAACCTTTGAAGTATTTCGGGACCGTGTGCGGGGTGATGATTTTGCACTGCGCCCAGACGTCGGTGACTTCATTAGGCATTGGAGAGCCCGTAAGTCCCCACACATTCTTAAAGCGTGTAGCAAAACTACGCATTCCCTTGGATCGGTCAGAATTATTTCGATAGACGGCAAGTTCGTCGAGTACGAGCGTATCAATATCCGATCGGGCGGCAAGTTCTTCATGGATCACCTTCAAACCATCATGATTTATTATAAAGATTTCCGCTTCTTTGTCGGCGAGGAGCTTGAGCCTTTGCGCTTTCGGCATGCCTTTGTCGGAGCCGAGGACGACAGCGCGTCTTCCAATAAGAGTGCGGTCGATCTCACGTGCCCAGACAAAGCTAAGAGTGCTGAGCTTTGCGACCACAAGGAGCTTGCCAGCTTCGCCGCAGCGGTTGAGGTAATCCCACGCCCACAGAGCTGTCTTAGTTTTTCCCGTTCCTTGTTGATTGAGGAGATATGCTCTTGGATTTTCGATGAGCATTTCAGCACTCCGGCGCTGGACTTGGAACGGCGGACCGCCAGGGAAGTCATAGTACAGCTCCATAGGGTTGGGGATATCGTGGCCCGCAGCGCGCAGCATGCGGGTATGGAACGGGGTATGCGGGAGAACCGTTCGACCGTCGGCCAGTTTACCGATCGGCTTCTGGCTTGTGTCGGTGCTGTCGATAAAGCCCGTCCCGGCCGGTAGGACCAGGGCTTTGTGCTCGCGGGATAATAGAACGGACATTGAGGATCTCCGGGATCATCTTTGCCATATCCACGGAGTCAATGACAAGAGTTATTCCGCCGGCATCTGCAATCGTGGTTAGCGTGATTTCTTGGCGGGGCGTCGGGCGCTTGCCCGGCGCTTTGGTTTCAATCGCAACGAATCTTCCTGCAAGACAAGCGTAGCAATCAAGCGCAGGAGCACCCATGCCGGACTGGACCGGCCAGAACTGGTAGGCGCCAATCGCCTTGAGCTGCTTCTTGACTTCATTTTTGACCCGGCCTTCAGGCGTCATCTATTCTCTAGCTCGTATCGGTGCAGGCGGTTCACAGTCTCTTTCCCGTTATCCTTCATACCGTGGGCGCTCCGCCACATTGGTTGAATGTTTTCAGGAGCGTTAGCCAGAATGAATTGCCCCGGATCGTTGAGATCCCACTTCACCAACGGGATTATGTGATCCCACTGCCACTGGTTAACGGCCTTACCGTACTTGCTAAGAGGGAATAGTGTTTGGTTCCATCGGCGATGGTACTCTCGCCCCATGCGGCCATTTAGTGGGTGGGGCTTATTGAGATATTTAGTGCCAAACATAAGCGTGCGGATGAGCTGACGAGACTTCTCGTGTAGAAGGTGTTGCGGGTGCCGGTGGCCGCCACTGTTTTTACGGCTCAGGCAACGCGGCGTAGCACAGCCCCCGCCGCCACCCTTATATCTGCTCCGCTTGAACCCACCGCAGTGGGGGCAAGGATTTTTCACTGTGACGATTGCCATTTTCCCCTCACCTTTTCTCTGCGTAGTATTCGTACATCATGTCGCCAAGCCGGCGCTGCTTCAGTTCCACAGTGCCTAGCTCGTGCTGTGCCCAGGCTTCAGTAGCTGTCGAGTTCAGCCGGCGGTTCTTGGTCCGATCGTTGAACAGGAAGCCGACGTGATACATAACCCACTGGCCGCGTTTGGCTGCTCCGATACGTTGCAATAGAGAAGTTCTCGATAGTTCGACAATCGTCATGCGGCGCGCTCCTTGCAATCCATAAGCTTGCACCACCGACAATGCCGGCCAGGGCTAGGATAGAAAGCACCGGTAGCCACAGCATCCTCATAGGTTCTGATCCTTGGCATAAGCTGGGTCCACAGATCGTCGATCTGCGTTCGCTCGATCCTCTCGACGGAAATACATTGGTTCGAGTTTTCCTTTCCGTCGTCCTCTTTCAGCCAGACGAACATGCTCTCGATGGTCTGTAATTTGGGAAACTTCTGGAACATCAGCGCAGCGCCAAGCCAAAGCTGCAATGGCTCTTCGACCCGGTTGCCGGTCTTCCAGTCAATCAGCCAGGCGACGTTGTACTCGTGGTTGACCACGGCTAGGTCGACGATCAATCGCATCCACGGCCACGCATCGGCTTTGTTGCGTTGGAAGAACTCGGTCGGCTGGAATTGGTCGGACAGCCCCCACTTCTCTTCGACGAACCGTTCGCCCGGGAGCTTCTTCGCCCAGTCCACCCAGTATTGCAGGAAGCTCAGGCGTGGCGGCAGCGGGACGTCATCCTTGAGGGCGCGATGCAGCGCAATGTGGACGTCATTGCCGTGGTCAATAGCGGCGCCGCTTGGCGGCGGCAGAAGCTTGTCAAGCTCGGCCTTATGCTTGCGGCCACACTCTTCGTAGCCCTTCAGTTTCGTGTAGGTGAAGCTAAACGGGTTAGTCATCGCTCCTCGCGTTCTTCGGCGGTCTTAGCCCGTACTTGCGTTCGAGATAGATCTCGAACACAGCAAGAGCGCGCCAGCACATAGCCGCACCAGCGTCTTCGCTGGCGTCAGAGAAATCATTCTCGTCGAACTCGCCGGCATGGCGGAGCATGCAATCCATCTGGTCTGTGCTTTTACCACGCGCCCAGTGCAGTGGCTGGCCCGGATTGTGTTGTTGGTTACCAATGAAGGAGACCCGAGCC
>Ga0247682_1000385_pt1 | contig 13036 bp, 8 predicted proteins | sample CNK23_metaG_FD_190130 | JGI IMG/M metagenome (GOLD analysis project Ga0247682, IMG submission 190130) | Soil microbial communities from Purdue University Martell Research Forest, Indiana, United States - CNK23 | ecosystem: Environmental > Terrestrial > Soil > Temperate forest > Bulk soil | place...
ACGCAGGCTTCCCGTTGGGCGATCAGTTCGCCAACCAGCCGACGTCTGGCGTATCGGACACGACATGGGACCCGGCACAGGTCTACGTGGCATCGCACCAGAACGGCACCGACAACTGCATCATGGTTGCGGACGGCAACACCGGATGGTACCGTCTGAACCCGCGCCAAGCAGGTGCTATGCCGAATCCTGAGCCTGTGTGGTCTCCGTTTGCATCTATCACGAACGGATGCCAGATGGTTCAGTCGGTCGAAACTGCACCGGGCATCAAGAAGCTTTTGGTCGGTTCACAAATCCAGAACCAGCCGCTGTTGTACCGCGACCAGACCGTTTACACAGACAACGGTACGCAGTACGGCGCAAGCTTCGAAATGGGCAACATCACGTTGGCTCACCCGGGCCAGTTGGCTCTACTCAAGTTTGTCGAGTTCGATTTCTCATCCACGAACTTTAGACCGACGATCAGCTATCTGTTGAACGAAGTAAGCGGAACGTTTACGCCGTTCACCAAGGCTCCACAGTTTGACCCGCCGTCACTGTACGGAGCAACGATCACACCGACCTCATACAGCCCGAACCGCTATTACTTCTCGGGCAACGCCAGCTTGGCGAGATGCCGCCACCTTCGTCTCAAGGTGGACTTTGGCACGACTTCAACCGGAGACGAGTTGCTGACAGCGACCATTTTCGGTCGTCTGATGATTGAGACTTAATGGCTACTGACCCGATCAATGCAGAAGCGGGTCTTGGTGAAAACTGGCTGCCGGTAGATCAGAAACCGATCATACCCGGAGCCAGACCCGAGACGCTAGCAAACCCAGAGAACAGATTCCTGCAGGGAAGCATTCCGCAATCGTTTCAGCTGGGTCCGCACTTCGTTGAAACGGAGGCTATGACTGCGAGCGCACCTCGGTTCTCTTTGATGCCTCTGGGCGTTCAAGGAAACCCGGTCTCGAACGCAGGCGTAACGAGCACAGCCACAAAGATCGTTCAAAACACCCCGTCAACTCCGTCAACACCAACCGCGTCTACGATCGAGTTGACGATTCCGGGCATATTCACCCCGACAGATCAGACGGTTACACTGCCGGGACCTTTGGTATTCTCTTTGGCAACCGAGCCAGCCGGAACGTTCTTTTCTGTTCCTTCCGGCGGATTGGCTGCTGTGGAGAACGTTACCTCTGGTGGCTTGGGCGAAGGCGCAGGCGTCAGCGGAACGTTGAGTTTGTCGGCTTCTCCAACCACGGCAACGTCTTGGGGAATTTATCTGGCTTCGTACAACGGAACTCTGACGACACCATCAGGTTTTACTGCGTTTTCCGGTGCGACCTCGCACAACGCAGGATTTTTCAACAGCTTTACAGGGACGTCGGCTGTCGCAATCTCGCAAGCGGTTGCAGCGAACTCAACAGCTAACGGCATATTTGCGATTTTTAACGGCGCTGCTCCGGGCATCGTTCAACAAGCTTCTGCCGCGTTCGTAGGTGTTACGCCCCTTAACAAGGCTTTCACCTCTAACAACACGGCAGGAAACACCATTATCGTGATGGTTTCCGCAATCAACAACACCAACGGCCCGTTCTCTTTGAGCATATCAGACACGGCTGGCAACACATACACCACTATCGGATACGTTCAAACTGGTGGTGTGTGGCAACCGTCCGTGCTACTCGCAATTGCTACAAACATCGCGGCTGGTGCAAACACAGTTCATGCGGCTATCACAGGAACAGCGGCTGGTGGAAACTCGGGTGTCTTGACGATCGTTGAATACCCACCTCTGACGGCAGCACCGGCTATTCCGATATTCAAACCCATCTTTTCTAGCGACGTGCCACCGGTTAATCTTGACTCATTCGGTAACGGTGGTGTGTCGGGAATTTTGAAGGTAGGAAACGGCGGCACGGGCTCTGACTTGGGTGCAACAGGTGGGGCGAGTTTGTTTCTGTCGCAGCTGGGCGTAGGTGCAGCTATTACACCTACTCAGCCGGACTTCTCCGACCTCGCCGGTATTCTGAAAGCAACCAAGTATAACAACGTTGCTCTCGTATCAAACGGCCTTCCGTCAGAAGTTGCAACTGTTGATTTGACAGCGCAGACAGCGGCCAAAGGAACAACAACACTTTACGCAGTTCCAACGACAGCGCAGTATCGTATATCGTGGAACGCCAAGGTCACAACAGTAGACGGCGCTAGCTCGACACTGGGCGCATTGACGATCACGTACACGGACGCCGACGCCACGGTCCAGACGATAACGATGTCGGCTCAAGATGCTACCGGAGCCAACGTCACAACGAACACAGGCAACACGACCACGTCAGTTCTGTTGGGCAACACCCACATGCTGAACTGCCGTTCGGGCACAAACATCCAATATGCTTTCGCGTACGCATCAGGCACGCCAGCAACGATGGCATATAACCTTCACATAAAATTGGAGTCGATGTGATGATCAGAATAGACGAAGTTAACGACACAGACCGTGATACTCTTGAGTCATGGTTTGTGCTCGATATCGACCCAGATCATCACGATCTTCGGGCCAACTACTGGTACACCGGAGCACACGGCACTTACCTGTGTTTCAAGATGGCAGATGACAAAGGCCCGATCATGTATGTTCGCATGGAGAGAGTCGAAGCAGACATGTGTCGCTTCCATGCTCAGTTCGCACCGGCTGGCGTCGTCAGCAAAGAGCGTTTGATTCAAGCCATGATGTTGGCTTTCGAGATCATGAAGCCACAGCTGAAAGAAGACGGCTTCAACGGCATGATCACCATGACGAAATTCCCACTCCTAGCGGCGTGGCTGATGAAGTATCAAAAGTTTGTTCGTTTTGAACAGACGGACAACTACAAGTTGGTTTTCGCAACCGAGATTGCGGGGAGCACAGGCGCATGAAGGTAATTACCAAGGCAGTTCTCGACATGGAGACGATGAAGTGGATTCACGTCGAGTCCTACGACTACGAGGGGCCGGTTGACCGTTGCTGCGGGTCTTCGGGAGAGGAAAAGGGCCTAGAGGCGTCATCGTCAGCGTTCTCCAAGACTTTGCAGGGTGTTTTTGGTACTGCGCTGGAATCCCAGAAGGGCGTTCTTTCGAAACTCGCCGGAGTCATCAACCGAATCAGCACAGGCATGACGGGTCCGGGCTACGGGGCTCAAGAACAAGCTGACAGAGTCAACCAGATCAAGACCACGACTGCTGCGGCAGAAAGAAACACCCAACAGGCTCTCCAAGACCGCTCTGCAGGACAGGTGTTCGGTGGCCAGTCTGATTCGAGTGGCTTGGGACGTACTTCGGCTATCAACAAGCAGGTAGCTGGACAGGTCACATCCAACCTTGAGAACAAAGAATCTGATCTTCTCAACCAAGAGATGGTTCAGAATTACGAGCAGGGCCGTGCAAACGCAGTCACGACAGCCAGCGGCTTGAACACACTGGCAGGCGACTACGGTGCAGAGGCAGGCATGGGCGAGACCGGGGCTATCAACGAAAACCAGATCGCATTCCAGCAGGCCAACAAGATCAACCAAGAGAACAACCAGTGGCAGTCGGATTTGGCGGGTCTGGCAACGGGCCTAGTCAAGACAGGCGCATCGGTTGCAACAGGCGGTTTGAGCGGCGGCTGGAAGGGCGCACTGACTGCGCTTGGCGGCGGCACTCCAAGCTTTGTAGACACGGGCAAAGGACAGCCCGGATAATCGTAGCTCCCAGATCAACCAATTTCAGTAAGGGCGCAGGCCCCATGGAGAAGTTAGATGCCAGTATCAATTCCGGGCAGTATGCAATCGTTCGACACGACACAGTCGAATGGTCAAACGGATGCAGTTGATGCATTGCAGAAGTATATGCAGCCCACCACGCCGGGTCAACCGAGCGGAGATGGTGCTGCGCCTGATCTAACAGGCGGCGTCGGAGAGCTACCACCGTCACCGGGCGCGTTCCCGCGTCCCGGGTCGTTCGGTGATAAGCTATCGGACAGCCTACGCTCGGTGATTAAGTCGCCAGCGGCTCCTGCGGTCATGGCACAGCCTGCTGGATGGGCCAAGATGATGATCGGTGCCACCATGGATGCGCTGTCTGGTAAGGGTGGCGCATTGCTAGGCAACTTGGGCGATGCGGCGGCTGCTACAGCCCCGGTGCCCGAGGGCGGCGGCGCGTTGACCGGCGTGCTGAGAACGCTAGGTGCCGGGCAGCAACGTGCTGCGGCTGAGAAGCAGCAGACCTTCGAGAACAAGTTGAAGACCGACAAGGCTGCGGACGAGCACCTTGAGAACGAAGCTCGCGTTGCTTTGCTACAGGGTCAGACCCGCTTGAACGCAATCAACGTCACCAAGGCTGAGAACGAGGTTCAGGACGGCATCTACAACATGAACAAGACCGTCAGCGATCAGCTGGCCAAGAACCACCACATCGAGAAGGGTGTAAGCCAAGCACAGCTCGACCAGATGTTGAAGGCCAACCCGGATTACTTGAAGACGCACCGTGCGTTGCCGATTGGCCGTGAAGAGATTCTTGATGGTAATGGCAAGCCGACCGGCAAGTTCGATCAGATGTGGGATGTCATTAACGCAGACCCACTCGACAAGAACCAGCACGTTCAGCCGGACGCTAAGACCGCTTCTGACTGGAAGGCTGCGGGAATCGAAGTTGACCCTAAGCAGAACCTTAGCGCCGACGACATGATCACGTTGAACAATCGCGCAACCGGAATCTTGCTTGTCAAGAACGCAACCAACAAGGCGAGAGAAGAGGCCTTGACACAGGAACAGTTCGATCAGGTCAAGCAGGACATGGAGTCGCCTGCCGTCCAGCACGCAATCAGTGCGGACACGGCACGTCCTCTGCAAGGTCTGCAGAATGATTATAACCTGCACGTTCAGACGATTAAGAAGGACCAAGAACAGATTGCTGCGATCTCCGCTAAAAACCCGAACGACCCACAACTGGCTCAAATACAGTCGGATCTTGCCAACAAGCAAACGGAGCTGGGCGCACTGCAGCACTTCATGATCTACGGCGTCGATGCCAAGATGCGCGAAGACGAACAGAAGGCGAGATTCGAAGAGGAGCAGGCAGCGTGGCAGAATCGTCGTGCTGCGGCCATGGAGAGAAAAGAGTCTGTGGACAAGTCTCTGGCGCAGTCTTACCAGATTCAGAACAAAGAGTTCGACACGATGCGTAAACCGATCGCCGAGAAGTTGGGCGAGTACACAAACCTGCAGATGGGTCTCGACATGCGTAACGCAGAAGGTGACGCAATCGTCGCGCCTATGTTGCTAAAGGCACTCGTGGCAGGCGGCGGCGTCCGTATCACTCAGGCCGAAATCAACATGGTACTCGGAGCACGTTCGTTGCTCGGTTCAACCGAAGCGGAAATGAGAAAGGTTCTGACTGGTCAAAAGTTCTCTGATGAACAGCGCCAGCAAATCCGTACTCTATCCGAGTTCCTGCAGAAGAAAATTCAGGCCAAGAAGCGGATTCTCGAAGCCGGTCAAGCATCTATTGACGCAGCTGACACCGTTGCTGGACAACGCCAAGCTGTAAGAGATACCCGTCAACAGATCGACGAGTTGGATGCAGGGGTAAATGCAAACAAGCAGGACCCGGACGCAATCGGGCGCAAGCTTGGCGCAACCCAACACGTTTCGACGCCAGACGGCAAGACAACGATCTACAACGTCAACAACCAGTGGGTAACCGCTGACGGCAAGCCATACGTGGCAGGGAAGTAAAATGGGACTCAATGACCAGCTAGCACCGCCGCCGGGGTTCGGTACTCCGGTTAGCATCGCATCTGCTCCTGCAAAACCAGCTGCTGCGGCACCCGCTGCGTTAGCACCTCCACCGGGATTCGGCACGCCCGTTGACATCAACGCTCAGTCGCAAGATCAGGGACAAGATCAGCAGTCAACGGACACGACGTACAAGCCGTTCGACACAGAGAACGTCGGCAGCTCTCTAGGCAGACTCGTCACGAACAACACCGCTGAAAAAGCAACCTACGACAAGGTCGCCAAGGAATACGAGGGTCTGTCGGACATCTTGCACGGTGATTTCCACCAAGGCATGTCCAAGATCGTTAGCGGCAGCGACGAGCCGGTCACCAACATCGGCAAGTACATTTGGGACGCAGCCAAGAAGCATACAGTTAAAACTGTCGCAGGTGAGCTGACCGAGGCTGCGGTCGGTGCAGCCAGCCGTACAGAGCAGATGCTTCGCGGCTTCAACGACATCAAAGAAGGAAAATACGCCGAGGGCTTGAAAGAAGTTGTCAGCGCCGCTGCGTCAAACGCAGGCATCGGCAAGAACGTTGTGCCGGGCTCGGAAGTTGAAAAAGCGTTTCGTCACTACCTGCCGAACTTTTCTGGCATGGCTATGCCGGAAGAGGACCACACCCGTACATCTGCGCTACCGACAGTCAACATCAGCCAGTACATCGACAAGAATGCACACCCGGTCTACAAGGCAATTGCTGAGAACGCCGAAGGATTCAGCAGCCCAGAGAACATCGCCCTGATGGCCGCAACCGATGGCCTAGGTATGATCGCATCTGCAAAGCAGGCAGGCATGATGTCGAGAATGTTGTCCGCTGGTTGGACCGCGTCCGCAATCCAAGGCGCGTACCAGCACATGGGCGCGTTCAAGCAGGCGTGGGATGAGGGCAATGAGCCGGAAGCACTTTATCAGTTTACGCACGGAGTTTTGAGCGGAGCATTGGCGACTCGCGCAGGCCAGCACGCAGGCAACTTGAGCACCGAGCCGAGCCTACTCAATGACAAGCCGGTGTTCGATAAGATCAGAAACGTAGCAATGGACCACGGCATAATTAAGCCAGCAGAATCGGCTGACGCAGCTACCAAGGCAATCAGACCCGGTCCGAAGGCTGTTGATCGTTTCAAGAATGATTGGGATACTGCGGTCGGGGACATCAAGGCATACAGCGACGTGAAAGATCAGAAGATCAACACGGTCGGCGACTTGCACGAAGCCGTGCCTGAGATCAAGGACGCAATCTGGACGAAAGAAGTCGAGCCAGCAACCAACAAGCATATCGCTGAAACGGTCGATATGTCGCCAGCCAAGACCGCCGTTCTCAATGGTATTACCAAGGAAGTTCGTGAGTTCGAACCAGTCGAGGCCGCTGCTGCGGAAAAGTTCGCAGACAAGGTTGGTAAGAGTCGTACTGTCGGAGACGCAACCGATCTTCTGACATACATCGACGCCAAGCTGAGTTCATATTTCGCAAAGAACCCGGGAGCACGTCGTGTCGATTTATCGACCAACCCGGAGACCGCGATGTGGGAGAACGCTCGTCGCACAATCCGTGAACAGTTGTTGACCCACCTTGAGGACGCAGGCGAGGACGGAATCCGTGACGCACGTATCCGTTACGGCGCACTGTCTGGCCTTGAAAATGCAATCACATCTGCTGCGGGACGTTTGGAAACAAACCCATATCAGATCGCATCGTTGAGCCATCTAGGTCTAGCAGGTCTTCTTGGCACGACTGCGGGAGGCATCGGCTTGGTGGCACACGGACTGCTGACAGGTGGTGGTTCAGCCGCTTTGGCGGTCGGTGCAGAGCTACTGAGACGCCGCAACTTGAGCCCAGAAGTGTTGATAAAACACGCCATCAAAAAGGGCGAAGCAAGTGAGGCTCCGACACCGGGCGCTGGCGCTGCGCCAGTCAACTTTGGACCGGGCGGCCCATTGGGCGCAGACATGAGTCCAGAGCTGCACGCCGGACTTTCAACCTATCTCGACAAGACTGTCGGCGATCACACGCCGGAAGAACTTGAGACGATGTTCCAGCAGAAGCTGGCAGCCAACCGCAAGGGCGGCAGAGTGCTAGACAAGACTGGTTCTGTTCACAACTCGGAAGAGCTAGAACTTTACAAGATGCTCAACACCGAGAAGGCGAATGCTGCGGCAGCACGCCAGAAAGAAAACCAGAAGAAGCTTGATGACGCAGCCAAGGAAGAGAAGAAAGCGGCTGCAGCGGTCGAGAAGATCGGTGAAGAGAAAGAAGGCGAAACCAAGGCCGAGGAAAACGTTCCTGCGGTCAAGGAGCTCGTAAAGGGCGCAAAGACGCCGGGCGAGAAAAAAGCTGCAGAAGAAAGAGTCGAAGAGGCTGAGACGAAAGGCGAAAAGCTTAGAACCGAAGAGGGTGTTGAAGGCGACAACCTAGACGAGGAAGAGCTGCAGACCGCTCAGAGCAGAACTCCTGAGACTCAGTTCCAGCAACGCTACAACATGACCGTGGACCACGCCGACGGCACCAGAACAGAAGAGCCCATCGACGCACACTCGTTCAAGCAGGCGTTGAAGCTTGGTCAGAAGAAGTTCCCTGATGCCAAGAGCATCGAACTTGGTGCTGCGGATGTAACCCAGATACCGAGACAGCAGGGCTACGTCGTTCCGACTGAGAAGCATTTGAGCACCCCCGGCATGACCCGTGGTATGCCTATCGCAAAGACGATGCGCCACGAACTCGGCCACTACATGGTCGGGCACAACGAAGGGTTTGAAGCCGACGCAATCCAGCGTCACACACACCCAGATATGCCCGGTTCGGCAAACGCGGCGGTGAATTGGAATCTGCCCGACACTGTGCGTAACATAATCCACAAGACGCCTGAGCGGGTCCCGGCGCTCATCCGCATGATCATGGGCGGCGTGGCTGCAGACGAGGTTTACTCTGGTATAGGCCGAAACGAGCATGGCGTCCAGCTAGACCCGAACCGTCCAAACTCGGACGGAAGTTTGGCAATGCGTATCATGAGGGAAGCTGGATTCAGTGATGAAGTAGCCAAGAAGATGATGTACGAGGCTATCGACCAAGCAAAAGAACACTTGACAAAGCAGCACGTTTCGGATATAGTTAACGAGAATGCCGACGTGCGCGAGCCGGGTTTGTCGAAGCAGTACCATTTCAGTGGTGAGAGATTAAAGTCGATGGGTGAAGAGGCCCAACGGAGAGCAAATGAAGGAAACAAAACAGAAGCCCCTGTCAACAGAGGAAATGGCGAAGCAGGCGATCGAGGAAATCAAGAACTCAACGCCAGAGCAGAAGCTGGCAATCCGCCAGCACCTGCAGAAACAGCTCCTAAAGAAGTAGCACTGGCTGCCGAGCAACGTGGCCTGAACCGCCGTTCAGTCGGTAACCCAGAGCACGACCGCATCATCGAACAGGCAGGCGCTATTCCTGCAGGCGTAGCCTTCCCGGGCGACCCAGAATCGGAGATCAAACTGTTCCACGACCCAAAGACAGGTTCAACGCTAGGCTTTAAGCCGGGCGAAGAAGTGACTTCGGAAGCGGTTCAGCGGAAGATGGACGCCAGCCGTAAGCAGTTCGGCGTGGCCGAAACAGTAGCGCCGGAAGAGCACGAACACCTGCTTGACCGCTGGCTGGCCGATAAGAGCGGCTACCACCCGGACCTGCAGGCAGTGATCAAGGAAACACGTTCGCTATCCCAGACCCCAGAGGGAATCAAGAACGGCGGCGGATTCATCACACCGGACGGTCAGTTCTCGATGATGCGGCCCGGCCAGCAGCACCCACAGGTTATCGAAAGAGCCAACGCAGAGCGTCAAGGCGGCCCAGTTGACAACCGTCCCGACTTCCTGAACGACACAGGCGCAATTCGTACTCGCTACACAGAAGGTCGTGGCGGTCCTACGCTAGCCGTGTCGATGCCGGAAGATGGTATCACGCCAGCCCAGATCAAGGCGGTCAGAATGGCCGCTGGTCAGATCGGGAGAAACGCAAACCTGATTTTGGAAACCGCAGGCAAAGAAGGCGTGGCACCCCGCTCAGAGCAGAAAGAATTTGCCAAGGTGTCCGACGTTCAGCCGATGCTTGAAAAGCTTGGCATGATCAAGGGCCGGGACTTCGCACAGAAGGCCGTGGATTACGTCAAGGGCGGCGGATTTACTATCCACCCGAACGGACAAGTTCCGACCGAAGGCCATCAGATCGAAGTGATGCCAGAGCGTCGTAAGATTCTGTCAGGTCCGATCACCGAGGACGCAGTCCGTCAGTACCACAACGAAAACAAAGACCTGTTCGATGAGCACCCAGAACTTCACATCGGCGGCTACAATGGCTCGCAGGGTGGTGAACTCAACATCTCCGCACACGGCGACCCAGAGCGTGCTGCGGCTGTTGGCAACAAGCTAGATCAGGAAGCTGCGTGGGACAATGAGAAGAAAGAACTCGTGCCGCTGCAGGGCAAGAACCAGCAGACTCAGTTCCCGAACTACCCGCTCGAACAGCGTTTGGAAGAACTCAACCCGGGTCGTAATGATTTTAACTTCGGCCACAACGTTGCTGAACCAGCAGCGCCAACAAATGAGACTCCCGATCAGCAGAAGGGTTTGATCTCTACTGCGCTACCGAAGGGCAAGAAAGCAATCGCAAACCCGCTGACATCCGACGTACACATCGGCATCAAATCCGTAACCCCAGAGGCGATGGAGAAGATCGCAGACAAGGTCAAGGAGATGCCCGGCTTCCGTATCGCCAAGAATCTCAAGGACCCAGTCAAGGTTGTCAACTCCTACATCCGTCAGTTCGCTGACAACTTGAAAGACGTTTACAACCGTGTTCCAGAGCAGACTCGCCAAGCCACTGCAAAGTGGTACGAGTCCGCTAACGGAATCGCAGACCGCATGGCCACACAGTTCGGCAAGACCTTGAAGCAAGGTGCTGGCGTACTGGCTGCGCTGTCTCCGCAAAAGGACTGGGACCAGAACGTGTCGCTTGCAAAGCGTGTCTACGATATCTACCACACCAAGGGCGACATGACAATGACGCCTGAGATGGAGGCCAAGGTAGGCGACTTGGTCGGTGAAGAGCAGATCGACGAAGAGACCGGCAAAAAGAACCGTAAGAACGACAAACTCGGCAAGCTTGCTGAACAGATCAAGGGCAAGACCTTCAACGAACTGCAGACTCCGCTTGAGAAGGCGGCGTTCGTACGTTTATACGACGAAGCGCACAACACCGGCGAGGGCCGCAACTTCCGTTCGATCGACCCGGGCACCGGCGAAGAGGGTGACTTTGTTCGCACAGACAAGGGCAACCCACGCAAGGTCGCTTGGGGCAGCTTGAACGAAATTGCAAAGGCGGTTTCGATTTTGGACAATGGCAGCCGTGAAAACATCAGCGACAATCTCGGCGAAGCGCACAAGGTCCGCAACTTCTATAACAACATCCTAGACCCGAACAATCCGGCTGGACACGTCACCGTTGACACGCACGCCGTGGCTGCGGGACACCAGCGCATGTTGAGCGGAAATAGTCCAGAGGTCGGGGCAAACTTCGGCCAGTTGAGCGCCGCTGAGACCGGCTTGAAGGGCATGTACGCTGTCAACGCAGAAGCATACCGCCAAGCAGCCAAGGAACTCGGGTTACAGCCTCGACAGCTACAATCGATCGTTTGGGAAGAAATCCGTAAGCAATTCCCTGACGAGATGAAGCGTGTCGAGAAGCACCAAGACGCAATCAACGACATCTGGCAGTCCTACAAGGACGGTAAGATCACTCAGAAAGCTGCACAGGACGCAGTCCGTGATTACGCAACCAAGGCCTACGCAGACATGGTGGCCAACAAGCCTGCGAACAAGGGCAAGGAAGAGCCGGGCAAAATTTCGGCGCAGCGTTTCCTATCCCTGATGTCGGGGCTTGACAAATTGGCCGGACAGTGATATACTGGCTCTAAGGTGAATTTATGACCGACTACGTACTAGACTATATGAAGAAAAACGACATCCCGGTGACTCGTAAGAACTACATCGAGTTGAACTGGATGGGACAGGCTGACCCAAATCAGCCGTTGCCTGCGGAACTCGAAGCCGAGATGCCGGAAGACCTGCAACATTCTGATCTCAAATCTGAGAAATAAGTCAATGCCCAATCGTATCACAGATATCAGAGATAGAAGATTCGGTAAATTGGTTGCTCTGACCTTCATGAGGAAATCATTCGCTAATGGATACGGAAAGCGAGTGGTTTGGAAGTGTCGGTGTGACTGTGGAAGAAAAACGTGGGTTGTGGGGAGCACGCTTCGTAGAGGACGACAGACCAGCTGCGGCTGCTCTCGTAGAAAGCCGCTATCGGCCCAGCGAGTACTGTATTCTCAATATCGATTCAAAGCCAAGATTAGAAACATCCGATGGTCTTTGTCTTTTAAAGATTTTTGTTTTCTGATTTCTAAACCGTGTTATTACACAGGACGACCACCGTCAAACGTTTTTAAAATTCGTCGTAACAAAGGCCAGAAGGTGCTGATCTATAGTGGTATAGATCGATTGAACAACCGCAGAGGATACGAAAAATCAAATTGCGTTCCTTGTTGCGCCGAAGCCAATCGGGCTAAACTAGCCATGACATCAAAAGAGTTTATAAATTTGTGCAAGGCCGTGGTAAAACAATCTCAGAAAGGAGGACAATAACATGCCAGCAACAAAAAACGGGGGCGGGGACGCTCTCGCAAGAGGTGCTGTACGTGCCCGTTTTGGACCAGCCGAGCGTAAGCTGACGGACAAGCAGTTTGAAGCTATGTTCGAAGGTTTCGATGCGGAAAAGTTCGTCAAGACCGAATCGCCGAAAGTATCAGGCACCAAAGAAACAACCCGCAAGAGCCGTTAAATCCTCTCCAAGTCCCTCGTATATCGATCGCCGGTAGGCAGTGTTGATAGCAGACGTCGCAGACCGGCGATTCTTTCTTCGATCGTTCCTGTCACATGATAGCCAGCCATCCGTTCCTCGTAGGCCCAATAGCCTTGGTGCGCCACAACTGGCTGCGACGGGTACGCAACCTTGCCACCCATCTGCCTGATCACTCTGCGAATTAACCCATCGTCCAGATCGCTCATCTCGTCCCACAGGGGCGGCAGCTGTCTGTCCAAGTAGGCACGCAGTGCTTTGAAGTAATAATCGTTGATGTGCGGCGCTAGTTCTGCCAGTAGCTCACGGGTCAGGCATGCGCCCGGGTTCGTGTAATAGTCCCCATAAATCTCGGTG
>Ga0247682_1000386_pt1 | contig 13005 bp, 19 predicted proteins | sample CNK23_metaG_FD_190130 | JGI IMG/M metagenome (GOLD analysis project Ga0247682, IMG submission 190130) | Soil microbial communities from Purdue University Martell Research Forest, Indiana, United States - CNK23 | ecosystem: Environmental > Terrestrial > Soil > Temperate forest > Bulk soil...
CCCCGCAGGCAAAAACGAGCGCAGCACCGCCCAATTATCGATTGGCGAGTCTTTCCGCTCCCCTGCCATGCGCGCAGCATATGCGCCAACCAGGCCCAAGTCAACCGTTAAGTTAACGCTTATGGTGGAGCATCCTTGGCGAGTCGGCTCGGTTCGGGCCCGGACCCATACAAACCAAAGGGTCCGGCACCCGATTGGCGCCCCACGGCTAAGGGCCTGCCACGCGCCTGAACAGAAGTCGCGTGGCGTATTTGCCCGCGTAGCTAAACGCGCCTGTGATGACAACTGTATCGCCTGGAGTGTTCTTTTGCGGCACCTGTTCTTCCCGATTATCGTGCACGCCCTGGCGCGCTCGCCTTTCACTATTTGCTAACCCATCGCAGTGGGGGCTGTCCGAGGAACCTTGGACACCCTAACGAAGATCGAAAATAGGATGGCAACCATCGGCGTAACGAACATTGAAAGCCAGCCGCCGATTTTGGTGATTGCCGTAAGCGACCACGCTGCCGAGGCACCAGCGAAGAGGCATATCAAGATTCCGCTCAGGCTAAGCCGCCAAGTTAGTCGTCTCCGCAGCAGGGCATAATAAAGTATTGGGCCTAGAACAATTGCGACCTCTCCGCCTAGGGTGGCAGCTAGGACCGCCATTCCAAGTCTGTCCTCGGATGAATCGCCACCACTGAAGGCGAACCAACCTTGCACCAGCCCAGCACACAACCCCACAGCCAGAGACGACCCTGCTACCGCAAAAAATTCAATTGCGCCTTCCTTAAGTGTCCTACTCATGATGGGCCTCCTAATGAGCGATCGAGTACACGATGGGCGCAACAGCCCAGAACGGTGGTGCCTGTCCGTTACTGAGTGCGCCGCCGATTGCCCCGGCCTGCCCCGCGCCAATTGTCCCAGCTGCAACAACCGCAGATAGGAAGCCTGGCAGGGCGCTCAACGGGGCCCGCTTCGCCGAATTCCAATAGCAAAAATTATGGGCGCTAGAAGAGTCCGCGCCGTGCCGGAACATGCACACAAGGCACCCGCGCACCAAGTTGCCCCAATTCAAGTCGCCGCCACGCAAGAACATTTGCTGGGCGCTTATTCCCCTATAACCTTCCATCGGGGAGTAAGCATTGGGAGCGCTGCTCAACATTGGTGCTTCGTTGCCACAGCAGGATTTCGCAATGGGGACGCCTTGCTTAGGATTGCCCTTGCAGTCCGTACACCCCTGTGGTTCGAGCCCAAAAGGATCGTTGAAACTCGCAGGCGAATTCCCTGCGTACAAATAAAAATCAAGTCCACCCTCGAACCTGATGGGATCTTCGCTGATAAGCCTTCCGCCTTGTGGGTCGTAGTATCTGGCGCGATAGTACGATTCTTCGGAAAAGTTGGCAGTCTCGCTAAGGAACATTGAATTGTCGAGAGAATCTTCCACCATGAATCACCTGATCGGGCCAGCAGTCCAACCCCATTCCCCGTGGAAATCGCTTTGACAGTTTCTCAGCACGCCTCTAAACTGACTATTATGGTAGTGCATCTCAGGCCCGAAACAGAATCTCGGCTTCAAGAGCTTGCAGCGACGACAGGCCGTGCGCCGGATGAACTTGTCGAGGACGCGATGACTGGATACCTCGCAGAGCTAACCCAGGTGAGCAACATGCTGGATGGTCGCTACGATGACGTAAAGAGCGGCCGGGTTCAGCCCGTCGACGGCGAAGAGGCCTTTGGCCGCCTGCGCCAAAAGAGCCAAGACCGCCGCCGTTCATGAGCGGATTTGTTCTCCATCCTGACGCGCTCACAGATCTAACCGAAATTTGGGAATATATAGCTCCTGACAATTTAGACGCAGCTGACCGCGTGCTTGAGGAAATCTATGAAGCGATTCGCGCCCTAGTCCCCTTTCCTCAAGTAGGTCACAGACGCTCCGATCTGACTTCGCGACCTCTGCGTTTCCATCCCTTACGAGATTTTCTGATCGTGTACGCTCCGGATGAAAAACCACTACTTGTCCTGGCCATTCTTCACGGTCGTCGCAGCCCTCGAGTCATCGCAGCTCTCCTTCGTGAGAGAGAATAAATCTTGCTTCAAGTCCTCTTGGGCCCCCAACTTGAGGGTGCGTATCCCTTACCACACCCGGCGCGAAACGCCGCTCATTCGGGCGCTCCCCCGGCGCTGCCAGTTAACCGCTCGCCATCGGCCCCTCGGAATCGGAGTAGGGGGGACCCGAGATCACCTTGGGCTGTCCGTCCCTTGTTTTGCACCTCCAGGGAGAGCATTTGTTTCAGCCGGTACTGGTAATCACCGGTCGCCTCAAAGTTGCCTTTGAAATCGAGGGTCTTCTGGACGTAAACCTTGCCCTCGGACACTATTTTTACTTCAACACTCTTGGGCACAGTGTTGCAGTGGTCCCCGCCTAAAACCGTCGAACTGTACGTGGAGAAAGGCACCTCGACTGTGAACTCTCCATTGGAGAGCAACGCGCTCCGCGAAATTGTGGCCTTTGGCGTTTCCACCAGAACGGTGGCTTCCACCGCAGTAACCGTGGATGGCAGGTTCTCAACTTTGCCATGGACGGTCACGGTTCCTGTAGGGCACTTGGCTCTACCGGTGGCGGCGAAAGCCAGGGCTACGAAAAGCACCAAAGTTAACTGCTGAAGTGTTTTTCTCATCGTTACTCCGGTACTGTGCATCCGAAGCAGTCCCTTTCGACTTGGTCCGGCCTTTTGTCGGACAAGTGGGTCATGCCGTGAACCACTTCGTGTACCAATGTGGATGCAAGAGAGCAACAGCTAGGACCGAATGCAGCAGGCCCGAGACCAAATGTGTGTCGCAACTGCAGGAAGGTCACAGGGCCCGCATGGCCGCAGAGTTTAGACTTCGGCTGGTACACGAACGTCGCATTCTCAATGGTATTCGCGATCTTTTTCCCATCCTTCCCAGCGCAGCTTTGGCCATCACAAGTCTCTCGTAGTCTTTTGAGGGCATCGTTCACTGCATTTCTCAGATCCGCTTCCTTATCAGCCGGAAACCCCTTGTACGTCGTGAGACCGGTGGGATCAGTGTTGTCGATTGGGTCGTTGTGAACGTAGCGATAGAAATTCACACCATCATTAAACCCGCTCGGGTCTTCACTGAGGAACCTTCCTGCCGACGGGTCGTAGTATCTGGCGCGATAGTAATAGAGGCCAGTTTCTGTATCCGATTCCATAGTGGCGTGACGCCCAGAGGTTTCAGCGACGTTGTACGTGAAGTGTAGTCTAAACCGGCACACACAAAACCGGCGTATGCGGCACCCAATATCACCTTGGAAATTATTGTGTGTGCCACACACCACCATACATCAATCTGAAGCACCGGAGGGCAGAGCTGCCGCCGTCCGAAGTTTAAGCAGGTCCATTCCCGCGCTGCACCATAGCTCTGCTGCGACAACTTGGCAGGACGACACACTCTCCTTCAAAGGAGCCCGCTCCCAAGTCTCTCCACCATCTCTTGTGGAGAGGACGTAGTGGTTGCCCGTCTGAGTGTCGTCAAAGAATGCGTATCCGACTCGCTTACTAACGAAACGGATTGCCTTCAAATATTTCCCTGTGCCCTGGAAAGTCTCATCCCGGTGTCTGTGCCAACTGCTCCCGCCATCTTCTGTTCGAAGGAGATGTGACCCACCCGCATCGGTCAACCAGGCAATCAGCCATCCACTTGTTCGGTCGGTCCAGTCACAGTCTCGTGCAACTTCGTACGGGACCTCAGCAAGCGCAGACCCTGCCCAATTCGCTCCCCCATCGACAGTTCTCAGCACAGCTAAGCGTCGCTCATCGGTTTTCGAAGTAGCCATTCCTACCAGCCACCCGACCGCGCGATCCAGAAACTGAGCCTGTCCCACATATTTGATCGGAAGCTCCTTTGTCGTCCACGTTTGCCCTCCGTCGGCTGTAGTCCCGAACAATGGCTTCTCGCTCAGTCGAATGCCAATAGAGATGCCATTATCGGAATCAAAGAACTGGATCGCGGCAAACGCTTGAGCTGGCGGGTTTGGGAGTTTCTGCCACGAACCGCCTCCATTTATTGTCCGGCTCAAGTGATGAACAGCAGATTCGTCAATCCAGGAGACCCAACCATGCCTGCCATCTACAAACCAAAAAGATGGCCCTGCTTCTGCGCCGTGCTGCCAGACCCATGACAAACGCGTCCATATGCGTCCTCCGTCGGTGGTGTGAAGAATGGTTGAGACGCCCGATCCGTTTCCCGTTGCGGACAGCTGTTCACCAACTGCCCAACCTTCCTGCCGCGAAACAAACTGAACCCTCCCCAAATCAAAGGACGCGCCACAATTGCGGCAGCTTCCCCTGACCCGTTCGACAGTGACCGTACGAGGAAGCGACCCCTCAGATTGGTCCCCCATGGCTTGGGACACGTACAGAGTAAGAACAACCGGCAAAGCCCAGCGCAGAAGTGTTGGGACTCGCATGGCTATTTCTTCTCGGAACAAGAGCAGCTGTCCAGGTCCGGTTTGCATTTGTTGAGCATATTTTGGATGCCCCGTTTATACCCTGCTGGATCGCCGCCAACAGCGAACCCTAGCTTTGATACAACCTGGTTAAGAAACTGCGAATCATTTGAATATCCGATACCCTTTTCCTTAACTCGATTGCAATACTCACCAAACCCAGCAGCTGGCGTGCTAAAAATGGGCAGCTTGACGTTGGGATCTCTCTTCGCAGGTCGCCAACCTCTGTCGCCAATTCCGTGAAGCCCGAAAAAGTTGTTGTCAGGAACAGTTGGACCAGTGCCCCAAGCACTCTCGAAGCCCGACTGGATGAGCATGATGTGAATTGGACAATTCGGTCCAGACGCTGCTTTCGCGGCCGAGCACATCTGCTTAATGTAAGCGACCACATTCGGTGGGCAGCCCGCAAGGCCCAGAGGATCGGTGGAGACAACTGGGTTGTTGCTAACGTATGCGTAGAAGTCGATCCCGCCATCGAATTTCAACGGATCTTCTGACATGAAACGACCACCCGCTTGATCGTAGTATCTGGCGCGATAGTACGATCTTTGGGTCATTCCGAGGGTTGGAAGCGAGGCGCTTCGGTGTCTTTGCGCGGCGACTTGTTCCATGAAGTTAGCTCTAAACCCGGACTCTCACAAACCAAAAGGGTCCGGCACCCAGTCTGTGCCCGCCAGTTAAAGGCCTGCCACCCGCCTACACCTCAACGAATTCCCCTGCTTTTGTTACTTCCCATGTACCGCGGCCTCAATCGCACCGCATAGCTTCTTCCCGTCCGGGGGACAGTCTAACTTAACGTGCTTAGATATCTTTTCGAGAGTTCTACTAGTCAGACTCTCATCAACGTGCTTCACTACGAAGTTCGCGAAATCTGCGTCAGACTTCGCGAGCGTCATCAATCGTGGAAAATATCTCCAGTCATTCGCGAGAAGCTTGCCCACGGAGTCGCTGAACCCCTCGGCAATCGCTCCGTCATCGCACTGCGCGAACGTTTTGTAAGCCAGATAGACTTGATCCCATGTCTTGAGCAGATCGACGGCTTTTTCAGCTTGCCTCTCCTCCGCATCAGTACAGGGCTTTTGCTGTCCCGCCAAAAGGCTACCCGGAGTGAAGATAAGTAGCGTCAAGCCCAAAGTTGGTGTTCCCCAACCACGCATAGCGAGGCCTCCTTCTTTATTGGATTGTGATCCTCTTGAGCGGATCGGTTGCCTGAAAATTGCTTATCTGCTGCATGCAATTATCCGTAGTACGTACACAACCCTCTGTAGGATGCTTAGGTCCTCCGGAATTTGCGCGCCCTGAGTGCACGCCCATGCCAGGTCGTCCGGGCACAGTAAAAATGAAAATCCCGAAGGAACCGAACGGACCGTTTGGATCGGCGGGATGACTGTGATGCCACGAATAGGGATAAGTCCCATTCGGCCAAGGTCCTTTGCTGTGCTTCGCCGTGTTGTTTGCGGCGTCGCACACGAGCACTACATTGCCGTTCTTGTCGAGCAACGTGAGAGTGCCTTTCGCCCTGTTAAAGATGAATGATGACAGACCGTACGGATCGATCAAGAGTCCAGGATTGTTCTCGACGTAGCGATAGAAGTTCATTTCTCCGCCGAATTCGAGCGGGTCTTCGTTAAGGAATCTGCCTGCGGTCGGATCGTAGTATCTGGCGCGATAGTACGCTGAACTGGCCAAAATGGTTTGTTCGACCATCTGGCTATAAGGGTCCGGCTTCTACCACTTGACCGGGCTGGATGGAGAGAAGAGCTTCAGCGCAGGCTGGCATGAGGGGTAACAAATCCTTCATGCGATTCGATTTCGCGCGGAGGATCAAGATCGAGACACTCCGTCCGGTCATGTTTTGCTGGTATTTGATATTTCGGTCGCTGGTGAGCAGCACCTCCCAGCGGCCTTCCGCAATCGTTAAGAGTTCGCCGTTCTTCTTTGAGCCATATCCAGCCATTCGCACCGTTTGGCACTCGTGGCCCATGCCTGTGAGAGTCCCTTTCAGTTCGTCTGGAAGGCATTCATCGATGAGAATCTTCATTTCCCGAAGCGAGCCAAGAGAAGTGTCTTAGCCTCTTCCAACGCGGCGATGGCTTGTTCGCGGCCTACTCCGGGGTATTGTCTCAGGAATTCATCCAGCGTTTCTCCGCCCTCCAAATAATCAAGCAGCGTCTGGAAAGGCACGCGGGTGCCTCGGAAGACGGGCTCTCCGCTGTGGATGTCCGGATCTTGAACAATTACGCTTTGAGAGACGGTAGCCATCGGGCGCCTCCGGGTCGAAGGTCAATTATCTCACTCAGCCGATAAAAGTGCTCCGAAAAGTGCAGTCGCCTGACACCGGCACGACTCTAACCCGCACTCAAAAAACCGCCGCGTGCGCCACCCAGAATCGTCCAGGAATTTATCGTCTGTGCCACCCGCCGACGAGTAACAGCACTTTATTTCACTTTTTTCCAGCATCTCCCTTCACTACGACTATCATCGGTTCACCGCTAAAACTGCTGCCATCTGCAAAGTCGTACTTCTCTTTGAAGCGAGTAACCAGCGCCGGATTGGTCTCTCCGCACATAACGACGATGATTGCATTCTTGCGCGGGTCTAGGGATTCAATCTGACCCACCAAACGGTCATATTGTGCTTTGTGGAGGAGGTTGCGTTTCAGTTCAACATAGACTTCTGACGAACCAAAGAGGAGGCCCGGTTGCTTTACGTATATGTCTGTGGTCGTCCCCTTGTGACGGTACTCTGGCTCGATACTTGCCTTTATCAAGCGCTGACGCAGGAGTGCCATCAGCGAGTTCCGGTATTGCAATTCGCCCGGAAGTGCCTCCGGTTGCCATTCCTTTACTAGCTTATAGACATCCTCGAACGCCGACATGATTTATAAACCTATCGTCTAGATACTTCGGAAGTCAACCATCCGACTTGTGCGGCTCTGCGTCGTTCGCGGTGCGAATGACTTTGTGCAGTTGCACAAGAGAATCGGCGGGGACTCCTTGCGGGAGAGGATTGCCCAACAACTTGAGCCAATTGGACCAACTCATTCTCTTGTGCTTGCGGCAGCGATACAGAAGCATCGGCATACGCGTTCGACGCGGGGATTTGATTTTTAGGCACTGAAGGACCGACGGTGCGTCCGCTTGAGTAACTCGATTCCAGACTGAAAACCTACAGCCGCAATCCAGGTTCCTTTCGTATTTCGTATACCCGCGACCGCCGTGACGTAGCTTATGGCATATCACGCAAAGGCATCGCAGATTGTCCCAAACGTCCGACCCACCTTCCTCAACCGGAAGGATATGGTCACAGTGACTCTCTGGAAGCGTGACACTCGCGCAGCAGGCTGCGCACCGTCCCTCCGCAGCGATATAAATGCGCTCTCGCAGCGCCGAATCAACTGAGTTACTTGGCATAGACAGGAGAATCTCAAAACGTAGCCCCTATATTAATGATGGTCGAGCGGAAAGATTCTATCCTAAGTTCTATCCAAGAACGACAGACAACAGCGTACAAAACGGAGCAACGGAAACGGACGGTTCCCCTTTGTTTTCCTGCGTTTAGTTGTACTGGCTTGCACGGCGTGTAGGCAGAAATTGCGCTCATAACCCGAAGGTCGTCAGTTCAAATCTGCCCCCCTCAACCATTTCGTGATCCAGTAGGCCGGAATCCTAGATTCCGGCCTCTTTCGTGCAGCATCATCTCCCATACTAGCTTCGAATTTGAACCGTTCGATTAACAGCGCCGGTGTGTCTTTGTTCGCCTACGCACCCGGTTCGTTCGCATTCCGCCCGGTTCAAGAGCACATACCTACACGCCAAAAGGATCTGCGGGTTCAAAGAGTCGTGGAAAAATGCAAATCTCGACCTGGCTCCGGTCCTGTTGACTTGTCAATTCGCGGCGGCTTCCGCGGAGGTTTTTTCCGGCGCCTCGGTTGCCGTGGCGACAGGCTTGGCCGTAATTTCGAGTCCATTCTTGTTCATATCGAATCTCTGCTTGCGATCCAAACCTTTGACGAATTCACGCGCCGCCTTACCAACCGCTCCTGGAAGGTTCGACGCCTCGACTTTGACCGCCGATTGAATTGTTTCTTCCTTTCGATCCCGGTAGCGAAATTGCACCTCAAACGTTTTCATATTCCCGACCTCCCTTTTCTGACAGTGTAAACAAAAACCGGTTCACGCGCTCCGCACCACGCGCGGGGCCCGAGACTATTGGGAACTTTAGCTCCGACGGCGTTTTCGGCTCGCAGCTTTCGTTGCGGAGTGCTTTGTTTTCCGAGGCTTCGTCTCGGCCTTGAGCTTCTCGTTCTCTTTCGTCAACGCATCGCGGGCAGCAGTCATTGATTCAAGATCGTTTCCCAACTGGCCGTTTTCTTTCTGAAGTTCCGCCACCTGGGCCTTCAATTGCTCGTTTTCTTGCAGAGTTTTTGTGTCCTTGCAAGCAGTCAAGGGCAAACTCAGCACGGCCGCCAAAGCAAGTCCAGCCCAAGAGTTTTTGCGCGTCATATGTGATCCTTCGTGGACAAGAATTTGTATAGCCACTAGAACAACCGATCGCGGGTAGGGAGGGAAGACGCCGCTGGCAACTGGGCCAGAGTAATGGAGTTTTCTGGATCGTGCAAGTCTGCTGACCCGGTTACTACAGAAATGGTATCGACTGATGGACAAATGTCCGGCAAGGCGACTCATCAGGCACCGAAAAAGTTTTTTCACAAGCGCGCGAGCAACTTCTTCCATTTCGCGTACTCGATGAACACGCCTATTGAGCCTCGCCAGATATAGAACCGTGCAGGTCGAGGAGAAGAGCGGCAGCAGGGCTGCCGCACTCCAAATCGCTACTTAGCAATATTATTCGGGAATCAGTAGTGCATTTGGATCATCGAAGTTACGGCGGCCGCAAAGTATTACATTCCCGATATGTACTATAATTATTGCGGGATTGACCTAACACAGCGCTTCACCCCAACCACGCAAGCAAGGGCGTCCAGCCAGCGTTGGAGCGCTGAGCCAGTTACAAACTTTCTCGACACGACCTAAGGCGCCGGTGTGAGAGAAGGGGGCGGAGATGGAAAGAATCTACGATAGATTAGAGCGCATCCGGCAATTGTGGAAAAAGCTGGAAGTAACAAAGCCGAATACCAACGAGTACGCTGCAATTATGAATCAGATTCGCGTCCTGTCGGAGGAGTACAGGGCACTGATTGAAGCACCCAAAAAACTCAAAGAATGAAACTAAGTCACCGCGCTGACACTTCGTCCAGTGCGCCAATCGGTTAGTACCGCTGTCCTTAAACTAACCCTCCGGACAGATGGCAGGGTGCTCTCCGGAGCCTAGCCTTCGAAAGACCAGCTAAATATGTCATGTCCAGTTTAGGAGGCATCATGCGTGCCTTGAAGATATTGCCTTTGGCGCTGATGTTGAGCGCTATCCCCCTGTCTGCAGCTCCCCAACAACAGCCGAAGCTAAATGAATTAGTGGACAAGATCGTGGCGCAAGAGCAGGTGGAAGTGCAGTTGCTGCGCCAATACTCGCCCATAGTGGAAACGTATGTCCAGATTCTTCGGCCGGACAAGCAGTTGGGCGCAGTGCCGAACGGCGACAAGTATTTTCTGGGGCGCGCGGAACTCGCGAAGGGCGTGGAAATCGAGCCTCTGCTGAGCGGCAATCGCACAAAGCGCAATCTGTTGGGCGGATTGGGGAGCTTGTTCTCCACGGAATTCATGCCGCGGGGCTTCCTTCAGATGATTTTTTTGGACACAACCGATTTCGACCGCCAGCATTACAAGTTCGACTATGCCGGGCGCGAGTTTTTGGGAGAAGTGCGCTGTCTGGTATTCGACCTCGATCCGATAACCAAGGACGACAAGGGACGATTTGTAGGCCGCATCTGGGTGGAAGATCAGGATTACCACATCGTGCGATTCAATGGTGGCTACCGCGGGCGGTCCAAGACGAGCTATTACTTCAATTTCGACAGCTGGCGCACGAACGCAGGGAAAAACGAATGGCTGCCAGCCTTCATCTACAGCGAAGAAGCCGACAACTTGACGGCCCCGTCATTCCGTGCACAGACGCGCCTTTGGAGTTATGCGCCTACCCAGGTTCGAGACGAGCAAGAGTTGAGCAAGGTGTTGGTGGAGACGGCGAAGCCAGTGAAAGATCAGAGTGAAATCTCGAATGACTATTCGCCGCTGGAGGCAAAACGCGCGTGGGGGCGCCAAGCCGAGGACAATGTCGCAGCTAAGTTGGAGCGGCTGGGGTTGATGGCGCCTTCAGGGGATGTGGACAAGGTGTTGGAGACAGTAGTCAACAACCTGGAAGTCACAAATAACCTCGATATCCAGCCGGAGGTGCGCTGCCGGGTTCTGATGACCTCGACGATGGAGTCCTTCACCATGGGCCACACCATTGTTCTGAGCCGTGGCTTGATGGATGTGCTTCCGGACGAGGCCAGCCTGGCCGCCATTTTGGCGCATGAGTTGGGCCATGTGCTGCTGGGACACCGCATGGGCACGCAATATGCGTTCTTCAACCGACTACGGTTCGACGAAAAAGAGACGTTTCACCACTTCGGCTTTACGCACACACCGGAAGAGGAGCAGGCCGCGACCCAGAAAGGGATCGAGTTACTGAAGAAGTCGCCTTACCAGGATAAGCTCGGAAACGCGCAACTGTTCCTCCAAGCGTTGAATGAGCGATCGAAACAAATCCCCAATCTGGTCAGTCCGCACGTGGGCAACAGAGTGGCGACTGTCTTGACTAGCACATCCGCGGTTCCCGGCGCGCAAGCGTCGGAAAAAAAGGCAGCGAGCGGCATGATCGCCGCGTTGCCGCTCGGCGGACGCATCAAGGTCGAGCCATGGAACAACCAGTTGCAGATGATGAAGTCTAAGCCAACGGTCGCCATGGCCGAAGACGAAGTGACGCCGTTCGAGCTGACTCCGTTCATGCTTTACTTAACGCGTGAAGGGGATCACGCGCCTGCGGAGGTTCCTGGAACTGTAGCGGTCAAGTCGAATGCAGATACGAAGATACCGGAACCCAAACCGTAAGCGCGAATTAAAACGAAGTGAGGGCGCGAAGGGACAGGTGGGTCGTGCTTCGTGACTTGCGACTCGTTCAAACACTTCCAAAATATAAGTTTTTACGCCAACGCCGCGTTTCTTACCTTTGCAGAATGTTGCAGAGGATGAAAACTTACTTCGGCGAATTGGAATCTGTTGGCTAACCAAGTGATGGTGACGAACATAGCGCTTTCCAGCGTTCGCCAGTTTCGAACCCAAGTCTAAGTCTAATCGGACACCAAAGGCGTCATCCGCGTTCCGCTCGGTTGTGTCCAGATGCATCGGACCCACGACGAGAGGCCGCGTGGATTGGGCGGGTTACTCCTCGCGGAGGACTTGCATGGGTTCTACGCGGGAGGCGCGGACGGCTGGCACGAGAGAAGCGGCGGCGGCTACAGCCAGCACGAGAAGGAGGACGGCGGAGAGGGTGGGGACGTCGGTTGGGGAGACACCGTAGAGGAGGCCTGCGAGCAAGCGACTGGAGACGAAAGCCAGGGCCCATCCAGCAGCGCAGCCCGCGAGGCAGACTCCCAGGCCTTGCCAGAGAATTTGTTTAACGATTTGGCCGCGGAGGGCGCCGAGGGCGAGACGGAGGCCGACTTCGCGGCGGCGGACGTTGACGGAATAGCTGAGAGTGCCGTAGAGGCCGATGCAGGCGAGAGAGAGGGCGGTGGCCGCGAAGAAGGAGAGAAGGATGGTGCGGAGGCGGTTTTCTGCCAGGCCGTCGGAGAAGTGTTGTTCGAGCGGAGCGAAATCGAAGGCGGAGCGCTGCGGCTCGATGTCGTGAATCTGCTGGCGGATGGTTTCGGCCATGGTCATCGAAGCATTTCGTGTGCGGACAAGGAAATAGGTGCCAGGCTCGGCGATGGGTGCGCACCAATAGGCGGTTGGAACGGGAGGTTGATCGAGGCCGGATTCGCGGGCGTCGCCGGAGATACCGACGATTTGGGCTGGGCCGGAATAACCCATATTCAAGGATTGTACGTGATGGCCAATTACATCCGCACCGTGGAAGTAGGCATCGGCGAAGGCGCGATTCACGACGATGGTGGGGGGTCCATCGGTCTCGCGGCAGACTTCGCCGGCGAGCAGAGGGATGCGCATGGTGGCGAAATAGCTGGAAGAGACGAAACGGTTCTCGGCGATGAGTTTCGGTTCGGAGTCGGCGCGGCCTTCGAGAAGCTTGAGTTCGATTTGATAATGGAAGGGCACGCCGGGAACGCCCACGGAGATGGCGGCGGATTCGACGCCTGGCGTGGCGCGAAGAGTTTCGAGGACGCGGTCGGTGAACTGGCGGAGTCTCTTCATATCGCCGGTTTCGCCCCAGTTCATACTTAGCTGAAAGGCAAGAATATGGCTGGAATCAAAGCCGCGTGTGACGCGGCCAAGCTCCTGAAAGCTGCGGAGAAGAAGGCCGGCACCTGCGAGCAGGGTGACGGCGAGGGC
>Ga0247682_1000390_pt1 | contig 12940 bp, 7 predicted proteins | sample CNK23_metaG_FD_190130 | JGI IMG/M metagenome (GOLD analysis project Ga0247682, IMG submission 190130) | Soil microbial communities from Purdue University Martell Research Forest, Indiana, United States - CNK23 | ecosystem: Environmental > Terrestrial > Soil > Temperate forest > Bulk soil | place...
GACTCCGATGTTATTGCCAACTATTTCCTGCTCGCAGGAAATAGTTGGCAATAACATCGGAGTCCATACCGACGCCGGAGTCAGAAACAGTTAGGGTCGGCTGTTCAGCCTCAAGATTGAGATCGATCTCAACCGCAGTCGGCGCGGGTAGTTCCAGTTGGCCGAGGTCTCTGCGTTCTCTCGTCGCGTCTACAGCGTTTTGCACCAGTTCCCTGATCCCGATCGCTGGATTAGCGCCATAGAGCGGGCCGACAAGGAGTTTCAGCAGATCAGCGCCTGCAGTGTCGAAACGCAGAAGACGCGGCAAGTATGGCACTGTGGCCGCGAATGCTTTGATGTCGTCCAAATTCGACCGGATTCTTCTGACTGTCAGGCCGAGGTTAGAAAGGCTTGGTATTAGCCCGTATACCTCACCAACAACGGCCCATGTAGCGTCAAGTTCTAGCTGTATAGAATCGAGAAGGCGCCTGAGCTTGACGAACTGCGCGGCAGTCGCAGGAGTAGCTTTGACAAAAAGTGCTTCGGGGTCGTCGTGAGTGGCGTTGACCGCCTCAATTGCCCTATGAGCTCCCCATTCATCGTGGGATACCGGGCTTCGTAGAGAGCGTACAAGTAGCAGCTGGCCAGGCGCACGCATGCTGTGAATCTGGATGTAGTCGGCAATGCGAAGAACGCCCATTACAAACGGCGCGTGAACATGGGCGTACTCACGGCGCTCGTCGCTCGGCAACAGGTCGGTTGCCCTGCGGAGGTCAACGCCGTGACTGCGGGCGATTAGGCCCGATACGTATCGCAGTCGATCAGGGACCTCTTTCAGTCGGAGCCTGTCAGTTCCTGGCCCAGGAACGCCCCACATCGCGATCTCGTGCGCCAGCCGAGGGTGGTGGCGGCGCAGGAAGTCTCCGATTAGTAGCCGATCTCGACGCGTCCAGTCCAGCCAGTCTTCCGGAGGGCGCCGAGGTTTTTGGGAGTCTCCGAAGAGCCGGACCAGAGTGCGACCGTCAAACCGTGACGCCTCCGCGAGGTATAGGCTCCAAAGAGTGGGCCAAGGTACATCGCTAGGTAGAGTGGAATCGGACGTGTACTTGCCAGTGACGATGCTGACGAACCCATCTTCGTTCAGGTGCATCGCGCAGTCATGAAGAAGACTGGCGAGGACGAGTGCCGCAACGTCATCCGCCGAAAGCGCCGGCCACGCCTCGTCGCGTATCAGCGAAGCGGAGGTTTCGATAACCTCGCGGACGTGCTTCGGGCCGTGGTCGGTGTACTCCGGAAAGAACACGAGCTTATTGTCTTGAAACCAGATTTCGAAATCGGCGATCGTTAGTGTCACTGCTGCGTGGACCGCGCGGTCGCCACGCAAGATCTTGTCGAGCCGATCTGGAATCGTTATTTGGTCATGTGAAGGCACCGAACCTAGTGTATGCCTTTCGAGCATGAATTGCCCGCGCAAGTAGTTCACAATAGAGGTTGACTAACTTAGTTCGGACAATTTTGAGCGGTTCTGAATGAAGGGCGCCCGTGGCGGCTGAAGCTCGGTCTCGTTGTCTTCCGGCGGCGGAAGGCGAGGTTGTTTTACGCACTTTGGTCCGACGTTTGGCGACTGCGAGGCTTTGCGAAGGCAAATAAGAAAGGAATCCTCCGCGGTCAGGAGACGTCGTGATTTCGCTTTCGAGGGTTGAGGCGTTATCCCTCGCTCAACGTGGCTGAAGGACATCGCTCGCAGAAAGGCTATTTCGGTAGCAGGGAGGCAAGGTCGGTCTTGTCGAACGGCGCGACAAGGGTCGCCACTCTACAGTCTAGCGCGATCGCGAGCCGGATGACGGTGATGAGGCTCGGGAGCATCACGCCGAGCTCGATGGCGCTGACGTGGGTCTGCGGAATGCCCGCCGCTTCCGCCAGCGATTGCTGGGTCAGTTGATGCTTCGAGCGCAGCTCTCGCACGCGCTTCCCGAGCACCACGGCTGCCGCACTTGGCTCTTTCACAGGCGGCAACTGACCTTGACAAATGAAGAAGCTGGATACATAATACTCTATGTACACACGAGGTAACCAAACATGCTCGACCCCACCGTCACCAAACGCATTCGCTCCATCTTCCTACATGACGAGGCGCGCGTCACCATCGAGGACGCGGCGCGGCTGCTTGGGAGGTCGGGAGGGGAGATCGCGGCAGCGATCGAGGAGGGCGAGATCGAGGCGACGTCGGGGTGTGGCGGGGCGATGATCGACATTCAAGAGCTGGCGGAGCAGGCCGTGCATGTCTGGCCGATCGACGCCATCGAGGAGGCGCTGGGGAGGGATGCGGCGCTCGTCCTGCCGGCGGGGGTGCGGACGCGCCGGTTCACGGCGCGGCTGCCGCGTTACGTCGTCGCGGCGCTCGAGTGTCTGGCCGAGGAGAACGGCGAGAGCGCCGGCGCGCTGCTGACGCGCGAGCTGCACGGGCTGGCCTACGCCCACCGCGAGCGCCTCGGCGCGTCGATCGCCGGGTTCGCCGAGGCCGTGAACTGGCCGTGTCCGGAAAAGAGGCCGCGGGGGTAGCCGGCGCGGCACGCACCTTCCGAACGGCCAACGGGCTGCGGCATCCAGCGATGAGATGATCTTGAACGGCCAAAAGTGGTAAGTCGGCGGACTCCTGGAGTGTGTGAATACACTCCCGGAGTGTGTGAATACACTCCCAGAGTGTATGAATACACTCCCGGAGTCTGTGAATACACTCCCAGAGTGTATGAATACACTCCCAGAGTGTATGAATACACTCCAAGAGTGTGTGAATACACTCCCGGAGTCTATTAATACACTCCCGGAGTCTGTGAATACACTCCCAGAGTGTATGAATACACTCCCGGAGTCTATTAATACACTCCCGGAGTCTATTAATACACTCCCGGAGTCCATGAATACACTCCCGGAGTGTGTGAATACACTCCCGGAGTCCGCCGCATTTTCCGGAATTGGTGGCTCCGCGCCTTCGCAACGCGCCGGCTTCGCCGCAACCCGACGCCATCGGCGTCCAAGGTCTTCCCGGATGCGCGCGAAGGCGCGCTCCAGAATCCAGCCCCGCGCTCGGCGTAGCGCGAGCGCGGGGGAAGAGGGTGTGGCCAATTTGCCGGCCGCGGAGGCGGCCGGGACAACGCCGCCCGATTCGCAACAGAAGCGCGATTGCGCACACCTTCTGCGGCGGCCGCCTCCGCGGCCGCACTCCCCTGTCACCACTGATCCCCGCGCTCGCGCTACGCCGAGCGCGGGGCTGCATTGTGAGTGCGCGCCTCCGCGCGCAACCCTCCTCCATGCGACGCCAGGGACGGGAGGATTGGACCACGCGCAAGCCCGAGGCAACTCCGTGGGGCTATATCCGCAGATGTCGCAGATGTGACGCAGATCAAACCTATCGCTCATCTGCGTCCATCTGCGTCATCTGCGGATGGCCTTTTCGGAATCCTCAGCGAGAACGTTTGTGTCTGCCAGCGAGCTCATTCAAGGCTCTCACGAAGGAATTTGGGCGCGTCCGACGACGCGTCATGGGCAATTGATAATTCTCCTGACGAAAGAGCTCGCGGGCTTCCTCAAAGCGGTCGGCGATCGTTGGCCGCTTCGAAACAGATGCCTCTCGGAGCCTCTTCACCCTAACCGGCTTTGACCGCGATCTCAAAGGACTGCTCACTTTCGCACCGCGCGCCCCCGCGGCCGTGAGCCGCCGATGGCGAAGAGATGGCCGGCGTTCTGCGCGTAGATCCTTCCGTCCGGGCCGATCGAGATGGGGGTGTAGCCCGCGCCGATGGAGAGCTGGAGAAAGATCTTCTCCTGGACGACCCCGCCCTGTCCGATGGCGTAGAGGTTGCCGTCTTCGCTGTTCGCGTAGACCGTTCCACGTATATCGATGGCCGGCGCGTTCACGCACCACTCGAAACCGTCCGGCTGGTCATTGACGCAGGTCACCTTCCCGTCCGGTCCGCGGCCGCAGGACTGCGTGTTCGTGTTCCTGAACTGCCACTCCCTCTTCAGGTTCGGGTTGAGTTGCGTGATGAAATAGGCCTCGGGGGTGGCGTAGAAATTCTCCTTCATCACGATGGAGTACGTTCCGCCGTGCTCCCAGACCGCCGGTGTCGTGTCCCAACCGAAATCGTAGGAGGCCAGAATGGCACCGGAGGCGGAGAGATGGACCAGATGTCCCCGCGCGCCGTTGTAGGCGGTGTAGGAACCATAGAGAACGGATCCATCCGGAAGGCTGACCGGCGACGATGTGGAATCATCATCGACGCGGGCGGAAGGCAGTTGGTTGTCGTTCGGATCGACGCCCTGCGTCGCACCCACGCGGCAGGATGCGTTCGTCGTTCCGAATGGGATGAGCACGCCGCAGCCGTCCTTGAGTATGTTGCGCATCGGTGTGCTCCACTTCGGCGTGAGGTCGGCGTTGACCGCGACGATGAACGAATCGCCGGAATTGAAGTTCGTGCGGCCGGCCAGGTAGATCGTGCCGTCAGCCGCGATGGCCGGCGCCGCGTTGATGCCCGGACGCATCGAGCCGCAGACGCCCGTCGGCGCGACCGCGGTCGGGGACGGCGGCCAGGGACGGGGCTGCGTTCGGGCGAAGGTGAGCGTGCACTGATTCGTCGGCTTCGGAGCGTTCGGCACCAGTGAGGCAAAGTCGATTTTCGTGGCGCTGCCATCCGGCCGCACACGGACCAGCCAGGCCCCGGTGATGTCCTTCCCCCACGGGTTGGTCCCATCGAGCGAAAATGCGCCGTAGTAAATGTTCCCCGCGGCGTCGGCCGCGGGAACACCGGAGACATAGATGTTCGGATCAAGGCTATTTGGATCGATCAGGGCGAACGGATTGATGCGCCGGACCAGGTGGCCGTCGCCGCGGTCGATCTGCATCAGCGTTCCACCCGCGGCCGGCATGTAGAGGAAGCCGTTGGCGAGAATGGAATGGAACACCGGCTCGAAGACAGCAGCGCCGTTGGCCGGCACCGGTTTCCAGTCGCTGGGTGCGGTCCACCGGTCGACGAGCGTGCCGCTGGTCCAGCGCAGGTCGTGGATGCTCCAGATCTGCGTCTCCCAGTGCTCCGGTGTCGTGTACGTGCCCGACTTGAACTCCATGAAGACGTCGTCGCCGTCGGCGAGTGGGACCTGGTAGTGAGGGGCGCCGGATCCCGCCGTCTGCTCCTGGGCAATGAACGGCTCGTAGACGATGTCGGACAGGAGATGCAGCAGCGGTTGCGCCGACACATTGACACTCCCCGTATGCCTCGGGTTTGCTCCGATCTGCGACCACTGCGCATTGGACGGCGGAACGATGAGAGCCAGGAGAACGATCGGCGCAAGTCGTTTCATCGTGACTTGATGGTAGCCGATCCTTTCGCGGCGGGCGCGGGGCGTTTTTATCCGCAGATGTCGCAGATGGAACGCAGATGGAACCATCTCCCATCTGTGTTCATCTGCGTCATCTGCGGATAAGCCTTTCGGAAACTCACCGCTTCTCTTTGACCGCGGTCTCGAACGCCTGCACCCTGCCGAGGATCTCGGCGACGGCGTGGCGGCGGTCTTCGACGGCGGCGACAAGCTGCGTGGTCGGGGCGGCGTCATCCTGCTGGAGGACGCGCAGAAGTGCGCGGAGCGACTGCGTGAGGCTGCTCAGCGTTTCGCGGTCCGGCGCGGCAGAGGGCGGAGCTTCGTCGTCCTCCTCGCCCGCGGCGCCGGAGAGTTCGGCGGCCTGCTTGCGAAGAGCCTTGACCGCATCGCTTTGCGTAGCGGAGCGGAGGGTTGCGCGCGTGGCGCGGATGCGGCCACTGACCGCCTCGAGCTGGGCGATGTCGTCGTACATCTCTTTCGACAACGCGAACTGTTGCTGGAGATCCGTTGCCAACGCCTTCACGCGCGGATCGATCTCCACGGTCAACCACTGCTTATACGTCTTTCCATCGACCGACAGGCGGAGCTCATAGACGCTCGGAACCACCCACGGCGACGTCGGCGAGGGCGCGGTGTCGTGTGGCGTCGCGGCGATCGGATAGGCGTTGCGCGAGCCGGGCGCCGGCGGATAGTGAAGGTCCCACGTGAACCGGTGCATGCCGGCAGAGGCGGACAGCGCCTTCAGCGGACGGATCCACCACCAGGGGATGTTCCCCTCGTCCTTCGGCGCCGGAGTGGGGTCGGTGCTCGCGTAGTGCCGGACCACGGCGCCGGAGCCGTCGAGGATGTCCAGCGTCACCGGCCCTGAGGCGGCAGCGGGCAGGTAATAATCAATGACCGCGCCGTCCGGCGGGTTCTGACCCATTGGTTCATCGGGTGGGAGCGGCGTGTCGGTGTTCTTGTTCCAGCGCACCCGCAGCGCGTGCTGCGGCTTGAAGAGCGTCGGCTCGGATATCCGCGAACGCATCTGCCGCAGCGGCTCGATGTCGTCGAGGATCCAGAACCCGCGGCCGTGGGTGGCAACGATGACGTCGTCCTCGTGCACGACCAGATCGCGGATCGATGACGCCGGCATGTTCTGGCGCAGCGAATGCCACGAATCGCCGTCGTCGACCGAGAACCACACCTGCGTCTCGCTGCCGGCGAAAAGGAGTCCGTGATGCTTCGGATCCTCGCGGACGGCATTGATCGTAGCGCCGTCGGCGATGCCGCTGGTGATGTGCTGCCAGCTCTTGCCGCCGTCGCGCGTGCGGTAGATGTGCGGATGCAGCTCATCGAGACGGATGGTGTTGATGGCCGCGTAGGCCTCGTTGGCATCGGCGTGCGACGCCTCGAGAACCGACACCTTCGCCCACGGCTTCAGCTCCGGCGGCGTGACGTCGTTCCACGACTTGCCGCCGTCGCGCGTCACATGGATCAACCCGTCGTCGGTACCGGCCCACAGCGTATTGATGTCGATCGGCGACGGCGCCAGCGCATAGACCACGCCGCGCTGGGTCACCTTCGTCACCGGCGTGTTCACGTAGCCGCGCGCACTCTCCGGCACGGTCCACGTTTTTCGCGTCAGATCGGGGCTGATCTCCGTCCAGCTCTCGCCGCCGTTGGTCGTTTTCCAGACGGTGTTCGAAGCGAAGAAGAGCGCGTGTGGATCGGCCTGCGAGAAGACCACCGGCGCGGTGCGCACCGTCCGGTAGCCGCCCTTGCGGAGCGGCTTCGGCGTGACGTCTTTGACCTGACCGGTGCGCCGGTCGGTGCGGCTGACTTTGCCGCCGAAGATGATGTCGGGATCGAGCGGATCGGGGACCGCGTAGCCATACTCCTCCACGCCGACCGGATGCCACTCCCGGAAGGTGATTTCGCCGTCATCTCCGCGGCTGGCCACGCAGGCCGAGCCGCTCTCCTGCTGGCCGCCGCAGACGCGGTAGGGGAAACCGTTGTCGGCGTTGACGTGAAACATCTGCGCGGTCGGCTGGTTGTACCAGGAGCTCCACGATTCCCCGCCGTTGACCGAGACGATGGCTCCCTGATCCGAGGCGATCAGAATCGTTTTGGTATCGTTGGGATTGATCCAGACACGGTGGTAGTCGTCGCCGCCCGGCGCTCCTCGGAATGACGCGAAGGTCTTGCCGCCGTCGGTCGACTTCCAGGTCACGACGTTGGCGACGTAGACGACGTCCGCGTTCTTCGGATCGCTGCGCACCTCGTTGAAATCGCCCGGCCGGCCCCAGATCCGTTCGTCCTTGTTCGCGCGCGTCCAGGTCGCGCCGCCGTCGTCCGATCGATAGAGCCCCCCCGTCTTGGCGTTCTCGCCGCAGATGGCATAGAGCCGCTTCGGATCGGCCTGCGCGACCTCGATGCCGATGCGGCCGATGGCGTCGGAAGGCGGCAGGCCGCCTTTCAGCTCCTTCCATGTCGTTCCGCCGTCGGTCGATTTGAAAAGCCCGCTTCCCGGGCCGGCGAAGTAGGCGTTCTCCCACGGACCCTGCTGCGCCTGCCAGAGCGCGGCGTAGACGGTCTGCGCGTTCGAGGGATCGAGGATGACGTCGATGCCACCGGTGAATTCGTTTTTGGAAAGCACCTTCTGAAACGAACGCCCGCCGTCTGTGGAGCGGAAGATGCCGCGCTCCTCGTTCGGACCGTAGGGATGTCCGAGCACGGCCACGAAGAGCCGGTTCGGGTCGGCCGGATCGACGACGATCTGCGGGATCTGCTGGCCGTCGCGAAGGCCGAGGTGCGTCCAGGTCTTGCCGGCGTCGGTCGATTTGTACATCCCGTCGCCGGTGGCGAGGTCAGGACGCTGAAGGCCCTCCCCGCTGCCGACATAGATAACGTTCGGATCGGACTGCGAGATGCCGATGGCACCGATTGACCCGGAGGGCTGATCGTCGAAGATGGGCGTCCAGATGCGGCCGTAGTCGTTGGTGCGCCACACCCCGCCGTTGTTGACGCCGATGTAGAAAACGTTCGGCTGCCTGGCCACGCCGACACCGGCGACGGTGCGCCCGCCGCGGAAGGGCCCGATCATCCGCCATCGCATCTCGCCATACATCCCTGGATCGATCTGCGCGGCGAGCGGAAGGGCGAGCGTGAGGAGGAGCAGAAAGGCAAGCTTCTTCATGGCGCGACATTGTAGATGGTCGGTTCGACTCAAATGAATCCAACCACAGAGGCACAGAGAACACAGAGGTAAGGATGAAGGCGGAAGGAGGATTCATCCTTCCTCCTTCGAACTTCATCCTTTTTCCTCTGTGTCCTCTGTGCCTCTGTGGTGAATACAATGTCCGGCCCATGCGCGTCCTGATTGCGATCTTCGCTCTGCTTCTACCCATGTCCGCCTTCGCAGCCATCGATCTCGCCAACCTCACCAAGGACCAGGACGTCGACGGCTTCACCGTCACCTCCGTCTACTTCAACGATGCCGACAAGCCGGTCGGTGCGCGGTTCGTTCATCGAAAGAGCGGGTTCACGCTCGATCTGCTGCAAATCGAATCGGTGCCGCAGGCGCATACGTGGGTGAATTCGTTTCCCGTCTCCGATCAGGGGGAGCCGCACACGCAGGAGCATCTCCTCGTCGGCAAGGGGACGACCGGACGGGCCTTCGCGGGGCTGGACACGATGTGGCTCTCGCAGTCGAGCGCATACACCGGGCAGTGGCGGACGAACTACGTCTTCAACACCTCGGCGGGTCCGGAGGTCTTTTTCAAGCTGCTCGATGCGCAGCTCAACGCGCTGCTGAATCCCGACTACACCGATGAAGAGATTCGCCGCGAGGTGCGCAATTTCGGCGTGACCGAGAACGCCGATCACACGCTCCGGCTCGAAGAGAAAGGCTCCGTCTACAACGAGATGACCAGCTCCTCATCGAGTCCTTTCCGGCAGCTCTTCCGAACGTCCGGCCAGCTCGTCTACGGGAAGAATCATCCGTTGTCGTACAACGCCGGAGGCGAGCCGTCCGGGATCCGGACGATGCAGCCGTCGGACATCCGCGGCTTTCACGACGCGAACTACTTCCTCGGCAACATGGGTTCGATCGTGGCCCTGCCGCCGGACGTTCCTGTTGCCGAGGCGCTGACGCGCATCGATGCCATCCTCGACCGGCTGCAGAAAAGCGCGGCCGTCCGGCCGGCGAAGCGCATGGAGGATCAGCCGAAGCCGGCTGCTGCGCCGGCCGGCACGATCGCCTTCGCCGACTATCCGAACCGCAATCCGCAGCAGCCGAGCCCCGTCACGTTGACGTGGCCGGCCACGCGGATGGATCTCGACGCCGGCGACGAGCTGCTGCTCAATCTCTTCTTCGACAACATCGCCAGCGACGCCACGTCGAACCTCTACAAGAAGTTCGTCGACAGCAAGACCCGGACGATCGACATCGGCGCGAAGTCGGTCAACAACCGCGTGAGCGCGGATGAGGGGCATCCGGTATCGGTTTCCTTCGGCGACGTCACCGCCACGAACCTGACCGCCGAACGGCTGGCCGAGGTGCGCGGCGTCGTGACCGCCGAGATCGCCCGCATCGCCGCGCTGCCCGATGGCTCGCCGGAGCTCGAGGAGTTCAACAAACGGATCGCCGGCCGCGTCGTGGAGCTGCATCGCGATCTCTCGAAGTTCGTCAACTCGCCGCCGCTCTTCGGCTTCCGCAACACCGGCTCCGCCTGGATGGATCAGCTCCTGGCGCTGGAGAAAACCGGCACGTTCCGGAAGTCGCTGACGATGAAACCGCAGCTCGCGCATGTGAACGAGCTGATCGCCTCGAAGAAGAACTTCTGGCGCGATGCACTGGCGCGGTGGCAGATCACCGGCGTCGAACCGTATGCCGTTGCAGCCAAGCCGAGCCCGGAGCTGATCGCCCGCAATGACTCCGAGCGCGCCGCGCGCGCAAACGCCGAGGCGCTGCGGCTGGCCAATCAGTACGGCGTGACCGATCCGCAGGAAGCGATCAAACGGTATCGCGCCGACTACGACGCCGAGACGGCGCGCATCGACACCGCCGCGAAAGCGGTCGCTCCGCCGAAGTTCGTCGACGCGCCGCCGATGACGATCGACGACGGGCTGAGATTCGCCACGACGAAACTCGCCCACGACGTGCCGATGGTGGCCTCGACGTTCGAGAATATGACCAGCGCCACCACCGGCATCGCGTTGCGCCTCGACACGCTGCCGCCGGATGACGATCGCTATCTGGCGCTCCTGCCGAACCTGTTGACGCGCGTCGGCGTGATCGACCACGGCAAGCCGGTGTCGTTCGACGAGATGACGGAACGGCTGCGCAACGAGATCCTCTCGCTCAACGCCAGCTACAGCACGAACACGCGCACCGGGCGCACGGAGCTGGTGATCCGAGGGGCCGGCAACGATCTGAACGAATCGAAGAAGGCCATCGAGTGGATGCGGCTCGTCCTCGAGCATCCCGACTGGCGCGTGGAGAACCTTCCGCGCATCCGCGACGCCGTCGATCAGTCGCTCAGCCAGTTGCGCAACACCATGCAAGGCGCCGAGGAAGGGTGGGTGAACAACCCCTCCGAGGCGTGGCGGAGGCAGGACAGCGCTCTGCTGATGGCCACCAACTCGTTCCTCACCCGCTCGCATAACGCCCTGCGGCTGCGCTGGATGCTGAAGGAAGCACCCGCCGCCGACCGCGACGCCATCGCCGCGTATCTGACGTCGATCATCCCCGCGGCGAAATCGGCATCGCGCGCCGATCTCAAGGCCTTCATCGCGGCGACGGTGAACGGTAAAGGGACGGCACCCGAGAGCCTGCAAACCTACGCGGCCGCCTTCGCGCAGCTTTCGCCGGGAGCGAAGCCGGTCGCATCCGATGCGCTGCGCGATCTCGATCTGACGCTGGTCGAGATCCCCGACGCCAGCCTCGCCGCCGACTGGGCCCAGCTCGTCACCGACATGCGCGACGATCTGGCTACGCCGCCGGCCGAGGTGCTGGCGCGGCTCGATCTCGTGCGGAAACACATCCTGCATGCCGGCAACGCCCGGATGTTCCTCGCCGGCTCGTCCGCCACGCAGGCGTCGCTGGCCCCGCCGATCGCGGGGCTGATCGGCGAGCTCGATCCGGCGCCGGTGTCGCGCGTGACGATCAAGGGTCAGAACCTGGTCGAGGCGCGGCTGCGCCAGCGCGGCGCGATCACCGATCCGCCGCCGTTCGTCGGTCTGCTCGCGCCGAATATGAACGGCGGCGTGGTCATCACCTCGGTGGCCGGCCCGTCGTACGCCGATTTCGGCGACCGCGAGAAGCAGCTCGATTTCCTCGCCTCGCGCCTCTTCGCCGGCTACGGCGCGCACGGCATCTTCCTCAAGACCATCGGCGCCGGACTTGCCTACAGCAACGGCTTGCGCGGCTCGATCGGCGCGGGACGCGTCGGCTACTACGCCGAGCGGACGCCGGAGCTGCCGCAGACGATCCGCTTCGTCGTCGGCGAGCTGCGCGGAGGGGCGCGCGACGCCTCGCTGGCCGACTACACCATCGCCCAGGTCTTCGCCGATCTTCGCGGCGCGCAGACGTACGAGTCGCGCGCCGAGGCGATGGCCGCCGACCTAGCGGACGGTCAGACGCCGGAGGAGGTGCGCAAGTTCCGCCAGTCGATCCTCACCCTGCGCAAGGACCCGAACCTCGGCAACATCCTTTTCGACCGCAAAGACCGCGTCTACTCGGCGGTCTTGCCCGGCTACGACGGCGCATCATGGAAGCCGGCGCCGGACGGCGTCTACTTCGTCATCGGACCGGACAAGCAGCTCGACGCGTACGAGCGGTACCTGCAGACGTTCGGCGGCGCGCTGGTGAGGTTGTATCCGAGGGATTTCTGGATGTGATGTCTGGCGCTGCGGCGCGTTGTCGGTTGTCGGTGATCAGTTGTCGTGCGTGCGGCGCCACCCGTCGCGCAATCAAGTGTATGTGACGACGCGCGCGACGCGCGCATTCATTACCCTTCCACCGGCGTATGATCGCGTCAGTCCACCATGGTTGACTCCCCCCTCCCGCTCGACGGCGAGACGGTCGTCCGAACTGATGCCGCGAACACGCCGTCGCTGTCGCGCTTTGCTCCTGGCACAGTGATCGCCGATCGCTACCGCATCGTGGCGCAGCTCGGGCGGGGCGGGATGGGGGAGGTTTACCGCGCTGAGGACATGAAGCTCGGCCATGCAGTGGCGCTGAAGTTCCTGCCGCACCAGCTCGCGCACGACCGCGGGCGGCTCGAGCGCCTGATCGCCGAGGTGCGCATCGGGCGGCAGGTGTCGCACCCGAACGTCTGCCGGCTGTACGACATCGTGAAGTGGAAGGGGACGCACTTCATCGCCATGGAGTATGTCGACGGCGAGGATCTCGCGTCGCTGCTCCGACGCATCGGACGCCTGCCGGTGGACAAGGCGCTCGACATCGCGCGCGATCTAGCCGCCGGACTGGCCGCGGCGCACGACCTCGGTGTCATCCACCGCGATCTCAAGCCCGCCAACGTGATGATCGACGGCCGCGGGAAGGCGCGCATCACCGATTTCGGCCTCGCCACGCTCGTCG
>Ga0247682_1000391_pt1 | contig 12932 bp, 14 predicted proteins | sample CNK23_metaG_FD_190130 | JGI IMG/M metagenome (GOLD analysis project Ga0247682, IMG submission 190130) | Soil microbial communities from Purdue University Martell Research Forest, Indiana, United States - CNK23 | ecosystem: Environmental > Terrestrial > Soil > Temperate forest > Bulk soil...
CTATCTCTGCTACAGCTTCGTTTGCCGGCCATGTTGTTGGCAATACTACAGGGCAGAGTTCTACCTCGACTCTCTCCCTAACCAACCAGACGTGGTCAGCTACCGGCGGCCTGTCGATGGGTTACTCTGCAGGCACCCTAATTTTTAGTGGAGCCACATCACAGACTAGTGAAGGCGTTACTGCTCTAGGTAATACTACTGCCAGCTCGTCCTCGACCACCAAAGCCCTAGCAGGCTTTGCTGTCTCTGCTACCGGAAATATATCTGCTGGATGGTCAGGAACTACTCTAGTTCTAAGTGCCTCTGCTCCTGCAGGTGCAACATCCCAAGGTCGTATAGCTATTGGCAATACGACAGCAGCTACCTCGTCAATCTCAGGGTCGATAACCAACCAGCAGTTCTCCGGCGCAGGCATCGTCTCAGTAGGGTTCACAACTACCGGTGCGGGCAGCGATGCTGTAATGGTTATCTCAGCGGCTGCTGGTGGAGGTGCATCATCGATCGGAGCTGTAGCAACAGGGAACACAACAGGGGCTTCTTCATCCTCGCAGCTGACCCAGTCTAACTTCATAGTGTCGGGAGCTGGCGCTGCATCAGTCGGCTTCGCTACGACAGGAGGTGCTGACGGTGCTCTGATTATTAGTGTTCCTCTTGGGGCTGCCCCCTACACCGGTAGCTTTTTGCAGAATTACGATCCGTATATGGCAGGTACGTCTCTATCGAGTAATACGGGCGGCGGTATTATGGCTCTGGGGACTATTCAGGCCCCACATGCCGTTACCTTTAACCAAGTCCAGATGTTCGGCAGCTATCTTTTAACTGCGGCTTCAGTTGTAGTCACAACAGCTGGCACGGCTACCGACACAATAACCGCTTCTGGAGGGTTTACTGCAACTCAGACACAGGCACTTTACACCGGAGCTAACGCAACTAGCTATACTCTGGCAGCCAGTACTTCAGGATCGTATGCTTTTAATGAGGCAGTCACAGTCAACAGAAACTCAAACTCGGTTACGTTCTCTGCAATAGGAAGTTGGATTTTCTATACGGGATCGGGAGCTCAGTCGACTGTTACAGCTAGCGTATCGGCGAGCTCTGCTGGTAATGCGACGTTTACACTAGTTCCCGATGTGGCGATAGGCAATAGGTCTTCGTCTTTTGTCGGTAACTGGATTGGAAATATTGTTCCGTGGGCGACTTCGGTTGATGTCGGTCTGCATATGGTGGGCCAGATGTCTACAACAGGCAATGCAACTGCTACTCAAGCGTCGAATATAACAATCGTAGCTCCTACCTGGTCTTGCGCATTTATGGCTCCTATAAACAATCTCGCCGGACCTCGTCCGTCTCCTGGCGTTCCAGGAGCTGTAGCATTCGGTGTAGGTATTACAACCAGCGTGGGAAGTGTTGTACCGACTTCCGCGCCGCTAACAGGTCTGAGTCTGAATGCTGGAAACGTCCGAGAAGTCTACAGCAGGTTCTTCATAGGGCCTTAAGAGAAGGAGATAGGTTGATGCCCGAGCCCCAAATCATCAACGCCTATGATCCAGGTCTACACAACTCAGACCTAGCACAGGCTACTCGCAGACTGAAAGCCGATGCGAGTTGGAAAGATCTCTCGACTATCATTCTACGTCCTGTGGGATCCAAACAGGGTATCCCACCCAAGATCGTAGCGAGTTGGGAGAGCATGATCAAGCCTCCCAATAACAGATGTACGTCAATGTGGGCTGTTGACTGCGAAGTAGGAGATGCCTATACTTACATGATTGAACAGATCCTAGCCCACCCAGATCTGGGCAAGTGGAAGTTCCTCCTGTGCTTAGAACACGACAACGCCCCTCCTCCGGACGGTCTTGTCAGGCTCCAGAAGCAGATGGAACAGCACCCTGAACTCGGGGCGATCGGAGGTCTATACTTCACAAAAGGATTCTCGGGAGTTGCTCAGATCTGGGGAGACAGAGGCGATCCAGTTCTCAACTTTCGACCCCAGCCCCCAGACCTGAACGGAGGTCTAAAGGAGTGCTACGGGACTGGGATGGGCTTCACACTGTTCCGGATGGAGATGTTCAAGGACCCACGACTACGTAAGCCGTGGTTCAAGACACCTGCCAACCCTCAAGAAGGAGCTTGGAGCCAAGATCTGTATTTCTGGTCAGACGCCTATAAGTTCTATAGGTGTGCAATCGACTGCTCGGTTAAGGTAGGACATTGGGACAACGAGAACCAAATCATGTGGTAGGTAAAGTATGACTCCTGAAGAGGCTAACAGGGTTCTAAAGTTCTTCATGAGAGCTCAGCTGACTGCAATAGAAGTTGATGAGTTCGTTGTGGCTAGAGGCATCCTAGTCAAGTACGCGAACCCTCAATTACGTCCCATGCAATACCCTCACACGCAGACTGCAGATGTCACTGACGTAGATCAACCACAAGCAGGAGGCTCTACTAACTTTCCCACTCTCAACAATAACAACAGGTCTGAGTAACAACACAGTTTCGCCCCCAACTGAGGAACCTTACAATGCCCAGAACTAAGACCAGAGTCAAGACCCAGACCCAGGCCAAAGCCAAGACCGCCCCCTCTCCGGTGCTAGTACCCCTCGCAGTACCGTCTATAGAGATCAACTATAGGATCGGGACTCAAGAAGAGCCCGGCTACGTGAAGCTTGAAAGCTGGGAGGACCTTGAGAAGGTGGAGAGTAGCACAGTCTCGAATATAATGCTTGCCTGGTATTTTCAGCGGTTGGATCAAAAACAGCGATTCGCTTGCGTAGACGAGATTTGGCGAGTCCTGAAGCCCGGCGGCAGGTTGATGATCGTAGTGCCCTATTGGTCTTCACGTCGTGCGATTGCCGATCCTCTGGCTCAGTGGCCTCCCCTCTGTGAAGAGAGCTTCTTGGTCTACTCAGAGAAGTGGCGCCAGGAGAACGAGCTGACTGCCCTTCCTGTGAATTGCAACTTCTATTCGGTAACGCAAAACGGAGACCTCTTCATCATGGCAGGGCACATTGCTGATCCTGCCGTCGCAACAAGAAATGACGAGTTCCGTGGGTTCGCTTCTAAGCACTACATCAACTCGGTTTGGGAAATGCATGTAACGTTAGTGAAACCCCCAGGAGAGTAAGGCCATGAAAAGGACAGTGACAGCTATATCGTTAACACTCCTGTTGGCAGGGTGTGCCGGGGCTGCTCCCTCGCTTGTTGCAAGCATCCCGGGAGCTCAGCAGGCTGCTGCAGTCTGCCAAGACATGGCTCCCCTAGTCCAGCGAGGATCAGTAGCTGCCGATCCCAAAGCGCGCAATCTTGCCAGCTATGCCAACTCGGTCTGTACACCACTTTCGGCAGGAGCCGTACCGCCAACTGTTAACACCACGACTCCCCAGTGGCTCACGATCATTGGAGATGGTCTCAAAGTCGCACTGATGGTTGCGCCTCTAGTCCTGTAACTCTTTGGGTGGCGCCCCCACTGGAGTATAAACGTCCGGGCGTAGGTTAGACAGGACCAGGACTAAGCATCTTTTGTCGGCTCTGGGGGGCCGCAACCGCTTGGGGTCGCTGTTAGCTATACTACAAATACACGAAGGCGGGTGGGTAAAGTATGAGGAGCTAGTCGACTACGTATGGGGAGACCGAGAAGATGGAGGTCCCCTGTCTGCTATGAACTGCGTTGCTGTAATGGCTAACAGACTCCGTAACAGGGGCTACGACATAGCAGCTAATCAGTCTCTGGGGCTACTTCTAGTTCGGGAAGGAGACCCCACGTTCGAAAGGTTCAAGCCCAAGAGGTGGTGGAATTTCGATCCCTACGAGGGACTTCCTAAGGAAGGTTGGGTTCACAGACCTTCAGGATCGTTTAGAAAGTTCGAGCCCGGTCAAGGACCAGGCAAAGGCAATTGGCGAGATCCTGAAGGACGTCACGGCCACAAGTACGTTGCACCAGGTACACGAGGTGCTTCCAAACACACGAAGAAGGAGAAGCAGTGATGCAGTTCGCACTATGGGTAGTAGCAGCTATACTTGTACTTCTGTCTGCAATATGGGAGCCACCTCCCCAGCAGTACCCCTGGCTCAAACTATTCCGCCTGGGTATGTTCTTCTTTATCCTAGGCTTCTGCGTAAGCGGCCTCGGATTGAGGTAATACCATGAATCGCCCCCAACAAAGCCAAAGCACCACTGAACAACCAAAGAGCAGGAGGCTCAGGGACATTCTCTGGGCCTTGCTGCGGGACACCAGGTCCGCCTTCGGGCCCACCCCCACTACCGGGTCCAGGACCAGCAATGGGGCCGAGGTCAATAGGACCGGGGAGGACAGATACGTCGGGACTGAATGGGACTTCGCCACTCAGTGGGAGCGTACCGGGGGTAGTAATAGCAAAAGGCAAATCGCCAACAGGGAATATGTCACCACTCCAGCCTCCGCCGCTGCCTACTGGAACGATACTAGCAGGAGACCCCAGAGACCCCAGAGGCCCCCTATCCACGAAACTATCCCCAGGAAGAGTGTGACAAACCAGAACTGGCACCAGGACAGCAGCAGCTTTGTGGGCTACGCCGTGCTTGGCGCCGCTCTTAGCAACCCTTCGCACACCCACACCGACTGCTCGCCGAGTGACTCTGGCTCCGTGAGCGATGGCGGAGGGGGCTGTGCCGGCTGCTAGTACCTTATGCCACACGTAGTGGCACACAACCCCAAGTGGGGACATTAGTTAATTCCGGTAGCGATGATCGGCTTCCACTCGCCAGTGCACCCCTCTTCGTCTTTGCCCACAGGGGGCCATGCGCAGTGGTGCATGAACATAGGGCTGCCGTCTGCATTTCGGCCGATCAGGACTGAGTTGAGTTGAGGTGGGTACCTCTTACAGATCCTCTCGGCCCCGGGCTGTGGGTTAGTCACAGGACGAGAGTGCTTGCACTTGCCGCAAGTCTGCTCGCCTATCAAAGGCATGTTCGTTCTCATCAGGATACCTTTCGGTTGGGGCGGTAGTTTCTTCCGTAGATGATTCGATCCCGTAATTGGCGGGCGTTGGATGCAAGCCGGACGAGATCGCAGGCACAGACAGGCCTCAGCCTGTACAAGGCCTCAGCAGTAGTCATGTGTTCCGAGCTTTGTCCGTAGTAAGCCCGGGACACCTCCAGGAACTCAGTCAGCAGCTCCGAGTCCGACAATTGGGACTGTGAATGGGGCGTTCGCATCTCCGGTGTCCTCGAATGGCACGTCTGCTACGTACGTGCGAGTCTCTAGGTATTGTTCCCAGGTAAGTCCTGTTTCTCTTGACGGCCGATCACTCGACGTGTAGATACCCCATCGCTTGCCGACAGAGGTATCTGCCTTGAACGGGACTCTCGTGATGCCCCAAGTCTTCGGGGCCCTCTCCAATTCCTCTTCGATCATCTGGCGAGCTTCACGGATCAGGCCGATGTCATCTGGTACGTCTGTCAAGATCTCATCGTGGATCAAGAACACGATCCAGCAGTCCATAGCTCGCAGCTTAGGTCCTAGCTGCTTTGAAGCTTCCAGTACGATATCGGATGCAATCGACTGCTCTGGGAAGTTCGCTGCCTCGTTCTCTAGACCGTTAAGGTTCTCTTGAGTCACGATCCAGTGACGCTTCTTTCTGCCGAACGGAGTAATGATTGTCTCCATTCTCAGAGGGGCACCACGACAGTACTCAATAAAGTCCCAAGCAGTGCGGAACTTGTCTCTCCACATGTCGACGTACTTGGTTCCTTCAGCCTCAGGGATGCCAAACTCCTGTGCGATAGAAGGACCTCTCCGTCCGTAGATGATTCCGAAGTTGAGAGCCTTTGCTCTCATGTACTCCTCATTGCCCCACTTGTAGATACCAGAAGCCTTACCTTCAGAGTTCCCTGGGGAGCCCCAAATCATGTCGCTCACTTCTCGGTGAAGCTTCCTCTTACCATCAAGATATATGGCGCATAGTTCTGGGTCGCCAGACATGGCAGCCAATACACGCAATTCTGCTTGATCAAGATCCGCTTTAACGTACTTACGGCGGCCACTTCCGTAGGAGCCAGTATTGATGTAGGGCTTAGGGAGGAGATGTTGCATACCAAGTTCGAACGCAAACATTCCTCGTATCTTCTTGTCTCGAGGGATATTCGCGATATCTTTGTGAGCGAGCCTCCCAGTACGAGTCCCATGAATAAGAAAAGTGGGATGTATGCGGCCAGTGACAGGATCAATAGCACGAAGAAGGGCATCGGCGTAAGTCCCTTTTGCTTTCTGAGCTTTCTTGAACTCCCGATATGCTACCACTAAGGGTGTCTGGGGCAGTTTCGCGACTACTTCTTTCCTGGTGGACTTCTCCATCCCTTTCGGGACTTCGAACCCCATCACATCCCAGAACAACCACCCCATCTGTTGGGGGGATCCGGGATTGATGTACACTTCTTCCTTGAGCAGCCTGTTCGCTTCGACATTGACAATGAGTCTTGTCCTGTCGATCTCCTCTTGAAGTCTCTTCTGCTGTCGCTCTAGAGCCCACCTCGAGGCAGGCATCCCTCGGCGTTCGATCCACGAGAGTGTATCGCACGCGGGGATTAAGTGTCTATAGTACAGCTTCTTGAGACGAGGATCCTCCGTGATTCTGACTAACAAGAGCAGGCGGATCTGTCCTGTGTTACTAACGTCGAATGCTAGGTAGTTGTACAAAGCATACCGAGGGATTCGGCAGTACGACATCCCAAACTTCGGTACCCACCTTTTGATCATGTACTTGTAGTCTGGAGCACCAAACAAGTCTCCGGACACTTGCTCTAGGTCATGGATCCCTCGTTGCTCGTCCAGAGCATACGACATCATGCCTGTGTCTTCATCCACACGTGCGTCGGGGTGTCCCTCCTCACGCATGAACCCGATGTCGAACTTGCCCATGTGCCAGCACATCTTACCGGGGTACTTCTGCATGAACTCCCGGAACGCCGGCGAGTGCTTAACTACGTTGTAACCTCCGTCCATCCAGGACTCATCAGCCTCGAGCTCGATCATCCGATCTACAGAGCGGATACCGCCTGGGAAGATGTAAACCAGTCTTGGGTCGTATGCGATACCAATGCACAGTACGTCATCTACTCGAGGGTTGAATCCTGTTGTCTCGATATCCATATCGAGTACAGGCTTCTTCATCAGGCGACGGACAGCTTCTCGTACTTTCTCTTCTGTATCGCAGACTAGGAAATAGGGTTCTAGGGGCTTCTTCTTGGGTTGACCTCTCATGAGATCAACCGAGTACCACATGTCCATCTTGTATTGGCGATAGTTACCTGTACCGCGTAAGATACCTGCAGGATGTACTACAGGTAGTATCCCCATCTCTGCTAGCTCACTAGGAATAAAGTTACCTCGGATCTGGGTGATCTTGTACGATATGTTTCCTGTCAGAGCCCACACAGCATGGTTGCCCATTGCTACGATCAGCTTCCTGGGGTGCTGTTCGATCTGCCAGATCAACCGATCCTGGCATACCAACCTGGCAGCACTAACTCGCCGCATATTCTCTTGTTGATTCTTCGAGCGAGGCGGCTGGCACTGGCACGCATTCAGGATAAGGATATCCTCTAAGGGGATCCCGTATTCCTCCATAGCCTCCTTGGGAGGTAACGTCCCCCAGAATACCGTCCCAGAAGGTCCTACTAGAGGGAACTTGTGCCGAACTTCCTCGTGACCTGGAGCTTCGCCCACGAACACAATTGGGCTGTCAAGTCTGCCTCTGGATCCACACTGAGGGCCTCTGTAAGGGCATCCAGGGCATTTGAGAAGCTGGGACTTGTACTTGGGCTCAGGGCCTGCAAGCCGCCACTTCTTATCTTCAGCAGGTCTGACTTCTTCCATTACGAAGCTCCCGGCAGCAGAGTCGGATGGTAGCTGTTCAGCGGGAAACGCCCCGGCAGCTTGATCGTGTCCCGTACGAGCTGCAGGTTCTCTCTGGTTCTGTGGTGTACTACGGTATGGGGATCTTCCCAGAAGGTACCTCTGGGGCCTGCTTGATCTCCTCGCATGGCTACGTTGAAGATCTCGCCTTTCTGTCCCATCCTCAGAGGGACTGCAGAGTCGATACCCTCGACAAAGGTCTGGCGTGTACACCAGAGATCGTCTGGTACGTTGTTCGAGAACCCCAATAGGTGGATCTTGATATCAGGCCTCAAGGTCTTAAACTGCAGTAAGTGTCCCAGACCAAATGCTCTCGTACCGAATCGGTCCGTAGACCTCCTTGGCAGAGAGAACCAGTCAACACCCATCCTCTCCAGATTACGCCACTTCATAGAGTGCTCGGCATAGTCTGCTAGACGTGAGGCCTGAATGACAAACATGTATTCAGCTCTCTCCAGGAGGGGAGAGCTGTGCATCTGTTCCAAGTATGCGCACGAGTTCTCGTACGTACTCAGGGGGTCGTCGAACACATCTGGTAGTACTATGATACGCCTGTAGGAGTCCCCCAGGACCCCATATGCCTGCTCCATCATCTCTCGCTCGACGGGAGCTCCCAGCTCGATGATAGAGTTGTCGATGATGACGGTTGAACCTCTCGGGAGGACCTTGCTGCCTTCCCACTCCTTCCTATTGTGCACAATGTCATGAGCCAGAACTAGGTGGTAATCTCCTAGCACGTGCTCGCCCAGCTGCTCCCTGATCTTGCGCAGAAGGTGTGCAGGCCCTATCGGTGCGAACTTCGTCATGTCGTTTAGCTCCGCAAATGTCACATGTCTCTCCAGGCTGGAGATGACACTCGCCGCAAGGCGCTTTACCCTTCCTAGAGTCTACAGGAATCTCGAACAGAGGCATCACACGTGCTCGTGGGGGTAGATGTGCCCACAGACTTTGCAGGGCGGGACTTTCTCGATCCTCTCGAGCTCTGGCACAGACAGGCTTAGTACCTTCCCGGCCCTCCGAGCAGCCCGCCCTTCCAGAATCTGTATCGCCTTGCGAAGAAGGTGGAGGACCCTGTTGTCGTCCTGGAGCGAGTCCCAGTCGTTGAGTGCTAAGGCCTGCATCCTCAAGTATTCGATCCGGTCTATGACCACTCGGAGAGGCTCTTGGCAATTAGTCCCAGAGTGTTGGGGCCCCTCATTGCCGGGGAACTCCTCACCAACCTTCTTGAAGAAGGCTAGTTTCTGTTGGTCATATACTAAGTGAGAACCCTTAGGTTTGTAAGAGTCTAGTTCGTAGTTGTGGCCAGCTTCTAAGATTCTCATGGGTTAACCTTTGATCAGCCGCAGCCTGAGCTGTAGCCGCATGAGCTACAGGTCATACAAGGGCCTGTCTGGATTAAAGTCGGGTTGTGGCATACCCAACATACTCCATCGACCTTCCTCGCAACTACTTTGACTGAGGATTGGTACATAGCCTGTCTCTCCAAGTTCGGGATGAACGATGGATCTGTCTCGGCATTGGCAGGGTCTTGATTCTCCCTAACGCGGGCCGCGACCCCAGGTTTGGGCTGTTGGATCTGTACGAGCTCTTCCATCCCCAGGTACGTCAGTCCCAGATCTCGAACTACCGCATCAGGGATCGACTCGCACATCTTCAGGCGGTCATGCCCTTCAACGAACCCAGCAGGCTCGAACTTTGTATGGACGAACGCTTCGACGAACTCTTCCAAAGGTACTCCGTACTGGAGCCCGATCGAGATCGCCTTGGCCAGACTACCGAGCAGGCCTTGTACGACCGAACCATCTTTGCCGAAGTCGAGGAAGATCTCGCCCAGAGTTCCGTCCTCGTACTCTCCCGTCCTCTCGTAGATTGACCTGCCTCCGATCTTGATCTTCTGGGTATATCCACGACGCTTGCTTGGAAGCGGTTTACGCTGTCCTCGCTTGAGCGGGTCTTCGGTAGCCGAGACGGTTCCGTCAGTTTTAGTTCCTTCGGTAACCTCTGGCAGGTGCAGAATGTCGCGAGCTTCGTTGAATGAGATGACTCCCATCGTGACTGCATCAGCCAACGCTTCTGGCGAAGGCTTCTGCTCGGCTGCATGCATGGGTTGTTCGAACTTGCAGTTGTTGCGATACAAGGCGACCGCTTTCACTCCAAGCTTCCAGGCTTGCATGTAGACCTCAGACACGTCCTCGATCGTCGAGGACTCAGGCATGTTGATCGTCTTCGATGCAGCCCCTGACAGAAACGGTTGTACTGCTGCAACCATCTCTACATGAGCCATAGGCCTGATAAATCTTCCCGAGTCAGCATCTCTTGATAGAGCACAGTCGTATACTCGCACGTGCTCTGCCTGGACAAACGGAGGCAGAGTGCCATCAGCCTTGACCGCCTTATCTACTTCATCGATCTGCCCATAAGTGTAGTTTTGACGCTTGAGCCCTTCGAGCATAGCTTCGCAGGTCATCTCGAAGAGACCGCCTCCTGCCAGGTTCTTGTACTTCTTCAGTGCGAACTCAGGCTCGAGACCGGTTGTGTCGCAGTCCATCACGAACGAGATAGTTCCTGTCGGTGCTAGGAGCGTCGTTTGGGCATTGCGATACCCCTTGCGAAGGTGATGTTGCAGAGCCCGCTTCCATACGCGCTCGGCCTCTACTACCAGCTTGCCTGCTACTCCCATAGTCCTGATTAGTGAGTTCGACTGTTGGTGCTGTCTTAACACCTCGTACATATAGTTTTTGTTCGATTCGTACTGGGGGAACGCTCCCAGCTCTTCCGCCAGGTCTCCTGACGTGTCGTACGCCTCTGCAGTCATCAGAGACGTGATAGCTCCTGCCAGGGCTCTTCCCTGATCTGAGTCGTAGGGGATTGCTGAGCGCATCAACAGACCGCCTAGATTGGCGTATCCCAGACCCAGAGTGCGATACTTATAGGTCCCCCAAGCAATTGCCTCACTGGGGAACGAGGCCATCTGGACTGACAGATCTAGTATGATCGTCCAGAGTCTGGTTGCGTACCTGAAAGCTGGGATGTCGATCTCGCCGCTCTCGGTTCTGAGCTGTACGAGGTTTAGCGAGGCTAGGTTGCAGGCTGTATCGTTTAAGAACATATATTCCGAGCAAGGGTTCGAAGCAGTAATCTCTCCGTCAGCCTTGCAAGTGTGCATGCGGTTGATCGTGTCGTGGAACTGCACTCCAGGATCTGCGCAGATCCAAGCAGACGTACAGAGATCTCCCCACAAGTCCTTAGCCTTCAGAGTCTTCGTGATCTGTTTGTCAACACGGCCGTACAGATCCCACGTACGGACGTTGTCGCCTTGACTGATCCTTTCCATGAAGTCATCAGTCAGACGGACCGTATTGTTGGCGTTCTGGCCTGAGATGGTATTGTAGGCTTCTCCCTCGAACTCGATCGGATGTACCTGGAACTTCTCGATCAGGTGAGGATACCGGATAGCTCTGTCGATCAGAGCCTGTGGGATCCCGAAGCTGAGAGCATCCTTAACTAACAGGCCTCTGTAGAGCTCTGAGGCTGAGGCGATCTTGGTTAGCTTGTCCTTAATCAGCCTCGACCCTACAGCAAGAGATGCGACCTTATCCTCTTCGTGGGTCTTCCAGAAGATGAACTCCTCAATGTCAGGATGGTCTGCATCTACTACGACCATCTTGGCAGCTCTCCGAGTAGTCCCACCACTCTGGATCGAGCCTGCACTGCGATCACCAATCTTCAGGAACGACAGCAACCCTGAGCTGACACCTCCCCCGCTCAGGGACTCCTTCTTGCCTCGAACTGATGAAAAGTTCGAGCCAGTCCCTGAACCGTGTTTGAACAGACGAGCTTCGCGGACCCATAGATCCATAATCCCGCCAGGATTAACCAGATCGTCTTTGATAGTCTGAATGAAGCATGCATGGGGTTGCGGCCGCTCGTAGGAGTTGAAAACTCGATCAACTGCTGGGGCGAACTGTCCATCAGCAACCGGGTATTCCCAGTCGACAGTCCACTGGCCCGAGTCAGGTCCTTCGATCCCGTATGCCCACCACAGCCCCGTATTGAACCACTGAGGCGAGTTGGGAGCAGCAATCTGGTACGCCAGCATGACATATATTTCGTCATAGAAGGCCTTGAGGTCTGCTTCCTCCTTCAGGAGTCCGCACTTCCAAGCCCAGTAGGTCCAGTGGCCTGCAAGTCTGTAAAAGACCTGCTTCGCAGATGTCTCACCTGTGCGTGGCAGTTCGTCCTGCCTCATAGGCTTGCTGGGGCACAACCACTGGGGACAGCCCTCTTCAGGAACGAACTGCATCTCTCCGTAAGGCGTCACTCCAGCCTTACGGAAGTAATTACGTGCGAGTATGTCAGCGGCCGTCTGAGACCACCAAGCAGGTACCTCTACTTCGGGCATGTGGAAGAGGATCTCACCGTTCTTCCCCTTACGAACTGTGGAGACGGTCTTCCACTCGATCTCATCGATCGGGTGGCGTGAAGAGAAGAACCGTGAGATCTTCATAGCTATACTTGCCCCCTACTAGGTATGTGTATTAATTGGTTTGTTAGTTGCGGACGATGAAGCCCGGACTGTATTCGTCGACGCTCTGTTCGAGAGTGCCGATGTCGTAGGACCTTGTGGCGGCTGCGTGCGCTAGCCACCGATAGTATTCTGGGATCTCCTGAAGCGGGATCCCCTGCTCTAAGGACGCCAGGATCCTCTCGATCCGTTGGATCGCCTCCGAGTGTTGCTGAGTCTCATACTCACTGTCGGCCTTCTGGAGCATCTGCTGTCTCGTAATCAGACAACCCCTCCAGAAGCCTTTCAGGTGCATCGGAGAGTCAGACTCGTACCGTTGCAATTCATCGTGGATCATAACCAACTAATTCTCCTCTCCTCTTTCTCTTGCTATGCGTAGCCTTTAGGGAGCGGGGCTACGGCTTCTCCAGGGAGCATCTTCCGAGCCTGCACCCAGCCGGGGCAAAAGTTGCCGGATGCTTCGGGATGATGAAACAACCCTGTGAGATCGTTATATCCATCTACCCAAGCTTGGT
>Ga0247682_1000394_pt1 | contig 12835 bp, 9 predicted proteins | sample CNK23_metaG_FD_190130 | JGI IMG/M metagenome (GOLD analysis project Ga0247682, IMG submission 190130) | Soil microbial communities from Purdue University Martell Research Forest, Indiana, United States - CNK23 | ecosystem: Environmental > Terrestrial > Soil > Temperate forest > Bulk soil | place...
TCGATCTTGAAGTGATTGTCAGCCGCGTCGATGACGGATCGTCCCGATAAACCATTCGAACACTTGCGCTGCGGAAATGTGACGATTGCTTGTCCGCCGCGAGATGCAATTGCACGAAAGAGTTCATCCAAAGCGGCTAAGGACTCAGACGGCAAGCTGTACTTGGAACGAGGGCGCTCATTAGGTGCTGGATACCGGCCTGCACCCGATACATCGCTGCATTCCCCGCGCGCAAGAGTTTCTAGCACATGATAGAAACGACTGTAATGAACACCCGAATATGGAGGATCGACAAAAACTAAATCGCCCTCAGCGATTGAATTCACAGCCTCGTTTGCGTCGGCAACCTGAGCACAACCCCGGACCTTCGCATGTTGTTCAGAGATCGAGGAAAGTGCATTTTGACAGTACTCCGCGATGCTTTTGCCCCAGGCGTCCATCAGGAAGGGCTTTGCCGTTCGAGTTGGCTGAAATGGTTGGGCAGTATGTCCCGGTGCAGCAGCGCATTGGCTTGCCGCGCAAACCAGCGCCGCTAGGGCAGCAGTTCTTCCTGGTTCCCGTTCCGGGAGTGTTTGTCGCAAGGCGTCAAGCCAGGTCGCCTGATTTGCACTAAAGTAGTGGCCTCCGTAGGCTTTCGTGACGAGCCAAGGCCGCTCGGCACTCCACAAGCGATGCTGCTTGACGATCGCGCGATTTAGGGCCTTCGCGGAGGGGGGACGGACTGACCGGCGCAATTCCCTAGCTTTGCCGTACCATTTGGTCCACAGGGCCTCAGCATTGATTTTTGATTCGCGAGCCACTACTGCGTTAGCCAAAACAGTGCTGAAGGTCTGGAGGTCATAGGCCGAAACCGGAATTCTATACTTGACGGCAACATGGGTTGCGACCGCTGCCGAGCCGGTGAACAAATCGAAAAACCGCGCGGAACCCTGCACCTCCCGAGCAATCAAGTCACCGAGGCCGTTCATTAGCATCCAGCGCTTAGAGCCCATATATTTCATAGCTCCAGGCCCCACAATGCAATTCGTTCACAACTCCCCAGTACCGAAATGTCGTACGAATGCTCCTGTCGCCATTTAACGAATTCGCGGTCAGCGGCTGCCGTCTGCGCCTTCCAATCCGAGATATTCTTGACAGCTACATCAATGTCGGCCCACAAATCAGCTAGATCCGTGGGCTGCTTTGCCGCCGTCCAAAGACCGCGCTCTTCACCCATTGCTGACCACCAAAACTTGACATCGTCACCTGAAACATTGGCGTCTTGCATTAGCCGTGAGTTTGCAGCCGTTGCCACTCGTAGAAGAAGGGCCGCCCTCGAAATCATTTGAAGATGTTGCCTCGGTGCACCTATTGGGTCGGTTAGCCTTGCTTCAGAAAGAACAACCGGATCATTTGGCTCGGTAGTACGAGTAAGGAAACCAAGCCATTCGTGTTGAGCAGTCGGCTCAGCCAAAACCTGCGAAAGCATTCCCGTGACATCGGCCTTAAACTGCTGAGCGGCAGCCGCAGCGGTCGTTCCTCTGACACCATAAAATGTTTCTTCAAGCGCCAACCTTAATAAATGTCGATCGAGGCTATTGAAAGGCGAATGGGGCGAAGGTTCACACAATGACCAGAGGGAACACACGAAATCTGCCGAATCTTCAGCGTCAAGCGTGACCCGTTCGGTCAATTTCGTAGGACGGTAGCTGGCTTCGTTCCTGATGTTCTGATCGTCGGACAAAAGACGCAGATCTAATCCCCATGTTCGCAACCACTTCTTGCCCACGGCTCGTAGGCTGCCGTGTGGCGGAAAATGCTGTAGCCATTCTTCAAGTGGAATCCCGTTGACTCGGATGCTTTTGCCGATGAGATTCGAAGAGCGTTTCAGCTCTGCCCAGTATTCAAGCGCTTGCCAAGTAACTTTGTGTGTCTGTCCCCCGAATCTGCCGCATCGCTTCAGTTTCTCGACTGCATAGTGGTTAGACCTAAATATTGCAATGCCTTCCGCCGCGAGAAGAGAAACCGCAGCTCGGAGTTCAGCATAGTAAGCAAAATGACGAGCGGAATCGTGATCGCGCCTAGAATGACAGTCAATTGCTCGGCCAAGTAACGACCAGCCGTCGGCACAGTGAAGTGGCGCAGATGCAGCGATATATTGCGTCAAATGGAAGTGATTGAGGCTACGGCCTTGCTGAGTGATGTCCGCGTGGATTCTTTCAGTTGTGTTCTCTCGATATCTATTTCCCACACCCACCCAGCGTGAACGTTTGAAATGACGCTTCATATACGACAACGACTCTCCGACGGCTTCACGCGAAGCCTTCCTAAGCGTTGTCTTTGCGGACGAAGGAAGTTGCGAACTCATTATGCATAACCCAGGGATTCGAGGACTTCCTTTGCCGCCTTACCGACTGCTCGCCCTTCGTTTGCGAGTATCTTTAGGAGATCCTGACGGAGCTCTTTATAACCTCCGCTTCCCCTCAGGGCAGCTTTACGAATCCGTTCCGATTCGCTGAGACCTGGAACCGAAGAAGTTCGCCAGTCGTAGGTTGAGAGCCCCTCAGCAATTTGGTTCAGGAAATTTGCAATGGGTTGGGTCTTTATTGAATTGAGGGCCGCACGGACCGCCTCTTCGTCCGACGCACCTGCTCCAGTGTCAGTCACCCAGTCCTGTAGCTTGAGTTCTTTCGCGCGCACGTAACAGATGTCATTGGTAACAGAAAGCAGTCCTCTAATTCCTTGGTCGGCGGAAAGCAGAGTTTGTGGCCCGGAAAACGCGGGGTCTTCCGTCGTTTTACCGCCTTTTTTTGGCCGGGCAAGCTCTCGTAAGTTCTTCGCCCATTGATCTTTGGACTCTTGGATCGCGTCTCTCACGCACCGTCCCATATAAATTAGGAAGGCTGCCTGCTGAGCGCGACTCCACGCAAGCACTTCCTCGTGTTTTCCAAGCTGGGCTCCGAACAAACCCCCAGGAATTCCGCGTCCCTCCCAGCGTTTCACGAACGTCGCCATCAGAGACCGAATCCAAGCGGCCTGAGACACCATCGCCTCAAGACCTGTCTCACCAAGCATGTTTATTCGCTGATGCCACGGGCTCTCGGGAATCGCCCATAGAGCTTCTGTAAGTTCTTGAGCGCGAGTCTCTCTATAGATCGAATGTCCCTCAAATTTTTCGAGCCAGTCTTCAGTCCGAAGCAAGGGGTATAGGTCAAAGGCTAGGCTCGCATTAATCCTCTTGGGTCGGATATTGATGGTCCAAAATAGGTAGGCCTGCCAACTGATATCTAAACCATGAAAAGCGACAACGGGTAGCTCGAATGTGTCATCGAACTTGCCGTCTTCAAAAGCCCAAAGCCGGTGTTGTCCATCGATAACCTCGATGGGATGCAAACGTTCAGGCCTCCAGCCGTCTCCCTTAAATCTCTCAGGGAGTTTGATTTTGACACTCGTGTCCCCGGAGTCTGTGATCGTAATCAAATCCTTGGGTGCTACTTCAAGACCGCGTCTCTTGTCTCCGCCCTGAAGCACATTTACAACAATCGATGTTGGCAACCAACCCGGCTTCCTTAAGTCGTTAAACTCCCCGGATTCTCGTTTCGACCGACTTAGTTCGGACCAGGGATATCCGTACTGAACAAATTCCCGGATCTCATCTGATCTCTTCTGGTCATGTCGACGCTGAATGCCAAGATCACTTGAACGAAGTTGGCCGGCTTGAGTCGTTCTGCGATGAATTCCGGAAAGTGACTTCAACCAAGATGCCTGAAGCTTAAAGATGTAAAAGTGCGGTTCTGGCTGTCGGCGATGAAAGCGCGGCGCGTAGGGGACTTTTTTCCATTCCGGTAGCCACTGGTTCACTTTCAACGCGGCCAGGGTTCTGTCACCAATGTCCGGTGGCGTCATCTTTGTCCTCTCCGCACGTAGGCTGGTGCAGCACTCGACAGTCTTGCGACTGAAGACTAGGCAGTCTACTTCTATGCTTGCGGAATTATAGTGTAAGACCTCGTCATGCAGGTGAGATACGCACACGGCAGAGTAACGAAGTGTGCACTAAGGCAGCGAGATAGTTGGGGTAAGGCTTCACACAAAGTGCTTCATTTGACCTTGCGTTGCAACGAGACCAACTCCGCAACCAGCCGCGGCCCCTGCATCATTCGCTCAGCGAACTGCTTCTGACGGTTTGCGTCATCTCTTTTCCCTCGCACTTTGTGATCGACCAAATTGCGCGCCCCGCGAAAAGAATGCAAATCATTCTTGAAAGTCCCGCTGACAATGGGGCCTTTGGTGGCGTGATAGGCATTTTTGGACGCAAGCGTATCGATCTGACTCGACCAGTCCTTTGCAATGATTGCCGCTTCATCCATAGTGAGCAATCCCTTTCTTACTGCACGGAGTGCGAGTTCTTGCGTCTCCCGTTCAACCGTTTCACACATATCTCGCAGCCCATCCTTGCGGTCCACCTCGTTGAATTTCTTGACCGCATCTAAGATCTCTTGCTTGCAGTCTCCAAATCGTAGTGTTGGGTCTGGAGTGACCACTAGGGCCGGATTACGCGCTTTCTGGGACTCGGACACAACGCCGTTCTCGTCAACGACTAGTAAGCCTACGCCATCCCGCTTCATTTCCCCCAACATGCCCGCCTGCAAGACGGCTTCGGAGTCGGTCGCGAGATAAAGTTCCGCGTAGTGTCTGTTCGCAGCAAGCCACGTCGCCAACTCTTTAAGTGCTTTGCCGTAGTTCAGAACGCCCTGAGCTTCCACCAATATGCAGAGACCGGATTGTCTCGCGACCAACGTCGTTCTGTATGGAGATCCGGGCCACGCTTCGATTTCTACTTTAGCTGTCATGCCGCGCTTTCGAAGTTGTCTAGCAACTGCAAGAGCGGGTGCCTGGGCCTCTTCCGGGGTCACAATGAACTTCATCGTTGACTACCTCAGCACCCGGTCAATTTCGGCCCTGAGTTGTTCAAGCGCACCCCGGATCTCCTGACGAAGCCCCTTCACGGTCTTATATGCGGCAAGTTTGGCGGTAATTCCATGCAGTTTGCTAAGCAGGTCGCGCTGCTCGTATGCTGCCTGAACTGTATCTTCATATGCTTGGTCAACACTGTATTCCTTGTTTTTCACGAGCTTGACGATGGTGGGTGTGGCCTTTTCGCTCTCGACGCCCGCACGCTCGGCTCTCGCGATTTTGCTTACTTCACGAAATGCCACAACGTTGTCGACTACGCCTGCAACATATTTCTTCACCATCGAGTCGACGTAAGCCGCTTTGGTCACCTGTTCGAACACCGCAGGGACATAACGCTCCACTGCGTGCATCGATTTGTAGACTTCGATAAATAGATCGGCTTTGATCCTCTGTTGGTTTCTCGGTTTTTCAGCTTCCCTCAACAGCAGTTTCTGATACTTCCCCGGTAAGTCGAGGAGTTCGAGTGCGCGGCGAACGGTTGTAAGCCTGACGCCTGTAACAGCGGCTAATGCCTTCGGGCTGATGTCCTTGCCTTCCTTCTCAAGCATTTCACGCACCTCGCCAAGCTTGAGGGCCATCGGCATCAGATCCCAGTCGACGCGAACGTTGTGAATGTTGAACATCATCAGCAAGTTCTCGAGCCGCGTGGGCTTTGGCTGAACAATCGCAGGAACTAAGTTGAGGTTAAGTTTCTTGGCGCAGCGCCAACGTCTTTCACCGTCAAGAAGAGTGTATCGATGGCCATCAGAGTAGACGGAAACGGGGACCTTAATTCCAACTTCACGAATTGACTCCAAGAGCTCGTTCATTTCGTCTTCTTGGAAGATCAGTCGCGGATTGTCCGGGTTCTGCCTTATGCTGTCGGGATCGATCTGTTGGAGAGGCGTGACTGCTCTTGCCACTTTACAACCTCCTGGTCAAAACGAACCAAACCGGCCACGAGTAACGACAAAATGCGACCCTGTTTGTATATTCAATCAAGGCATGGCTTGATTTCCCCATATCAGGGAACAAAGGCCGTCATTCGTCGTGCATTATACCTGATAATATAATGCGTTATGAGATAGTGCCTAGAAGTCGGGACGCTTCATGTCAGCTTGACAGGTAGAGTAACTCTAAAGAATAAGGACAGCGATGCCAAACCTACTGCAGCAGCGAGCCCTGGAGGAAATAGTCCGTCAATATGCGACTGAATATGGTTTGCCGAACCACAAAGCATTCTTGTTCATTGTGATTGAGAAGTCTCTGTTCGAGCTGAACCTGAACAGCATCGACATTGAGGAATCCATCGTAGACGGGACTGACGACTGCGGGATCGATGCAATCGTCATCGACGAGGAAAGCGAACTGCGACCGCGAATATATTTTTTCCAGTCGAAATATTATCAAGCGGAGAACGCTTTTGAGCGCCAATTCGAAGGTTCTGCTCTAGATAAGATTCAGGGCGCGATAAATGACTTCGTTTTGCAAGGAAGAATAAACAAGAAGTATCAAAACGGACGCTTGGTCGATAAATTGCATTCTGTTAAAAACCTGGGCGTAAAAAATCCGAGATACACAATCGTACTTTGCTCCAACTCAGACGAGCCTTCCAACACAGCCAAGACGAGATTAGAAGAATTCATTCGAGAAACGAATCGTACCGCCGCAGGTGAGTATCTCTCGGTTAAATACCTTCATCTGGACAAAATCGCTCGCGAACTGATCGCGCCAGAACAAAAAAGTAGAATTAATCTAAATCTGCAGTTCTCTGGAAAATACTTAACTGAAGACACTGGCAATGTCCGGCTTTTTGTTGGAGCAGTTGAAGCGCGGGACCTCGCCGCCGTCATAGCGAACCACGGAGACAGCATTTTTGAACGAAACGTGAGAGGTTTCCTAAAAGAAAGCAATCCAGTAAACCAGAGCATTCTTCAGACCGCCACCGGTGTTCGCAGCCCATATTTTGTTTACATGAATAACGGATTAACAATTACATGCGACAAGTTCTCGCATGCACCGATAAATAATTCGCCCACTCTCGAGATAGAAAACGCGCAAATTGTTAACGGCCAACAAACGGTTCGTTCTCTCTACAGGGCTAGCGCATCGAAGACGCTTAAAGAAGATGTGAAAGTACTTGTGCGAATCGTGGAGACCCGAGATCCCGAACTGCTCCTACAAATTGTTGAAGCCACTAACAGTCAAACGAAAGTAACCTCGCGTGATCTCCACTCGAACGATCAAGTTCAAAAACTGATCGAACAGCACTTAGCCTCGAAGGGATATTTTTACGAAGCTCGGAAGAATAAATATGCTGGAAAGGATACGACGAAGAGAGTGGATGCAGAAATTGCGGCGCAAGCGTACTACGCGATTTTCTCAAAGCAGCCAGCCGTCGCAAAAGACAAGAAAAAGATCCTCTTCGGCGACGTATACGACGAACTGTTTAATGAACGGACTAACCCCAACGACATCCTGTACAGTTTTCGACTGCTCAAGCTGGTTCAAAATCTGAACAACCAAAAAAAATACGCTGACGAACATACCTTTCTGAAGGATGCAACGCTTCATACTGCAGCACTGATGGACGCGGGTTACAGGGCCTGGCATCAAAGGCCGGTCGATTTAGAGGAACCGAGCCAAGTGGACTCAATTTACAGGAGAGTCTTGGCGGCTCTGGCCGGTTTGGTAAAAGAGAGGATCGTGCTCGAAGGCGACAAATACGAGCATCGGAGAACTTTCAAAGAAACAGACACATACGGAAGGGCGATAGAACTCCTCGAATTGAATTCCGGCGCGCGCTCTACCTAGCTCACCTCACCATCTCGTTAGCCGAATTGGTGTCAGTTTTGGTGTCAGTCGCGATTTGTTGTTGGTGCTGAATTGTGCTCGCCGGTGCTTCGGCATCAATTTAAGACAACTAGTTAAGTCGTCTCTCACCTTGGGTATGGAGTTGGAGTGCGCTTCAGTGCTAAGGACGCCAAGCAGTCGCTGACCAGCCCAATTTGGCTCAACTTGGATTTTAAGTCCTCAGCGTCTGCCATTCCGCCACCCGGGCCGGGCAGATACAAGAAAGTAGCATTTATGGGGGCTACGCTCAACGTTGCTAGCGTTGCGGATATGCCTCGCGGAAAACTTGGATGCGTTTCCTTCCAAGTCATCCTTCAGATGCTTCGTAACTTGGTTGACAAGCCGTGGGGGGCGCGGTAATTTTTCTTCCTCTCCTTGTGGGGCCGCCCACCACTGAGGAGGACCTAGCAAGCTCGCACAGGATCTCCAAGAAGTGGTTGAACGCGCGAGCGAGCGCCCGCTTTCAGTTTGGCGTAAAATCATTTCACCCGTTCCGCAACCTGGTGCATCAAATCCATCGAAAGGTCCGCGGGGCCGTCTCTGTCCGCCACAGGAGCCAAAGTGAGCCAGCCGAAGAGTCAGCTTGACATGGATCAGCTGAGCATCAACACCATCCGCACGCTGGCGATCGATGCCGTGCAGCAGGCCAATTCCGGCCACCCTGGAGCGCCCATGGGTTTGGCGCCTGTCGTCTACGCGCTCTGGCAGAAGTACCTGCGCTACGATCCCGCCGATCCCATGTGGCCCAATCGCGACCGCTTCGTGCTTTCCGCCGGCCACGCATCCATGCTCCTCTATGCCACACTGCATCTCGCTGGCGTGAAGGAAGCCAGCAAAGACGGCAAAATCCTGGACTCTCTCGCCGTTTCCATGGACGAGATCAAGCGCTTCCGCCAACTTGGCAGCAAAACTCCTGGCCATCCCGAATCGCACATCACGACCGGCGTCGAAACCACGACCGGCCCGCTCGGACAAGGCGCAGGCAATAGCGTCGGAATGGCCATCGCCAGCAAGTGGCTCGGAGACAATTTCAACAAGCCTGGGTTCGACATTTTTGACTTCAAAGTGTACACCGTTTGCGGAGACGGCGACCTTATGGAGGGCGTGTCGAGCGAAGCCGCTTCGCTGGCCGGCCATTTGAAGCTTTCGAACCTTTGCTGGATTTATGACAACAATCACGTAACGCTCGATGGTCCCGCGGATTGGTCCTTCAGCGAAGATGTGATGACGCGTTTTTTGGGCTATGGCTGGAGCGTTACGCACGTTGCCGATGCGAACGATCTGGCTACGCTTGGTCGAGCCTACGAGGTTTTCCAGCACACTGTCGGCCGTCCCACACTCATCGTGGTCGATAGCCACATTGGGTACGGCTCTCCGCACAAACAAGACACTTATGAAGCACATGGCGAACCGCTCGGCGAAGCCGAAGTGAAATTGGTCAAGAAAAATTACGGGTGGCCGGAAGACGCGAAGTTCCTGGTTCCTGACGGCGTCTACGATCAATTCAAGAATGGCATCGGCATACGCGGCGCCGAAGCCCATTCCGCGTGGAACGCGAAATTCGCGGAGTACAAGAAACAGTTTCCGCAGCTCGCGGATCAACTGAGCTGCATGCAGAATGGCCAGCTTCCCGACGGCTGGGACAAGAATCTTCCCTCCTTTCCGGCTGACCCAAAAGGCATGGCCACGCGCGAAAGCTCCGGCAGAACGCTGAACGCGCTCGCGGCGAATATTCCGTGGCTCATCGGCGGCTCGGCGGACCTGGCCAAATCCAATAAAACGAATCTCACCTTCGAAGGCGCGGGCGATTTTTTCCCGGACGCCTATCACGGCCGCAACATTCACTTCGGCGTGCGCGAACACGCCATGGGAGCGATTGTCAACGGCATGACGTTGTCCAAGCTTCGTGCCTTCAGCGCCACCTTTTTCAATTTCAGCGACTACATGCGCCCGAGCATGCGTCTCGGCGCTTTAATGGAAATTCCAGCGTTGTATATTTTCACCCACGACTCGATTGGCGTTGGCGAAGACGGGCCTACGCACCAGCCCGTCGAACAACTGGCTTCGTATCGCGCCATGCCCAACATGCTCGTCTTTCGTCCGGGCGACGCCAACGAAGTCGTCGAAACCTACAAAGTGGCCCTGCAGCATACACACGGCCCCTCGACGCTGGTCTTCACGCGCCAGGCCATGCCCACTTTCGATCGCACAAAGTACGCGCCCGCATCCGGGGTGACCAAGGGCGCGTATGTCCTCGCCGATGCCCCAGGCGGAAAACCCGATGTCATCTTGCTGGCCAGTGGAAGCGAAGTCAGCCTATGCGTTTCGGCCTGGGAAAAACTTAGCGCGGAAGGCATAAAAGCTCGCGTCGTCAGCATGCCGTGTTGGGCGATTTTCGAACAGCAGGACTCCGCCTACAAGGAAAGCGTTTTGCCAGTGAACGTAACGGCGCGCGTTTCCGTGGAAATGGAATCTGTGTTCGGTTGGGACCGCTACGTCGGCGCCAAAGGCAAAATCATTGGCATGCACACTTTTGGAGCGTCTGCTCCCCTCAAGGACTTGCTCAAGAAATTCGGCTTTGAAGTCGAAAACATCGTGGCCGCAGTCAAGGAAGTTCTTGGAAAGTGAGCCTTGCATGAAAGTTGTGATTGGTTCCGACCACGCCGGCTTTCAGCTCAAGAACGCCATGGGCGACCTGCTGAGATCAATGGGCAACGACGTCCTCGACGTCGGCGCTTTCAATGAGAACCCATCGGACTATCCCGATTTCGCCGAAGCCGTGGGCCGGGCGGTTCTCGACGGCAAGGCCGAACGCGGCGTTCTCGTCTGCGGAAGCGGCGTCGGCGCCAGCGTGGCCGCCAACAAGCTCCCCGGCATTCGCGCGGGCATGTGCCACGATACTTACTCGGCGCATCAGGGCGTCGAGCACGATGATATCAACGTGATCGTGCTGGGCTCGCGAGTTGTTGGCGTAGCACTTGCCCAGGATTTGGTCCGCGCCTTCATGGGAGCGAAATTCTCCAACGAAGAACGACATGTGCGACGGCTCGGCAAGGTAAAGGCCCTTGAAGCGAAGTACTGCAAGGGTTCCTGAGCCCTGGCAGATCCAGGCCAGTGAGCCGCCGGCCGGTACACCGGTATGGCTTGCCTTCCGAGGAGTACAATAGAATTTAAGTGATTTGTCACAAGCGAGGAGAATCAGCATGACTACCACAATCCCAAGTGTCGGCGCGGCGCAAGGCACAAATCCGTTAAAAGCTCTGCTGTCTTTCGGCCAATCCCCCTGGATGGACTACATCCGCAGAGATCTGCTCACCGGCGGCGAATTGAAAAAATACATCGACAACGACGGCCTGCGTGGCATGACTTCCAACCCCGCCATTTTCGAAAAAGCGATTGTCGGAAGCAATTTATACTCCGATATTCTCACTTCGCCGGAAGCCAAGAATCTCAGCGCTAAGGGTCTCTTCGATAAAATCGCCATTCGCGACGTTCAAGAAGCTTGCGACATTTTCAAGCCCATTTATTCCCAGACGAATGGCCGCGATGGTTACGTCAGTCACGAAGTTTCTCCCGATCTCGCCAATGACACCAAAGCCACCATCGAAGAAGCTCGCCGCCTCTGGAAATTGGTCAATCGTCCCAATGTCATGATTAAGATTCCAGCCACGCCGGAAGGCATTCCCGCGATTCGCCAGACTCTCGAGGAAGGTCTGAACATCAATATCACTCTGCTCTTCGCGCAGTCCGCCTACGAGACGGTCGCTGAAGCTTTCCTCGCCGCTTTGGAGGCCCGCTCGGCCAAGGGCCAGGACATCAGCCGCATCGCCAGCGTCGCAAGCTTTTTTGTCAGCCGCATCGACACTCTGGTCGACAGCAAAGTCGACGAAAAGCTTAAATCCGCTACTGACGCCCGGCAAAAGACGCTCCTTGAGAGCCTTCGGGGGAAAATTGCCATCGCCAATGCCAAGCTCACCTACAAGAAATACCAGGAGCTTTTTGGCAACGCGCGCTGGAAGGCCTTGGCTGCCAAAGGCGCGCAAACGCAGCGCCTGCTCTGGGCCAGCACGAGTACAAAGAACCCCAAATACCGCGACGTCCTCTATGTCGAAGAACTGATTGGTGCCGATACCGTGGACACGATTCCGCCCGCCACATTCGATGCTTTCCGCGACCACGGCAAGCTCCGCGCAAGCTTGACGGAGGACGTCGATGCCGCTCGCAAGACCATGGAAGATCTCGCCAACGCCGGCCTTTCCATGAGAGAAGTGACGGACAAACTCCTGCTGGACGGCGTCAATCTCTTCGCGGATGCTTTCAAAAAGCTTTTGGATGCGGCGGGTAAAAGCGCTGGAGTGAATGCGTGAGCCTCAATCGGCAAACCTACACTCTCCCGGACAATCTCGCGGAGCATGTCAATGCTTCGCTTCAGGATTGGAAAAAGAACGGTAAAGTCCAGCGGCTTTGGCAGAAGGATGCTTCGCTCTGGACAGATGCGGACGAAGGCAAATGGCTGGGCTGGCTTGATATTACGCAGCAGCAAATCGAAGACGTAGACAAGCTGAAGCAAATCGCCGCCGACATCAAAAAAGCAGCCTTCAAAAGCGCTTTACTTCTCGGAATGGGCGGCTCGAGTCTCTGCCCGGAAGTCCTCCGCATGACTTTTGGCAACGCCTCCGGTTATCCGGACCTTCATGTTTTGGATTCCACCGATCCTGCTCAGATCAAATCGATCGAAGCGCAACTGGACCTCGCCAGCACCATCTGCATCGTCTCCAGCAAATCCGGCAGCACTCTCGAGCCCAACATTTACAAGCAATACTTTTTCGATCGCGTGAAAGCGAAGGTCGGTGAAAAAGAAGTAGGCAACCGCTTTATTGCCATCACCGATCCCGGTTCCAAGCTTCAGCGCATGGCGGAAAAGGACAAGTTCCGAAAAATCTTGATGGGAGTGCCCAGCATCGGCGGGCGCTACTCGGCTCTTTCTAATTTCGGCATGGTCCCCGCCGCCGTTATAGGCATTGATGTTTTGAAGTTTCTGAAGCACACG
>Ga0247682_1000395_pt1 | contig 12825 bp, 16 predicted proteins | sample CNK23_metaG_FD_190130 | JGI IMG/M metagenome (GOLD analysis project Ga0247682, IMG submission 190130) | Soil microbial communities from Purdue University Martell Research Forest, Indiana, United States - CNK23 | ecosystem: Environmental > Terrestrial > Soil > Temperate forest > Bulk soil...
TACTCCCAAGACCCTGGCTCTTGGGAGTATCCGTCGTCCTTCTCGGGGCAGGTTTCTTTCAAGTTTATCGCGGCGCGCGTTGCCGGGCGCGTCAGAGTAGGATTGCAATCGTTTTGCTGGGGGTGGCGACTGTCGCAGTGGTTCTTCTTCTTCTCTTTCCTCAGGTAATCGCGGGTGTTCTTGCAGATATTTCGGGTGGCGGTCGCAGATGAAGACGTGGCTGAGTTTTCTTGCGGCGTTTGGGATCGTCGCATTGGTGGCTGTGGGTTGGCGCTTCTACGGTGGCGAAGCAGTCCCGTTGGGGCAGCCGCCGCTTGTATCTCTCACGCCAACTAAGATTGACCAACTGCGTGCGGCGTTCAACAAGGCGTCTGGAGATGTTCGTATCGTCCTGCTGCTCTCGCCAACATGACCAACATGTCTGCGGGGGTCTTCCGCAGTTGAAGACGTTCTAGCGAGAAATACCAATCCGCACATCCATGTTTTTGCGGTGTGGGAACCTATTCTGCCAACGGACTATTCCCGTCCGGGCACGGCCGTTTTGGCACGTCTTTCTGACCCAAGAGTTGAGCAGTACTGGGATAAAAACCACCTCTTCGCGGAGCAGCTGGGGCACAAGATTGAGTCTGACGCAGGTCAGCCTAAGCCGAAATGCTGCAACCTCAAGGGGATTCCATGGGATGAGGTTGCCGTGTACTCCCAAGACGCACATTGGAATGAACAGCTCCCGCGTGCCGTCTTCCTGAATGGACCTGTGATACGTGCGCTTGATTTCTCGACGGTCGTCACAGACCTGCTTTCCAGGTGATCTGTTCCTGCAAGTCCTGCGCAGCGGACGTGGTACGAGGTCCAGAGCCCAAGGCTCATCGCCCTCGAAGTCAGGAAGGAAATTCTCAGCTATGAGAAAGCAGGTGGAAGCTTGCTGTAGCTCGCCAGCATCACTGTGCTACTGGTTGATCGTCTCGCTGATTGCGTGGGGAGTGCTGAGCCTCATAGGTTTCTATTGGCATCCTCTCCATCCGCCGTCAGCGGCCGCATGCCTTTTCGCCATGGCCGTCGGCTGCCTCGCAAACTGGCACAAGAATCGGTCTTTTCACTGCGCCATAACTGGGCCATTATTTCTGATCGCTGGCGTCGTTTTCCTGCTCGCGGGCGGGCACATGATCCACGTCAACACCGTCTTGGTTTGGCGACTCGTTCTCGTCGGAATCGGCGCGGCATTCTTGCTGGAATGGCGATACGCTAAACGCTCTGCGTTCTAGATTTGCGCAGGCGATTTCAATCGTTGAAATCGCTAATCTCCACACCGCGCACAAACCCGCGCGCCACTGTCGCTACTTTGGAAACACTGAATAGTCTTCTTACATCTTGTCTTGCGTTCGCAAACTGGATCAACTCGGGCTAAACCCAGTTATCTGGAAACTTCTCGCCGCGCTTCGCTCATGAAACTTTCTTCTTGCCTTCCGCACTCTTCGCAGCCCGTTCAGAATCGAATTCAGTGCTTACCATCGACCTGATCTGATGTATGTTCCCGCTGTTTCCGGCTCGGCAGCTTGTCCGCGCAACAATTCCAGAACCGGCTTCAAGGGTTCAGGACCGCGCTTCGTCTGCTTTCAAGAACTTTTGCAACCCGCTTAATCTTGTCATGCTCGACGCCAACTTCATTCAGCGCTTCACGGAAGTGCTTCAGAAACCGGTCGAAGTGCCCGTCATTCAATCCTTGCCCTCGCACGCGCGCGTGCACTGCCCCAATATCCTGGCCGGTGTATACGACTTTTCCCCCAAGTAGCATGGATAAAAACATTCTCTGGCGCGCGAGCAGTTGCTCCATGTCGGTCGTTGCAAAAAAAGGACGGAGCGTTTCGTCCGCCAGGACTCTCCGATAGAAGGCTTCGGTTGCGGCTGAGACGGTTCTCCGCCCGCCGATGAGGTCAAATAGGTCATCGATCATCTGTTCCTCGCGCGCCAGACAATGGAATGGATTCTGCTGCTCATCCGGAGTCCTGCGATTGGCCAACATTGTAGCTTTCATCGAGCTGAAATCAACTCCGGCCCACCCGTTACCCACGGGATGGGAAGAGCGGACTTCGCAGCCGCTATCCGTCCTAATACAGGAATCACTGACCAATTTGTCGAGAAAAGCGAGATCCCGCGAATATCCTCCCGCGCTCCGCCCAACGTACGCAATTTGCGCGCCACATGTTACCATCCCTCGCATGGGCGATTCCGCTTGTGTCCCAAGTCCTGCCTCGGCCGTCCCAGCCACGACGGTTACTTCGCGGCACTCTGCCCTCGTCCGCCTCACTCACTGGATCACCACGCTGTGCTTTATTGCCCTCCTTGTCAGCGGAATTGAACTTGTGATCTCTCACCCTCGCTTCTATTGGGGCGATACAGGGAATGTATTGACTACACCGTTGTTCAAACTCCACATCCCTTCCTCGAGGAACTTGGTGCCGACCGGCTACGGGTACGTGCTGCCGGACCAGAACGGCTGGAGCCGCTACCTCCACTTTCAAGCGGCGTGGGTCGCGGTATTGACCGGCTTGCTGTACGTAATCTTCATCTTGTTCACCGGCCACTTGCGGAAAAACCTGCTCCCGCGTAAGGCCGATCTCTCTTGGCATGCGTTCTCCACCTCGATCGCAAACCATTTGCGCTTCAAGCGCCCGAGTGAGGCGGAAGCCTGGTCGTATAACCTGCTCCAGCGGCTCTCCTACCTGTTCGTCATCTTCGTTCTGTTTCCCCTAGTCATCTGGACGGGCTTGGCGATGTCCCCCGCCTTTGTTTCCGCATTTCCCTCGACCGTCATTCTATTGGGCGGTCGGCAATCCGCGCGCACGCTGCACTTCTTCGTATCCCTGGCTCTCGTTCTCTTCCTGCTTGTCCACGTTGCGATGGTATTTCTTGCCGGATTCTGGAGCCGTATGCGAGCGATGATCACTGGCCAGGCCGGCACACATGAGGAGCGCACATGACCGAACTCTCACGGCGCAAACTGATTTTCACCGGACTCGCAGCTACCGCCGGCGTCTCAGGCCTGGCTGTGGCCGCGCGCCTTGCGCAAAAGTATGGACTGGTCCCGCCCGATCACGGCGGAATCTACGGCCTCGGCGAAACGCTGACCTATGCTTCGCAACGGCTGCTCACCAGGCACTCGCTAGCCCAGGAGTTCCGTCCCAGCCAGATTTCGAAGCCTCCCCTCGCGAACGGAATACCGCCCCTGAGTGACGCCTTCAAGCGTCTTCAGGCCGGAGGATTCGCTGACTGGCGCCTCTCCGTCAACGGCATGGTCGACCGGCCCGCCTCGTTTTCGCTTGCCCAGCTTAAGAGCTACCCGTCTCGCAACCAAATTACGCAACTGGCGTGTGAGGAGGGCTGGTCGTATATCGCCGAGTGGATCGGGGTGCCTCTCTCCCACGTCCTAAATGTCGTGGGAGTTCACCCTCAAGCCAGATACGTGGTGTACTTCTCGATTGATCCCGACTGGTGGGACAGCATCGATATGGCGGATGCATTGCACCCGCAGACTTTTCTCGCCTATGGGATGAATGGCGGTGAACTCCCCGTGGGCAACGGCGGCCCGCTTCGCCTGCGGCTACCGCGCCAGCTCGGCTACAAGAGCGTGAAATTCATCACTCACCTCACTGTTACCGACAGTTTGAAAGGATTCGGCAAGGGTCTGGGCTCCGCAGCGCCAGAAGCTGGCTATGCCTGGTACGCCGGCATCTGACAGCCGCGTTTCAGCCGAGTCCCGCATCTCTGTCGCGATTCCTCTCCAACGACCAAGCGCTGAAACAGTCCGAAGGTGGCAAACGGGCCTCTTTCGCGGGCTCCGTACGAATCAGGCGCCGTCCGGAGGTTGCCGGATCCAATTTCAACTCCGAATCTGGCTAACATCCCCGACTGCTTCCGAACTGCGCTCCGTTTTGCTTGTGCAATCAGTTTATATACGCAATTCGGGCGTCAGGCCCGAGATACGGCATTGTGGGAGGCGATCCGCGACCATGTGCGGGCATGACGCGGTTATTCGGCAGCCTCAGTCCGCATAAAGGTAGTGACCGGATTTCTAAAAAAACGCTACGACAACTGACGTTCAGGCACCTAACACGAGTTGAGTCGCCGTCGCGCTTTGAAGAATATTCGAGGAATGCCGCTCTCTTGCCAAGGATTCAAACTCAAGATGAATGAGGTTTTGGCAGAATGCCAATGAACATAAAACGGATTCTCGCTTTTCTTTTGATTGTAATCGCAGCCCCGGCCTTCATTTCGCTGACCATCGTCCCTCACGCTGCCAATGGATCCAACAAAAGTGCCGCCCTGGAGCAGGGGAGGTATCTCGTGGAATCCGTGACGATATGCTTCGAGTGCCATTCGGAACGTGACTTTTCAAAGCCGGGCTGGCCGATCCCTCCGGGGCGGGTCGGTAGTGGACGCATCCTATCCGGTGAAGGCACCCCAAACCAAATAATTGCTCCCAACATAACCCCGGACGTGGCTACGGGAATCGGGGCGTGGAGTGACGAGGAAATTGTCAGAGCAATTAAGGACGGTATCGGGAAAAATGGAAGATTGTTGAATCCCGAGATGCCCTCCCGCTATTTTCACACCTTAGGCGATGACGAAACGCACGCCATCGTGCTGTACCTTCGCTCCATTCCACCGGTCAGAAATCAATTGCCCGAGATGTCTAAGTACGTGCCTGGAAAACATCCAGCAACCATCGCGATGGATTCGATTCGCCTTTCCAAATCATCAGCCATGGTTACGAGAGGAGCGCATTTAGTAAGGCTTGCTGGCTGCGAGACTTGCCACACCCCGGCCAATAAAAACGGTTTTATTCATGGATCGGAATTTGCGGGCGGGACGGTTTTTCGTCACGGGGACCAGGCCGCCGCCAGCTCCAACCTGACTCCTGACCCTTCTGGCATTGGCTACTACGATGAAAGTCTATTTCTGAAAGTAGTTAAAACAGGAAGAGTGGGGGCTCGAGCTGTATTTTCAGCAATGCCATGGCATTTCTATCGTAACTTAACAGACGCAGACCTTAAGGCCATATTTGACTACCTGCAGGCCTTGCCGCCGGTAACGCACCGCGTGGACAACACTGAGCCGCCCACCCAATGTCCAAAGTGCGGCAACTTTCATGGTTTTGGAAATCGTAACTGATTTGAGGCAATCAAAGGAATTTTCATGCCGTAACCGGCAGCTCCAGCTTGCGAACTAGAAGAAGTAAATACCCATTCGATTTTGTAAGGAAGTTGGACTGCTGCGACCCCTCGTAAATGCCGCCCGAGCATTCTACTTTTCCTTCGTGCCTTTCGAGAATCTTGGATTCTCAATCGTTCCTTCGATGCGGAAAGGAAATGACAACTTGCCATCCGTGAGATGGGCGCCCTCGAAGCGGGCGAAAGTGTTCGTCAGAAATCCTTGCTTAGTGGTGATAGCGGCCAGACCTTGATAATGCAGCTCGTCGGAGCCCGATACGCTAACACTACCCGAGCCATCCACATCCACTCCGTAGCCGTCAATGTCGATCGATTTGCTTGTAATCCAGAGGTTCTCTAATTCGAGGTCCGTCGTAATCGATGAGAAGGAAGAGGGGTTCTCCTTTGCAGGGCCGAGGTCGTTGAAATGCGCCAGCTTCATTAGGTTCGCGTTGAGCATCAGGCTTGGCACCTGGCCATTGGTCAACTTCAGGTGTCCCGTTCCGTGCATTCTTCCCAGCGGACTGGCGCTGTGCTCGATCGTTCCCCAAAGCTTGAAATCACCTTCTAAATTTCCAGTTAGTATCCCGCGCGTTTGCTCAAAGTCGGCCAGCAGTCGGGCGGTGTTGATTCCGGTGACCCGCACGTCGGTCTTAAAGCTGGCAATTTTTTTTGCCAGGCTAATGGAAAAGTTGCCTGTCGCCTTTCCGCTATACATGTCCGCTTTCAGGTTGGTAAAGAAAATCTCCCTCGACTCCAGGCGGAACTTGGCATCCACGTGTGTAGTTTCCACTGCACCGAAGCGCAACCGCGCGGCTTTCCAGTTCCCCTGGCCATTCAGGGCAGGAGAAGACGGATTAACGATAGCCGCGAGATCCACGCGATCGAGTTCGCTAGTAATGTCGTGCGCTTCAAAAAAGACGGGGCCTGGAGCATCCGAAAGCAGTAGATTCGAGGCAATCAATTGGCCGTGGTTAATCACCATCTTGTCGATGATGCCCAGGGGAAAGCGGTTCTTGGAATTCTCCGCTTCAGGATTCTCGAAGTTCCATGGGCCGTCAGGGTCCGACACTAGATTGATTTCCGGCTTTTCCAGTACCAGCGACCTGATAACCACCTTGCGGTGCAACAGCGCCCAAAAATCAAGCACGGCGTCCGTGTGGGGAGCCTTAAGTATGTAACTAGGCGGAAATAACGGAGGGCTCTTCACCGCAAAGCCATCCAGGTGAATCGTTGGCTTGGGAAAGAAGGTCAGCGCCACGCGTTCGATTTCCACCTTCTTCCCAGTGCTCTGTTCGAAATAAGAAATGATCTCAGGCCGGTAGCGATCCAGGTTAAAGAAGACAGGTACAAGCAAAATCGAAGCAACGAGAATGCATCCACTGATCGACACCAGCCAAAGGGCAATTCTGCGGCGCGTAGCCATGCCAACTCCGGATCACTCTCGGGATAGCACGCCGAGAGATTCGAATTGTACTCCGGTTCGAGGACAATTCACCCGTCCGGCCGGGACTTCCCTAGTCCACGGCCCCATCATCCGCCGTCGTCCACCGTTTACTTGGTATGGTTCCTCCGCAATGGTGGACGCTGGCCCATTCAGCCCTCACTCCTTATCAGGCAGTAGCGCCTAATCGTGATCAATCTCCTTCGCAATGCTCGGTCCGGACGACAAACGATGGCAAGAGCTTGCCGGAGCGTGCTAACCCGAACCTTTACTCCCAAACGTCCCGCGGTTGTATGAACCGCCGGGGATTCCTTTGATGTAACCTTTCGAGCGTTCGCCCGTAACCTGTGTGGCAATTAAGAATGACGGACATCGAAAACCTCTACGAACGCTATGCCGGCGATGTCCGCCGATTTGCGCTGTATTTGTGCGGCAATGTGGTGATGGCGGATGAGATCACTTCGGACACGTTTGTGCGCGCGTGGATGGCGGCTGACCGCATTCGCCAGCCGACGGTGAAAAGCTATCTTTTCACCATTGCACGAAACGCGTATACCGATTTGTTGCGACGGGCCGCGCGCCACACGCAGCTTGACGAGAATATGCCCGATACGCGGATCAGCGCGCAGACGCAAATGGAGCAGAGCGCGGAAGTGCGCGCGGTGCTTGCGGCGTTGCAGCAACTGCCAGAGATGGACCGCACGGTGCTGTTGATGCGCGCGCTCGACGAAATGCCATACGAGGAAATCGCGGAGACGCTGGGAATCCCGGTGGTCACCGCAAAAGTGAAGGTCCATCGCGCAAGATTGAAGCTGATGCAAACCAGGCAGGCATGGCGGGAGGTCGTTCCCGCCACAGGAGCAAAACCATGAACGTCACACGGGAAGTGGTCACGGATTTGTTGCCGATTTATTTCGCTGGCGAGGCCAGCGGGGATACGAAGGTGCTGGTGGAGGATTATTTTCGTCAGGATCCCGATTTCGAGCGCATTGCGCGCAGCTCGGCTACGCCGCTCGAAACTTTGCGGGCCGCTGCGCCCATCGCGGCCGGCTCAGAAAAGGAGAAACGAGACCTGGAAAGCGTCCTTTGGGGATTGCGGCGACGCAAGTGGTTGTTCGGCGTGAGCCTCTTCCTGACGCTCGTCCCGCTGTCCTTCGATTTCACCCATGGCCATATCGTCTCTCTGATGTTTCGCGACTCTCCCTGGCACGCGGCGTTTGACTGGAGCCTGGCGGCGGTCCTCTGGTTTCTCTATTTCGCGCGCCTGCGCTGGCGCACGGCCTCATTGGTGGGTGCGATCTTTTTTACGCTGATCCCTATTCCCTTCGTCTTGCACTCTGTGCTCGCCGGCGGGCCAGTGGCAGAGTTCGCAATTGCTTGGATTTGGACGGCATTCATCTGGTTAGGGTATTTCAGGCAGCGCACTTGTTAGGTCAATTGCGCACGCGCGTGCGCGCCCTCGGCCGAAGTTATGGGAACGATGCTCGCGGTAATCATGCTATCGAGTTTCGGAATGCCTCTTGAAACTGTAGATGAAATCTCTGGACGTGGAGTGTTGACCCATCGAGACCGCCCGACTAATCAAGAGTCGACTGCTTACCGCTGGCAATTTCGGGGCCCGAGGAGAATTTCCGAGTGGCGGACAATTCGTCCAGAGCTCTGTGTTTCGCCTCCCCGGAGAGCATTGTGCCAGGCAGATTCAAGGAAAACGGCACGAATGCAACCGAGCCGCTCGTTTCGAATCCTGAAACAATCTTTAAGAACTTAGTGAGTATGAGTACTCTCATTACCAGAATTTGTACTTGACATTTCACATTGGTGGGCGCAGTTTCGAGCCAGTTTCCCCACTCTCTTTTTCGGCAATCTATCCTCATGCTTTCTGGAAAGTATTCTCGGTACCCCGGGCCATCACCCCTAGTTGAGCGCAGTCCTCTTGCGTGCATTGCCAGCGAGTCAAAGGAGAACGTCAATGAACGACGAAAATTCCATTTTGTGGAAAAAGGTTCAGGAGAAATGGCTAACAAGGCGCAATCTCATTCGGGGGGCAGCAGGCACCGCCGCTGGAGCTGGACTCTTGCTCGGCTCTGGACTGCGCTTGTCGGCCCTTGCGGATGGCGAGGATGAAGGGGAACACAACAAGTGCAAGGCCGTTCCCCGGCCCATCCCGCACATCTCGACACCCCCTGGCACACACTTCTTCTTTCCTGGCCCAGTTGATGCCAGTCCGACGACCAGCCCCAATACGGGCCACGATCCGTCGATCATCACCGACTTCAGCGGAATGGTCGCCAACGCCGATCTTATTTTCTCGGGTACTGGCACAGACCTTAACACCGGTGCGAGCGCCAAATATGACTTCCACGCGGACATGCGCTTCATGGACGGCGTCTTCGTCGGGCTCGACAACGAGCGCCACCGCGGTTCCATCGGGTTCATATGATTGGACAGCTTGGGGGTGACTCCCGCAACCCCCAATGGAAGCCCGTTGGGCTTTCACTCCTATGACCCCGGAGTCGCGGCTGGTTCTCTCGTCATGTGGGGTACTCCGTTCCCCATCGGTAGTGGGAAAGTGGACATTGGCGCAGGGACTGCGGACTTGCTGGTGCACAATGTTTGCTCCGTGTTTGACGTTTTCACCGTCCCTAACAGTTTCGACCCGAAGCACGCGCTGGGAATCTTCAGCGCCATCATCAACTCGATGAAAATCGAATGGAGCGGAGTGACCCGGAGCGTCCTCTCATTTAGCGACGCGACGAACAAATTCCGCGGCGACTTTTTCGAGTGCTCGGCAACGATTGCCGTCTCTGTCACCACGCCGAAGGATACCGGACACGGCTTCCACTTCGAATCCGACCCGGCGAAGACGCACACCGACTTCGCGCAATTCGGCACCGAACACAATGGCATGTTCTTCTGAGGCGCTTAGGACGCTTCGCTTTGAAGGACGAGGACAGACGACTTTCGCGGCGAGCCAGGACCGAGGTCCTGCTCGCCGTGACGGTCTAAATTCCTATCTCCTCAGGATCTACGACGAGCAAAGGATGGCGCGATGAGCAAGACTTTCCGACGAACCTGCCGATGGCTTGCTGCCCTATTTCCCTTGGTCACTGGGATCGCAGCCCTGGGGCAAAGCCCCAGCTCGCAAGTCGGGCGCGAAGTGGCGATACCCATACACCTGCGGGACGGCGAGGAATTCACCACTCCGATCGCGCAGTTGATCCAGTACGGCGCTCAGCTCTTCAACGCCAAGTTCACAATCCAGGAGGGAGCAGGGCGTCCATTGTCAAAAGGAACGGGCGCTCCCATCTCGGATCCAACTTCGCCCCTGGTGTTTCCCAGGAATTTCGACCGCATCTCCTCGCCGGATGCAAACTCGTGTTCTGGTTGTCACAATGCGCCGGTTGCTGGTGCTGGGGGCGACCGCGTGACTGAAGTCTTCGTCTTGGCGCAACGCTTTGATCATTTGACGTTCGATCACAACGACGGCATTACGACGCGCGGTGCTGTGGACGAATCCGGAAAGTTCGTCACGATGGACAACGCCACCAACGATAGGAAGACGATCGGCATGAATGGGTCCGGCTTTGTCGAAATGCTGGCCCGACAGATGACTGCGGACCTACAGGCGGAGCGCGACGCGACGCCTCCGGGAAACAGCACACAGTTGAGGTCGAAGGGAGTTTCCTTCGGGATTCTGACGCACAACGGGGACGGGACCTGGAATATTTCCCAAGTGCAAGGACTGGCGGCCCCCAGTCTGTCCACCAAGGGCTCGACTCCGCCGAGCCTGATCATTCGGCCGTTACATCAGGTAGGCAACGTAGTCTCCGTAAGGCAGTTCAGCAACAATGCGTTCAACCATCACCACGGTATGCAATCTGAAGAGCGTTTCGGGCTGAATGCCGACCCTGATGGTGATGGCATTGCCAACGAACTGACGGTAGCCGACCTGACGGCGGTTTCCTTGTTCCAAGCTACACTGTCCGTTCCAGGCCGCATGATTCCAAATGATCCGGCAGTCGAGCGCGCGAACCTCCAGGGTGAGGCCGTTTTCAAGGACATCGGCTGTGCGACCTGTCATGCCACCCTGCCCCTCACTTCGAACAACAATCCGGGTCTCCCGGGGCAACCGGGCTGGATCTACTTTGAGCCCAATCCGTACAACCCCGCCACCGGTCCCAATTCACCTAACTTGCTGCTCGGGCCAGTGAACTATCCGGTCAGCGCTCCAGCACTCACCGTCGACCTGACCAGCAATACTCTGCCGCTTCCGCGTCTGCGAGCACACCGCGGGTCGGTTATGGTGGAGGCTTACACCGATCTCAAGCTGCATGACATCAGCGCCACGAGTAACCCCGCAACGGATCCGGAATGCGAACTCCTCGACCAGAACCAGCCCGCAGGCTCAGCCGCATTTTTCGCCGGCAACTGCAAATTCATTACCCGCAAGCTGTGGGGCTTTTACAACCAAGGTGGAGCATTCATGCATCACGGAAAATTCACCACAGCCAGGGAAGCTGTTGAAGCGCACAACGGCGAGGCTCTCGCCCAGCGCAAGGCGTTTGATGCGCTCTCCTCGGAGCAGCAGAACCAACTGATTGAATTCTTGAAGTCGTTGCAGGTTTTGCCACCCGGTTCGAAATCCTTGGTCGTCGATGAGCACGGCAACCCAAAGGATTGGCCGCCCTCGGCACGCCGTTCGGAAGAGGAACGCTAAGTCGGCTATAGCGGCTAGCGGTCGATTTTTTGTCGGAGGTTTATTTTCCACGGGTATTGCGTCGCGATAAAGAACTCCTGATACTCTTGGGCTTCCCCATGTTGCTACGACCTCCAAACGGCTTCACTTGAGCACCCCGCTAACCGCGGGTCCCGCTGGTAGTTTCCCATTCAAAGCTTAAGTGATCTATCTCCATTGTGTGCATCGCACCAAGCCTGATTTTCGATTTCGCCACGGAGGTTTTCGCCGATGATTTCTCGCAGGATTGTTGCTCTTGGCTTTACTCTTGCTCTCGCGGTTCTCGCGGCCGCTTTCTCTGCTCCGTCGCAGACAGCCGCTCCTGTTCGCAACTTCGAATTTACTTATCTCACCAGGATCTCCACCGCGCCCCTGGCCGGAAAAACCTTAAGCATTTGGATTCCGCTGCCCAAGGCGGATCCGTACCAGGCGATCAGCGGTCTGAAAATCGAATCTCCGTTCCCCTATACGAAGCACCGTGATCCGGAATACGGCAACGAGTACGTTTACGTTCAGGTTCCGGCCGCAAGTGTGAGCTCGCACGCAGAAGTACGCATGAGCTTTCAAGTGGCCCGCCAGGAACACCGTATCTCTCTCCACGCTCAAGTACTCAGCGCGCAACCGGCTGGAGTAGACCAGCCAGGTCTCCAGCGCTTCCTTCAGCCAGACAGGCGCGTGCCGCTTCAGGGGGTCATCGCTGAGCTCGCTGCGCAAGAGACTCGCGGAATCCAAGATCCGCTGGAGAAGGCTCGGGCCATCTACAACTACGTCATCGCAACCATGCGCTACGACAAGTCCGGTACCGGTTGGGGGAACGGCGATGCGATGTGGGCTTGTACCGCCAAGCGTGGCAACTGCACCGATTTCCACTCTCTCTTTATCGGCATGATGCGGGCGTCGGGAATTCCCGCGCGCTTCGAAATTGGTTTTCCGCTGCCTGCCGATCAGCATGATGGGACTGTACCGGGATATCACTGTTGGGCGCAGTTCTACGTCGAGCCTTACGGCTGGATCCCTGTGGATGCATCCGAGGCTTGGAAGCATCCCGATAAGAAGGATTATTTCTTCGGGGCGCATGACGACAATCGCCTGCAGTTCACTGTCGGACGAGACATCCGCCTCGATCCACCGCAGCAGGGCGATCCACTCAACTACTTCATCTATCCATATGCAGAGCTGGACGGAAAGCCGTTCCCGTTGGAGTCCAAGTTCTCATTTCAAGACCGGCTAAGCAAAGGCGATTGAGGCTGTTCTCCAGACCTGCCAGCCAAGGATCCCTTACAAGGATGCATCCCAAAAAAAGTGGTAGAGTCTAGCGCGGATTTCTCACCAGATGTGGATTGATGCTCAGGAGAGGGTCATGGGAGCTTGTTTTTATTGCGCGGGATAGGGGCCACGGGTCGCTGTTGATTTTTTCAGCGTGAATAGGGGGCCCGGTT
>Ga0247682_1000396_pt1 | contig 12810 bp, 14 predicted proteins | sample CNK23_metaG_FD_190130 | JGI IMG/M metagenome (GOLD analysis project Ga0247682, IMG submission 190130) | Soil microbial communities from Purdue University Martell Research Forest, Indiana, United States - CNK23 | ecosystem: Environmental > Terrestrial > Soil > Temperate forest > Bulk soil...
CTCTCGCGGTGGCTGCTGATGACGCAGGATAGGGTAAATTTAGGAATGCTTCCGATCACCCACGATTTCATTGCGACCATGATGGGTACGGACCGATCCACCGTGAGCTTGGCAGCATCCGTGATGCAAAAAGACGGACTTATAGATTACGTCCGAGGTGCAGTGAAGATTGTAAATCGCAGGAAACTGGAAATAGCCGCATGCGAGTGTTACGGCGTCATTCAACAGCTCGAAGATGAACTCGGACTCAGATAGCAAGTTTATTAGTGTTGGATACCCCACAGACAGCAACCTCCTCTATCGCTACTGTTTTAGCCTTGCGTGATTACTTCAGTTTGGCTGTGTTCAGAGAGCGCTGACCTGCGTGGAAGCGCGCTCGGGGCAATGAAAATGGTAGCTGTTGCCGTCGTAGTGTCTTCGAAAACCAGCGGCGGACCACATTTCGAATAGGCGTCACCGTAACAAGTCTCGGGGGGCAATAGTGCCGATGCGTCGCAAACTGGTATGGGTCGAAAGCCAGAATTTTCAGGGCTGGGGTTGCTCCGAATGCGCATGGGCGTTCAAGCCTGAAGGACTGCCGGTCGGTCAATCCATTGACGAAATGAAGATGCACTACGAACGCCAGCGCGACAGGGAGTTCACTTCGCATGTCTGTGGCGAGCACCCGAGAGGCACAAAACTCCCCCGTTAGCCAGATCACTCGCCCCGGTCTAACCCGTTGGTAGGCTGAGTTGAGGGAAACTGCCTATCGCACATAGAACAATTAGATCGGATTCCCGAGATGGACGTGTTATACTGCTTTTGCGCTTAATACCTCGGTTGTGTTGTGCGGTCCCTCTGGTGAGTCGTTGATCTGAGATTACCCGCCTGCAGTTTTCTCCGTACGTTTTCAGCGTAATCTAAAACAAGACTGGCAATGCGAATTGCCGCGCTTGCACCCAAGTTGTGTGCGCGCGCCAACGCTCCGGCCAGCAAGAAAGCAATACGAATGCAAAGTTTCACAGAACTACCGATCTCCGCCTATATGAAGGAGAGATTGGCACACGCGCGATTTTCGACGCCTACCCCCGTGCAAGCTGCTGCTATTCCGCAAGCGCTCGCGGGCAAGGACGTGTTGGCAACCGCGCAAACCGGAACCGGCAAGACGCTGGCGTTCCTGATCCCAATGATTGAGCAGCTGCTCAAGAGCAAAACGCCTGGAATCACAGCGCTGGTGCTGGTGCCGACGCGCGAATTGGCCATGCAGGTGGTAGCGCAATTCAACGCATTGCGCGGGACGCAGTTGGTGCCCGCGGGGCTAGTGGTTGGTGGATTGGCGGAGGGCGCGCAACTCAACGCTATCCGCAAGGGTGCCCGGGTGGTTGTTGCCACGCCCGGCCGCTTGGAAGACTATCTCGATCGCAAGCTATTCAACTTCAACTCTCTGCGCATCCTCGTTCTCGATGAAGCGGACCGTATGTTGGACATGGGATTTCTACCGGCCATCAAGCGCATCGCTGCGATCCTCCCGAAAGATCGCCAAACGATGTGCTTTTCCGCGACGATGGAAGCATCCGTCGCTCACCTCGTAAAGGACTATCTGCGGAATCCCGCGCGTCTTGCGTTCGGGTCGACGCTCAAGCCTGCCGAAAATGTTCGCATGCAGGCGTTCGAGGTTCCCGTGGACCGGAAACAAGAGATGCTACAGCGTCTGCTTGCCAAAGAAACGGGGCGATGCCTGGTCTTCTCTCGCACCAAGCGCGGCACGGAGCGCATTACCAAGAGCCTGAACCGCGACGGTTTTTCAGCCGCCATGATCCACGGTGATCGCTCGCAATCGCAGCGCACCGCAGCGCTGGCGGGCTTCCAGCAAGGGCGGTACCGGGTGCTCGTGGCGACCGATCTGGCTTCGCGCGGAATTCACGTACAGGACATCGTGCACGTCATCAACTACGATTTGCCCGAAGTGGCTGAGAATTTCATTCACCGCGTCGGCCGTACCGGCCGCGCCGGCGGACACGGCCTTGCCACTACATTATTTTCGCGCGAACAACGTTCCGAACTGTTTCAATTGGAGCGGACGCTCGGCATTCGCCTTGAACGACCAGCGGCTGATACGAGTTCGGTAGTCCAGGGCACTTCGGGCAAAGTACAGGATCGTTCCGTGGTCCGGACGGGTTCGGCTCCGCTACAAAACAGAGTCGTGGTCAAACAGACTGTCAGGCCAACCATGATTGCGCTGCCTGGAGAGGTGCTCCAAACGCAGATGGAAAGCTAAGGCATACTTAGCCGACTGGCTAAATGCACGTAGTTCCGGGAGCGGACCATCAGATTCCGCCTCCTGGGATGTAACCTCTTCTGCTTGTGCAGCTTACGTGCTCCTGGAATAATTTCCACGAGTCGCCGGTCTCCACCATAACCCGATGTTTCTCCTGGAACGCGCGAACCAACTCAGTACACCCTACTGGGTTGGTTCGCACGCCAACTGCCGAAGCGTTTGAGAAAGTTCGCCTAGCTCTCTGAACCCCGTACCACCGAGTTCGCGGGAAATCCCAAATTTCGGGCGGGGAACATTAGCTCCGCCCCTTCCGCACCGACGTAATTTGCTCAGCAGCACACACTTCTCCTCATCCTAGACTTCGTCAGAATTCCAGTATGACCTGAATTAAATAGATTACTGCCGACGCGGAACCGTGGCTGAAGGGCTGGCAGTCAGAGAAGACGAACTAACCGGAGGCATGGGAGGCGCGAGCCCAGCAGTTTGGGAGCCGAGACCAAGCTTCTGCAGGGTCTTGGCGTCAAGCTTGCCGGACGGATTCAGACCGTGGGACCCTTGGAATTTTTTAATTGCTTCAACAGTTGCATCGTCCCACTTGCCGTCGGGCGATCCATTGAACGAGCCATCCTTGGCAAGAGCCGATTGAATTTCTGAAATCCGGTCGGAAGTAGGCGATTTCTGTCCGCGTACCCGGCGAACCGATCTCCTGGAGGATTTTCCGTGGTGCGACTTGATTCCGCGTTTGACAGTGGCCGACTTAGAGGATCTTGCAGTCTGCGCAGCCGCTACGACACCCGTCACACTCATGCCCGCTACAACGAGCAGCGTCAGAGCCAAGCGTATCGCTTTTTGCATTCGCATAATGGTCACTAAGAGAAAAGAGAGGGAGACGCGTGCGTCTCCCCAAGCTTATTGCTGCGGGTTCTCCGCCGCAGGAACGACGCCGGAGAGAAACACGGTCAAGATGCGGTCGCTGTCCTGGCGGCGCAAGACTTTGAAGACGACGTTCTCGCCCGGTTTCAGCTTTTTAACGGCTGCCCGGTAGTCGTCCAGAGAAGAAATCGGATCATGGTTGATTTCGGAAATCACGTCGCCGCGGCCGAAGTTTAGATCATCGGAGGCGAAGCTCGCGGGATCCACATCGGTCACGATCACGCCCTTTACGCCTTCCATGCCGAACCGCTGAGCGCGTTCTTTGCTCAGATTGTCAACGTGAAGGCCGAATTCGCTGGGCGCTACTTCGCCAGGCTGATCGCCCATGCGGCCCGCGGTATTCGGGAAGACGTGGGTGCGGTCTTCGACGGTGGCAGTGGTTTCTTTCTGAGCGCGATCGCGGACGTAAGAGAGCTTGACCTTGCTGCCGATGGTGGCTTGCGCGATGGGATTGACGAGGTCGTTGCCAGTCTTTATGGGCTGACCGTTCACGCTGGTGATGACGTCACCGCCCTTGAGGCCGGCCTTCTCCGCAGGGCTTCCGGGTTCGACGCCCTCGATTACGACACCGTACGGCGCGCCCAAGGATTTCAAGGTGATGGGATTGGTGCCGAGATCTTCCTGGAAGCTGACGCCAATCGAGCCGCGGGTCACTTTACCGTTAGCGATGAGTTGGTTGTAGATATTGATCGCGGTGTTCGAGGGTAGCGCGAAGCCAACACCTTCATATCCGCGGCTGCCCGTGATGATGGCGGTGTTGATGCCGATAACCTGTCCCGCGAGATCCACGAGCGGGCCACCGGAGTTACCAGGATTGATAGCCGCGTCGGTCTGCAGGAAGCGCTGAAATTGCTTAGCTAGGCCGAGGCCGCCGCGGTCTTTCGCGCTGATGATTCCAGCGGTGACCGTGGCCTGCAGGCCGAAAGGACTGCCGATAGCGAGAACCCAGTCGCCAACTTGCACGCCATCCGAATTGCCAAGTCTGGCGATGGGAAGTTCCTTGTTCACATCAATCTTTATTACGGCCAAATCCGTATCGTCATCGGCGCCGACAACCTTCGCGGTATAGCGCGCGGTGTCGTTGTTGAGCTGGACTTGAATTTTTGTGGCGTTCTCGATGACGTGGTTGTTGGTGAGAATGTAGCCGCGCTTATCAACGATGACGCCGGAGCCAAGGCTGCGCTCGGCTTGCGGAGGAGCGTCCTGACGGCCGTCGAAGAAGCGATCGAAGAAGTCCTGCATGGGATCGTCATCCTCACCGGGATTGGCCGGTTGCACGCGGCGCTTCTTGCCACCGGACTTTCGTTCGAGAACTTGCGTTGTGGCAATGTTGACCACCGCGGGCTCGACACGGTTTACTATCCCAGAAAAGGAGCTTGCCGACGGAATGGGATCTGGCACGGCGAGACGAGTGGCGTCCGTACCACCGAACGATTTCATGGCGGAAACCCGGCCTGAAATGACCGAGCCAATCATGATTCCAAGAACGAGGGTGAATGCAACAAAAAACGAGGCCAGAAATTTGCGGCGTCGCGCCCAATTGATAATCTCTTTCACTTGTTCTCCCATGTCTCTGCTCCTAATTTTCTTGGCCGCACAAGTCCGCGCCAACATGCCGACGGTTACACGGTTCTTCGCAAGCCGACCGCCCAGCAATCCCCACTGGAAGTATAACACCGCGAATACAGGACAGTTGCCATGGAAAAGAAATGCGCCGGAAGCATCACTGTCCCAGAGGACGGGGTCTCAAAAGACGATATGCGGCCAAGTGTCTCACTGTCTCAGGAAGTTAGACGCAGGAACCTGTCATTATGTTGTCAAAGAGTGTTGACTTGGCATTGGGGCGCAGTGGTACTCCATCTTGCGGAAGGCAATTAAGTGCTGCAGAGGGCCGGATCGCGGACCATTCAAGAAGGATATTCCGGATGAACGAAAGCGTGGTGACGTCCGAGCGTGTGAGTTGGGGCTTGGTCCTGACTGCTTGCGTGTTACAGCTCGTGCTAGGAACGGCCTTGGCGTGGACGCACCTTCCACTTTGCGACGAGGGTTTCTATGGCGTACCGGCGCAGGTCTTAAGTGTCACGGGCACTATGCGGAATCCGGTCCTGGAGTCGGCCGGGAACAACTACCTACGCGGCGTCGACCGGATCTTCTACTGGACAGCCCCTGTGGGCATCGTGCTACAGGCTGCAGCTTTCAAGGCGTTTGGTTTCGGACTCCTGGTTCAGCGCGAGCTGTCTGTTGTCTGCGGGCTGGGTGCGATGCTTTTTTGGTATTTCGTCCTGCGGCGCCTTGTTGCGGAGCGGGTTGCGGCCCTCGCGGCGGTTTTACTGTCAGTGGATTTTGTCTTTCTCTCGCTGGCGTCCCGGGGGAGAGTGGATATGATCAGCCTTTTCTTCGCGATGGCCGCGTTGGCGGGGTATATGCGTTGGCGTGAGCGGTCCCTAGCGTTGGCTCTGGCGGTTGCGAACACTGCTTGCGCCTTAAGCGGGATGGTTCATCCCAACGGCGGCATCGCCGCGGTGGCGTCTTTGGTAGTTTTGAGTTTGTACCTGGACCGAAAGCGTCTGCGATGGCGTCATCTAGCTGTTGCCGCAGTCTGTTACGGAGTCCTGGGTCTGGGCTGGGGATGGTACATCGCCAAAGCTCCGGATCTATTCGTAGCGCAGTTTTTCGGAAATATAGAAGTCCGGCTCGGCGGCCCAATGAGTTTGACTCGTATGATGAAGGGCGAGGTGACGAGGTATGTGTCTGCTTTTGGCCTGGAGAATGCGCGAGGCATAAGGCTTGTGCGGTATCTGCTTCCGGTGTCCTACCTATCTGCGATTGCGTTCTGTGCATTCTCGAAAGAACTCCGCCGTCGATCGGGGATCTTACTTATGATGTTTGTGGCGATCTCGCTCACGCTCGTCTTTCTGGAAGGCGGAAAGCAGGGCTGGTATTTGGTCAACCTGAGTCCCTTGTTCTGCGCGTTCCTCGCAATTTTCGCGAGTCGTCTGTGGGAGAGTGGGAACATCATGGCGCGGATGATTACTGTCGCGCAGGCGCTCATCGTTCTGCTCGGAGTCGCGAGCCTTATCTATACGGCTAGCAACCAAAATCTACAACGACTTTATCAGCCGACGGTTGAGTTTTTAAATGCTCACGTCCGGCCGGAAGATGTGGTATTTGCGCGTTCGGAGTTCTACTTCGGGCTATGGTGCCGGACCTGCCTTCGAGACGATGCAAATCTTGGCGCTCTCTCTGGCCGGCGCGCCCAGTACATCGTGCTCGAACCGGATTATAGGGACCATCTGGTGGAATTGCGGGAGAAAAGTCCGGCGATCTACCGGGAGATTGAGCAGCGCCTCAACACGGAGTACCAGGAAGTGTTTCGCAACCACAACTATCAGGTCATGCAGAGGACTGCCGGTTCCCTTTCTGGCGCACAGCAAACGGAGCGATGAAAAGCCATTTACGCACTGTTGGTGCCAGCACTTGACAAATGCTTGGGAATCTAGGATAAAAGAACTAGCTGCGGTTGCGGCGACACGTGGCGATTTAGGGCAACTTGCTCCACGTAAAAAACTGCTAAAGAGCTGTAGAGTATCCCAGAAGAATTTCTGAGACCCTCCGAGCACTTTGGCACGGAGGGTTTTTGGTTTTGCCTCCCTGCTGCCCTAATCGAATTCAACGTGTATCTGACAATTGAATAGGGTGCAGGGATGTCCGAACTTTTTGAATTGCGATGCAAGGCTTGCGGGAAAACGTGGGGAAATGTACCGCGCTCGTTCTGCGAAGACTGTTTCTCGCCTCTGGAAGTCACCTACGATTACGATTCTCTGAAGAAAAAGGCCCGCCGCGGAAATCTAGCGAGCAGGGCGTTCAATATGTGGCGCTACGCGGAATTGCTTCCGCTCCCGGAGGATTTCCGTCCTGAAGCTCCTATCGGCGGAACGCCGCTCGTGGAAGCGCGGAAGCTCGCTTCGCGCTGGGAAATCGGCAATCTGTATCTAAAGAACGACGCGGTGTGCTTCCCTTCTCTCTCCTTTAAAGACCGAGTTGTGGCGACGGCGCTCGTGGCCGCGCGGCGATTTGGGTTGGAGACAGTAGGCTGTTCTTCCACGGGAAATCTGGCCAACGCCGTGGCCGCGCAAGCTGCGCAGCAGGGATTCGAAGCGTGCGTCTTTATTCCGGCAGACCTGGAGCCGGCAAAGATCTTGAATGCTGCCGTGTATGGTGCGCGCATCGTTCGAATCCAGGGAAATTACGACCACGTAAGCCGGCTGTGTACGCAGATTGCCGACCGCTACCCGTGGGGTTTGGTAAACGTGAACTTACGTCCATATTATGCGGAAGGTTCGAAAACACACGGGTTCGAAATCGCGGAACAACTCGGATGGCGATTACCCGACAATGTGGTTGTCCCGATGGCAGGAGGCGCCCTTATCACGAAAATCGCAAAGGCCTTCAAAGAGTTGGTAACCCTAGGATGGGTCGAAGAGAAGCCGGTGAAATTCTTCGGGGCCCAGGCGACCGGATGTTCGCCGATTTCTGATGGAGTGAAACGCAACCTGGCGCGCTTTGAGCCGCAAAGACCGAACACCATTGCCCGGTCGCTCGCTATCGGCAATCCTGCCGACGGACCATTCGCCATGCAGCAGATTCGGGAGAGTTGCGGCTGGGCGGAAGATGTCACGGATCCAGAGATCATCGAAGGCATCAAATTGGTTGCGGAAACCGAAGGCGTGTTTACGGAAACCGCGGGCGGAGTCACTGCCGGCGTCGCACAAAAACTCATCCGCCAGGGACGAATTCGGGCCGACGAGACGACAGTCGTATGCATCACAGGAAACGGGTTGAAGACGACCGACGCGATTGCCGCGGAATTTCCCGCCACGGAAGCTATCGCTCCACGGCTTGATGCGTTCGAAGCCTATCTCGACAACCAATTTACCGTCGCAGCAACTGCGGCAAAGTAAGGAGAAGCAGCAAATATGCCGATTACCATTGAAATTCCAACCGCGTTCCAGCGATTTACGGATGGAACGCCCAAGATTGACTGTAGTGCGGCGACGATCGCAGAAGCGTTGAACGATCTGACCACGCGCTTTCCTGCCCTCTCGCGCCATGTTCGCGACGAAGAGGGACAGATTCGGCAATTTCTCAACGTTTATTTGAATGAAGAGGATATCCGCTTTCTTGGCGGCGAGGGTTGTTCGCTGAAAGAAGGTGACCGTGTTTTACTCGTCCCATCTATCGCTGGAGGCTAGACGAAGCCAGCCGAGGTCCCCAGGCCGCCCCTAAAATACTTGGAAATACAGCTGGGTTTCATCTCGCCGGGCTTTTCATCCTTCCGAACTCAGCTATCATCAAGCATGCCGAAGAGGACCATGGGTTACTACGCTCTGTTTTATCGCGAAGTAGTGTCAAACTTTATCGGGAAGCGAGCCGCCTATCGTGAAGAGCACTTAAGGTTGGCGCGGGAAGCGCACGCCCGGGGCGAGCTCCTGTTCGCCGGAGCACTGGCTGACCCACCCGACGGGGCTCTGCTTGTTTTTCGTGCGGAAAGCCCAAGGCCGGCGGAGGACTTTGTCCGCAAAGATCCTTATGTTCTCAATGGCCTGGTGACGCGATGGGAGATTCGCCCCTGGACGGTAGTGGTCGGAAACGAATAGGAGCCTGGCCAGAATGATCGCCCGATTGTGGTCCGCCCGTACTACAACAGCGCAGGCCACCCGGTACCTGGAACATTTTTGGCAAACTGTCGTGCCCTCATTGCGCAAATTCGATGGGTACGTCGCCGCGAGTGTCCTTGTCAGGACCTATCGTGACTCGGTCGAGATTCTGGTCACAACCTTTTGGGAGTCCTACCAAGGGATAGATGCCTTTGCAGGGACCGATCGAGAGACGGCCGTTGTGGCCAGCGAGGCGGCTGCCCTGTTGACGGACTACGACAAGCGAGTGCGCCACTATGAAGTCGCCCAAATGGATGGCATTTCCTTCGCGCAATCGTAAATACTTTCATCCAGCAGGAAACATTTGACGCGGGAACCTCGTTTCTTACTCCAGAAGCCCTGGAGGTCGTTCCATGCGTGCTGCTTTCCTGCTCGCCACCACATTTGCCCTGTCTGCCGCCTCAGGCGCAGCCCAGACCAAACTCGACGTAAAAGACATTCAGGATCACCCGTTTACGGCGGCTTTCCATTCCGGCGGAAAGATTCGGATGTACCTGCGTTCAGGAGACTTCCGCATCACCGGCGGAAATGAGGACAAGATTGTGGTGCGCATCAGGGGCGGAAACGCTTACAAAGCGAGCGACTTGAGGGTGCAGCTGGAGGGTTCCAGCGATGCGGCGACTTTGACCATCAGCGGCGGCCCCCGGAACGATCTTGAGGTCAGTATCGAAGTGCCGGGCACGACTGGACTTTTCGTCCGCATGCCCGCCGGAAATCTGGAAGTGCGGCATGTGGCCGGTGATAAGGATGCAGAATTACACGCGGGAGAGATGATCATAGATGTAGGCCAGGCTGCCGACTATTCTCGAGTGGACGCTTCAGTTTATTCCGGCGGGCTAGAAGCGAGCCCGTTTGGCGAGTCCCATGGAGGACTGTTTCGCTCGTTTCACAAAGAAGGCAATGGAAAGTATCACCTGCACGCTCATGTCGGCGCCGGCGACTTAACACTGCAATAGCCTTCTTGAGGTAGCCATCCAGGCAGCGGTAGCGCAACTTTTGGCGCGGAAAAGTGTTTTACCAGCATGAAGCTACGATTAGCAATTTACGGTGCTGCTTCCCTGGTGCTTCTTGCTTTCTACGCACCGGCACGAGCAGTGACTTCCTTCATCGCTGGCCTGCGAGATCGCTGAAATAGCTCTCTTTTCTGATTGTTCAGAGCCCTCGCCAAATTCCAGCCAACATGGGCATTGCTTCCACACCCTGAGTCAAGGCAGACTAGCCCGCGCGTTGCGGCATTCCGCGCACTCTCAACAAAAAGGCGGGATTGGAGATCGTAAACGATGCCGGATTCGGCAAGCGCCTCTCGAACCCCGTCAAGTGACCTCGAGCTTTCTAAAACTCTTACTCCAATTGTCGTTCTGCTGGGGATCTCTGTCTTCATCAACTACATAGACCGGGGAAGTCTCTCGATCGCCGCTCCTACGCTGAAAGACGAGCTCGGGCTCTCACCGTGGCAGCTCGGCATTTTGCTTTCTTCGTTTTTCTGGACCTATCTAGGCTTTCAGATTATTTCCGGGTGGATGGTGGACCGTTTCAACGTCAATTGGGTCCTCGCTTCAGGCTTTTTGATTTGGTCCTTCGCCACAGCAGCGACCAGTCTCTTTCATGGGTTCCTGACGATTTTGGCCATGCGACTCGTTCTGGGAATGGGCGAGTCCGTAGCTTTTCCTTCGTACAGCAAAATCCTCGCGAAATATTTCCCGGAAGATGTGCGAGGACGGGCCAACGCCTTCGTCGCGGCGGGCATCGCCGGGGGACCTGCTTTTGGAACATTTTTCGGTGCGATGCTCATTGCGCGGTACGGCTGGCGGCCATTCTTTATCGGGCTGGGCCTCCTCAGCCTCTTCTGGCTATTCCCGTGGATAATTTGGATGCCCAAGGGTCCCGGATTGCCAGTTTCGCCTCACGCTCAAACTCCCGGCATGGAAGAGATTCTCAAGCAACGCTCAGCCTGGGGTACGTTTGGCGGGCTCTTTGCTTACAACTATCTTTCTTATTTTCTGCTTACCTGGCTGCCCACCTATCTTGTTCACGAACGCCATTTCGCGATGCAAAAGATGGGCAGAGTCGGCGGGGAGGCTTATCTCATCCTGGCTGCTTCCGCGTTGATCGCAGGTTGGATCTCCGACTTGTGGATCGCGGGTGGCGGCAATCCGACTCGAGTGCGCAAAACTTTTACAGCCTCCGGGCTGGCGCTAAGCTCAGCCTCCTGTATCGCCGTGGTTGCGTTCGCCGACAATTCGGGGCTCGCTACCTTTTTTCTTTTCGCGACTTGCGCTGCGGCCGGACTCTGCACCTCAAACCTTTGGGCGATCACGCAGACGCTTGCTGGACCACTCGCGGCGGGCAAATGGACCGGTCTCCAAAACTTCGCCGGGAATTTTGCAGGGATAGTTTCGCCCGCGCTCACGGGGTTCGTCGTGCAGCGAACCGGGCATTTTTTCTGGGCGTTTGCTGCAACGGCGGTGGTCTTGCTGGGAGGGGCGCTATCGTGGGCATTTGTCGTCGGTCCGGTTGAGCCGGTAAAGTGGGAGTCCAAGAGATTCGCCACTGCCCCCGATGGCTCCCACGGCTGAGCAATGGATGCCTGGGTTACGGTCTCTGCCATCTCCCTGATTCGGCGGAACGGAAGACCGCTTCTAGCACGGCCATGTTGCCAATGGCGTCCTCGATGGAGACGGGAACGTCGCCGTCTCCGCGGATGGCGCGCGAAAAAACGTCGCCCTGAACGGTGTACTGATCGCACGTGGGAAAAGATTCCGTGACGACCCCGCTGCCGAAAACATCGCCGCCGTCGTCGATGAAAATGCGGCAAGGGCGGTCATTTGGCGCGTTGAACGGTATTTCGAGTTCGATACGGCCCTTAGTGCCGAGAAATTGCATTCGTTGGTAAGGAACGAGCTGCGTGCTGCATGTGAAAATGGCCTGACCCGCAGGGAAATCTAGCATGACCGAAGCGAGGCGATCGGTATTGAATTCAGGGTCGCGCTCGACAAGCCCAATTACACGTGATGGCTCTTCGCAGAAGATGAAGCGCGAGGTGGTGATGGGATAGCAACCGATGTCGTACATGCCTCCGCCGCCCCAGTCGAGGACGTTTCGGATATTCGCCGCGTCGCGATTGAAATAACTAAAGGCTCCCACTATGGAGCGCAATTCGCCAATTCGGCCGGAATGAATCAATTCGCGGGTGCGCAGCCATTGGGGGTGGGTGCGAACCATGAATGCTTCGCCAATTTTTACATTGGCGCGATTGCGTGCGTCGAGCAGGAGTTTGGCTTCGTCCACGGTGAGGCCGATTGGCTTTTCGCAAAGCACGTGCTTTCCCGCTTCCGCTGCTTTGATCGACCAGGGGACGTGCAAATGATTGGGCAAGGGATTGTAGATGGCTTCGATCTCCGGATCGGCTAGCAACTCTTCATACGACCAATAGGCTTTGGGGATGCGCAGCTTGCGCGCCACGCTTTCGGCTTTTTTGCCGTCGCGAGAGGCGATAGCGACGATGTCACTCCAGTCGCCTAGTTGCATTGCGGGAATTACTTTGCGAACGCCGATCGCTGCTGTGCTGAGTATTCCCCACTTCACCTTCTTTTTGCTCACCACTTCCCTCCCGGTCTGGCCTTTCTGTTCTAGCACGCATCATGCTCCCGACGAAATGCGCGCGGGCGCCCCGCTTTGTCTTACCGCTATGAGGCGGGGGCCTGACTAGCTGGCGATACCAAAGACTGATTCAAGACGAGCGTTCAAAGAAGTGCGTTCACAGGGCAGCAAAAGGCGTCCGCAGCGCGGTCAAAGCAAACTTAACCCGGATTTCTCACCACGTTTTAGCAAGCCAGGTAAATGAGGGATAGAAAAAGGCCGCAATCTCGGGCATAACTGCGTTGTCGAGACGTAGTGGATGCT
>Ga0247682_1000398_pt1 | contig 12766 bp, 16 predicted proteins | sample CNK23_metaG_FD_190130 | JGI IMG/M metagenome (GOLD analysis project Ga0247682, IMG submission 190130) | Soil microbial communities from Purdue University Martell Research Forest, Indiana, United States - CNK23 | ecosystem: Environmental > Terrestrial > Soil > Temperate forest > Bulk soil...
GTCATCGAGCATTCGGAAGATGTTTCGCTCGCTGCCGGCGCCGTCATGCGCGAAGGCGTTACGTCCACGCGGCTCGGCCTTCCCGGCATGCCCGCCGCCGCGGAATCCGTTTGTGTTGCGCGCGACGTTCAGCTTGCCGAACTCACCGGCGCGCGGCTGCACGTCGCACACCTCTCCGCAAAAGCTTCGCTCGGGCAAGTCCGCTGGGCCAAGCAGCGCGGTCTTCCTGTAACGTGCGAGGTTACGCCGCACCATTTCACTTTGATTGATGAAGACGTCCAGTACGACTCGCGCTACAAGATGAATCCGCCGCTAGCCGCACGCGAAGACCGCGAAGCCCTCATCGAAGGTCTTGCCGACGGCGCCGTCGACGCCATCGCCACGGATCACGCGCCTCACGAACCCGCCCTCAAAGACGTCGAGTTCGACCGCGCCCCCTTCGGCATTCTCGGCTTCGAAACCGCCCTTGCACTCGCCCTCGAACAGCTCGTACACGCGGGGAAAATCTCGCTTATGCGAATGATCGAACTGTTTACTACCGGTCCCGCCCGCGTCCTCGGCCTCGAACGCAAAATCGCCGCCGGCCAACCCGCCGACCTCACGATATTCTCCACCACGCACGAATGGACCTACGACGTAAAGCAATCCCCCAGCAAATCCCGCAACTCCCCCTTCGACGGGCGCACCTTCAAAGGTGCACCCATCGCTACCATCGTCGCCGGGCGCATCATTTACAAAATGTAAGATACAAAATGTAGGTGCCGGGCTTTAGCCCGGCGGTTTTAGCCTGTTTATTGGCCTTGGATAGGCCGTCTCTTCTGCAGCATCATCAGTATCCAAAATCCTGCCGCGCCCGCAGCCAAGTGCTTCAGCGTGTGCCCGCTGATCGTATGCCGGTCTAACGAAAAAATCTGCCGATCTTCAGTTTCGAAGATTTTCGCCAGCACGTAAAAACCGAAAACCACCGCGAAATCGGAACTACGCGTGTACCGCGGCGGCAGCAAAAGTAAAACGGGCAGAATAAGAACGGCATACACCTGCACCGCCGCATAAAAGCGCAAATCGCTCGCTCGAACCGTTTCGGTGTGCCCCCACCAAACGACGCTGCCAGTGCCGATCAGCACCAATAGCGGAAGCGAATAAAAGCCGGCCGGCACGCTCAGCCTTTCCGAAATCATCGCTGACACCAAGCCCATGAACGCGAGCGTCATCGGCAGGCGGTCCCACACCAATCGCGCATTGTCCGGTGCGAGATGGTAGTAACCCGATCCAAACGCCGTGAGAAACAGCCCAAGAAATACCAGGACATATGCCCATCGTTCGCGCGACTCGACAAAGCACTCTTGCTTTGATTTTCGGAGCAGAAAAATCAGTCCCCAAGCGCCAGCCACGGCAAATAGAAGGTTGGAGGCGACGTTTCCAAAATCATGTATTCCGAGCCAGCCGCGTTGGTCGGCGAAGTTATGATAGGACTGCGGCTGTGGGATGCGAGGCGCCAGCATCGCAACCGCCCCCACTGCAAGGGTAAACGCGACCAAAACCCACGCACCGGCTCGGCGCGAAATCAATGCGGCCTCGCTGCTACGCGTGTCGCTACTTTGGTAGTCCCAACACGTGGCATTCTGGATCTGCTGTCCTCAGTCTAAGCATGGAGGGCCATCCACGCCGCCAAAGCCGCGAGCTTCTCTTCCGCCCTCCAAGGGCCTTCATGCGATTCGCCAAGGGCTGCAACTGCCCGTTTGATTTGCGCGGCCGTTCTCCTAAGCATCCCCGCCCCGGTCTCGTAAGCACCCTTCTCCAAGAAAGCTTTACACGGAATCTTCCGCGCGCGAAAAGCATCCTCCAAGACCGTACGAAACAGTTGCCCTTCCAATCCATGCGCGCGAATGTGCTCGTTGTGCAGCGTGGCAGGATCAACCAGACTGCCTACCACCAAAGCTGCGCCTCGAACGCCACACTGCAAGGTCACGGCCTCCTTCAAGAGTGTGCCGACGGATTTTTTCGCGGCGCCGTGCACCACCTGTCTCAGCTTCCGTGTCGCCAGCTTCCCCTCTTTCTCAGGAAGTTCTAGCGCCGCGTGGTATGGCTGCTTCGATTGCGGAATCTTCGGATCGGAAAGTAAAACCGACCGGCAGATGAGCAACTGCGGCTCGCCTTCAGAGCCAGAAAGCAACACCGCCATCGCCCAACCAGATTTGACTCGAAATCCTAGCGCCGCAGGTATCAGCTTGCTGGTTCTCGCCAAGGCTAGCCTCCAATTACTACGCATGCGGGAAAAAGACGCTCCGGTCGTCTTAAATTCCTGGTTACTCTTGGCGCGTCACTTGATAATGCAGGCTCACCACTCCGTCGGGAAACGCTTTGCTGGATTGCAGCTTGAGCCGCACGGCACGGTGTCGCGGCTGTATCAGTGGAATGCCTTCGCCAATCAAGATCGGAACCACGTTAATTTGAAACTCGTCGATTTCGCCTTCATCCAGAAACGACGCAATAATCTCCGCGCCTCCCATCATCCAGATGTTCTTGCCCCGCTTCTTCCGCATTCTCTGAGCAAACGCCTTAATCGGATCGCTGACAAACTTGAAACCGGATTCCTCCGACTCCTGCGGCTGCCGCGAAAAAACGTAGTTTGGGATGCCCTTTCCGAATTCCTTGGCGTTCATTCCCATCTCGAGTCCCTTGCTGTAAGTCTTCCGTCCCCAGAGGATCGCATCAATGTTGTTGAAGAATTCGCCATACCCGTAATTTCCTTTCGGCCGCGGGCGGTCGAGCCACCTCACGTCGCCATCGGGCCGGGCGATGTAGCCGTCCACGCTCGTCGCAATGTAGACGATGATTTTGCGTTTGGGACTCATGGAGATTCGCCGAGCTCCCCGCAATAGGTTTTCCCGGAGCCCGCCCGGAAATCTCGCCGGGCAGCGCGAGGGGCGTTAGTGCGCGGCAGGCTCCGCCGCAGGATGCAGCCCATGTTGCGGCACTTCATGGATGCCGCGCGCAGGCGGTTCGATCCTCTGCCGGTAGAAATGGTCGAGCGGCAGCCGGCCCTTGCCGACGGGATAAGCCTTCTCAATCGCTTTCGTCGCGTATGCTTTTGCGAGTGTCGCCGCCTCTAGCAGTCCGCGGCCGACCGCCAGATGCGCCGCCAGCGCCGACGCAAACGTGCAGCCCGTTCCATGCAGTTCCTCTTCGTTCACGCGTTCGCCGGGCAGCGTCACCATGTCCGTTCCGTCGAAAAGTACATCCACCGGGCGTCCCATGTGCCCGCCCTTGACGATCACCGCTTGCGCGCCCATCTCCACAATCTTCCGCGCCGCGGCTTCCATATCCGCCACGTCCTTGATCGTCATTCCCGTCAAAATCTCCGCTTCGGGCACGTTCGGAGTTATCACGCTCGCGCGCTTCAACAGCTCTGTAGCGACGTACTTCACACCACCTGCGTCCAGCAACTCCGTCCCGCTGGATGATTTCATCACCGGATCGTGCACCACGTGCGCAAATTTGTGCGCATCCAGAAATTCCGCCACGGTCACGGCGTTCCCGCGGTTCCCAAGCATCCCGATTTTCACCGCCGCGATATTGCAGTCCTTCGCCAGCACCTCGAGCTGCGCGCGAAGCGTCGCGCTTGGAATGTTGTGTACATCTTCCACGCCCTGCGTGTTCTGCACCGTCAGCGCCGTGATTGCCGCGACGCCATAACATCCATGCGCCGCGAACGTTTTCAAATCCGCCGCCGTCCCCGCGCCGCAGGAGGGGTCAAATCCCGAAATCGTCAGCAAAATCGGCGGCGCCGCTTGATGATTGTTGTTCGTCGTGCTCATTTTCGTGCTTAGGAGCATCCCTCGAAGAAAAATAGCCGGTCGCCCCAGCTGGGCGGACCGGCAATTGCGAATGTACGCGCCTGTCTTCTCCCGCGCAACAAGAATTTACTCTGACTCGGGATCCAAAAGAACGCACGACAAAAGAGAACGGCCGGACAGAATCTCCGGCCGTGAAGAATTGAATCCGCTAAAACACTATTCGATGAACTTGCAACTCATGGGAACAAACCGCGGACCAGCGTCGCTTCAGCGACACGCCCCACGGCCAGAACCATCGCGCCCGCGCGCGGCGGCACGTGATGCTTCCGCATCGTGTCCACCATTTCGTGGAACGCCCGCACCATGCTCTTCTGCAGCCGTAAGTTCACTTCCTCGACGTCCCACATCAGCCCTTCCATGTTTTGTACCCATTCGAAGTAGCTCACCGTTACTCCGCCCGCATTCGCGAGAATGTCCGGCAGCACGGTGATCCCGCGCCTAGCCAGAATTTCATCGGCGTGCGGCGTCGTCGGCCCGTTGGCGGCTTCCGCCACAATTCGCGCCTTAATCGCTTCCGCGTTATGCAGCGTAATCACGTTTTCGAGCGCAGCGGGCACGAGAATGTCGCACTTCATCGTCAACAGATCATCATTGGTAATTCGCGACGCCCCCGGCATCCCTACTACCGTCCCGGACCGCTCCTTATAGCGAATCGCTTTAATCGGATCGATCCCGCGCGAATTCGTCACGCCTCCGCGCGTATCGCTCAGCGCGATAATTTTCGCCTTTTTCTCGGCAAAGAGTCGCGCCGCCGTCGCGCCCGCATTGCCAAATCCCTGAATCGCCACAGTTGCGCCGCGCAGCGGAATTTTTTTCAGTTTGCAAGCTTCTTCCACGACGTAGACCAGCCCGCGCGCCGTCGCCTCGCTCCGTCCTTCCGACCCTCCGATCGACACCGGTTTCCCCGTCACCACTCCATGCACGGAATGTCCCACTGTCATGGAATACGTGTCCATGATCCACGCCATCGTCTGCGCGTCCGTGTAGACGTCCGGCGCCGGAATATCCATCGCCGGTCCGATGATCGGCAAAATCTCGCTGGCGTACCGCCGCGTCATCCGCTCCAGCTCCGTTTTCGACATGCGCTTCGGGTCGCAGATCACGCCGCCCTTCGCGCCGCCAAACGGCACGTTCACCACCGCCGTCTTCCACGTCATCCAAGCCGCAAGCGCTTTCACTTCATCCAGCGTCACGTTGGGGTGGTAGCGAATCCCGCCCTTGCCCGGCCCTCGCGAGATATTGTGTTGCACGCGAAACCCGGTGTGGACTTTCACCTGCCCGTTGTCCATCTTCGTCGGTATCGAAACTTCCAGCACGCGTTTCGGCGTCCGCAGAATCTGCCGCAGTCCCGGCTCCAGCTTCAGAAACTCCGCCGCCATATCAAATTGAATCTGCGCGATGCGGAACGGATTCAAGTCCTCTCGCGGCGCGATGCGCGGCACCATCGGCGGCGCTCCAATCTGTCTCAGCGGCCCTGTGGGCTTTACGACCGTGGCCATCGGCTTCGGTCCTTTCCTTTACGCCTCTAGTCTCGACTTCTCGATCGATTCAAAATTTAAAAGTTTTCCACTGCCCGGGGTTTGAAATCCGCTCTTTGCTCTTAGCTAACCGTTTGCCGCCATCCGCTGCGTGCTGTTCACATACTTATCGCGGCAAGCCACCGAACAAAAGTGCACCAACTGCCCGCCCTCGCGCAGCGGAATCGCCAGCACTTCCGCCACGTGTGTGCCACAAACCGGGTCGCGCACCAATCGCCGCGCCGCCAAACCGCCTTGCGCGTCGTCAGCTCCCGCTCCAGGTTGAGCCGAAGAACCCGCCGAGGCCTGGTCCATCTGCGCCGGCATCGCTCCGCGCAACATCCACGACATCACGCGCCGCAGCAGCGCCACGCTCCACGACACGATCAGCAGCCAAAACATAAACCTAAATATGCGCGCCAAAAAATTCATCATTCTTGTGGTTTGCCGAGCCTTGCCAATTCCGGCAACCCGTAAGTCCCCCTGGGTCTATCAGATTGGTGCACAACATGCCACTGAGGCGAGTGTATGCAAGGCGAAAAGGCAGGTCAAACGAAAACACGTACTTTCAACACTTTGCGCGGCGTAAAAGCCTCATCTGATTTAGTCAAATCGACCCTATTTTGTAACTAAATACCCTATTATCAATGGTTTGCACTCGTGGGGCACCCTATGCCGTACCCGTACCGCCCGGGCTTACCCGCCCGACGGAATCTTCTCTATCCCCATATACGGACGCAAAACCTCCGGTACCAAAATTGACCCATCCGCCTGCTGATAATTCTCCACCACTGCGATCCACGTCCGCCCCACCGCCAGCCCCGACCCATTCAGCGTGTGCACAAAATCGCTTTTCCCTCCGCCCTTTGGCTTATACCGAATCCCCGCGCGCCTCGCCTGGAACGCTTCGCAATTCGAACACGATGAAATCTCGCGAAACTCCCCGCTCGACGGAAGCCACACCTCGATGTCATACGTTTTCGCCGACGCAAATCCCATGTCCCCCGTGCACAGCAACATCGTCCGGTAGTGCAACCCCAGCTGCTGCAAAATCGTTTCGGCATTCGCGAGCAACTTCTCGTGCTCCTCGTAACTCTTCTCTGGATGCGTAAACTTGAACATCTCCACCTTCTGAAATTGATGCTGCCGTAAAATCCCCCGCGTATCTTTTCCCGCCGCCCCCGCCTCCGAGCGAAAGCACGCAGTCCACGCCGTCACATAAATCGGCAGCTTCTCCTCCGCAATCGTCTCGTCGCGGTGCAGATTGTGCAGCTCCACTTCCGACGTCGGCGTCAGCCAAAAATCCGTCCCCTCCACGCGAAACAAATCCGCCGCAAACTTCGGCAATTGACCTGCTCCAGTAAGCGAGGCCGTATTCACCAAAAACGGCGGCAAAATCTCTGTGTACCCGTGCTCCCGCGTGTGCACATCCAGAAAGAAATTCGCCAGCGCCCGCTCTAGCCGCGCTCCCCATCCCTTGTAGACCGCGAACCGCGCCCCGGTCATCTTCGTCGCCGCCGCCAAGTCCAGAATCCCCGCGCGCTCGCCCACCTCCCAGTGCGGCTTCGGCGTAAAATCAAAACGCGGAGGAGCCCCCCACCTTCGCACTTCCACATTGTCTTCCGCGCTGTGCCCCACCGGCACCGACGCATGCGGCAGATTCGGTATCGTCAGCATCAACTCGCTTTGCGTAGCATTCAACTGCGCAATTCGCTCGTCCGCCGCCTTGATCTTCTCCGAAACCGACTTCATCTCCCCAATCAACGCGTCCGCGTCCTGCTTCGCCTTCTTCAACCGCGCAATCTCATCGCTCGCCTTGTTCCTCTGCGACTTCAACGCCTCTGTCGCCGTAATCAGCTCCCGCCTCTGCGCGTCCAAAACGCGAAACGCATCCAGATGCAGCGGCGTGCCGCGCTTCTCCGCCATCTCCGCAAACAAGTCCAAATGATCCCGAAAATAGTTCAAGTCATGCACGGTTGAGTTCGACCTCGCCTATCAAAAGAGGATACCAGACCAAACTCGATTGTCGGACCTATCGTTCTCGTAGAATCCTGCGGATGTTTCGTTTGCCATGCAGCACAGCGGCAATGTCCAGCGGCCGCGTTCCAGGCTTATAGATGATCTGATATGAGCGAACTGTCCAAAACAATACGGGCCGCCTCGTCAGGTCCATTCGGCTATGGCCCTTGCCGGGCATCTCCGCAAGTCCTCGTATTGCTTCCAGCAGTTCCTCGCGCACGCGGTCTGCGGCGTCGACATTATCTTGCGCTATGTATTCGTATATTTCCGTCAGGTCCTGATAGGCTTCCGGCGAGAGACGAAACGTGGTCATTTCTCACGCGATCGTATTTCTTGGCCCCGCTTTCTCAACTGCTCAAAGCATTCTTCGCCGTCAACGCCTTCGCCAGCTTCGAGCTGCGCCAAGCCGCGTCCGATTTTTTCGTCGATTTTCTCGCGCGTGTACTCCTCCCCAAACTCCCGCGCAATAAAGTAGTGCTGAAGCGCGGTGCCCACAAGCGCGGCAGCGCTCGGGAATCGCCCAGTTTCAATCTCTTTTTGGACCAGCTTTTCTGTTTCGGCGTCCAGTTTTACTTCCATAATCACCCTCGCACTTCGGCATACCTTAATTCTTCCGCTATACTAGCCCACCGCACCCCAAAACTAAATCCCACATATTCTCTTCTCCGCGACCTCTGTGTCTCCGCGCTTAGATTTCTTCTCAAGCTTCATTCCTTCTCACACAATCTCCAGCTTCAACCCCGGGAACGCCGTTTTGTACAATCCTCCGTCCAGCGTCAAGAGCTTGTAACCGTTCTCCAGCGCATGCGCTCCAATCAGGAAATCCGCCAGCAATCGTCGCGGCTCCGCTCTGCCGTGTTTTTTTCGCCGCAGGGCATGCGCCTGAAACGCTCTGCCTGCCGTCCTCCAGATTTTCTCTTTCAACTCCCACTCCACCGCAATCCTCGCCTCTTCGCAGAACCGATCCACAAACGCCTCCGTCCTTCCCTGCGCGCCTATCAACTCCGCATACACCACTCCTGAAATGGCCAGCGCTTCCCTGTTTGATACCGCCTCCAGAGCCGCTCGCGCCACTCGATGCAGGCTGTCGCTTGCATCCCATAAAGCCACAAGAACGTTCGTGTCGAGCGCGACCGTCACTCGTCGTCCTCATGGCCGCGGATCTCCCGTATCCACTTTTGTATAGCCTTTCGTCCACTTCCAATGCCCGGATTGCCGATCCCCGCATACTTTTCAAACACACTCTTATCTCGTACCGCCTTCACCTGCACTCCCTTGCCGTTATCCTCAAACTCCAATTTATCCCCCGCGCGCACTCCCAGCCTGCGCCGGATATCCCGCGGCACGGTAATCTGCCCTTTGCTGGTCAATTTCGCTTGTCTCTTCATGCCCTTTGCTTCTCTCTTCATGCCCGCGCTCCTATTCCTTACTTTATCACATTCCTCCTTACTTTTGCCCTCCTCTCTGTTTCCTCTGTAGTCTACGTGCCTCTGTGTAAAATTCTTTCTTTTCCTTTCGACTGTCAACTTCCTCTCTGTCTTTATCTCCTTTATCTCCTCTCCCTTGACTCCTATACCCATCTGATCAACGATCCCGATTGATCATCATGTCTCTTCCCACCCCCGCGTTCGACGACCCCAAACACCACCTCCGCATCTACCAGGGCGACTGCCTCGACGTCCTGCAAAAGATCCCCGCCTCCTCCGTCGATCTCGTCTTCGCCGACCCGCCCTACTTCCTCTCCAACGGCGGCATCACCTGCCACGCCGGCAAAATGGTCTCCGTAAACAAAGGCTCCTGGGACAAATTACCCGGCCCCGACTCTGGCCCGGTAAAGGCCAGATTTGACGAAGTTCACGCCTTCAACACCGCCTGGCTCGCCGCTTGCCAGCGCCTCTTAAAGCCCAACGGCTCCATCTGGGTCTCCGGCACCGCCCACGTCATCCACAGCGTCGGCTTTGCCATGCAGCAGCTCGGATTCAAGCTCCTCAACGACATCTCCTGGGTTAAGCCCAATCCTCCTCCCAATCTCTCCTGCCGCTATTTCACTCACGCCACAGAAACCATCATCTGGGCCGCCAAGGACAAAAAGTCCCGCCACACCTTCCACTACAAGCTCATGAAGGAAACCAATCGGGACAAGCAAATGAAGTCCGTCTGGGAAATTCGCCCGCCCGAATCCTGGGAGAAAAAATTCGGCAAGCACCCCACCCAAAAACCCGTCGCCCTCCTCGAACGCATCCTCCTGGCCTCCACCAACGAAGGTGACCTAGTCCTCGATCCGTTCCTAGGCGGCGGCACCACTCTCCTAACCGCATTTCGCTTCCGCCGCCACGCACTGGGCTGCGAACTTTCGCTCGATTACCTCAATCTCTCCCTCCGCCGCCTCTGTTCCAATCTGGTACAAATCCAGCTTTCCCTTTCTTCTTTCGAAATTTCTCTCGACTGCCTCCACTTTTCAGTTGATCCGCCAAGTCTTTCCGTGGATCGATCAGATCGCGCTTCGCCCCGCTCCGTCATTTCGAGCGTAGCGAGAAATCTCTCTTCTCTTTCCGTGAATGTGTCGCAGTCGGTTTCTGAGAGTAGGAACTCGTCTCACTTGCCCGCCCCACTCCAACTCGTCCAACAAGAACGCCGCTTCTATTTCATCGGCCGCGCCGACCGCCGCGTCATCTTCTCCGTCCTAGCCGACTCCCTCGACGACGCCCGCCAAAAATTCCGCGCCTCCGGCCACCCCGACTCCGACGCCCTCTTCATCATCAAAACCGAAACGGAAATTTATCTTGCCTGAGCTCCGGCTCCATAAGGGCTCTGCTTACCGTTGGAAAAAAATCACTTGCTTTTCCGCTGATAGTGTGAGATAATTTATTGGTTGGTCATAGACCAACCAGATTGATTTCGCCGCATAGCGGCAGAAAGTGGTGCTCAAATGAGCAAATCCGCCTCGTTGTGTATTCCCTTTAAAGAAGGTCGACGTACCTCCGACCCAACTAATCCGAATCGCTACAGCTTTGTCGGGCTGACGCCTATAGCTGAAGCGCTAAAACTCCAGCTAGGTTACATCCCATGGGTGAATCCCCGCCACCCCAATCCAAAAGCCAAGATGGCTCGAGTCATAAAAGCTTCCGCATTTGAAAACAGAGGAAAATTTCACCTCCTCAATAGAGGCACCACCCTCATTGCCGAGGACGGCAAACTAGAACAGGAACTCCTTAACGTTGAATTCGGGGCAGCTAAGAAAAGAGGGCTAATAGATGGCGGCACAACCATAGGAGCACTGGTCGACGCACTCGCCGATGGCTTCACCCAAAACCCCGAGAAAGAAGAGCAGCAGCTATTTCGGGTCCAAGTCTTCTGCGGCCGCTGGACCGACGAAGAAGTTGTAGACCTGGCAGAGGCACTCAATACCAGCGTCCAAGTAGATTCGTTTTCGATAGCTAATTTGGCAGGCGAGTTCGACTGGATCAAAGAGGCTCTACGAAAGAGCCGCGCTGGCTTTAAGGTAAGCTACTTCACCAATGACGAAGGCGATGTGGGCATCGACGACATCGTTCAATGGCTTGCTCTTTTCATGATGGATGAACCCCACACCGCATATTCGTCCAAAGAGAAATGCTTAGAACACTTTGAAGCCAACCTTGGCGACTACAAGAAATGCGAGAGCGTACTCTCCGACATCGTAAGGCTATCAGAATACGTCCCCTTCCAATCGAAGCTGCTCTACAACGCTTCCGGAAATCACAAGTTCGGTCGGCTGGGGATAATTGCAGATTCGACCAAGGGCTCTACCTACAAGCTCCCAGTCCTCGGAGAAACCATTGACTACGCCCCGCACAAGGCCTGGGTATTCCCACTCTTGGCGAGTCTAAAGCCGCTCTTGGACAAGTCTGGAAGTGTTTTCAAATGGCGAAAGGACCCCTTTAAGGTCTTCGACAAGTTGAGCTCAGAACTAGTCACGAAGGTCAATCGCTCTTACGGTTCCCTCCAGACATTCAACGCGGTCGGCAAAAATCCCGACCTATATGAACTTTTGATGGAAAAAGTGGAGAACACACTCTAGCGAGCGTGCTGCTCCGCATTTCGAGTCGGAAAGGAGGTGATATCTTATGAAGAGACAATTCAAACCCGGCGACGTTGCCCCTGTTTCTGGCCTCTATGAGCTGATTGGGCCCCGCGGCGGGGACACCGGCAAAGAGCGCACAGCGGTCAAGGGAGACGTTCTACCGCCGACGCCGAAGCCCGGAATGACGTACAAAATCTCCGAGCGCGCGCACAACAAGAGCGGTCATAACCCGAAGTAAAACACAAGGGAAGGCCGATGCTTCTAACCGATGAAGGCTAGGTGGCGTTAAAGGATAAGCCGGCGCCGCTTTTTTCTCAGCGTCACCTTCCTTCTTGAGAACAACCCGTGATCTAATTCCGGCGTGGAACTCCAGCTTCCCATCACAGGTCTTGATCGATACAAAAGCGCATCGCAACGCGCCCGCGTTGGAACGGAATCATGGGGGGCCTCAAATTTCTTCTGCCCTGTTTGTGACTCGCCGCGGCTCGAGGCCGCCCCGCATGGAACCGCAACGCTCGATTACTCTTGTCCGAAGTGCGACTCACCCTTCCAACTGAAGAGCCAATCCAGACCGTTCGGCAGAAGAATCGTCGATGCCGCCTATTCGCAAATGAAGAGCGCCATCCTCACCGACCGCACGCCAAACCTCTATGTCTTGCAGTACGACCTAACCGCCTGGACCGTCCGCACCGTCATTCTAATTCCGCACTTCGCCTTCGCGCTGTCCGCCATCGAATGCCGCCCGCCTCTCGCACCAACCGCTCGCCGCGCTGGATGGGTCGGCTGCAACATTCTGCTCAATAAAATCCCGCAGGACGCCCGCATTCCCATCGTCGCAGACGGCACCGCCCGCCCCGTCGCCGAAGTTCGCCGCGCCTACCGCCGCTTACGCCCGCTCGAAAAACTCAAAGTAGAAAACCGCGGTTGGACCCTCGACGTCCTCAATGTCGTCCGCTCCCTGAACAAACCAGAATTCTCTCTTGCGGATGTCTATGCCCATTCCAACACGCTGGCGAAACTCCATCCCAACAACGCCCACGTTCGCGACAAAATCCGCCAACAACTCCAGGCTCTGCGCGACCTTGGCCTCCTCGAATTCCTAGGCAGTGGCTCCTACACTCTCAAATAGCCGAGTATTCATCTCGCGGGCGCACATAGCGCACTCTGCTATTTCCGCAATTCGTGCAGTCTAATCCAGTCACCTGGGGCGCGCTCATATTTCCAAAAATACCAGCCGTCGCAAGACCGCTTGCAGGCCACACTTCCAGCAGCGGAGGGTGAATTATAGGTCTTTCCCTTGAATCGAATCG
>Ga0247682_1000400_pt1 | contig 12681 bp, 19 predicted proteins | sample CNK23_metaG_FD_190130 | JGI IMG/M metagenome (GOLD analysis project Ga0247682, IMG submission 190130) | Soil microbial communities from Purdue University Martell Research Forest, Indiana, United States - CNK23 | ecosystem: Environmental > Terrestrial > Soil > Temperate forest > Bulk soil...
CATACTTCCTCCTCTGGAACTCTACGTTGGTGCACTCTTTTATTATACTGCAGCTCAGATGTGCAACAGTACCCAATGTGTTACTCAGCCGCAAAACCATAGAGGTGCATCAGTATGCTACAATGGTGCACCATTGTGCTCTACGTTGTATTGGTGTCCAATTGTTCACAAGTGTTATGCTACGTGCTGTTACAACTTTTCTACCCTGCCGAAGTAGGAGTACTCGGTATATACCGTCAAAAGGTGCGTGTAGACTGCCGTGTATGCTACGGCTGAAACCTCATTTCTACACGGCTAACTGGTAAAACCAAAGGTTATCCGCTGGGCCGGTACATGACGTGCACGTAGCATACCAAATCCCTGCTATTAAAGAACCTTATGGTGGTTATATAATCGTTAAGTTACGAGAGCGGTATGTTTTAGGACGTTCAAAACGAAAATTTGTGTTAAAAGCCTAAAGCCTAAGGTGCATAGTGGTCGCTCTACGTAGCCTACGTATGCTACCTTCGTGGCCGAGTGTCCTTACCGTGAGGAATGTCTTTTTCGCAGTTCCCGCCCAAGTTAGTCACGAACGGAATAGAGCGTCCCTGTGGACGAACTAGCGCGCCGTTCCACTCGTTCGGTTCCTGGTAGACAGCCCTGGTGAAGTTCCGCGTTCCGGACAGTGCCCTTCTCTGTGCCGGCGAGGTCATCGGCGTAACCGCCCTACCACGTTTCGGAGAGGTCGAAGGACGTGACGCGATCTGACGTTCCATCTTGGCGACGTACTCTTGCCAGTCAGCCGATAGCATCGCAGGCTCCTTCAGGGTGTGTCAGGAAGCAGGTCGTACACACAGGGTTGCGTCGTGTCTTCCGACGTATCGTAGGAACGCAACCGTCATCTGGGTGGCACGTGCAGTGGCAGTGAATCGGGTCCTCGATGCCCTCATCCCGTAGCCACCGTTGGCATTCGTCCTCGTGCCGACCCTGCTTGCAGTCGTAGGAGACTATCAGGTCCCCTGACCGTCTCTTGTGGGCCGTCATCGCATTCCCTTCTTTGGGCCTAATTCTATTATACATGGTCACCAGCTAGGAAAGCAAGTCGGTCGAGGGACCTAGGGTCTCGAGCGAGACCCTTCGGCCCCTCAGCCAACCTGATGCCCTAGTGGCAGGTCTCGCCAGTCGTTACGGTCTTCTTCGGGGCCGCGTACTTGGTCCACCCGGTCTTACTGGACCAGTGGTAGTACGTGATCGTGGTCTGCGCGTACGTGAAGCACCTCGCCGACACGATGTGTTCCGACTTGGTCACCGTCTGCAGTAGGGTCGTACCCGCGTCCGCCTGGCCGGAGACTCCGAACCCGATGCCGGCTGCCACGGCGCACGTGGCGATTGCGATGCCGAACTTCCTCATATTGCCCTCCTAGGGCCTAGTTGTTGACCTGGTACGAGTTGGGGTTGTCACACGACGAAGGTGCCGGTGCACCATTCGCGTGGACGACGATGCAGATCGGTGCCGGCTTCGGGGTCGTGTGCTCGTGCCATCCGAGGCCGAACCCCATCCCGAACGTGACCGCGAGACACGTGGTGCCTAGTATCGTGCCGCCGTACTTACGTAGCACTTGTCCTCCTTGTTCCTACCTACACCTTGATAACTAAATAGCGATTCAGCTCCGGATACTACGTGTTGTTACATGTACTGCAGAGCGAGTGCTTCGACGTTCGTACGAGTCGAAGTAGCTCCGCCGCTGACGTACGAGTCCAGCCAGGTCTTGAAGGCGTCTCCGTCGAAGTACTTCTTGTCGCTTCCGACGACCTCGGCAGATGCGATCGTACCCTTCTTGTGATACGTGTACAGCATCTGCGGAGTGACGACCTTGTCTACGCCTTCGGAGGCGAGACGGATGTTGGCGACCTTGGCAGCGTAGAACGGAGTGATTGGAGCGAGAGTAGACATTGTGTCTCCTTGTTTCGTTTCGTACCGGAAAGTACTGGAATTGGAATGTCACTCCGGAGCTGAATCGCTATTTAGTTATCAAGATGCAAGTTTCGATTTTTTTCGGTTTTTTGCTTTTTTCTTATAACTATATTTTAATCTGTAACTCCCGATTTTACAAGACCCGTGCGGTAAGCTGGCCGCCGAGGGTTTTTCTGAAGTAACACTTACGTACACTTGGTGTTGTGTGTCCGCTTGGAGCGGCTATATAATAGAAGACATGAGCAATCGTGACCACATGGCAGACTTCGAAGCCGACCTGTTCGGCAACGAGGGGCCGGCGCAGAAGACGAAGAGGATCTTCGACACCAACGCGCCGTTCGCTGCTGCACAGATTGTCGACCTGGCAACGAATGCGTCCAACGATGGCGTGAGGCTTCGTGCTTCCCAGTACATCGTAGATCGCGTTCTTGGCCCGGTGGGAAAGGACGACCAGGAGGACGCGCTCAACGAGTTCCTGCGCGGCATCGAGAAGATCGCCAACACCAACAGCGGTGGCAGGTCTTGAAGCGCGGCCGCAATCGCCTCGCCCTGTGGACTCTCCGTCTGCTAGATGACGCGCTCGCATTCCTAGCCTTCATGGGCTACAGGCCTTCGTGGTACACGCCTTGGTGGGCACGAGAGGACACGAATGCCTGTAGATGACCTGACCAGGGCGTTCTGGCAGAAGGTGGGTTACGAACCGCACCCCAAGCAGCTCCTGTACCACAACTCGCAGGCAAGATTCCGGGTGCCCACTTGCGGGCGCCGGTTCGGAAAAAGCACAATGGCTGCCCGCGATGTTAGTCCGAAGCACCTGCTGCGCCCTAACCAGATGGTGTGGATAGTCGGGCCCACCTATGACTTGGCGGAGAAGGAGTTCCGGGTCATTTGGAACGACCTCATTGTCAAGGAGAAGCTGGGCCGGGACAAGCGTGTCAAGCGGGCGTACTCGAAGAGGTCCGGCGATATGTTCATCCAGTTCCCCTGGGGTACGCGAGTCGAATGCCGAAGTGCGGAGCACCCCGAGTACCTTGTCGGAGAAGCGCTGGACCACGTCATTATGTCCGAGGCGGCCAAGCACAAGCGGGAGACCTGGGAGCGATACATTCGCCCCGCGCTTGCTGACCGGAGAGGTGGCGCGGACTTCCCGACGACACCTGAAGGTTTCAACTGGCTCCATGACCTCTGGCAGCTAGGGCGACGGGAGCGGTTCAAGGGGATATACGAGAGCTGGAGGTTCCCATCTTGGGACAACCCAGTTGTTTACCCGGGCGGACGCCAAGACGAAGAAATTCTCCTGCTCGAGGAGACGTCCGAACCTGAGTGGTTCCAGCAGGAAATTGGGGCAGACTTCGCGTCTTTTGTCGGCAAGATATTCCCGGAGTGGGACGAGACGCGGCATGTACTAGCTGGCGACTACAAGTTCATACCTGGCTGGCCCAACTACATTGCCTTTGACTGGGGCTACACGAACCCCCTTGCGGCTGTCGAGTTCCAAGTGAGCCCGAGAGATGAAGTGTACGTGTGGCGGGTGCACTACAAGAAGTACAAGACCATTCCGGACCACATTGCCATGATGATGTCGCGACCTCAACCTCCGAACTACCACATTAACCTCTGTTTCGGAGACCCAGCTGACCCTGAAGCTGCCGAGATGGTCACGAAGGAACTGGGCAAGCGTGGTCTGTATGTCCAGTGTTGGGCGCCGCCGGAGCTGAAGTCCGACTACACCTGGCGTGACGGTATCGACTTGATGGCGAGCTTCATGCGCCCGCGCCAAGTTGCGGAAGACAAGTGGGGCGCGCCGATCGAGGAGCCCAGGTACTGGGTCGCCTGGGATTGTAAGGACCACATTCGTGAACTGAACAACTACAGGTCAACTGAACCGGTTAAGGGCCGTAACGTTCCTGAGTTCGGTAACAGGGTTGAAGACCACACGATTGACGCAATGCGTTATGCCCTCCTTTGTCTCTTCAAGATGGGCGCCGCTGGATCTCACCTGACGCCGGATATGGCTGCAGCAGCCCCTGTGGAGTTGACGCCGCAGGCGGCATCGGCCCGGCGAGCGGCGGACAACCAACATGCGTTTGCGGGTCTCATGGGCGCTACCGGCGCAACAGGCTTCTTCCAATTGGGCGGGCAAGATGAGGTGGTCTTTTAATGAACATGGATGACCTGCCCCGTGTGAACTTGCAGGACTTGATCGATGGCGGCTACGAGCCAGTCCTCGCGCACCAAGGTAGTGACGCTTTCATTGTGATGGCGCCGCCCAGTGGTACGGCAGATGTGCCTCTGCCTGGTATGGAAGATACGCCGCGACAGACTTTCCGGAACCAGGAAGAGGTTGCACTTTACCAGCTCGCACAAAGGGGAGACGGTCATGCAGCCTATCAGCTCGCAACCATGCGGCAACGTGCAGGCCTTGACAGGCGTGGACGACCAGCGATCACGCAACAGCCTGTTCCTGGTGGCACTCGTCCTGTACTGCCAGGAGCTACGACTTCACAGACTTCCCCCGGCACTACAATCGGTTCTTCTGGAGACGGTCTGCAGTTCCCTCCGCCTCCTGATGAGCGAATTGGGTTTGGTGCGGAGTCGGGAACGATGCGCATCCATCCGCGTGTCGACCTCGCCCAAGGCATCGGTGTGGGTAGCGGAGCGCCAGTCGCCACTCTCGGTAACGAACTTGGTTCTTCAGTACCGTCTCCGTTCACTTCGTGGGTAAGGCGGGAGTACAACAAGGACCTGTACGGTATTAAGGGTCTGCGTAAGTACGACCAGATGCGCAAGTCGGACGGTACGGTTCGTGGGACGATGCGACTCGCTAAGACACCTGTGCTGGCTGGTCAGTGGTCGATGAAGCCTGCGAGTCAGAGTTCTAAGGACCAGATGATTGCCAACTTCATTTGGCAGAACCTGACGTCCTGGACAACCAGTTCGTGGCCGCAGACCTTGACCGAAGCGCTACTGATGTTGGACTTCGGCTACTACATGTTCGAGAAGGTGTTCGCTCGCGGCGAGCAAGTCACTAACGATCCCGACGCGCGAGGTAAGATTGTCTGGCAGAAGCTGGCGCCTAGGCATCCGATGGACGTCAAGGAGTGGTTCTTCGACTACGAGGGCGGACCCTTGTCAGTCGATTTGTGGGCCCCTCCGGTGTACGTACCCGGCCTGCAAGGTGGCGTGTTTCAGGGATTCCAGCAGTGGGTCAACATACCGATCAACAAGTTGGTGGTCTTCAGCTTTGACAAGGAGGCTGGAAACATTGAGGGGATCAGCCTCCTCCGGTCAGCCTACAAGCACTGGTACTACAAGGACAACCTCTACAAGATAGACGCGATCCAGAAGGAGCGCCATGGAATCGGTGTTCCTGTCATCCAGCTGCCGGTTGGATACTCGCCGCAGGATCTATCTCTTGCAGACGCTTTGGGTCGGAATCTACGAACCAACGACAGGGCTCACGTCGTACTACCGCCTAACTGGACTCTTGCATTCGCTGAACTGAAGGGTCACCCCGTCGACTGCATCGCGTCGATCAACCACCACGACGAGCAGATCGAGAAGCAGATCCTCGGCCAGTTCCTGAACACGCACCAGAAGACCGACGAGCAGGACCAGACGCTGTTTCTCAAGGCGACCAGGTTTACTGCGGACATCGTTACGGATTCAATTAACTCGTATCTGATTCCGCAACTCGTCGACATGAACTGGGCGGGCGTACGTTATCCCAAGCTCGTTGTCAAGAGGATCGGCGAGCAAGAGGATTGGCGTACGACCAGCTTCACCCTCAGGAACTACGTCGGCGCGGGAATCATCATTCCTGACCAGGCTCTAGAAGACCACTTGCGTGACGAGATGGGCTTGCCCCCTGCAGAGGCTAACACTGCCCGAGTCGTGGTTCCTGGTCGTGGCGATAACCCACAGGAAGTGCGTCCTCAGCCTTCTGAGCTTCCTGGTCCTGGCCACGAAGTGGCTCCGCAACAGATCCCGCCGGCGCCCACTACTCCAGTAGCAGGACCTCCGAGGCAATCGCCTCCAGGTGCAACCGCTCCGTCTACGGGTAATGGTGACGGCTCAGGCACTTCCGGAAGGAGGGGCCAGTAATGCCTATTACTAACGTCCAGGTGAATCTGGACGTTAAGGATGCCACGCAGACACAGCTCAAGCAGGGTTGGGCGGAGATCTTCCCGACGTCTATTCTTACTGGACAAATCCTCGCGGCACCTGCTCACGTGCAAGTCAATTTCAACAAGGACGGTTCGGTACCTAGCGTAAGTCTGGTTCCGACAGATAGTGGCTTGTCCCCTTCGGGTTGGGCTTACACCATCAATCTGTTCAGTGTTGGCGCTGCGACCATAACGACGTGGACATTCTCACTTCTGACCGCTGGCGGTTCTATACAGAACCTGTCAACTCTGACTCCCGTTCAGAACGCTGCGACTTTCCAAGCGTACATGCCCTTGCCGTCGGGTACGCCTGCAGCACGGAAGTTGCCGTTCGCGACGGGAACGACTGAGGCGAGCGCATGGGATGTGTTGGCAGCTGCTGACCTGCCTGTTGTCTCTGGCCAGTTCATATGCGCGCCGCGCGTCTACGCTCCAGTCTCTCCAGCGAGTCCTGGAGTCACCTCAACTACCTTGGCTGCTTTCGATAGCACGAACATCACCACCAACACGTTTGTTGCTCCTGCGTCTGGTAAGGTGTTGGTGACCGCATCGTTCTTGTCGGCACCACCATCGACACAGAACTACTCTTACGCTCTGGCTGCGCACAACACAGTCTCTCCTGTCGTGGGGAACGTTATCACGATGGAAGTGTCTTCGTTGAACGTGCAGTTGGATGCTCCACTGGAGTTCGTAGTTACAGGCCTAACGCCTGGGAACACTTACCAGTTCGACTTGCTTGGTGCTGTGGCTGCAGGAACGCTGACAATCAAGGCTGCAGGAGTGACAAGTACGTCGCCTACAGGAGCGACAGGCGCTCCTGTTGTGATGAAGGTGCAAGCGATATAGGGAGTTGTAGCACTAGGGGTAGCTTACCTATGAGGACATACTATATAATCGTCTTAGAACCGGGAGACTAGATGTCCGTATACAGCCCCAGTGGTTCTGGGAACGTACACGTGGACACCGTTATGGGAGGAGGGAAGCGAGTGCCGCCTAAGAGGAAGGCACCAGCCAAGAAGGGTATGGGGTTCCAGGCGGCTGCGGCTTCCGCTGCCAAGTCTGCAGGAGTGTCTCCGAAGGCTGGTGCGGCTATGGTCGCTGCGGCCACGCGGAGTGCTTCTCCTGCAGCGAAGCGAGCCAACCCGAATCTCAAGAAGGTGCCCATGGCCAAGAAGACGGCTGTCGGTACTAAGAAGGCAGTTACGAAGAAGGCGACCAAGAGAGGCGGCGGTAAGTGAGTCGCTACGGCTACTGGGTCGATGTCAGCCAGAAGCTTTTCGAGGCAGGCGGAACCTCTTGGATCCAAGCCCTGCCCGTAGGTACGTACGAGCATCCGGTCTACGGCACGATGAACTTCACGCCTGAGCGGATCAAGCGCTTCGCGGCTAGCGTCAAGGACCGCGTGCGTGGTATCGACCCCGACATCGACTACGACCACAAGGCACAGGACGGCAAGGCAGCGGGATGGGTTCGCGACGCGGAAGTACGACCGGATGGTCTTTACCTCAACGTCGACTGGACCAAGCCGGCTGCTGAGTCGATCAAGGCGGGCGAGTACCGCTACTTCAGTCCTGAGTTTGACGACGAGTGGACTGACCCGTCTGGCACGAAGCACGAAGACGTACTGTTTGGCGGAGCGCTAACCAACAGGCCTTTCCTGAAGGATCTGCTTCCCGTCAATCTGTCTGAAATCACCACTACCACTCAGTTGACGGGAGGCACGTTGGACCCCAAGGCACTGAGGGCGATGCTCAAGCTGGGTGAGGGAGCTTCTGACGACGAAGTTGTCGCCGCGATCAAGAAGCTTTCCGAATCACCTGCGCCGCCAGCACCGACTCCTCCGGCACCTGCACCACTGACACCCCCTGCGGGTGTCACCGAAGACGCGCTTACGAAGCTCCTCTCCGAGCACCCTGTGTTCAAGGAACTCAGTGAGCGTGTCACCAAGGCTGAGACTGCTGCGGCCGAGGCAGACCGCGCACGACAGCTTTCCGAGACCAGGGCGCGGCTCGCTGGCCTTACCGCGACGATGAGTGGGAGGAAGTACGTTCTCCCTCCTGCGGTGATCGACGCCATCGCGGAAGGTACCGTTGCTGGCGACCCGATCAAGATGTCCGATGCGTTTGTCGGGTCGCTCGAGCAGCTTACCAAGGTCGGCTTTGTCGAGCTTGGTGAGCGTGGCCGGATGGGCTCGCAGACCGAGAAGGACGCCACCACGCAGCTCGGCGAGCTGGTCGCCAACACTCAGGCGGCGCACTTCAAGGCGACCGGCAAGCAGCTCTCGTACGCTGCAGCGGTTCAGCACGTCGTGCGTCAGAGTCCGGAGCTGTACGAGAGCTACCGGCAGGACAGCTACGCTGGGAAGGAGGAGTAACCCATGCCGGGTATGGATCATGTCATCTCCAAGGCCTTCCTCGCTACGGGCGGCAGCGTCGCGTACGTACCGTTCATGGTCGTGTCGCAGGTTGCGGCCGTCGGGCTGGTTCCCGCTGCGGTTCAGATCACACCGACTTCCGCAGGTACTGCTGGCGCAGGCAGCACCGGAATCGTCGGTGTCTGTCAGGAGGCTCTCGACGCCGCCAAGACCAACACGGGCAAGGCGTTCATCAACGTCGCCATCGAGGGCGACACCAAGGTCATCTGGGACGGTACGGGTACGCCAGTCATTGGCGGCTACGTCGTTCCGTCAAGCACGGTCGCAGGCTCTGTCAAGTTCGTGACGAGCGTTACGACCTTCCAGGGCTTCGCGCTCGTCGGTGTAGCTCTGTCGCTTCCTGGCAGCCCGCTACCGACCTTCGGCGCGAACGCGGCAGCAGGCGACCTGTTCGACATCGCGCTGGCCGACCCGGGTACAAGGATTTAGGGAGGAGGAGCTAGGTGGCAGTCTACGCACCAACTGGATCTGGCAATGTCCACATCGACGTTGTCCTCACTCAGATCTCGGTTGCTTGGCCGAACGAAGGACTGGTCGGCAACGTCCTGTTCCCCTCGGTTCCGGTCAACAAGCAGTCCGACAAGTACTACGTCTTCCAGGGACGTGAGGGGTGGTACCCTGCTCTGGATGACGCTCGTGCACCTGGCACTGAGGCTAACGAAGTTCCTGGCCTCACTGTCAGTGTCAACAGCTATTACGCTCAGGAGCACGCGCTCCAGATCGCGGTCACGGACGAAGAGCGGCAGAACGCCGACACGCCGCTGAGTCCTGACATCGACGGCGCCGAGATGCTTGCCTCGCGGATCGCGCTGGGCAAGGAGTACCGGATCTACAACACGGTCACGACTGCGGCGAGCTTCAACTCGGCGCTGACGGCCGTTCCCGGTACCACGACCGGCTACGGTCCACAGTGGGACAGCTACTCCAACGCGACGCCGATTCGGGACATCCGTACGGCTGGCCGTCAGGTCCACAAGCTGTCCTTCCTGTCGATCAACCAGGCGATCATCCCCTACAAGGTCATGTCGGCCCTCGAGGACTGCCAGGACCTCATCAACCGGATCCAGTACGTCGAACGTGCCGTGCTAACTCCGGATCTGGTGGCGTCGCTGCTCAGCCTCGACAACGTGGTGGTTCCCGGGTTCGGGATCGCGACCAACAACCCCGGCCAGGTTCTGGCACTGCAGTACCTCTGGAACATCGAGGTCCTGCTGGCCTACACGCCTCCGCGTCCGGGTCTGAAGGTGCCTGCCTTCGCCTACCAGTTCACCTGGGGCTTCGGCGGGGGCGGTGGAGGCGGTCTCGGGTTCGGCTCCGGTGCGTTCTCGGGTCAGGGCATTCCGGCTGGTCCCGACGGTACAGCGCTCAACCCCACAACCCCTGCAGGTACGGACAGCGCGCTCGGCGGCGGCATCGTCGACAGGTGGAGGGAAGAGCGTCGGGCCTCCGACATCATCCGGTTCCGCCAGCGCTACGACCTCGAACTGATCGGCCTGGACACGAACAACAAGTCGATCTGTGGCTTCCTGTTCACCAGCGTCCTCAGCTCCGCATTCGTCGGTTAGGAGACGACATGGCTTATGTGGCATACACCGAGCTGGGTCCCGACATCCCTCCGGGTACTACGGTTCGCCCTGAGGACTTCGACGAAGACCAGTGGGCTTACTTCCTGGAGCACGGCAACGTGGTCGTGCAGGGCGGGGAGGATGACCCCAACATCCTCGAGGCACGAGCTGCAGGAGAGGACTACGTAGACCCGCGCGACACCCGGATCGCCGAACTCGAAGCGCAGATCGCTGAGATGCAGACGACGACGGACGCACAGGTCGACAAGCAGCAGGAAGTCGACCTGAAGGACGAGAGCGCCGCCCCTGTGGAGGCTCCGCCTTCAGGCAAGGGTAGCACCGGCAAGTAAGAGGGGGTGGCTTCGTTGGCACACATCACCATTGCCCAGGTCCAGTCCTGGTTCGAGACAACGAAGCTGAGCGTAACCTCTCTGGACGCAGGACTGGAAGCGCAGGTCTCGGGAGAGATCCTCGGGAGACTCACCGAGACCTACGCCCAGTTCGTCCCACTTTGGATTGACGCTACTACTACACCTGAAGTTGTCCAGCAGGTAATATCAATGATGTATGCTGGCTGGGTATACGATAGGCAGTACTCCGAGGTCGTATCGGATCAGCGGGCAGCGAGTTATGGTTTGACGCTTAGGACCTGGGCGACAGCGCTGTTGGCCGATATCATTAACGGTTCGGTCGCGATAGCGGAGATCGCACCTAACCAGCCTGCAGTTGCTCCAGAGTTTTATCCGACAGATACCAGTTCGACCTGGGACGCGTGGAGAATGAACACGGACTGCAACGACTTGTCGTTGGGTCCGGCTAAATTTGGAATGGGTCAGGTGTTCTAGTGACAACGACCTCGACTACGACCGTAACGCCGAACGGTGTCCGAGTTGACAGTATGATCAACTTGGGCTATTCGTTTACCCCTACGATCGCTATGTCGGCTAAGGCGTTTGACACTCTTGACGTTGATATCAGATCATTTCGTGAGCCGTTGAAGCGTTCGATCCAGCGAGTCCTCGCACCCAGCATCCAGAAGAACTTCATTGCTGGTGGTAGGCCAGAGGCGTGGACTCCGCTGTCTGATGCGACGCTGATGGTGAAGGCTCGAGACCCCAAGACTAAGTTTCCGGTTGGCGATCCGCTACTAAGGTCTGGACTGCTTTACAAGACTATGGGCCAGTTCAACATTTGGACCGTAACACAGACCCAGGCAGCTATTCTCAACCTGCCAGACAAGATCTGGTACGGAGCTCTACACCAGGCAGGTTACGGTAGCGCTACTGCTGCAGGAGCAGGTGCGACTTCCGCAGAGGGCTTCCAGGCAATGATGGAAAAGGTGCTTAGTGGTGGACTTCGTGCCTACGCGCCTGCTCGACCGTTTGCTCTAGTTCAGACTTCGGACTTGGACGCTATCCAGCTAGAGTTCGAGATCTGGATGAACGAGCGTATCGTCGCAAGATTGGGGTTGTGATGCCTCCCGGCCCCAATACCGACAGTAACGAAGTGGTAGCGAATTACATCTACCAGAAGCTCCTCAACCCCACTAACATGACCGCTCTCGGAGTGCAGAGTGTCTGGTACGGGGACCAGGAGCTGATTCCTAACACCCCCGCGCTGTGCGTAGCTCCCGGGAACAAGAAGCGCGAGTTCCAAGGTGCTACGTTCAGAACGCTGAACACGTTCGAGACATACGTCCTGGTGTACTACTCGAAGATCCAGGATGTGCAGCAGAACCTCCACGGTGCAACGACGCTAGCAGATGCCATCGAGACGTTGGTGCATAGTGACTTGCTCTTGGGAGGTAACGTCTTCTCGGTGCTATGTACGCAGAACGAACCGGGGATGATTACCAAGAGTGGTTCCCTCATGATGGGGGCTAGATTGACGTTTGAATCTCAGAGCAAGACGACACTCCCACAGCAGGTGGTGTAAATGACTTACCAGGTGATTGTAGACCATCCGAGTGCGGGTGATAGTGACGTCTACATCCACGGTCTCGGAACGTTCCATAACGGTACGACGACTGATGTGGATGACGAGCAGGTAGAGCGGTTCCGCTCTATCAACTCGGTCGTCAACCTTTCCGATCCGCATCCCGTAACGGGTCAGCGAGTGCATTTGCCTATGCGCGCTAAGGACCCGACGGAACTCAACATCTTCGGCGTCAAGGTCGTCAAGAAGGACGAAGGCGGTAGCGGCGAGGACAACGACAACAAGGACGAAGGTGGTGAGGAGTGAGCGGGTACGGCATTGGCGCAGGCGGCTTGATCGGTGTCGCCTTCGAGACAGTTGTCGGTACGTACGTTGCACCGACGAAGTTCATCCCAATTCTGTCGGAGACGCTGGAGTACAAGGAACAGAACAACTACCGTCGTCCGATTAGGCAGTCCGCTGCACAGATCGGCGTCGTGCCTGGTGACTTCGACATTGAAGGCACCATCACGATGGAGGCGACGGAAGACACCTGTCTCTACTTCACCGAGGTGTCGAGGGCTGTAGGTGTCAAGACAGGAGCGACGAACTTCGTCTACACCTACACGCCGACCTCGGTAGCGGTGC
>Ga0247682_1000404_pt1 | contig 12665 bp, 22 predicted proteins | sample CNK23_metaG_FD_190130 | JGI IMG/M metagenome (GOLD analysis project Ga0247682, IMG submission 190130) | Soil microbial communities from Purdue University Martell Research Forest, Indiana, United States - CNK23 | ecosystem: Environmental > Terrestrial > Soil > Temperate forest > Bulk soil...
CCTCGACCACGACCGTGCCGGGTGCGGATTTCATCCGGACGCATCTCGGATGTGCATTTCGAGGCCTTCTGCCGGCTCGCCATGGTCTGGATGAAATCCGCACCCGGCACGGTCGTGGTCGAGGAGCTCGCGGACGTCACGTCACCCGGAAAAGCTCCGGAGGGGTGGGGGGAGCTCATCCGCAAGGGCCGCCACTATGGCGGCAGCATCTACGCACTGACGCAGCGGCCCGCGGAATCCGATAAGACGATCGCCGGCAACGCCGACATCATCCACACCGGCCGGCTCTCCTTCCCGCGGGACCGCAAAACGATGGCCGAGTATCTCGACGTACCTGTCCAACAGATCACAGCTCTCCCGAGCCTGCACTACATCGAGCGCGACATGCGGACCCGCGCGCTGCGGAAGGGCGCACTGACGTTCCCATCGCGCCGCAAAGCGTGACCGGCCTCCCAAGTTGAGTTGGTCGGTTCCGGATCGTTCCGGAACCACTCTTGCAATCCGCTCCGGAGCGGGGCGTAGCGTTGGAGTGGTGAACGACAGCGCCAAAAGCACTCTTGCGCTCGCGACGATCGTCGTCACGTGCTTCGGGATCTATGCGCTGGGCGCGAGTCTCTACAACCGCTTCTTTGCGCGCGGCGTGGTGAAACTCCCGTCACCGTATCCCTGGAGTGAAGATTGAGCACGGGTCACCCCGTGCAAAACGCGCGTCTCTCAGCACCTCAACTTTCGGAGCCCTCAACTATGTTTCGCAAGCTCGCTTACGGCCTCTCGGCCACCTTCGCGGCGACACTCCTCGTTATCACCGCAGTGTGTTTGGTTCCAGCCTCACACGCCAACGATGCACGCCAGGACATCTACAGCAAGGTGATCGATGTCGCGAGTCTCGCGACCGGGTCCGGTGAGACTGACACCGTCACGGTGCCGTCTGCCGTGCTGGGCGATGCCTGTGATGTGTCCTCAAGCGTGGACCTGCAGGGGATTGTCGCTACGTGCTACGTCTCCGCGGCCAAAACCGTCTCTGTGCGCTTCCAGAATCAGACCGGCGGCACGCTGGACCTTGCCAGTGCGACTGTCCGCGTGTTCCTCATCCCGCACGGCACACGCTGACCCAACCCCGAATTTTTCAACGTCCCCAACACTCCCCAAGGAGCAAACGATCATGAAGGGCTATCTCATCACGGCCGCCATCGCCATTGTGGCCATCGCGGTTGTGTACCGCGTTCCGCAGCTGAAGAGCGCTGTCCTCGGCGCCTGAGCGAGCGACACCTCTCACCTCACCGGAGCACACCATGCCTCGCGTCGACCAAAAAATGCCCGCAGCGCCGAGCGTTGCTGCCGGGTCCACCACTACGTTCCGTCTGCCGATTGGACGCAAGTATCACTCGTTGAGTCTGGTGGCATCGGCCACCACTTTTGCAGTCACCGATCTGTCCGAGATCCGGGTCCTGCTCAACAACAAGGTGACCCAGCGTTTCTCCGGTGCCGATCGGAACACCATGAATCTGTTCGACGGGCGTGAGGATGCGGCCGATAGCGCGGCAGCCTTCAAGCTCGAAATTCCGTTCGACCGGTACGGGCTGCTGACCAAGGCCGGTGAGGAAGAGACGGCGATCAACACCGGCTCCGCCGATCCGAACACCAATCGCGTCATCAACTCGTTCTCGCTCGAGATCGACCTGTCCGGCGCGGGTGGCATCACGGGCACCCCGGCCCTCGATCTGTTCGCGACCACGGCCGAGCAGGATGCAGGCGGCCCGGGTACGGTCCCCTACATCCTGAAGTCGACGCGAGATTTCTCCGCGGCTGCGCAGTACGACATTGCGGACCTGCCTCGAGGCGGCATCGCAACGCAGTTCATCGACAAGGTGTTCATGAAGCCGAGCACGAGCACGCTCGACACGTTCGTCGTGTTGGCCAATCAGTACAAGCTCTTTGAGCGCTCCACGGCTCTGAACGAGCGCAAGCAGCGCGACGGCATCCGTGTGCCGCAAGCGGGCTGGTACGTCATCGACCGCACGGAGCATGGCTATGGCGGCGATCCTTTCGACCTGCGCAACCTTGATGACTGGCGCATCCAGCTGAACACCGGAGCGGCTCTGTCGCTCACGATGTACACCCACTACATGGGCCAGCTCGGCGACTGAGCCTAACCCCAACAAGGCGAACTAACATGGCAGGCGTATTTGACTGGCTCGACACGCTCACCAGCGCCGCGGGCGACGTCGCCGGCCAAGCGGTGAATGCGGCGGCGTCCGTGGCCAACAATTCCACGGCCGCGGCGGCCGCCCTCGATCAAACCAAGGTCGCGTACACGAGTCCCGTGCAGACGGCGGTTCCGGGCGGCAGCTATGCCCCCTGGATCATCGGCGGGGTGGTCGTGATCCTGGCGGCTTGGCTGCTCTCGCGGAAGGGCTGACATGGGCGCATTGACTGGCGTCGCCAGCAAGGCCGCAGGTGTCGCGGGTGGGGGCGGCTATTCGATGAGCAATCAGAGCGCGGTCAGCACCCCGGTGACCACTACGGCGGGCGGTGGCAACGGCGCTCTGAATCTCAATCTCTCCGGCGCTGGCATCCAGAACGGCACTCCGGCCTGGGTGCTGTACGTCGTTGTGGGTGCCGTGCTCTTCGTGGTCTACAAGCTGGTGGTGAAAAAGTGATCCGCCAGGTCGCATGGTCGGCCGAGGCCTCCGATCGGCTGGCGCGCGCGCTGCCGGGTGCGGTGCGCGACTTGGTCGCGCGGGAAGTCCTCACGAACGTTGCGCAGCTTTGGGAGTGCACGGACGACACGCCGATCGCGCGGGCTGGCCAGCCAGGGGAGGTGACACTCTCCGGGAGATCTCCTGCCAAAGTGTCACCTCACCACTCGGCCTACGTGGTCACCCGTATCGACGTCAACCCGCTCGAGCTGGTGGTGGTGGCCTACGAGGGCTCCGGGATGATGCATTTCGGACCGCATTTCGTGAACTGGGCGCGCGATCGCGGCATCCCGTGTCGAGCGCACGTCACCAGTCCCGTGGTTGAGCGACTGTTGCGAAAACTGAAGCTGTTCCGCAGCGAAGTGATCCTGAGGACAGCAGCATGAGCAGCGGCGGCAAGGGCAACAGCAAAGCGAACACGCAGTCGACCACGACAACGAACACGAGCCAGACCACGGTCAATACGGTGGATAACCGGGCCGTGCAGGGCGACAACGCGGCGGTCGGCGGCAACGTCACGGTCAACCCGGGCGATTCGCCGATCGGCGCACTCAACATCAGTACCACGGATCAGGGCGCGGTCCATGCGGGGCTCGATATCGCGCTCGAAAGCCTGTCGGCCATCCAGAATCAGACCAAGGACGTGCTGGCGGGGCTGAAGAGTCAGTCCACCGCCACACAGAGCCTTGCCAGTGATTCGATCTCGCAGGCCTACGGGCTTGCGAACGAGGCGCGCCAATCGGAAACCTCCGGCGCCATCAACAACGTCCTGAAGTACGGCACATGGATAGTGCTTGCCGCTCTCGTCGTGTGGGGAATCGTCAGGACCAACAAAACCTGACCACGAAGCGCGAACCACGCGCAAGGTGATCTATGTCAGAGCAGGGCTCCAATACTCGAAAGCGCGGCATGACGCCGTACATCTTCACTCTCGCGCCGCTCGCGGTCGAGCGCTCGTGGGATGTCGACTACGATTATTTCCACGTGCTCGAAGCGCCGGTAAACGACCTGATGGTCCGGTTTGACGATGGCGCGCCTATCAACCTGAAGCAAGGCGTCGGGCTGCGCGTCTATGGGGAGAGGTTCACCCTGGCGTCGGCTACCGGGCAGACCGTGACCGTGCTGGCCGGTTTCGGACACGTGTTTGATGCACGAGCCAACATCAACGCGACGATCACAGCGGAGATCGCGGCATCAATCAGCAACGTGCCGGTAGGCACCGTGGCGTGTGGGGCCGGCGCTCAGACGTTGCTCGCTGCGCTCGATGCGCACAGGCTCGCGCTCGCTCTCCAAGTGGACTCCGCGGCGGCCGGCGGGATATTCCTCGGCGACATCACGACTGCCAACGAGCTGGGGTTCTACCTCGAGCCCGGCGACAAAGCGTTTTGGCCGTGCCGTGCGGATATCTACGCCTGGAATCCGAATGTCTCAGCCGTGAAGGTGAGGCTCACCAACCTGCGGGATATCTGACGTGTCAGCTATTCCGTACATCGTCTCGCAGTCGGCGCGCGCGTACTTCCGCTACATCGTCAACCCCATAACGGCCGCAGAAACTACGGCCGGCGTCGCCATTGTGGATTACACCAAGCCGGCCGGCGACGTGCGCCGTTACGGCGCGACGGGCGACGGCGCCACGGACGATCTCGTCGCGTTCCAACGTGCACTGAGTAGCAATCAGCTCGTGACGGTCCCACCCACGGCCGCCGGATATCGGCTGAGTGCGGGCATCACTGTGCCGGTGGGGACTGTCCTATGGTCGAATTGCTTCCTCCCCGGCAATCCACCGAAGGGAACGCGGCTGATCTTCGATCTGGCCGTGGCTACCTGCGTCACAGTGGGCGGCGCGGGTTCCGCGAATGGAACGGCAGGGCTGCAGGGTTTGACGGTGACGCGCGCGGCGGGGACGATCCCCGCGGGCTCCATCGGCGTGTTGGTGCAGGAGGTATATAACGTCAATCTGCGCGATGTGACCTCCGGGCGGCATGACATCAACTGGCGCTTCTACAGCCCGGATGGCGTCAATGGCATCTCGGCGAACGCTGAGAACCTGCACGCGTTCGCAGCGCAGGACATGCACTGGGAGTTTGACGGGTGGCCTGAGTTCCGCTGCCTCGGTGGCCGCACCGGACAGAACAACGCGGGCGACATCGCCTGCAACGGCTACATCCGCGTCAAGGGCGGCTCGGGCGTCGGCGGCAGCGGACCCAACACGATCTCGTTTGTGGACTATCAGTTCAACCAGGGCGCAGTGGCGGCCGGCGTCTTCTTTGTTTATGCGCACCCGGCCAACCCCGGCGGCAACGCAGTGGAGTACCGGTTCGATTCCTGCCACATCGAGAACGTGTCCACTGCGGGCATCACCTCGGATGCGTCCTCCACCCTGATCAATCGATTCCAGTTCATCGACTGCACCTTCAACGCCCCCGGCGTGCCGTTTCTGAGTCTCAATGCGGCTACGCAAGTGGCGGATTGGTTCATACAGGACTCGCAGATCTACTGCAGCACCTTCACGCTCGCGCCCACGCCGCAGATATCCAACATCAGTATTTCCAACAACAAGATCTCCGGGACCGGCAGCATCACCGGTGCCGCCAATTCATTAGCGTACCTGAGCGGCAACACGTGGGGTAACGGCCTGACGCTGGCGGGCGGCGCGTGGGCGGATCTGGTGTTGGATGGTGACAATTTCACGGGCGGCAATCTGACACTGACTGCGACCGGCAAGCGCGGCATCAACCTGCCCAGTCTCTATTTCCCCTGGACCCCCCAGCTACAGTTCGGCGGGGCGAACGTGGGTATGACCACGAGCCGCGCTACGGGCGTGTATCGCATCGTCAGCAACCGGGTCGAGGCGCAGTACTCCATCGTGTTGACGGCGGTCGGGTCCTCCACAGGAGCCGCGTCGATTGCGGGTCTGCCCACCGTTTCGAGTGCCTCCACGTTCCAGGCCAACACAGCCACGGTCCCTATCCTCGGGAACATGACAGGGCTCACTGGCTCAACGAAGTCGTTCGTCGGGCAGGGGGCGAGCGTCATCAGTCTCATGCAATCGACTGCGACCGGTGAGGGCAATCTCACCAACGCAGCTTTCACCGCCACCAGCACGCTGTCTGGTGAGGCGAATTACCTCACCTGATGAAATGGACAACAGCACAAAATGGTTACTGGGCGGGCTCGTGGCGGCCGCGGTGCTGTGGGCACTGTCGAGAACGCAACAGGGGCAGGACATCGTGACTGCCGTAGCTGACTCAGTCGGCGGCGCCATCCGCGGCATCCGCAACAACAACCCGATCAACGTGGAGAAGGGCGACCCATGGGACGGGCTCGCGCCCCCTGAGCAGCAAACTGACCCGCGCTTTGCGGTGTTCGTCGATATGCCGCACGGCATCCGAGCGGCGGCCAAAACCATGCTGACCTATCAGGGCTACGGTCTGAACACGGTCCACGGGATCATCGATCGATGGAATCCGAAAGCGGACGGTCAGCCTGCCAACTATATCCCTGACGTCTCCGCGTATCTGGGCGTTCAGCCTGACGATCCAATCGACGTGCGCGACTCCAACACGATGTTTGGGCTGCTCCGAGGCATGATGCGCGAGGAAATCGGCGCGACCGCGGCTCTGCTCGTCAGCGACGCGGATGTCTGGTCAGGGATTCAACTAGCGGGTGTCGCGTGAAAGCTTTTTTCAGTTCCGAGGCAGGCCAGTACACGATGCTCCTCGGCGTAGCGGTGATCGGATTCGTGGTGATCCACCACCTATTGCGTAAGGATGTGACCGACACAGCAGCCGCTGTCTCCCATCCGTTCGGGCAGGCCTTCGATGATTGGTTCAACAATCTGGTCGGCGGTCCCACGGTGACCACTCCTGCGAGCGGTCCCGCAGCGACGGGTGCGACCGACCCGGCGACGGATCCTAATTTCGGTCTGCAAGCCAACTCGTGGGATAGCGGCGTCCTCGGCAGCGACAGCAATCCGAGCAACTGACGTGAGCGTGCTGTCAGACCTTGTCCAGGGTGCGACTTCCGGTGTGACCGATGCCCCGGCGAAACTGGCTAACACGGTGCTGTCGATCGGCCAGGAGCTGATCGATCGCATCTGGCCCGACAAGGAAAAGCAGGCGCGGGAGCGGGCGGAGGCCGAGCAGCATCTGCTCGATATCCACCTGAAGCGCCAGGCCGACATCCTGGCGGCCGTAGGAGCCGTCGACGCGGCGCAATCGAACGTGAATGCAATTGAGGCGGGCTCAGCCTCGCTCTTGAAGAGCGGCTGGCGGCCGGCCATCGGCTGGGTGTGCGCCGGAGCGCTGGCGCTCAATTACTGGCCGCGTGCGATCGCCGGCGTGACCCTGTGGGTCATCCAGTGCGTCCACGCGGGCCAGCTCGTCGCGTATCCGGATCTGGGCGTCGCGGATCTCCTAGGGCTCGTGGGTTCGCTCCTCGGCATGAGCACCCTCCGACACCTCGAGGTGCAGCAGGGCAAACGGTGACCGATGGACGAGACCGCGACGCAAGTCCTGCGGCGCATCTCGCCGGCCTGGGGCTGGGCCCGGGAGAATTTCAAGCTGCCGGCCCTCGTGACGATCGGCGGCCTGCTGGTGAGCTCGGGCGGGTGGATCTTTTGGCAGCGGAGCGATATCGAGGCACTCAAAAAGCGCGATCCGACCGCGCACCTCGAGCGGATCGAGGCGCAGCTCTCCGAAGTGCTGCAGACACAATCGGCGATGAAACAGCAGCTGGCTGACTTCGGCCAGCGTATCGATCGACAAGATCAGAAATGGCTACGCGTGGAGGAAGCGGCCGAGATCCGCATCCCGCGCAAACGTGGAGACTTCCGATGAACGACAGAATCAATGGCGTCGCGCTGGTCGTGTACGCCGCGCTGTTAGGTTGGTACGCGCACGCGTGGTGGCGCCAGGAGAGACGGAACATCGCGTGGGAAGCTGCTCAGAAGGCTATGGAGCAGGTTCGCTTTCAGCAGGAGCATAGTCAGCCGCCGCCGGCCGAGGCCGGCGCGACGTAACGCTCATCGATCCAGTCGGCCTGCAGGTGCGTGCGCTCGCGCGTCTGGTACGTGCGCACCTGGGCGTGCAGAAAGGGAATCGAGCGGATCTCGCCGAACGTGAACTGCCAGCCCTCGGGGCTCACCAGGTACTCACCGCGCACGATCCAGCCACGCCATGCGCCGGCGATCGGCCCGAGCTGGCCTTGGAGCGCCATGGCCAGGAACGGGGCAAGCCAGCGCGGGTGCTTGCCGGTGCGTTTCCAGCGTCGGGCGGTGCTGAGATGGACCCCGGTTAGGCCGGCGATCTGCTCGGCGCCCACGCCATAGAGCAGATCCGTGCCCATGCAGGAGCTAGCGGCCCGGGGGACTGAGACTTTAGGCACCGCAGCAGCTTAGCCAGCCGGCGCCTCAGGGTGCCCCTGGGTCCGCTCGGGCAGGGGTGTGACCCGATCGACGCTATAACGAGCCCTCCGTGGCCACAAGGCCCGACCCCCTTGTGACGGCACGACCCCCTAGTGCATAGTGCCGTCCGGGGTGGTTCCCCACCCGCTTCGTCGCAAGGCCAGCAGGCTCCAGACAGGGCGCATCGGGGAATACCACTTTCAGGGGAGCCGCCCCCTTAGCGGCCCGCTCGAGTGGTATCGAGCTGATCTGGAGTAACTCACCATGACCGCGACCCCCGTCGCACAGGCCCCGCAGCTCACTGCAGAGCAGTGGGGCGATCGCCACGAAAGACTGATTTCGCAGCTCAGTGCGGAGCAGTGGATCGAGCGCACGCAAAAGGCCCTCGAGCTGATGCGTCTCACCGACACCATTGGCGAGCTGCTCGAGAGTCCCCCTCAAATCCGGAACAACCGGCTGATCGCGTGGTACCGCGCTAAGCGCGCGTTGCTGGCCGCGGAGCTGGACCTGTGAGCACTCCGTGTCCCATGTGCCTCAAGGCAGACCAGGAGCAGGGCCGCGAGTGTTCCGGCTTCCTTTTCGACAGCGCCGAGTACCCCGAGCTGCTCCACTGCAACAACTGCGGGTCCTACTACGCGCGCAACCGCTCTCCGAACGGCTGGCCGCCGCTCGTGCATGTACGACGCGGTCAGCTCGATCAGTATGAGAGGCGCGGTTGAGCGGGCCCCGCGCCGTGCACGACCTACTAGCCGTCTGGCTCCGTTCACTGCCTCTGCACGAATCGCGTGCGCTCAACGACCTGGCGCTCGCCCTGGCCTTCGCCAAGCAGAAGGCCGAAGCCCTCCCACATTCGATCGATCGCCGCTGCGCAGCGCTCATCAACACGAAGTTGGATGAAGCGGAGCACTGGTCCCTAGCCGCTCTGCGCGCGGCGGTCGATCGGGCTGATCAGGTGAGGGATGAGCGTCCATGCAGCTACCCCAATTGCATCGGGGAAGCGCGCATCTGCGAGCGCCACAACCTCCCGTCAAGCGAGTGTGCTGCTCGCGGCCTCTGCTCGCTTCCATGCAGCTACCCCAATTGCATCGGGGAGGCAGGCATCTGCGGGCGATTCAGCACGATCTGGGAGAACTGCCCCAGCAGGGCTCGGCCATGAATGCCGCTGCTCGCAGCGTCGACCCTGTCGCGCGCATGGCCGAAGCCTGGGACGGCCAGGGCCGGCGCGTGTTCACCCCGCCGTTCGATCATCAGGCCTTGCTGGCGCGCGCCGCCCTCGATCTCACCTTGTGGCGAGTCCCTTGGGCTTCCCTGCAGGAGTATCAGCGGAAGGCCTTGATGGTCGCTGCGCGGCAGGCTGTTGAGTTGGGTCGGTTGGGCGCGTGGGTCTACGGGGAGGGGCAGGGCGCATGAATTGGGAGACGCCGGCCCAACGCGAGCACCGGATGGCGCTGTTCTGGTGGCGTGTCAGATTCTTGCACAGCCTCTTCCGTGAACAGCGACGTCGCCGAGCAGGCCATCGTCCCGGTGATCGCGGCGCGTGAAAACCCGGTACGAAATCGTGTCCCCTGACGGCATGCTGATCTTGGCCTCGGTCACGTTGTACGGCGACGTCGACAGCGACGGAGAAAGCGACCGCGTCCTGATGTGGCTCATTCGCGAGGCGCTGTCCATCGCCCATATCCGCAACGGCTCGAATTTTGTGACCGTGCGGCGTACTCAGGTCGACACTTGACCGGCCACGTAATCGAATCCCTCGCGATCGATCCGGCTGCGCTGACAGCCGACGAGATCGAGCAGCTCGCCCTCTGTGCCGTTCCAGATTGCGACGCCGCCCCCTTAACGCACGAGTCCCAGGACGCAGGATCGGACCGTAAGCAGAAGGGGGCGGCGTCACGGGAACCGCTCGACGTCACGCGCGAGCGGCGCGAGTACTACCGAGGCCTGCAGGTGGAGGAGAGCACCCAGCTCGGCGCGATCTTCCGCAACCAGGCCACCGGAGAAGTTGAGTCCTACGCGCACTGGGCCCCCACGGCCCTCGAGGCGCACGAACAGCTCGAGCTGGCTCTCCCTGGTCTGTCTCTGCGCCACTCAATCCGCAAGGCTTTGGCCGATGCGCTCGAACAGCGCGTGCTCCCACTGTTGAACGCCAAGTGGGTACACAACTACATCGATCGATTGCGCCGCGCGCGTTGGCACGGCATGTGGGGATACAGTTGTGCGAAAGGCAAATCCGTTGTGTTCTGGGACGATAAAGCAGGCCTTTCTCGCCTATGCCCTGACGATGCGCGTGAGGAGGCGCAGCGTCTCTCAAAGAAAGTGTTGGAGCCGCTCGAGGCTCTTCAGGTTTCTGCGCACGCTCTTCACTACTGTGTGTTCACTTCCCCCAATGCTGCCGCCGGTGGACTGCGGAAAGAGATGGTCCGGATCTGCAAGGCCTTCCGCAGTCGAATCCTAAAAGCAACGTTCCCAGACGGCAGCCCCGTCTTCCCCGAGATCAAGGGTGCGCTGTGCGTGCTCGAGGCGCCGCTCGGCAGTGCGCGCGATTGGAACGTGCATCTGAATGTCATTTTGGTGGTCAAGGGTTACCTCGACTACAAAAAGCTCCGGCACTACTGGTACTGGAACGTGGAGGCGAGGCCGCTCGCGGAAGGCCCCGGTGTGGTCAAGGGCGCCCTCACCGAGCTGATCAAGTACGCGGTAGCGGCGACGGTCTCAAAGTCGGCTGAGAAGGCTGCTCAAGCCGCCACGCGGCGTGATGGGACGCCGCGTGAACCGCCGCCACCGATGTTGGAGTGGACGGGATCGGAGCTGCTCGAGTGGCTGCGCGCGATGCGCGGGTTCCGGCGCACGCGCACCTACGGGTGTTTGTTCAGGCTGCCGAAGCCGAAGGCCGAGGACCTGGGGCAGATCATCTGGCTCGGCCCGGTGTCGCACGACGGCAGCCGCTACCGGGTGAGCTCGGCTCTTCTTGAGTCCATAACGGAGGATAAGTCGCTGGGCATCACAGGTCCGGCGGCCTATATCGCGATGCTCCGAGGCCTCGCGCTGCCCGGTTTGCGCGGTGCGGGCACGCTGGGAGATCAAATTCCGCGTGACGCAGTCCACACTTCCATCGAAGCGCTCCGGAAAATGTGAAATCGGGCACCGCCTGAGGGCCGGACACGCCCTGTAGCCTCCGGCCCCCTGTGTCCGAGCTGCTCCAAACAACCTGCGATGAGCTACGCGCCGATCTGGCGGAGTTCGAGAAGCACTCACCCCTGCTGCTCATGAACCGGCGTGGCAAGGTTGCCGTGCAACGGATGCAGACACTCCTGACCCAACTCGCTGCCCTGGCCAACGACGTTGCGGATCTCCGGGCGTCGGCTCGCCCTCATTCCGGAAAAACCACATGACCAAACGCGCGAAAAACTCACCGATCGGTGAGGTTGAGTGTCCGCACAAGGGCTGCAGCCAAACGTGCAAGGTCTACCGATTCCGGCCCCGCACCGAGGGCCGCACCTCCGTGTTTTCCGGAAAGTACTACGCCGAGTGTCCGAATCATGGCCGGATCGGCTCGGACGGCAACCCGGCCACGAGCCGCTACATCCAGGAGAACCACAAGCCGTGCGAACCCAAGGCCGCAGCGCCGGAAAAACCCGCAAAAAATCCGGCGCCGCCGCGATCGGCGCCGGTCCCTGCCAGGAAGTCGGCACCTGCCTTGCCATCGCGCAAGGCGGACTCGACGCCCCCTGCACCTGCGAGCCACCCCTGGTGGCGCCCCCTGATCGGCTGACTCCGGAGAATCCCTCAATGGAAAACATCGGGCCGGAGCTGTCTCCGGAGGCGATCAATCTGAAGCTCGAGGCGGACGCTGCGATCGGCGGGCTTCCTCCCGAATCCGGCCCCGGAATCGACCCGGGTCCACCTCCGGTGGATGCGGAGACCGAATTCCGGAACGTGTTGGTATTGCCGATCAAGGCTGTCTCGAGATTTGTGCTGCCGCAGTGGGAGATCCAGCCGGAGGAGGAGACCGAGTTCACCGAAGCCACCGCGCAGTGCTTGGCGCAGCTCTTCCCAGACGGTGTGAACGGCAAGTACGCCTGTTGGTTCCGACTCATCGCCTGCTCGGGGATGATCGTCGCAATGCGCATTGCCCAAAATGGCGGCACGCTGCCGGGTATCGGTCCGAAGTCACCGGATCCGAAGCCAGGGGCCGCCAATGGCGCGACCGCGCAGGCGGCCTGATGGGGTCGCGATCCTCGTCACCGGCTCGAGGGGCTCCGGAAAATCCGGGTGGACGATCCAGCAGACCGCAAACGACAGCCGGCTCGTGGTCTGGGATACCGTGGGCGAGTGGACCCGGGCCGGCCTAGCGCGGCCGGCACCCACGCTCGAGCAGCTCCATGCACTGATCGTCAACGACCTGGCCGGACCCGCTTCCCTGCGGGTTGGCTACACCGGACGCATCTCGGATGTGCATTTCGAGGCCTTCTGCCGGCTCGCCATGGTCTGGATGAAATCCGCACCCGGCACGGTCGTGGTCGAGGAGCTCGCGGACGTCACGTCACCCGGAAAAGCTCCGG
>Ga0247682_1000408_pt1 | contig 12569 bp, 12 predicted proteins | sample CNK23_metaG_FD_190130 | JGI IMG/M metagenome (GOLD analysis project Ga0247682, IMG submission 190130) | Soil microbial communities from Purdue University Martell Research Forest, Indiana, United States - CNK23 | ecosystem: Environmental > Terrestrial > Soil > Temperate forest > Bulk soil...
ATATAATTGAGTAGATCGAATAAAAGATAATTTATAATCATACAACCAAATAAACCGAGTACATTATAATGCTCGACTTATTTAGTGGTATAATTATACCAAATAACAAAAAAGGAAAATAACATGTATTCAAAAATAGTATCAAAAAAGATTGTTACAATTGTAACGCGACAAATGACAGCGCCAGCTGGCATGACTTTGACGACGAATCACCAGTTGATATGATCAAAATGACAGCATTACACTCTTGAGCACATTTTTGCTTGTGTAGATTGCATAACCCAACTAAGAAAGGAAGTAACCCAATATGAAAAAAACTAATATACAAACATTAGATAACCCAATATTAAGAATGCAAAAGCTAGAGGAATTAACAACCGAAAATTTAAATATTTTTTATTATCCAATGACGAAGGCATTTTACATATCGAATAAAACATTAGAGTTTGCAATTCTAATTCATTTACGATCATTTAAGGAAACTAAAAAATCACTATTTTTTATTGTTAATCGTAGGGAGCTAGTACATATTAAAGTTGGCGGACTCAAGACAATGGCACAACATGCTGAGATATTAGTTAAATTAGTGAAAAGTATAAAATAAAAATGACCACAAATAAATTCTACGATCTAACCCTATTGATCTACTCCTTAGGATTAGCCCACCAAAAAACCAAAAAACTAAAATGCAAGTGCAAAAAATTCTATTGAGATATTTGTAACACCCCCCGTTGTCTATGTCGCAAAAAAATACAAATACGCGATTACACACCGTTAGAATTACACAAATGTTGCGGAGGAAAGCATGTATAAAAACGAACGAGAGCAAAAAATATATTTATACAATAAAATTAATTGGTTTTTATGACAACATGGGCGTAAAAATGCAAGGTTTAAATGATATCATTACGGTATTAACGAGATATGATACCAAAGCGATTCAATTTACTGATATGGACATGATAAAAAAGAAATAGATATATTAGAATTATCCATGGTAGAAATACAACGTTTATGACGAAGCATAAAAGGAGCCGAATAATGGCGCGCCAACCTTCTAAACTAAAGCGTGATATTAACTGGTTCTTAACCAAGCGCCAACGTGACTACATGAGTATGTCTAAATCTCTACGCAATACCAACCCAAAGAAAGCACAAAGTTACTATAATAAGGCTATAAGAATGGCCGCCAATAGAACACGTGTAACTTATGGACCATTAGGAAAAGAAGCCGAAAGGGCCCGTATTTTTAGTATAGATAATGAGGCCGACTATGTTGCATTGGTAAAAATAAGATTATCATCGAAAGCAGCCGAAGAGAATTTTCTACGACACTACAATAAAACAGATTCAGCAGAAATGGCGTATCAATACATGATGTCTGACTTATTACAATTATCAACGGGCGAATCTAAACAAGCCTTTAACCTCGATGGTGAGAAATACGGACCCGACTCAGACATATGGAACCCAAACTCCAAAGTGTATCCTTTAGCATATGCACGTTTAATTAGAGTATCCGTACGGCTATATCTACCCTTTATTGCACGTTTTGAAGACCGATACGGTTGAATTAGATAATGAGCACAAAAATTAGAATCTTCGACTTCGAAACAACGGGAGTCGAGTATTTCAATAAAACGGGCAAAGCCGAGGTACGACTAGCTGGCTTATCTACAAAATTAGCATATGACCAGCCACTTGAAGAAATTCGTCATCGCAAACGCTTTCGTCACTATTTCACAATTCGTTCATTCATTGAAGACTGTTGCAAACTCGAAAACGGTACTATGTTATATGCGGTTAATCTCTCAAAATTCGATGGTGAGTTCATCGTAAAATTCTTCAAAGAGAATCACGACCTGCTCGACACACTCAAAGAATCAGACTTTAAAAAAGGCGCTTCACCAAACCCATTAGTTAAAGGCACCAACGCACTCAAAGACTTCGAAGTAGGGGATAAAGCATTCCATGTCACTATGGATGATCGAAACAAGCTATATGAAATACGCTTACGTAGTATATATAATAAAGTCATTATCTGACGTTGCACTCTTAACCTATATTCACCCTTCCTTTCAGTTAAGGCGATGATGAAAGCCCTTAAATGAGACGAAGAACTAGAATCTATAAAAACACAAGAAGACTACACCATCTACGACTGCTCGCATGAGGAGTTCATGGATAAATGCAAAGACGAGGCATTTCTTAAAGAGCGCTTACTTTATTTAAAATACGACCTAATGACACCTATTGCCTACATGGTCAATGATGCTAAACACAACCGATTTTCCCCACTTACATACCACAAGAAAATACCACTTACCGCTGCAGGCCATGCTTTTGCCCTTTTTAAAAAACGATTCAACAATGACAGTTGGTACAATTACAATCAGCACTATAAAAACTATGTAATATGTGATATTATCGGCTGTCTTTCAAGATACTGCAAACATAAAAAAGTAACTCGTATGCCGATCCTCTCAACCGAACTCTATGACGCATGCATGGATACGGGTTATCGAGGAGGGTTCTGCTTTTGCAACGACAAATACGTTAACCAAATAATACCTCATGTCAATTCCCTAGATATAAAGTCATCATTTCCGAACCAATACTGCAACTTTCCAATGCCGTATGGTACACCAAAGCACACTGAAGGTAAGAAGTTATTCATGGATCCGAATAAATTATACTTTTATCAAATACGTATCACCCACCTCCTATTCAAAGCCGACCCTAATGTATTACCGCCATACTTTCCAAATATTAATCCACGCCTACCCGTAGCCGGCCGTTACATAATCGACTATACGCCAAATATTGTCGCACCAGCCATACGTATCGGAGTATGAAGCGATGAGCTAGACTGGTTCTTAAAACACTATGAAATGCGTTTTACCTACCTATACACCCTCGAATTTGACGCCGACATGAAAATAGGTGAGACTATGCGTGAAATTGTCGATCTTAAATGAGACCCAACACTTACTAAAGCCGAGACTGATGGTATTAAAGTCATCATCAATGGATTCTATGGTAAGTTCGCTGAAAAATATGAGAAAACAAGTAACGCGATGGTCATCGATAAAAATGGCAATATCCAAGAATGAAATAAAATAACACAATTCAGCAAGAAATATCCGTATGTCGCTTCACGTATAACATGATTAGGCCGTAAGCAATTATACGAACAAGAAGCAATAATCTTAAAATTAGGAGGAACAATTTTATATGGCGATACTGATAGCATTAAATTCTTTGGTATTCAAATGAGCGAGGAGATTAAAAAGACCCTCAACATTGGAACGCAATTAGGACAATGGGAGCTCGAATGAGAAGACGTAGAATTCAAATATCTTGCACCTAAGGCCTATATCTGAAACACCTATGATGAACATGGCTGACGCTCAAAACTAAAAGGATACAATAAACAAATAAACCCTAATGACTTCAACTATGGACATGTCTTCACCGACAAACTAAGACGCCAACGTGTCGATACGGGTGTATATCTTAAAGAGACGTATTATGAGCTTAAGCAAAATGCTAATAATATCCGATACCCACAGGACTGAAAAGAAGGAAAAAAGAAGATTGAAAAATTTTCAAAAATATTTTAAAAATATTGCATTTGGACCTTGCATATAAAAAATAAGGTGATATAATATATCTATAACAAAACAAAGGAAAGTAAAATAAAATGGATACTATGAGTGAAAACTATGGGATATGTATATATTGTAAAGAAGTATTTATAACGGAAGAACTTATTTCGCTACCATATTGTGAGTTTTGTTGGTTTGTAAATAATGTATAAATGCACATTCTGTCAAAAGCAAAATGCTAATAATATCCGATATCCACAGGACTGAAAAGAAGGAAAAAGAAAATTGAAAAATTTATTAAAAATATTGCATTTGGTCCTTGCATATAAAAAATAAGGTGCTATAATATATCTACACAACAATGAACGTATGGAATTAAAAACTCAATTCCTAAGCTAGAGTGCGGAGAGATGATAAACTCCTAAAACATAAAAAGAGAGGAAGAGTTTAGTTAGGGTGCAACTCCTTAGCCCTCTCACTAATGCGAGCCATCGCTCGCCCCAATATATATATTAGGAGAATACATGAAAAAATATATTACAAGTAAATACTTTGCATTTAAAATTAGCAATGTATTATTCAACGCCAAAAATAAAGACTATACAGTTTTTAACACAAACGCTGATGAAAGATTAGAACCAATAGCGTCTTTTTCGCTACCAAACCACCAAATAGACGGAAATGCAATGACTTTCCGTATTAAATTAGAAAATGAAGATGGTACCGAAAAGTCATATAAAGTATGATCACTAAGAGAGAAAAAAGAAATTATCGTACCAGCTAGTCAATTCATATTTAATCTTAACCGTGACGGATATGTAGAGGTAAAACGTGATAAGAAACGTACTAAACTTTATCTTGACTTTAATCAAGGCAATTTTAAAGAACTTACCCCAAAGGAGTAAAATGGACACGAATGATCGAATTCCAGCACCCCAAGCGAGTGAAACAAAGCCCACTGAAGAGATTCAAGAAACTTCTCTGATCACTCCGAGCTCAGAGAATAGTGAGCAAAAGTCTGAAGAAAGCGCACCGACACAGCAAGTAGAGGTAGCACCACAAGATGCGCCTATAGTAAATGAAGAACCATCATTAGCTGAACAAATAAGAACAGCAACCGATAATAAAAAACGCGAACAAGAATCCACTCGAGAAGAACGTTATCAAAAAATGATGGCCGATAAAGAGCTATAGGAGGATAAATGAACTATACACTAACCGAAGCATTAGATATAATTAATAGAGCTAATGGTACCAATTACACCTCATTAGAACAAGTCGCATCAGCGGCAAACTCAACTAACGAAGGTCTTAAAGACATGATCAATAAGATCACTAAAATGATGATCGTCGATACTTTCAACGCGGACATACTTTCTAAATTTAGAAACGTTTTTGTCCATGCTGATGAAAAGCTAGAAGTAGGAGCATTGGCCGAAGTTGTCGATGTCTCATTGCTACCAGTCGATGATGACATAATCACAACCCCAACCGATCTATTACCAAAATTAGACGCAGTTTCAGCACAATACGTAATTAGACTTGCAAGAAACATTAAGAAAAGAATTGAGCTAACAATTAATGAAGCAGTATTCGTGCGTGCCTTCACAACCATTAATGCATTCAATTCATTCATGACACTAATCGTTAAACGTATCAAAGACTCTGAAAAGAAGTATCTATTCGACTTTATCATTTCTCAAGCACTTATCTCCGTGTATAACGGAAAAGATATGGGGACTGGATCCTCATTAGACCTAATTAAAGGTATATATACTGATTTAGGACAATATGAACCATATACTGACCAATTGAACTTAGGTGCAATACAAGGAGCTACAACTATACCAATCTCAACAAGCGACAATAACGTAGGGATGGACACGCCACAAGCAATGCCGGTCAAAATTAATACGCTTGCTGCGGAAATGGTTGATGGAGTAGAAAAATGGACTAATATGGTCATATTTACATCCAAGAAATTAACTAATGAGATCTATAACGATCTAGCAACTATATTTCACTCAGACTTTTTATCAATTCAAAAGAGATTTCCAAACATTATTCCAATGCCACAAACACTTTATAACAAACAACTAGCCGATTTAAATGCTCAAGGTAACCATAACTACGATAAATTCGTTATGGCTATTGACAAGCACGCGCTAGTATTCTTGTGAAACCTAACGGCCGAAAAGTCACAATTGTGAGCTAAAGGCGAAGGTAAGGGACTAAGACAATTGGTGTATAGCTTCTGAGCAAGTGCTGGATATATTCCTTGAAACAATGGAAGATATTGAGTATCAACTTCACCAAGCGCGACCGTACAACAAACATATTTTAGCGAAGTACAAGCATTAGGAGTATCATTTTCTAATCCAACTAATGCAATAACGGCAGCAGCATTGGCTAATATGTCTCCTATTTTGCAAACAGCATTAAGAGGAAGTTCAACAGCACATACAGTAATAGATATTGCAAACATTGTGGTACAAACAACTACTCCTGCCGCAGCAGGTACTGCAGCTACACCAACAGAAGCAACGGCAACTATTGTTGTTCCAGCATTAAGTGGAAGCGGAGCAGTAGCACCAACATCAATACCATTCACATTCTATTACAAGAACGCTTAAAATTAGGAGGGACGATGAAAGTCAGTTTTAGATTTGCCACCGTTAATCCTCCGTTCTTAAATGGGGACCCTAACGTCCCTTTTTTCTATAACTCGAGGATCGCGAATAAGAACAAATGGACATATGAGCAATGTGTCACAAACCTTAAAGGACAATATATTACCAAGACATTTGGTAACACAGAGCCCATCGTTGGCGGCTTATATAAAATAATAGATTTTTGAACTTTTCAAATTATATATCCAATACAACCAGATCAGATATATGATATCTATAAACGTAAATATATGGAACTTAAGCTAGAAAACGAAGAATTTACTCGTTATGGTTGAATCACCGATATTGACTATACAACACGCGGAAGCATGCGAATAACATTCTTTACGGATGAATGGGTAACATTTTTCGAAAACCTAGAATTCGATGATGACACTAACGTAGCTATTGACCGTAGAATGCCAAATCGATATGTTAAAACTTCCGATAATTCACATTTAAAAATCGACTTTTATGGATTTCAATCTCTCATAGAGGGCGGACCAAACCAATACGTTAGCGATAATCTATATTATGATGATATTAAATGTGAGAAGTATCTTGTCGATACCGACCCAGTAATCCAAAATGCTGACAACACACTGACATATAAAGGTCTATGAGGTTTTGGAATGGGGACATCTACACCTACTGCTGATACACCGGCATACTATATTTATGCACTCATATTACCAAATTCAGACGATGCACCGCCCAAAGGATTTATTACACCATTTTCTAACTCAATGTATGCACGCAAGGTTCCTAGCGGAGCATTTATAGCACCATGCACCAATTCAGCAGGATGAGAATCAAGTGGCACAACAGCCAATTCATATTCCGATATAGCATCCTTACCTAATACTAATATTTTAGGTATTTTCATGTTACCCATACCACCACTAGAAACTAACTTATCTTTTGATGTAGGAACAGATAATAAAAAGACAGTAGGGGTTTATGGAGACAGTGTAACACAAGATAACAAAACATTAAATTATCCTGCCTATCCATCGAATTGATCTCAAGATTTTGTTATGAATACATGATCAACTAATATATTAACAACAGGCATACCATTCGTAAATCTAAGATTAAATGATACATATAATCCCACATATTCACCATTAGAATATTCTCCACATGTAGTAGAGTGGAAATTTACAGGAATTACAGGTGAAAGCGCAGCTTACACAGCACCAATTCTCAATAGCGGATTACCAGCATCTCAGATTACAGATTTTACATTTGGTTTCGACATATCAATAACTGCTGGACTAGCAGCCTGAACATGAGTACCTAGAGCACCAATTATCAATAATATAAAGGCCTTCTCATATAGCACTTATTTTGACGCACATATACCCAATGGTGCTTCAGCATGAACTAATTACATGCAAAATAATAAATCACAATTTAATACATCATTACTACAAAATGCATTAGGAACAGGAGTCTCACCTTTTATAGCCGGAACTGGAGCAATTAGCGCTGGTATTAGTGGAGCACGTGGGATTAACACCGCTGAATTAGCAGGAAAAGGCGCAGAAGATTTAGCCGAATATGGTGCATTAGCAGGGGTAGGATTAGCGGGATTTGCAGGATTAGGATTAATCATGGGCGCTGCTTTTAAAGTAGCTAACCAATTAGCGCAGAAACACGACCTAATGCGCCAAGCCGCACAAATAACAGGTATGACAAGTGGTACAGCATTAACGAATTTTCAATGATTATATAACACCGTAAGTGGAGAGGGGTCTAAACCAGTCGATTATTATGTTGGGATATTTTCTGAATGAAGAATTCCAGCTAATGTACTACGACAATTACATATCAACTCATACATGTATGGTAACCCAATAACCGAGTTAAAACCACTTAAATTTATTGAATTACAAAGCCGTGAGCAATGGGATGTGTGATTTATATCGAACGCCCAAACAGCATTATTACGAGGAAATGTAGCTGAAAGTGTTATCGACCGTGTTGCAGCCAGATTTAAAGCAGGCTTACGCCTATGGACATGACAAGAAGCGGACGGATTCGATAGTGTATATAACTACGACCGCATGAACTGAGAAATAGCGTTGGCGGTAAATGAATAATGTCATATTTTAACGGGGATACATATATCGAGCCTGATTATCGCATGTACTTCTGAATTGGTGAAAAAAGTATTGGTAAAACATATTGGGGCATTCATAAAGGACTAAAACATTATAATGAGAATAAAGAAGCCTTCGCGTGAGTATTCAACACCAAGGATGAAGTAGAACACTTTAAAAAGATCGAATTAATGTCATACATCGACCCGCTAAAGCACTACCTAAAAGGCGATTTACTATTAGACCGAAACGATGGTAAAATTATCGCAGCTTTTGGGTCAGTAAAGTCACCACATACTTTTAAAAATATTCAACATGCTAAACGTATATTTTTCGATGAATTGGAAAATGGTACCGGTGACGCCAATAAGAATATCGTATTCGCAAAGTTCGTGAAGATAATTTCGAATATGGAGCGTAAGAAAAAAGAGTTTGAAATATATTGTTTTATGAACGCTGAAACTAAAAATAATGCTATAATTATAGGGATGAATCTAAAATGAGAGACTAAAAAAGAAGTACAATACTTCCCACAATATAAACTCAAATGCATAACTATCCCAGCTGGAAGATACTTTTCAGACGATGAACGTGCTGACTCAATGGCAAATACTTTAGCTAAAGCGAACGAACAATTATGACAAATGGCATTCCAAAACCAATTCTCATATGACGATGACCGTATGATCGATTGAGAGCAAAAGAATATCATTAAGAAACCAATGTATCATATTAATTATTCCGACCAGAAGTTCAGCGTATATATAAATATTGACGATAAGCTTTATTTCGATTATCAACGAGAATTTCCGTATAATGTAAGAACATATTCATTAACACTACGTGACTTCTTCATGAACCAAGATAATAGGATTAAAGACAATGAACGCGAATACGACAATATATATCTAGTTTGAGAAGCAAGAATTAACCGCGACGAAGTACTATTTAAAGACTATTACATAAAAGAGATGATAATTGAATTTCTCGCTAGACGTAGAAGTATCATAGAGGGAGTATAGCATGGATGATAAAAAACTGCAAGTCACCAAAGACCAATTAGAACTATTAGTTCGTAAATTGGATGAGCAAAAAGACCTTAATCCATTAGAGATGGTTAAAGGTATTCCAATAGGATCGACATACCTGCCTATTGACCAAGGAAATACACTAGGCGTAGAGGCATACAAGGCTATATACGAGGGGTTTGACTTAGAGGGGTACCAATGACTTCTAATGTTCCAAAGATATTTCACTAATCTATGGACAATAGCGAATGCTAACAAACAAGAGCAAACAGCATTTAAAATGGCACTTGCAACTGGATTCTGATTCGGAACATATGCCATGTTAGATGATGAGGGAGAATTAAAAACATATGGATTAACACCTTCCAAAATAGACGAGAACCAAGAACTAATAGATGGCGACTTATGAATCAATAACACAACATTCATGGGCTTAGGAACGATGACTCAGAGCGGAATTAAAGGCGGAAAAAAGGCCGTATATGGTAAGTTTAATCTAAATGGATTACCAATGATCATTATGATTTATAATCTAATAAAGAAAATGGTGAAATTAGATAAGGCATTTTATACAAACCTCGCCTGAAATGCTAAGAAGATAGTGTATCGCCAACGCAATAACTCATCATTGCAAGTAGCACAAGAAATGGCATCCGTAGCTAATGTTGAGACATCAATCATTATCGAAAAGGCAACAGAAGAAGGGGCGACCTCACCAAACGCGTTCAGAGTGTTAGAGCAGCCATCTTCGAATAATATCGATATCATGTCTCAGATTAGAGAATATTTTGGATTCATGTTTAGACTAATTGGTGGATATGAAAACTCCGTAGAAAAAGCCGAACGTAACGTATCAAATGAATTCGCTAAAGACGAGATAATGGTGAAAGTGCAATTAGAAGAAATACAATTCGAATTAGAAAAGTTTGTAGATCGCATGAATGAGAAGTTTAAAAAGACATTCAAGTTAGAATCTAAGATCGAAAAATGAATGGCTGAATCAAAAGACGACCAACTCGAAGAGAAAGAAGATAAGGAAGATAAAGAGGTGAAAAATGATGAATAAGTATTTTAAGGACTGATTTAAATCTCAAGCTGACTTCGAAACATTATGTTATAATCCTACACAAGCAGCATTCTCAGACGCTCCCTATTTCGGCGAAGGTTTCATAAACCCGACTAAATTATGGTTTATGATAAATAATCAATTTGCATGAAGATTAATGCGATATGGTCTCGATGAGTTTATCGGGTATTTCAACAATAACTTAGTCGAAGGACTAGAAGAGCACTGGCTTAAGCAGCTAGTGTGATTAGACACAAAGTTAAGCGACATTTCCGACCAAACTAAGAGAGGGAGAATTAGAGCGAGTGTAATATCTAACACATTTAATACAGCATCAACACCTAGTGTTTTTTCTGATACCGCGACTGCTATAGATCCAACCGATTATGTGGCCGATAAACGTAGAGACGACAACACAACTAACATGAGCGATAATGACTTTAATATCGTGACTAACTTGAGAGAGCTATTTAGAACTAAGTTTAATTCATCATGAGATGCATTTTTAGGAAGATTTGAACCGTTGTTCATGGTTTATGAAGGAATACCAGCTTCGGACATATTGGTTTATCCGATCGCTGGACCACAAGGACCACAGGGTGCAACTGGGCCACAAGGAACAGGTAAAAAATTCATAAATCAAACCCAAGATCAAGTCTATAATGGGGTCACTCTTGGCGACATTGTTTGAATGGATAGCGCAACAAGTGGATATTATGCAGACGACTTTTTTGGATATTGCAATTACAAAGACGATACAAAAGCAACATTTTGGGGTGTTGGAACTCAAGGAGCAACGGAATCAACATACGGGCTTCTTTTTGGTACCGCATTAAAAGACGGAATAGGGGAAGTCTCCTTTTCCCTAACAACCGCAAAATCAAACGGAAACTACATTGATTTTAACAGCCTTGTTGTGTATGGAAAATTAATATCAACAACAGTTTCTAATAACAATTTAATTCAAGATTCAACAGGCGGTTTAGTTTCACCACTTTCTAAAGGACACGCATCTAATGATTGAGCGACCGCAAAACCTTTCTTACCTTTTGCGGATATTGCGTATACAATGGAGGCAACAACTGGGGCGTCATTAGGCCAAACCTTTCAATTTAGTGTATATGAAAATGACGGCGGATTTTTACCAAGACAACCGCTAACAATCAGATATTCTTGAATAGCAAATGAATCAAATTACGGACAAGTCCCACAAATTGTAATCAGTGGAGATAGTGTGGAAGTTGCTAACTTTAAACAATCTTTTGAAGTTGGGATTATGGCAAATCCAAGTGACCCAACAAGATCATTAATTGGATTATCTTTACTTTCAAATATTCAAGAAGCACAATTTACTATATGAAGTATTGCACCATCGATATCAAATAGTGACCCAAAAGAATGACAAAGTTCATTGTTATATATACCACTCGCTAAATCGTCAAATTACACACCAATAGCACCACAAACTTTAGAATATAGAATTTACGATAAGATCTATTACAACATTAGTCAAGATATAACCGAAAGGGAATGAACGACAGCGGACGATAAAAAGAACTTCTTTTGTGCCTTAGAGATTGACGGCGGAACAGCATATTTTGAAGGCAAAATAAAAGTTGTAGATAGCGCAACAATTACTGCTTATACCTGTTCCGTAGATAGCGATAACGATACGCCAAATACACTTACCGAATACACATTACCTGTGAATAACCCAACAAATAAATTAAATAATACAACAATTAATGTGTTTAAAAAGACATTTTCTTTAGGGACACCTTCCACCACGTCGGCAATATTAGTTGAAAAGCAACCTTTTATAGAATTTTGATTGGAGGAATAATCATGAATCTTATGCCACTACAGCCTGCAAATGAATTACCAAAAACTGGAAACCCTTGAATAGATTGAATTATTGGGATAATTATTCCCATTGCTTTAGGACTTATATATTTGCTCATTAAATGACTAAGAAAGTACCTAAAGAACAAGATCAAGGAACAAGAACACAAATTGACAAAAGAAATTAAAAAGGAAAAATAAAGCGTAGCCTGCATGTCATAAGACCAGCGGTTAGTAGTAGCTTGCTGCTG
>Ga0247682_1000413_pt1 | contig 12418 bp, 24 predicted proteins | sample CNK23_metaG_FD_190130 | JGI IMG/M metagenome (GOLD analysis project Ga0247682, IMG submission 190130) | Soil microbial communities from Purdue University Martell Research Forest, Indiana, United States - CNK23 | ecosystem: Environmental > Terrestrial > Soil > Temperate forest > Bulk soil...
AGCATCCACTGCTGCGCCTGTGCCGGATCGAGGCCCGTCGACGGGGGCAGGAGTGGCGCCAGGGCGTTGGTGGGCGATGACGCGCCGATACCAGGCATCGCCAGCGCATTGAGGCTGCCGCTCATCGGCTGTATTCCGTGGCCTGTTGCTCGTGCAGCGCCTGCGCGTAGGCGTCGGCTGCTTCCTGGGTGCTGAACCGCCCGAGATGCTGACCGGTCTGCTGGTAGTAGCGATATGCCTCGGATGGTCCGACTATGCCGCGGCCGGCAATGACGCTCGGCACAACCACAGCGCTGCCATCCGGGTTGGTGAATGTCATTGAGCGCACCGTGCTGATGCTGCCGTCGGCGTTGCGCACGATGGGGCGCTGGTGAATGTTGATATTGCCCGGGTCGAGTAATCCCGGCGCATTCTGCGCGGCGCGATCGAACATCGAACCGGCAAGCGGCGGTGGCGCCAGCGCGTTGAGCTGGCCTTGCTGGTATTGATCGAGCACATCTGGCGACAGCAATGCGTTGCTAGCAGCCTGTCGGAGTGAGATGAGGCGAGTGATTGTCGATCATTCGTGGCAACAGCGTGCATCCGGTGCGTTTGCGGGCTTTCGAACGGACAGAAGCGGTCGCTGGATAGGTGATGCTGCCTGCTTTCGCACCGCGCGGGCCAGCGGCGGCAGTTGACGATCGAATGGTGCGAATTGGCCTCAGTTTGCGCCTGCCAGGACGAACATCCGCTTGATGTTCCACGCCATGGTCACGAGGTTCCACTCGCCGCGCACATTGTCGAGGCCACGCAGCAGGAACTGGCGAAACCCGAGCACCGATTTGATGATGCCAAAGACCGGCTCGGGGATCTGTTTGCGTAAGGCGTAGAGTTTCTTGCCTTCGGGCGTCTGGAGGCGATGATCCATCGCCTCCAGCGGCGTGGGGTCCTTCGGCGGCGGCGACAGTGGTTGCGCGAAACGTTCGTCGAGCGTGGGATGATGCGCTTCACGACCCATCGCGATCACTGCCGCGATGCCCGCCACGGCACAGGCATTCACATTGCTCTCGCTGAAGTATCCGTTGTCCGCCAGCAGCGCTTCGGCGTTGCCCAATTTGCCCGGCAGATCAGCGAGCTTGCCCAGCATCGGCTCAAGCTGCTGCTTGTCGTTCGGTGCCTGCACCACGTCGGCCGCGATCACCAGCAGACTGTCCGCGGCCACCATCGCCTGCGCGTTGTAGCATTGCTCGAACCCGCCACCGGCCACCGGCATGATGCGCGATTCCTCGTCCGTCAGATTAACCTGATCGGTGGGCAGTGGCCCTTCCGTCGGCGCCGCGGGCGGCCTGCCGCCTGGCTTCTTGCCCGTCGCCGCGGTCTTGGCCTCGCGCGCCTTGAGCTTGGCCTCATACTCTGCCCGTTCCCGTGCATGCCGTTCCTTCGCTCGCGCCTCGATCGTGGCCTTGGCGCGGGCAATCGCCGCCAGACGCGCCTCGCGCCGGGCCAGCTCCTCGGGGATCGACATGCCGTCCGGCACATCCGCCTGATCAGCCGCCTCGGCCTTCCTCAGCAGGTCAGCCACTTCGGCCTGCAACTGCGCTTCTATCTTGCTCGCGTGCTCATACGACAGCGCGCTGTGACGGCTGGCATTGGCGTGGATCTTGGTGCCATCCAGCGCCACCGTGCCCAGCTTCAGCACACCCATCTCGCGGGCCACGCCCAGCACCTGTACGAACAGCGTCTCGATCTGCTTCAGGAAGCGCCGCCGGAACGCGGCGATCGTGTCGTGATCGGGATGCTCGTTGGCGGCAATGAAGCGGAATGCCACCGAATCGTACGACGCCCGTTCCAGCTTGCGGCTCGAAAACACGCCGGTGGCATAGCCGTAGACGATCAGGCCGAGCAGTAGTTCGGGATGGTAGGACGCCTCGCCCGAGCCACGATAGCTGCTGGTCATCGACCGCAAATCCAGCCCCCCAACGACCTCCACTACGAACCGAGCCAAGTGGCGCTCCGGCAGCCACTCGTCCACCGAGGGTGGCAGCAGAAAGCCGGTCTCGCGGTCAATCGGGCGGAAGTTGCTCATGCGTCTGATCTCCGGGGTAGCCAGGCGCTTCGGTGCCACCTCTTCTATCGGACGATCCCGCGTCGCGTTAAGTCCGACAGGCTGCTAGCAGCCATTGGCGCTCAACTCGCTCGGCAGTGGCGGCAGCGTGCGCGCGCCAGGGCGCAGGGGCTGTGGTGGCCGTGGCTTGTCGGGCGCAGGGCGCTGGCGTGGCAGGTGCAGCGCCTTGAGCTGGCTATGCACGCTGTATTTGCTGCGCCCGAGCAGCTGCGCGATGCGCGCCGGCCCCAGGCCGTTCTCATACATCCGGCGCAGCGTCGTGCGCTCCTCGTCGCTCCATGGCACGCTGACGGCATATTTGACGCCTGGCATGGCCGGCCTCCAGGGTGGGGGATGGACGAGCCAATCATCGTGATCAACGGCCACAGACTGCACACGGGGCAGGCCATGACGGTGCGCGTTGCGCTGCAGACGTTCGCTATCGATTTGCAGCGTGACGGCCTTGGAGACGACGAGCACGGCAGGCGTATGACGCAGCACTACCTAGCCGCTATCGAGGCTATCAACTCGATGATCGCAGACACGCCTGTAGCAGCTGGTTGAGCACCGAGGCCGTGTGGTTCGCCCGCGCATCCACGAACCAAAACAGGAAGCCGAGCGCCAGAACGTTGATGACAACGAGCGTCAGGAACTGCGCCGGAAGGGCGGTGATAAGCCGCCCCCCCAGCCCCAGGACGCTCTTGGTCTCCTCATCGGTCATGCACCGGACACTTCCTACGGGGATAATTGTTGTGCCGTCTCTCCGGCTGTCACCCCCGCTCGTCTACTGGAATTGGGGTCCATCCTGATGAACCGACGAGTGGCCGGGGCGGCTCCTGCCGGATATTGCGTCCCCGTTCGATCGGTGTTTGCGTCCTGCCTAGACGTAGCCTCCGGCATCGAAGATCAGTGCGGATATTACCGCCGCGGCTGCGCTTCAGTCGGCGGCAGCGACTGGTCGGGCCTGCCCGGTGCAGGCGGCAAGCCTTGGCTCGGTCGATTACCGCTCGGAGGCAAGCCCTGGTCGGGATGCGGCTGGCTGCCTGGCAGCCCCTGGTCGGGCTTGAGAGACGGATCGACAACGGTATAGCCAATTACCTTCAGCCCACCGCCCGCACTCACCGCGACAATCGCCACGAGGAACTTCTGCGAGGGTAGGCCGTGATCTGGCCGAGGTGGCGCACCAGGGAGGCCCTGATCAGGACGCGGTGGTTGTCCGGGCAATCCTTGATCCGGATGTGGCTGACTGCCGGGGAGGCCCTGATCGGGATGGGGCGGATAGACTGGCCCACCACCAACAACCGGCGGCCAGATCGAGCCGGGCGGCATCGGGTAGTTGGGCGGCAGCTGTACCGGCGGCCAAATGCTTACGGGCGGCGGCCAAATTCCAGGTGGGGGTGGCGGGAGCGTGTTGTCAACGAAGGGCGGTGCGCCACCCCAGATGCCAGGTGGCTGCCCCGGAAGCGAGTTGTCCGGCCCGCCAGGCACAACGATGATGCTGCCGGCAGGAACTGGGAATGCTGCCATGTGCTTATGCTCCTGTGTGTGTTGGTGCGTATACGTCGTACGTCATCACGTATCGATGTAGGCGCGTGTATGTGGCTACGCCTGTCGTGGCGTGTCGTCACGCTATGGTTAGGTGACAACCGCAATGGTGATGACGAGAGCTGCCAGAACCATGATGCCGAACAGGACACAGAACATCGTTGCCCGCCGGATCAGGTGACAGCGGCGATCATCAGCACGACCAGCGCCAGCACCATGATCCCGAGCAACGCGCCGTGGCTCACCGGTGGGTCACTTCCAACATCAGAAAGAAGCCGATCCCCACAAGCGCCTCGACCTCCAGCGCCAGGATGATCACGAGCGTCTCAAGTTTCATCGCAGCAGTGGCCTGCCGCCGAGGCCGATCCCGGCAAAGTCGAGCAGCAGCAGGATCAGCACCAGGCACGCTATGACGGTGACAATCACGCGCGCCACCTGTTGGAACGGCGGCGGCAGCGGGATCACGCTGAGCACATACAGCACCAGCCACAGCACGATGCCGAGGACGAGCAGGTAAACGAGTAGCAGGATTAAAGCTGAAATCACGATTTCGCTTCCTCAAGCGACAAGCGCAGAAGCATGCCGAGATAGTCGTGCAACGCTGCAGCCTGTTTCCAGGAAAGACGAGCCTCGATGGTAGCCCGGTAGCTACGCTTATCCTCGCCCCTGACGGACTCGGTGGACAGCTCCAGCCAGACGCCGGGATGAACGGCTCTTATGGCCGCATCATCGCAATACCCAAGGCTATACCCGACCACTGATAACGTCTTGCCACCGTTTTCGTCGTCACGGCCCACCAGATTGGTGCTGCCGCTCTCGCATGTGTGGACCGACAGATCAACGCGACCGGCAGCAGCGTAGTTCTCAAATTCGGTGTTCACTGATACCTCACTGCCCCTTGATATTGCTATGTGCACGGGGCTGGTTCGCGCCGATCGGCCCAGATTGGGTTCGTCACTTCGGGTGGTTTCTGGCCGCCTCAACAATCCACCGATTGGTCTAGATCACTGCGGCTCGGTCATTCCGTCTGATAATCTTGGTTTGCGGACGGAGAGCGTGGTGATACGTGCAGATAGTTGTTGACATACGTGGATAGATGGCGCATATTGTCTCCACCAACGGAGACAGACACATGGCCAACCTTCGCTTCTTCGCCGCCGACCAGCAGCTCACCTCGATCCGGCACGACGGCAGCATCTTCACCAGCGCCAAGCATCACACCGGCCTGACGCCCGACGGTGTCCGCGTTCAGGTCGAGCGGATCATCGAGCGCAAGTCGAACCCCTCCAACCACAAGTGCGATGCGCGTTGCCTGAACGCCGCTGGCTTCAAGTGCGAGTGCAGCTGCGGTGGCAAGAACCACGGTGCTGGCAACTTCATGTGCGAGGCGGCGTAAGCCGTCCCCACCATCCCCAATCTCGGAGAACACCCATGAGCGACACAACCATCACCACCGCCGGCTACATCGTCCACGACAGCGAGGGCGTCATCCATGGCCTTAACTCGACCGCCCAGGGCGCGTGGGACGACATGCTACGCACCATGCGCGACGCCCATATCCTTGGTGGCGCCGAAGGGATGACGATCATGCCAGCCACCGCCGCGCTGCTTGCGTGTGTAGACGATCGTGGTGGCAACGTTGCATGGGGCAAGATCAACGGCATTGCCTGCACAACCGAGGAGGAGGACGCGCCATGAGCGAGACACTCGCCCGCATCACGTTCTACCTGCCACCGGAGTTGCAGGCCGCGATCTACGCCGACGCCGCCGAGAAAGGTCAGACCCTGTCGGTGTGGCTGCGGCGCGCGGCCGAGGCGGCACTGAAGCAGGAGACCAAGTGATGCCCGAACCATCGCTCGAGCTGCTACAGACGTTGATGGAGCGAATGCTGGAGCAGCAGCGCGAGATTACATGCCGGCTGGTCGCTATCGAGCGCCGGCTGGCGCCTGTAGATGAAGCATCGAATGCAGCGCGGCTGATGCTATTGGGGTTGCCGCCCCACTTTTGATAACCTGCCCCGAGGCTGCCGGTTGGAACGCGCTCGGGGCCACACGCGCTAGGCGATGCCCGGCGGGAGGATGCGGGGCTTCCGGCAGCAAGCTCATTGCGTCGGCGGCTGCGGTTGCTGCGTGCCAGCCGCTGCGGCGCCACCGCCTGCGATCAGGCCAGCGATGCCATACTTGCGCAATATGTCGATCGTGTTGGCATCGAACACGACGTAGTTGTGGGTGCCATCGCCAGCACCGCGGCTGCCTTGGTCGAGGTAGCGGATGCCGGGGATGCCAGCGTCACGTAGCTTCAATTCGATGCCAGGGTTCTTCGACACAATTTCGGCGCCAGTTGGATTGCGTCCGAACGTGTCAAAGCTGATCTGCGCGGCCTTTTCTGCGGCATCCTGTGTCGGGAAAACTCGACTGGATGTCTTGGGTTGACCAGCATTGTCGATGTAATCAATGACATGCCCATTCTCTACCGGCCGGATAGAGAATGCATCCTTCAGCGACTGGAACCCGAGAGGCTTTAACGCCTCCTGCACCTGTGGTGATTGCTCGCTGAGCGGCTTGTCCCAGTGCAGGAAATGCTCCGGATCAGCGCCGATGTTCACCTCATACATGCTGCCAGACGGCGGGATGGCGGCGCGGGCGTCCGTCATCCGCTTTTGCAGCGCGCTTATCTCGGCCAGCATCTCCGGCGGCACCGGAGCATTAGCGAGCCTCAACGACGACAACTCGCCTACCCGGTCCCTGAAAGCGGCACTGGCGGCGTTATACGCATCGACTGCCGGTCCTGTGGGCCGTGGCGACAGATCATCTCGATAGCTCCGCGCCACATTCTCGTTGCCGGCGAAGTAAAGCCCGTGGCCATACGCCTGCGCGCCCTCGCCGGTGCCGATCTTGCTGGTGTCGAACGCCTCGAAGCTGTGCGGCGAGCCGTGGTATGCGCGGATGCCGGGCGCCGTGGTGCCCATCATGACGCCCTCGGCCCACTGCTTCGCTGCGTCTACTGCGGTGCCCTGCCAGCCTGGCAGCGGTTGCAGCATCTGCCGCTGCTCCTCGACGCTCGGCCAGCTTGGCAACGACTGAGCGACGCGCGACGCTGTATCGGCGATGGCAGCCCCAGGGGCGTCCGCGGCCGGCGGTGCGGCGTAGTTCAGCAGCGGCGGGCCGAGGCCGTTGGGACGGCCCACGGGGGCCGTGAGCCACGGCATGTCGGGCGGGGCTAGCTGGTTGGTGGGCATTGCCGTTGCAGCCGCTTCACCCCAAGCCGCAGGAACTCCGACACCTGCTCATCATCGCCACGCTCGTAGGCCGCAAGAGCGATGCGAAACCCGCCGAGCATATCACGCAGCATGGTGTTCTCCATCGGCGTCAGCGGCTCGACCTCACGCGCCTTCACCTCGACAGACGCCAACGTCCGCAGGCTGCCGGCGCGGGACGCCTCCACCATCGCGTCCCGGAACCACTGCGCCACGAACGCCAGCCGGTCGGCGTCGGTGCGCACGCCCTCGGCCTGGGCGTATGCTATGAGGAACGCTGCGGCCCAGCGCTCCGGATCAGCGCCGGTCTCGCGGCGAAACTGCGCGCCGGTCAGGGTGGTGGTGTCAGTCATGGACGTCTCCAGCGCAACAACGGCCACCACGAGATGAACGGCCTGGCGTGGCTGCGCGGCGTGCGGAACGCCACCCCAGACCACATGAGATTGCGACGGCTCCGCAGCATCTCCAGCAGCGTAGGCAACGGACCCCGCCGGCCTAATCCACGCTCCAACGCCCGCACCGGCAGCGGCTGACATGCCACCCACAGCTGCCCGTAGAGCCGATACCGTCGGTCCTGCATGACCCAGGAGTGACGCTGCTGAGCGCTCATACCCATGGATTACGCCACCCGCCACCCTTCCACATCACTGCGCGATGAGCGCTCGAAGGCGCGTGCCCAGCTGTCCCGCGGTGGTGGCTTGGGCTTCTCCGGTCGCATCTCACGCCAGGCCAGCGCGAGGTAGCGGTAGGCGTCGCTGCCGTGGCTCGACCAGTCATGCCGCGGCTTGTCGTTGAACGCCTTGCGCTTGTCGTCGTAGTCAGCGCGATACGCCCGCAATGCCTCGAGGCCGTCGTGACACTTGTCGGCATCGAACCAGCAGGAGGCAATGGAGACGCGCGCAGCGTTAATGCCGTCCATCAGGTTCTGTTGCGACAGCACGCGCGGGATGCGGTTGGTGAGGCTGCGCAGCGTCTCCCAGAGTGAGCGGCCTGTACCAAGCTGCCGCGCCTGCGCGTCGTGCGGCAGGTAGTCGGTGCCGTAGGTGTAGCCACGCGATGTCAATACAGCGGCGTAGTGCGGCAGGCCGTAGCCGGAGGCTTCGTAGTAGTCGATGACGCGGACCTCGGCGCGCGCCACCTGAAAGAACCAGATGGCGGTGCTGTCGCCGATGCCGAGGTCCCAGGCAGTATGCACGGGCAGCAACGGATCGTAGGGCACGTCGGTGATGCGGCCTGCGGCCTGCGCCTCATCGAGTTCCTTGGCGAAGTAAGCACCGAGCACAGCGGCGTCGAATGAGCACTCCAGCTCCTGGGCATACTGTTCGGCTGTGAGTGTCTGCCGCATGTCATCGAGTTCGTGTTGCGGCAGGATGTGCGTTTCGGAGGCGCGCAGCACGAGCGAGAACCAGGCTGGATCAGTGCGCGCATGCTCGTGCAGCTTGAAGAAGTCGTTGCGGCCCTTGGGTGTGCCGATAAACACGGCCCAGCCATGCCGATCGGCGAGCGATGGGCGCAGCACTTCGGGCCATGCGCGCGGGTCGATGTCGGCATACTCATCAACGACCATTCCGTCCGCGTAAGTGCCGCGCAGCCGGTCGATATTGTCACTGCCGTATAGACGAACGCGGCTACCGTTTGGGAAGTTCACCATGAGGTCACTCTCACGCTGCTCGACCCCTGGGATGTCTGCCGTGAAGCGCTTTAGGTACTGCCAGCATGTGTCTTTGGATTGCGCGTAAGTCGGTGACACATAACTGAAGCGCCCGTTTGGTTTCTTGCAGCGCAGGGCTGCATCGATCAGGTCCATGATGCATGCAACGGTCTTACCGGCCCGACGGTGCGCAACGATGCAGGACCAGCGCTGCTTGCGCGCATGGAACGCAGCGAACTGCGGCCGCGCGGTGTAGCCGAGATTAATCTTTGATGCTGGTTTCACTGGCATCGTTACTACCGAAACCGGTTTCGTTGCTTTCGGAACTATCATCGTCACGATCGACACCGGTGATGACCCAGACCGGGCCACCGCCTTCGCCGGTCATTTGCATCGGCAGGACTTTACCGATGAGGGTCATGAACGCGCCGGGGTTCATTTCGGCCTGGCGTTGCAGGTAATCCTGGCCGCCAGCGCCGGCCAAGGCGCCGAGGATCATGGCCTTGAGGTCGGCGTTGACCTTGTTGGGGACGCCTTTCTTGCGCCCCGAGCCTGGGATGTAGCCACCTTTTCCAGCCATTGGAATCTATCGCTTGTTTATCGATCATTCTCTAGCCACGAGACACGCCACATCGATCGTAACGGTTCGCAATTCCCCGAACAGCAGCATGGCGATCCTGGCGGTTTGGCGCTCGACTGAGATCACAACGGCCGGATGGCCGGCGAATGGCGTGCGCGCTACGGGGCTGCAAGGCATCCCTGGCGCCCAAGAGGCTCCGGGTGGTGCGATGCAGCGGCGAGATGCCTCGGAGGCCTCCAGCGCCTCCACGTCGCCCGCGTTGGCCCATTGGATCTGATCACGGGTTTTCAGCACGGAGCGGACGCCTGGGGTCTCGTAGATGGGTCGCCAGCTGTCGCGGCTGTCGTGGTGGACGAACAGGTAGCCCGGCCAGAGCGGGGCGAGGACGACGCGGGTGAGGGTGCGGAGGACGGGATCGCGGCGTTTAGCGGCGTAGCGTGGGAGGAAACAGCGGTAGCCGCGGCGCTGTAGGTTGCTGTCGGCCCAGGTCTCGGCTTGCGCGTGGGTAACGGCGACGATCCAGCCGGAGCGGGGGGAATTGCAGTAGCACCGGGGGTCACCGGGTTGGGTGGTATCTACGGCTGTCATGGCATGAGCGTCAAGCGGCATGGTCGGGGCCTGGGTATGGATCGGTGGGCAGTGGGGGGATTTCGGAGACGTAGTGGCGTAGCTGAGCGCAGGCGCCCTGGACCAGCAGGCGACGTTGGTGGAGGTAGGCGCGTCCGATGCACTCGCCGAGGGCGATGAGCAGTTCGCATGCGACATCGGCATCAGCCTCGCCGTGGCATGCGGCTGCGATCCGTGCTGCGAGGGCCTCGGCGCGTGCGTCGTCTGGATCGATGTCGGGCATCAATCGAGGCTTTCGCGGACGGTGCTGAGAACGTGGTCGGTCCATTCGGCGGCGATGGGGATGCGCTCCTCGGGTCCCCAGCAGCGGATGGCGTTGGTCGCGAGGAACCCCGCCAAAGTCAGCACGTCGTGGGGGTGCTGTCCGGCGAGGTCGCGGCCGACGGTGGCCATGAGAGCGGCGAGCTGGTGGCACTGGAGGGGATGGGGGGTCATGAGGGCACCCCACGCGCGCCGCAGAACTCCTCCTGCATGACCTGGATGAGCGCTGCGATCTCCGCCACGGCGCGCGGGTCCGTTGGTGCGTCTCGGCACAGTTCGATGCTGCGGTCGAATTCTCGCACTGAGATGCCGTGGTTGTCACAGCACCGCTGCACCAGGGCGCGCAACTCTGCCTCGTGGACCCAACCGCTCAGCGCGCTCATGGGTGGTGCTCGATGGTCTGCGGGTAGCCCAGCGCCGCCAGTTGCTCTGCAACCGTGCGTTGCGGGTCCACCGGGCCAGGACGGCGAGGCACCCAGCCGTCGCAAGGCCGGTCGTCCTCGATGACCTCGCCATGAAGCACGTAGTCTCGCTGCTCCACCACGGTGAGTTGCGGGCGTTTGCCGGCTGGAGTTTTGCCGGAGCTTTCGAGCTTCCGCGCCAACTTTCCGACGATGTTTTTGGTCGCGATTTGGAGCGCGTTTGTCGCTGGTTCCTGGTCCGGTTCGGCGCCATAGGTGCCCGCCGAGGGCGTCTCGCACGCCGCCGCAACTCGCGCGAGTACCGGAGAAAGAGAAGGTAAGTTACTTAAAACACTTACTTTCTTCTCTTCCTCTGCTGTACCTGTGCTGTACGGTCTATCGCGTTTCGTCCCCGTTTCAGAGGACGTTTCCGAACGGGTTTCGATGGGCGTTTCGAAACGGGTGTTGAAACGCGTTTCAGGAGGCGTTTCAGGTGGGTCTTGGCCGTTCGGCTTTTCGGGAGGGTTTGAGCCGTTCTGGCTCGCCCTCCACCGCCGCAGCCGCTCCGCATCGCCCTGCCGTGTCTTGGCCGCCTTGAGCCGTCCCTCGTATGCCTTGAGTGCCTGCTCTGCAACCATAGGGTGGTAAAAGCGATTGTCTGCGCACAGCACGAACCCGCGCATTGCCACCGCCCTGTGCTTCTTCCACGCCCTCATGTCCTGGCCAAAATCGGCCAGCAGGCACAAATCGTCCTCGTCGTTCGGCAGGCTGCCGGCAGGGCATTGCAGCATCGCCGCCCACCACAACTTCAACGCCGCCAACCCGCCGCGCGGGTCTTTCATGGCAGCGCCATACCAGCCGCTGGTAAACAACCGGTGGCCATGCAGTGCCATCCACTCGAAACCGCGCAGGTCGCAGTGGGCCGGCGTCAATGGTGCTGGTAGATCGCTCATGACAGCCCTCCAACAACCCATTGCACAGCACGGACAGCGGTATCCGGCTCGATTGAATACCAGTCGCCATTGACCCGCAGTTCCTGCGGCAATCGCGCCTGTGCCATCGCCTCAAAGTCGAGCACTATCCAGTCACAGCTAGGCTGCCACTTCGCTACCAACCGGATGTTGCGTTTAGTTTCCCTGCGGTAGCCAATGAAGCGGGCGCTGACGTTCACGCTCTTCCCGATCTTGACCAGGCCAAGCGTGTGATCTTTCGCCACGTACAACCACGACGCGCGGCAAAAACGCGGTGAACACACAAAGCACCGATTGTGGGGAGGCTCGTAGATCACGGCGCGACCCTCCCGACGGCCACGACGTAGACGCGCCGATCCCGCCACGCGCCTCGCGTTTCGGTTTGAATTCCGGCCTCGGCCAGCACCCGGCGCATATGGCGGGCGCCCTCTCCCGCGCTGATATGGAGAAACCGCCCCATCCAGGCCGCGCTCGGAACCCGGCAGCCAGGCCGCAGCCGCGGCAGTATCCAGCGCTGGATCAGCGCCCGATGGCGCAGCCCCTCGGGCCGGTTGCGGATGTATCTCGGTATTGTCATGGCACAGCTCCGTTGACGCGGGGCAACGGCTATGCAAAATGAGCGTCGTCAGAGCGCTTTTTGCACAACCCTCGGCCCCGAGGGTTCCAGTTACAGCACCGCCTCGGTTCCAGCCGGGGCGGTTCTCGTTTCTACCCTGATAATGGTTGAGTCGTGAAGTGGTCATGCAGCTTTCCGTCCGCCATGCCACGCCCGCAACGCATCAGCATGCCGCAGCAGCGCCATGCCGCCGCGCCGCATCCGCATTTCGTTGTACTTCACGTCGTCGTCGTCCATGAGATCGCGCAGCACGTAGACCGGCTCCTCGCCCTCCGCCACGCGGCGTGGATACCGATCCTGCAGAGTGTCAGAAAAGAAGTCCGCCTGCCCGCTATCAATCTCGTTCTTCACCTTGGCATTCGGATCGTGCCTCTTCCGCAACTCCTGCCGTGCCATCTGGCGGATTTCTAAGTGGCAGCCGGCATAC
>Ga0247682_1000417_pt1 | contig 12294 bp, 10 predicted proteins | sample CNK23_metaG_FD_190130 | JGI IMG/M metagenome (GOLD analysis project Ga0247682, IMG submission 190130) | Soil microbial communities from Purdue University Martell Research Forest, Indiana, United States - CNK23 | ecosystem: Environmental > Terrestrial > Soil > Temperate forest > Bulk soil...
GGTTCGCCGACTTTTTTCGCAAAGGTCTGGCCCTCGGCAGCATCTTTTTGGCGATGTCCTTCCGCGCGGTGACCAAAGACTTCATGGAAAAAGACGGCGGCCGCTCGGCCTGTCAAGAGAGCCGGTCCAACTGACGGCTCGTTAATCGGTGCAGCGACAAGCCCCTCGAGTTCCTTGCGCATGGTGGCCTGCGCGGCTGAGACGGCCTTATCGTCGGGGGCTTCCTCGGGATTAACCCAGTCAAAATTGTAGTAACGGTCGATGTCCATTCCATCCGGCGCCTTGCCCTGGATGAATAACTCGAGGCGGTAGCGGATCTGACCAAATTGCAGCTCAGTACCTTCGCTGGTTACTTGGAAGACATTCTGGGCTTGGGCCGTAAAGGTCACAATCGAATTGATGATTGCGGCAGATTCACGAAATGTGCGGGTGTATGCCCGGACTTTCTCTTCCCACGGCTTGCGGTCCAAGGTGAAAGATACCTCGGGGCCGATGTATGTGTGAGGCTTCTCGTGAGAAAAATCCGGAGCTCGGTTTTCGACGGAATCAACTTTCACTTCCTTGCCCGTCTTGATCTTGATGAGGGCTTCCGCGGCTGCCCGGTATTGCTCGTCCGTTTGGAGCCACACCGCGCGCCTAAGCACCTGCGGATCGTCGTCCAGCGGCACGGTCGTGCCCGGACTGGCGCTGGTCTGCTGACGTTCGCCAACCTTGTGCGTGTCATCCGTTTCGTAGCTGCCCGTTCGCACGGAAACTTCCAGCCAGCGGTTGCGTGTCTCGTTGCTATTGAGCAGCGCGCCGTTTGAGCCGGAAACGTCCGCGCGCTGCGTATCCGTGATGGTGTAGCCGATGTAGTATGCCGGCGGGTCTTGCGCTTTGAACGTTTGCATGGAGCGATTGAGCTCCGCCTGAAGAGCGGCGAGCAGTGGAGACTTCTTGGAAGGGACATCCGGCGGCGCGGCTTGCGCCAGATTCGCAGCGATCGGCGTCAGGGAAACCGCCAGGCCTAGCAGGCACAAGACCGAACTCAGGTGACAACGGACCGAAATTTTCAAGGATTGCCTCACTTACTGTTAGACGGCACTGCGAAACATCCAGTGTACGCTACCGCAGCTACGGGCACAAAATGCCGAACTCAATGGAGGTCCACAGCAGCATTAGTTCGACGGTTGCCGGACGCAGGGAGTTGCATGAGCTCAGAAGCTAAGTTCCCCGGCCGCATTTCGAAGCCAGAGTCAAAAAGGAGGATGCTACTCAGCGGTCAGAGGCTCTACCCACACCCGTTAGGATTAGTTTTTGGGTTACACCCCCCAGTCACGAGGGCAGGGGGAGCGCTAGTGTGTTGTGCTGCGATGACAGAGAAAATTACCACCGGAACCAGAGCCAGAACGCCCATCGTGATTCCCAATCCCTTGCCTATATGTCCGGCGTTTTCGAGGCCGCTGCCTGGCCGTGGCCCCACTTCAGTGTCCTTGCCCGCCGTGACTAGCATATCGAGCGGAGCTTGCGTCGGGGGCGCTGGCGCGGAATTGTCTCCGTTGCGCAGGCTGGTCACCTGGCCCGCTTTAAGCAATACGCACACTCCCGCGAGATTGCAGACGCGCACGACACCCTCGTAGGCAATCACATTCATGACCTTATTTTCATACCCTACGTAAAAGTCTGTTCCAACAACGCCGGCTACGCCTGCTGCGGTGCGAACTTCAAATTTTCCGTCGGGTTTTGCAATCTTTTGTGCTTGCGTGCGCAGCTTGCCATAGACCAATTCAAGCTCTGTTTGCTGCGCTCCGGAATCGTGTTTCACAACCTTGATCGAGGAATCTGAGCCGACATTCAAAACAGACCCATCATCCAGAGCGATCCGTGCACGCGCATCGGCCTTGGTATTCAGAAGGTCCTGCCATTCGACCACCGACTTAGCGGAAGCGTTGATGCTCTTGGATCCGCGGGCAATACTCACGGCCGGAATCAGACGGGAGACTTCGCCGGCCCGCTGTCCCGCGGCCTCAGGAGAGGCAGAAATATCCGGCGGGATGGCGATTATGAACGAAAGCAATATGGCCAGGGTAAGAACGTACGAAGACTCTCTTTTCATCGGGGTCGCTCCTAGAAGGATTGCGAGTAGTTGTGTTATCTATCGTTGTTACTGGAGACCCTCTAGACTGTCAATTGGAAACCTAGACCGGCTTGCGCAGTCGCTACATTCCTGTTTGAGCACCCCGCCAGGCGGCCCCGCCGGGTGCCTTCTTCCGCACGAGCAAGCGCAAGGTACTTGCAGGCAGCCAATGTCGGGAAGACAATCAAATCATGCGTGCCTTGGTCGCGCTTCTCGTCGCATGTACCCTTCTGTTTGGCGTGTATCACTACTATTTCAAGAAAATGCCGTCGACCGACGAGGGCACCGCCCCCACACAGGCGATCAGCCTGACCGGCGTCCGCGGCGATCTCTTGCAGATTGCGCAGGCAGAACGGGGATTCTTCGCGCTGAACGGCCATTGCGCGACCCTCGAAGAACTTACCTCTTCGAATTCGCTGGCGATGGCGCGGCCCGAGCGGGACGGATATTCCTATTCGATCGAGTGTTCTGGCGGCGACTTCAAGGTAACGGCGCGCCACGCTCTGGCCCCCGCGAGTTCGCTGATACGATATCCCACGCTAGCGATCGACCAGAGCATGCAAATCCACGAAGTCAACTAACCATCCCACTAGGGCTGATTCCCTTGCATCGGTGAAGTAGGTCCGCAATTCTCGCGTCCCTCACGGGAACTTTTCTCAGGAGTGCTTCGTACATTCTAACAAGAATGATTGCAACAACACAGATTGCGCTTCCGGCGCATCTTGGAAGGAGCAAATTATGGGCGGAGATTTGATCGGATTGGTCGCAGTCACTTTGGGGATGGGCGTTCCCCTCGGAATCCTATACACGTACTACCGCGTGCGTAAACTGCGCAGCGAAGAGCGTCTTGCTGCCATAGCCCGCGGCGTGGACATTCCGCAAGAGCCGGAACTTTCGCAAGCGGCGCGCTCTCGCCGGTCGGGGATTTTGCTGATCGCCGGGGCCCTCGGTTACATTGTTACCTTCGGATTGATCGCAGGGATTCAAGTGGACCGCGACTTCTGGTCCGCTGCCGCATTCGGCATCATTCCTCTGGCAGTCGGCATCGGGTACTTTCTCGATTTCGCGTTGATTCGCCGGGACGTAGGCACTTCCAGTTAGTTCGGTTGGCGCGTGATCCAAACAGCATCAAGGCGCAAGGTCTTGCTTACCGCAATCGGGCCGACGTGGTCGGCTTTATCGATGGATGCCAAGCGCAGCAAGGATTCGTCTTGACCACTCCTCACGGCGTACGTTTTTGATCCGCCACCAGGACGCCCCCCTCGGCGTAGTTTGTCGCCGGGACGTCATGAAACGACACGTGGATGTTTTCACGCTTTGCGCGTCCGTCTTCAATCAGCACCGTGGTGACGCGCTCGGCAATCTTGCGCTTCATTTCCGACGTCCGCCCTTCCACCCAGGTAATTTGAACATGCGGCATATCTCGTCCTCCTTAGAACGGACAATTTGCACAATCTTGCGTGCAAAACTGGGGGCGTTCTACCGAAACTCGCAGTCCTGGTTGTTCCCAGAACGCCCCGGAGCTTGGCAGGCGAAGCATAACGCGGCCTGTGTTAGTATTACAGACTCATGCATTCCGCTATTCCTCACTTGATCGAGCTGCAGCGTGTCGACCACTTGATTGCCGCCGTACGCACCGAAATTGAAACATTTCCGAAACGTGGCCGCGAAGCGGATGCCAAACTTAGCGGCGCGCGCGCGGCCGTTGCCGCCGCTAAAGAGGGCCTCGTCAGCAGCCAGAAAGAGCGCAAGAAGTTCGAATTGGAAGTGCAGCAATGGAAAGACCGGGCTAAGAAATACCGCGACCAGAGCGGCGCCGTCAAAACCAACGAAGCCTACAAAGCCCTGCAGCACGAGATTACGAACGCCGAGGCGGAAGTCGCAAAGGCCGAAGACGCACAACTGGAAGTCATGATGGCGGGCGAAGAGGCTGAACGCCGCGTTCGACGCGCGGAGGCAAATCTCAAGGAAGACGAAACGGCGGTCGCCAAGGAGAAAAAAGAGATCGAAGCGAAGCAAGCGGAGAAGAGGACACAGCTCGAAAGCTTACTGGCTGAGCGGGAGCGCGCGTTGGCGCCGATTCCAGAGGATGTCCGCGAACTCTATGCGCGCATCGCCAGGCGCCATCACGGCACGGGAGTCGCCGAAGCGCGCGACGGACAATGCCGCGGCTGCGGCATGCGCGTGTTGCCGCACATCCTGCAAGAACTCCGCCGCGATCCCAACGAAGAAATTTACCGTTGCGAATCCTGTGGGCTGATCCTATACACGCTAGAGCCGATTCCTTTGCCGGATCCTGCTTCCGGACCGGGTCGCGCCGCATCTTCCGCCTCTAATCACTCCTAATGCCACCCCGTCAAAAACCTCCTCGCGCCGCCGGTGCCGCACTGTTCGCAGACTCGCCTGCAGAGCAAACAGCTGCAACGCCGGCTCATCAAGCGAATATCGACGGTGCGGCGCGCGGAAATCCTGGGCCAGCTTCCTATGGCGTGGTCATTCGCGATGGCCAGGGCGAACTTGTCGCCAAACTAAAAAAATACATCGGACGGATGACAAACAATGTCGCTGAGTACTATGGGCTGATCGCTGCGCTTGATTACGCGCAGTCTCATAGCATTCGCGCCTTGCGCGTCGAGAGTGATTCCGAGCTGATGGTTAAGCAGATGCAGGGGCAGTACAAGGTGAAGAGCGAGGATCTCCGCCCGCTTTTCGAACGAGCGAAGAAAATGTCGCTGGGCTTCGAATCATTCCGGATTGATCACATTTACCGCGAACAAAACCGCGAAGCAGATGCGCTTGCCAATGAAGCGCTCGACGAAACGTCCGGTGTCCCCAGTGCCGCCGGCGCACCCGCGAAAGCTGCAGCACTTGATGCCAAACCCGCTCCACGATGGATTCAGGCGCGATTCCGCAGCGGTATTCTTTACCCACTGGAAGACATCGATCTCCCCGACGGCACCGAGGTGCAGATCGTGCTGCGTCCCCTGAAGCGTCCAACCCCACAAAAATAGCGACCTGGTTTGTTTCGAATTATTTCAGCGCGTAAGAGCGATAGAGGGTATCGCGTTGCGCGGGGATAAATCCCGCATCGGAGATGATGCGGCGCAGCTCATTTTCGTTGGTGCGGTTTTTCACACCGGCCGCGAAGACCACGTTTTCTTCAATGAGGATACTGCCGACGTCATCCGCACCGAACTGCAAACCGACCTGGCAGACTTTGATGCCGGGGGTCAGCCAGCTCGATTGGATGTGGTCAATGTTATCGAGGTACAGGCGGCTCACTGCAAGAGTTTTCAAATAATCGACCGCGGTCGTTTCCCGCACTTTTTTCCCGAGAGCTGTGTTTTCCGCGGCGAACATCCACGGGATGAACGCTGTGAATCCACCAGTGTCTTCCTGAATGCGGCGAAGCCGTTCGAGATGATTCACGCGGTGGCGGAGTTCTTCGCCGCAGCCGAACATCATCGTCGCGGTGGTGCGTAGCCCAAGGGAGTGCGCAACCCGGTGGACATCTTCCCAATCGTCGCTGGTGCACTTTAGTCGAGCGATTTTCCCGCGAATTTCGTCGTCGAGAATTTCCGCGCCGCCGCCGGGGATAGATTGCAGTCCAGCGTCCATCAAACGCTGGATGGTTTCGCGGACGCTCAACTCGCTCACTTCCGCAATGCACAGAATCTCAGGCGCGGAGAAGCAGTGAAGGTGCACTTGCGGAAAGCGCGTTTTCAAAGAGCGCAGCAGGTTCTCGTAATAGCCGATCTGCAGGTCTGGGTGGAGTCCGCCTTGCAGCAAGATTCCTGTGCCTCCAAGTTCCAGCATCTCTTCAATCTTTTCGTAGATAGTCTCAAAGGAAAGGATGTAACCGTCTTTTGCGCCCAGCGGCCGGTAAAAAGCACAGAATGAGCAATACTCCGTGCAAAAGTTCGTGTAATTGATGTTGCGGTCGATCTGGTACGTCACGACTCGAGGATCATTTTTCTTGAGCCGCATCTGGTGCGCGGCCATACCGACGCCCACCAGGTCATCGGATTGCAACATGTCGAGCGCTTCTTGTTTCGTCAGTCCCACGATGTTCCTTTGCTTCGTTGCGTTTTCATTCTAACGGACGCGGCACCTAAACTCTAATCCTCTCACTGGGCGGGCACGGCGTGCCGTGCCCCTACTTTGCTGAAACCTGGGCCGCCTCTTTCGGTGCAGTCGCCCATGCGATTTGTTTTTCGATTGGGATTAGTCCTAGTTTTGCGGCTTCATGAAAATAGCGTTCAAGGCCCCGGCGATTGTTTTCGCCAAGAGAGAAGTCAATGTTTTGTCGCAGATAGGCTTCGAGCGCCTGCTGTGGCAGGTCCAGTTCATGCGCGGCATTAACACTGATTGCCGCTAATTGGCTTAGCCCGAAATCGCGAGAGGCCATGAAATCCGCAAACACTTCCGAGGTGACAACATCAGGTCTTGCGGCCCAGAAGGCCATCACTGCCGGCAAGCCGGAAAACTTGCGCCATTCACCGACCACGTCATAGACATGAAAAATCTCGGCACTCGTCATTCCAAGAGTGGTGCTCTGGCACACGGCGCGTCCTTGAGGGCTGACAGTGCTCTTTTTCTCAATGACGATCGAAATGCGCAGCGCCGGATCGCCGATGAGCAAAGCCGCATCGGCCTTTTCCAGCATGTCGCGCAAGTCAGGCTCGGCCTCAAAAAACTCGGGATCAATTTTCCAGTGTTCAGCGGCCAGAATTCGCGTGAGGGCTTGTGTGCTGCGCGAACTGCGATCCAGCGCAATGCTGCGCACCTGTTCGATGGGCTTCTTTGAAATAAGCAACAGGCTGCGCACGCGATTCTGTGAGGCGATCGCCAAATCCGGCAGAACGACAATGCCAGGGAGGCGCTGATACTCGATCGCTGGAATGATGGCGATGTCGGCCGCGCCGCTCCCCAGAGCATCCGCGCATCGCGAGGGCACGGTGAAAGACAAATCGTACTTTCCCGCTAGCGGCCCATTCGTAAAGCCCCAAACGAGCGGCGCCGTATTCAAGTACTGCACGATGGAAATCCGAATTTTCGGCAAGATTGAGTTTCTCGCGATTTCAACCAAAGTATAGCAGACAGAATTTTCCTCCGCTGCAGGCCTCTTTTGTTGTAAAACGTTCCTTCCATTTGGAGGCTCTGAAAATGTTGAAACGTTCCTCGTGTCTTTTTCTGTTCAGTCTGCTGGCGTTATCCTCTGCCTGTATCGCAGCTCATCCCGATGCCGCCCGGACGCCATCCATTAGCGAGAAAGCCGCAGGCACGCAAAAGCTTCCCGGCTATTTCAATCTTTACTGGGACGCCAAACAAGGCAAGCTGTGGCTCGAAATCGACAAGTGGAACACAGAGTTTCTTTATCAGAGCAGCCTTCCCGCGGGTGTCGGTTCAAACGATATCGGTCTTGACCGCGGCCAGCTTGGCAGAACGGCTATCGTTCGATTCGAAAGAAGCGGCCCCAAGGTCCTGCTGATCCAGGAAAATCTCGAATATCGTGCGGTGAGCGACGACCCCGACGAGCGCCGCACAGTCCGCGACTCCTTTGCGGAGTCGGCGCTTTGGGGTTTTACGGTTTCCGCCGAAGAGAATGGCCATGCGCTCGTCGATGCTACCGAGTTCTTCCTACATGACGCCCACGGCATTCCCGCATCACTTCGCAGGACAAAGCAAGGAACTTACAAGCTCGACGCCCCGCGTTGCGCGATCTACCTTCCGAAGACCAAGAACTTTCCTCTCAACACGGAAGTCGAAGCCACCCTCACTTTTTCCGGTGACGAGCCCGGGCCGTGGGTGCGCGAGGTTACCCCTTCGCCGGAATCTATCACTATTCGCGAGCATCACTCCTTCGTGCAGCTTCCGCCTCCGGGCTACAAACCGCGCATCTATGATCCTCGAAGCAGCTTTTTCGGAATCGCTTACCTGGACTACGCAACCCCGGTTAGCGAGCCGATCGTGAAGCGATTTATCGCGCGGCACCGGCTTGAGAAGAAAGATCCTAAAGCTGCCGTTAGCGAACCAGTTCACCCCATCGTCTATTACCTCGACCGCGGCGCGCCGGAGCCGATTCGCTCGGCACTGCTGGAAGGCGCGCGCTGGTGGAACCAGGCGTTTGAAGCCGCCGGGTACAAGAACGCTTTCCGCGTTGAACTGATGCCCGAAGGCGCGGACCCCATGGATTTGCGCTACAACGTCATTCAGTGGGTACATCGCGCCACACGCGGCTGGTCTTACGGTGCTGCCGTAATCGATCCACGCACGGGCGAAATCATTAAAGGGCACGTCACGCTCGGCTCGCTTCGTGTGCGACAAGATTATCTGATTGCCGAAGGACTGCTTGCTCCCTATGAAAAAGGCAAACCGGTTTCGCCGAAAATGATGGACATGGCGCTGGCGAGGCTCCGCCAGCTTGCCGCCCACGAAGTCGGCCACACACTCGGGCTGATGCACAACTATTCGTCGAGTACCGTCGATCGTTCCTCGGTGATGGACTATCCGCCGCCGCTCGTGAAGCTTGGCGCCGACGGCTCTCCTGATCTCAGCGACGCTTACGCCTCAGGCATCGGCGCTTGGGACAAAGTGTCCATCACTTGGGGTTACAGCGACTTCGCGCCCGGTACGGATGAGCACGCCGTGCTCGACGAAATCTTGAGCGATGCATTCGGCCGCGGGCTTCGCTATCTGACCGACCAGGACGCCCGACCCGCTGGCTCTTCGAGCAGCGTGGCGCATCTTTGGGACAGCGGCTCGAATGCTGTGGACGAGCTGAATCGCATCATGCAGGTTCGCGCCGCAGCGCTGCACCGCTTTGGCGAAAACAATGTTCGCGAAGGCGCGCCTCTTGCAACCCTCGAAGACGCGCTAGCGCCCATTTACATGCTGCATCGCTACCAGGTGGAAGCCGCCAGCAAGCTGGTCGGCGGAATGGACTACACCTTCACTTTGCGCGGTGACGGTGAAGTACCCACGCACATCGTCGCCCCCGCCGAACAGCGCCGCGCCCTGGCTGCCGTACTAGCGACGCTCAAACCCGAAGCCCTTGCACTCCCGGAATCCCTGCTAAAAATCATTCCGCCTCGTCCGCCGGAATACCCGCGTGATCGCGAGGATTTCAAGATTCACACTAGCCCGGCCTTCGACGCGCTCGCGCCCGCGGAATCCGCGGCGCAGCACACGCTGCAGTTTCTTTTTAATTCGGAGCGTGCTGCGCGGCTCGTTGAGTTCCATGCTCGCGACGCCGGAAATCCGGGCCTCGACGAGGTACTCGAGGCCGTGTTCAACGCCACCTGGAAAGCCGCGCATCCCAAGGGCTACGACGGAGCGGTTGCTAACACCGTCGATAACGTAGTGCTTTACGACCTGATGGTGCTCTCCGCCAATGACCATGCCAGCGACGAAGTTCGCGCCATTGCCTCGCTGAAGCTCCAAGAATTGAGGGAATGGCTTACTTCTCCAAGAGGTGGAATGGAGAGTATGCCCGATAAGGCCCACACCTACTTCGCCGCCAGGGAAATTGAGCTATTTGAGAAAGACCCCAAGCGCATCGATCTGACGCCGCCCATCGAACCGCCAGACGGTCCGCCCATCGGAAGCATGGGCACGCTGGATTGTGACTGGCGGCCTTAATTTATTGAGAAGTCGCCGCTCGAGATTTCTGCGACTCAATTCCGCGAAGACATCTTCGCAGAATTCTTTACTTCGACGAAGGCGATCCCGTTTACACCGCTGCAAGCCAGCCACAGGTTGCCATCGGGCGTGTGTACCATGTTTCGTACCACGCCACCTCCTGACGGGATAATCCACGATTGAAATTTCTCCGTCTTGGGATCAAAGCGCACGACCGTGTTCGGCTTCGTGTTCGATTCGCTGTACCAGATGATGTCTCCGACAGCTGTTATGCCGTAGGGCCTGGACTGCGGCCCGCCAGGAGATGCCCACTCGGAAGTCTTGCCGGTCGCCGCATCAAGCCGTCCCAAGTACCCGCGCGAATAATCCGAATACCAAATCGCATCGTCTGGAGTAATCGCTACGCGCCGGGGACGAGAATCCACATGCGGCAGCACGTATTCGTGGATGGCCAGCGTGTCCGGATCGAGGCTGGCCACCTTGTTGCTCCCAAACTCGACGAAGAATGGCACGCCTTTCGAATTCACCACCATACCGTAAGGATTCGACTTCGGCGTCGGTGAACTGACCACCTTCACTTCCCCGGTCTTCGGGTTTAGCCTTCCCACCATGTTTCCGCCTTGCACCGTAAAATAAATGTTTCCGTTCGGCGCAAAAAGCAGCGTGTGCGGGTCTTTGGCTTGCGGATCCGGCATCGGATACTCGGTCACGTCTCCCGTCTTCGGATCCAGCTTGCCGATGTACGCCTTGAAATTTGCAGTGAACCAGATGTTCCCGTCCTTATCCGGCACGAGACCGTGAGGACCGGAAGATGGCGTCTTCAAAGTGAACTCCTTGAATTTCTGCGTCGCGGGATCGAAGCGACCAAGCACATTCGCCATCTGCCCCGTGTACCAGACCGAACCGTCAGGGGCGATTGCGGGATCGTGCGGGCGTGAGCCTGGCGTTGGCACCTGCCATTCTTTGATGGAAACCTCGACGCCTCCGGGAATAACAACGGCATCTGGCGCTGGTTTTTCAGGGAAATTCTTAACTAGGTAATTGACTAACATCATAACCTGGTCTTTGGGCACGGGTGCGCCCTGGTTCACCATCATATTCACGACCGACGTCCACTCTGCGCGGTTGTGCCCTGCGTTTGTCACCGTCGTGAGCGCGTGGCAGGATGCGCAAGCCTTCTGGACAGTTTCCTTCCCGTTTCCGTCCGGCAATTGGGGTGGCGTATGCGCCCAGTTGGGAAGAGCGCAGCATAGCAAAGCTGCCACCGCGATATATGGTTGCGATTTCTGTGGCACGGAGCACTTTCTTAGATTTGGCTTCGAGGTCCGAATCCTAATCTCGCGCTCGGCGTGGCACCTTGAGTTGCGCATGGGAACCTCCGAAGTTCTTCTTTTTCGATGGTAATCTACGCCGGTGAGGGCTGCCTTGCAATCTGGAAGAACCTAACTCCTTTTAAATCAATGAGACTCGCCATCAATCCCTCGCTAGGGAGGTGCGGAAGCGTCTTGCGAGGCGAAACCTTACCACCTTCGGAAAAGATTAGTCGTGGATTTATCAAACCGATGGAGGTCTTGCTCGTCTATGAAACAGGGAGGGTTTGTCCATGAAAACATACATTCGAGTTTTTTTGCTCCTCGCGACCGCAGCTTGCGGATTCTATGCCCTGGCGGGTATTGCCGGAGCTCAGGATGCGCCGACTCCTCCTACTCCGCCCGCGCCGCCTTCCTTCATCCCACCAGTTCCTCCTCTATCGCCGATGACACCGTTCAACGAAGCGGCGCCAGCCCCACCGGCATCGCCTGCCGTTCCCGCAGTCCCAGCAAGCCTCGGGGAACCCGGCTGGCCCGATTGGGATCATCGTCATTCCGTGAGCATATCCGACGGACATCACCAGCCCGTAACAGATTGCTCCGACCTGCGCATTCGCTTCGATGACCGCGACGCCGTCATGAAATCGGAAGAGCGCACACTAACCAAAGCCGATGCCCCAACATTGCGGGTTCGTCCGCACACGAACGGCGGTGTTCAGGTAGAGGGATGGAATAAGGACGTCTATTCGGTGGTCGCATGCAAGGCCGCCGCAAATTACGATGGAGACGCGGAGCGCGTTCTCTCTCAAATAAAACTTTCTGTTCAGAGCGGAGAGGTCTCGACGAGCGGGCCCGACGGCGAGCACGATTGGACCGTGTATCTGCTCATTCGTGCGCCGAAAGCCTCAGTCATTGACCTGGAGACCGCCAATGGGCCGATTTCCCTTTACAGTGTGGACGGCAAACTGACCGCGCGCGCTACAAACGGTCCCATCACTTTGCGTGATTTTTCCGGTGACGCCGATGTCAGGGCTTCGAACGGCCCCATCACCATTACCGGTAGCAGCGGCAACGTGCACGTCCACACGGAGAATGGCCCAATCTCCATCAACCTTACGGGCAAAACATGGAGCGGCGCCGGCCTATCTGCGGATGCGCAGAACGGTCCTTTGACTCTTTCCGTCCCAGCTGACTACCAGTCGAGTTTCAGCGTGGAATCCCGGAATT
>Ga0247682_1000418_pt1 | contig 12288 bp, 16 predicted proteins | sample CNK23_metaG_FD_190130 | JGI IMG/M metagenome (GOLD analysis project Ga0247682, IMG submission 190130) | Soil microbial communities from Purdue University Martell Research Forest, Indiana, United States - CNK23 | ecosystem: Environmental > Terrestrial > Soil > Temperate forest > Bulk soil...
ATCCATTCTGGGATTTGTATTTCTCCATCCACTGCTCGCGGGTCAGCCCGAACTTTTTTTTGACGGCACCCCATTTGGCTTGTTCTCGACGCTTCTGGAGATCGCTTCTGTAGCGATTGCGATCCTTTTCCCGAGCGCACTCCACGCACAGCCTCGAAATGCCGCTTTTCCTGTCAGCTTGTATAAAAAAGTCGGTTGCTGCTTTCTCGGTCTCGCACTTGGCGCACCGATGAAGTGCCGCCATGTCTATGGCGGAAGGATCGAACGCGGCAATGCGTCGAATAGTCCATTCTGTCTGTCGTTTTACGATGCACGGCCTACATGTGCGCGACAACTTGTGCTCATGGCGTGCCATCTTGCCATATTCTGAAAGTGGCCGAGAGATGCCGCATTTGGCGCAGACTTTATGCGTCCTCGGCTGTACCCTTAGGTCAACCATATCAGGTATCTCCGTTACTTGATTGGCCAGAGGGCCGTAGCTGTGCAACCAGCTCCGGCTCTCAATTTTATTGTAGCACGCGCGCACTAGCCCGTCTCCCGCGTAGCAGCCTGCCTGCTAACAGCTTCGTCTTGCGCTTCGACTTGCTCGACATTCAGATTCGCAAGGGAGGGGGCCAATCTCCTAGCGAGAGCGGCGCAGAGCGCTTCAGTAAAATCAACAGACCAAGTATCCGGCGCTGTAACGCGTCCGACGTATACTATGACAGGATTCGCGATGTTAGCGACGATCACGCGCCGAGGCGGATTATATCCATTATCATTCACTACGTTAAAAAGCGTGGGTAGCGGCTCCATCTCCACGGGAAATCCGGGCTGTGGTCTAACGGCCCTAATCTTCAGCGCATCATCAGGATATGAGAAACTATACTGCCAACCGATTGGTGGTGCGCTTGTTGGATCCCACGGCGCATCGAAATAGCCGCCGGGGGGTGCCGTCTTCAGGACCGTGCCGTTCACCTCGCGCTGGGCGAACATCCAATCGCCATCGCGCAACATGGTGTCGCGGGTCTGGCCATACAAATCGAGGGCAAGCCCGGATGCTTCGGAGCCGTCCTCCAAAGACGCGACGCGGAGTTTGTAGCCAATTCTTCGCAAAGCGTCATTGACTAGGTCGGCCGGGCTGGAAAGGGATGTCGGCATCTTCAGCTATCCCGAGTCTTGGCGAGCTCGCCCATCATACCCGAGCTGTCGAGTAGCACCTTCGAAGTGTCAGGACGGCCGCCCAGCGCAATCGCGAACTCTGATGCCAGCAAGCGCACCACGGCCTGGCGGAAGCCCGGATCCCATACGAGTGGGGTCGGGTTGTTGTTGAACACCGCTACAGCGTCCTCAACGTCAGTCCAGATCACCGAAGTCTGCACGCCCGAGACCTGAGCGTTTCCGCGCGCCCATGTCGTCGGCAACGGATCATTTTCGTCGGCCAATACTGGAGGCTTCACCTGCCAGACTTGGACAGCAGAAGCCGGGTAAATATATTCGAAATCCCAGTTGTCCGGAGGCGTGTTGCCGCTCTCTACTAGTGGAGCATAGGCCCGGCTGAAATCCCACTCGAACTGGCGCGCAACGAAGGCCACGCAGGGACCGTAGAGATATTTGGCCGCGATCCCGCTTGCCGTAGTGTCGAACGTCGGCGCCGAGCCAGTCACAGGCTTCTGGTTGCCCCCCATCATCTGAAGGGCCTCGTTGACAATTTGTGCTGTCGGCGTGTCGGCCATATCCCCATTCACCCGAAACGCGGATGTTGTTCACCCGCAAGGCACACAGTATATTGCGCCTTATGGCTCCAAGACTTCAACTTGAAGGCACTAAAGTTGGCCGCTGGATGGTCGTCTCCTTCTCCCACGTAGATGCGCGCGGAGGAACATACTGGAAGTGCCGCTGTAAATGCGGAACAGAGAAAGCCGTGTACGGGCAGTCCCTTCGGCAAGGTCGCTCGCAAAGCTGCGGTTGCCTCAATGCTGAGAAGCGGCCCTTCAATACGCGCACTCACGGGCGCACCCGCACCCCCGAGTATCAGTCGTGGTTCAACGCCAAGCGTCGTTGCTACGAAGAGCATCACCCTAATTACCATCGCTACGGTGGCCGAGGGATCGCCATGGCCGACTGTTGGCGAGAGGATTTTGCGAAATTCTTCCGAGACATGGGGCCGCGCCCCACGCCTAAGCATACGATCGAGCGTATCGACAACGACGGCAACTACGAGCCGGGAAATTGCCGTTGGGCGACGCGCAAAGAGCAGGCGAACAATCGATGCGACGACCACGGCGAGAGAACCCGGCAAGGAATACATCGGGCCAGATCAATTCGTTCTAAAAACTGTCAGGGTCGAATCTTTTGAGTTACCGGAGAAGTTGAACTGGATCGTGCCGCTGGTCGACGTCAAATCCTGGCAGCTGATCCGGATATTGCCCGCAGGGCTCGCCAGACGTCCGCTTAGGGTGATGCTCGTCGGGCGCACGTTGGACGGCACATTGCCGCCGCCCGACGCTATCACGGTAGAGCCATCCCATAGCTTGCAGTTGAAATTGGCGGCCCCCGCAGAATCAAAGAGGGTAACCGTCCCGCTGGCAAACCACGTTCCTGTCGATCCTTGTGCTACCGACGGACCATCGAAGTAGAGGCCGGTGTTATTGAGATTGACGTCGGCACCAAGTGACGCGGTGGTCTGGGTGTTGCTCGGCACATAGGCTGTCGTCGCCGTATAAGCCGCGGTGCCCAGCGTGCCGCCGGCGCCGATCGCCAGCGTGCTGCCATCGGTCGCCGTGAACGTGATGGAATTCGAAGCGTGCAGAGTCTTGCCGGCGTTGATCGTCAGAACCCCGGTGCCGGCGGTCCAGGTGTTGCCGTTGTACGTCTTGTTGGTCAGCGCCTCGGCACCCGCCAGCGTCGCCAGCGTCCCCGTTATCGGCAGGGTCACCGAGGTCGACGCGGTCGCCGTCAGGGTGAGCGGAAAGGCCCCCGACGTGGCGAACGACGATGCCGTGCTGAGCGTGCCCCCCAGGGAGACCGAGATCCCGCCGATCTTGCTGACCGTCAGCGAGCCCGTGCCGGTGTTGAGCGTCGCGTCCCCGCCGACCGTGAAGCCGCCGAACGATCCCGCATTGTTGTACTGGACCTGGCCGCTCGAGCCGCCAGGCGTCGGCGCTGGGCCACCGTCAGCCAGCAGCGTGCCCGCCGTGTTCGCCCAGGTGGCGATATGGCCAACCGTGCTTGAGCCAGGGCCGACCACCGCTCCGCTGCTGAAGGGGAAGCTGTAGCTCGTGCCATTGATCACGAACTTGAGATCCTGGGAGCTCGCCCCGCCGCCCGCATTGTAGGACAGCATTCCAAAGCCGCCCGTGGCGCTGGGGGACAGGCAAAGCTGATGGTATTGGCCGGTCGTCGGGCCGTCGTACAGGCAGAACGTCGAGCCTAGATAGCCGCCACCGCCGCCAGTGAACGGCGCCGTCCCCGTGCCGCGGGAGATGATCGACATCTCCTTGATGCTCTGGGCGCCGCCGGCCGCGGTCGCGCTTTGATTGATGATCGGTTGGGATCCGCCGCTCGAGCTGTAGAAGCTCGGCAGGCCGGCAGTGAAGGATCCACCCTGAAGAACGCTCGCCTGGCCCCATCCCTGTGTCGGGAGGAGCGCGCCAAAAATCAACGAGATCGTCGCAAGTATTCTATTGCCTTTAGAAGCCATTGTTCGTTCTCGCGAAAATGTCCAACCCCGACATTGCATAGTCTGCAAAGCAGTCCTCGGACCTTGTTGGTCTTGTGGTCATGGTCGACGGCGCAGCCTCCCGTCCCAAGACGTAGGCTTTCGGAGCAGATGGCACAGGCACCATCTTGCGACCGAAATATCTCGTCAAACGCCTCGGGCGTGATGCCATATTTGCGCAGTCCGAGGGCACGCATGTATCGTTTTCGATAGGCAGCCGTTTCCGGCTTTTTGGACAATTTGCGGGCCACAGCATTAGTACATGACCGGCAATAGTAGGAGAGCCCATCTTTCGATTGTCGATTCGGCGGAAATTCCTCGGACGGTCTCCTCTTTCGACAACGCGAGCACAGCCGACCGTCATCGGTGACCTTGGCTTCCAAGAATGGTTTTCCGGCAGCCAGACGGGCTTCGCGTCGCTCCAAAGCGAGGCGCCTGAGCGTGAATTTTCGAGCGGCCTGTATCCTCTCCGGAAACCTAGCGGCGTACTTCTCGCGAGATTCTTTGATCCGTTCAGGGTGAAGTCGAGCATAAGCTCTCTGCCGCTCGCGCAAGCAAGCGATGCAGGTGGCTGTTCGACCGTCCTTAACGCGAGGCTCAAGATGAAATCCCTCAAGGGGTTTTTTGTCGCCGCAGGCCTTACACACCTTGAAGCCGCTGTTGACCTGCGGCACGTTCTCGTTAGCCATTTTACGAACTCGCCTTCGTTTATGGTTAGGGATGTCCGTCCTGTTTCAGCAGGGCGGCGTCCCGCTAACTTTACATCCTTCCTTTGCTTCGGTCATGCAGAGGGTTCATCGAGGATTCAGCCTCAGAATTTTCCTCGTCCTCAGATTCCACACAGCACATATCCTCGATCTGCATTTCTACGCGACACGCCTTTTTGCCGTCTCGATCCTCCTGCGATACTGACGTTATTCTCGCCATGGCGTGAAGATGCACTAAGCCCCCAACCACGGCTTCCGCAGGATCAACGTCTAGCTTGTCCATCTCTCTTTCGGTGAGACAGATATGCAGGCCCGGCGGGTAATCAAGCCGTGCGGGCAGCCCTGCCGGCATGAATTGGTCGAGTTTTTCCTCGTCAGTCATTTCAAGGGAGACCATCGGATTCATCTTAGGCATGGTCTACTCCGCCTTTTCCTTCGGCTTCTTCTCCGGCTCGTCGTCGCCACCGCCCTCGCCAAAGTGGAGGGTGAAGTGGTCGGCGATCTCCTTGTTGTGGCGCTTGCCCATCGCGCGGTGCGCCTCGCGCATCTGGCCGTGGTGCTCCATGCGTTCGGTCTCGTGGCGCTTCTGGATCATCTTCAGGCCTTCCAGGAACTTGTCCTTCATGGCGGCATCCGGCGAGCCGGCCGGTGCCTCGGCGCCTTCGCCGGTAGGCGACTTGTCGCTCACGTCGTCGCGCTCCTCGCCCTGGGTCTGGCCCTTTTCGTTGCGCTCCACGTCCCCATTCGGAGCAGGCTCAGGCTCTTTCTTCTCCTCCGCATCGGACTCGCGCTCGGTGACCTTCTTCGTCTCGGTCACCTTCTCGCGCGACCGCGGATTGTCATGCAGCGGGCTTGTCCGCTTGGTCGGCTTCTCGTCGTTGGCCATCTTCGTGCTCCTGCTGGCGACGTCAGCGATTGTGGGGCTCGACATCGCGAACCTGCCTGTGAACGAACACACCCTTCACTTTGGCGCCGAACGCCTTGCCCACCGAATCGGCTCCGACCAGATCATTGAAAATCTCGCGCGGCGCTTCGGGGTAATGGTAAATGCCACCCCCGACAAACTGCACGAACAGGCCCCTGCTGTCGTGGCCCAACCTGGCAATGTTGGAGCTTTTCACGTCGACCATGGCGGGCAGCTTCATTTCGGTGACCTTGGATGATCGTGCAGGGGTGATCCCTTCGCTCGCGCGTTCGCCGTCCTGATCGCCAACCCTTCATCCCCGGTGCGCCGGAGAATGGCGTTGGCCTGGGCCGCGGCCTTGGCCGCCTTCGCTCCGCTGAGCTTTTTATTGTGACGCCCAGCGAAGCTCTTGGCGCTCCACGGCATGGCCTACCGGGAAGCGCAGATCACGTTCCAGATTTCACCGGTCGTGCTCGCCGTGACCAAGGTGATCGCCGTGGCGGTGACGGTGTAAGCCGGCGTCGAGGTGCCTGGCGCCGTCTGGTTCACGGCAACACACACCGGTACCGCCGAGAAGGCCGAGGAGAACGTCGCGACGCAGCCCGTGGCGGTGGTGCCCTGGGTGATCGTCATGGCGTAATCGGTGCCGACGATCGTCGGAGACCCGGTGCCACACGAGGTCAGGACAGGCGTGCCGCTGTGCGCGCTCGAGCCGGCGAACATCCAGGCGCGAAGCTGGGTCAGCGTCGCGTAGGTGTTGCCCGCCGTGACCTGGGCATTCTTGATCACCTGCATGATGTCGCCGCTTCCGAGCGACGTCACATAGGGGACCGTGGTCTGGGCGTAGACAACGCCCGCCACCAGGAGGGCAACGAGGCTGCCCAGGATGTAACGCAGTTTCTTCATGGCTCGCTCCTAGTTGATGATGAGGTAGTTGTACGTCGAGGTGTCCAGGGCGACGCCGCCGACCGTGAAGCCGGTGCCTGGCGTGATGGTGAGCACGTTGGGCCGCGTCGGGCTGACAGTGCCTCCGACCGTCTTGAGCGTCAGGATGATGGCCGAATTTGCCGTCACGATGCTGTTGGTCACTGTCACCGGAGTAGCCCCGTTCATGACCACAGTGCCGCTGGTGGTGCTGGGCACCGTGCGCGAGATGCCCACCGCGGTCATGGTCGAGGCCGCCGTGTAGGTGACCAGGAATTCGACCGTGGTGTTGGGCGGCGCGGTCGCAATGCCGGACACCGTCACGCCTGAGCCGCCGGCGATCGTTGCCGTGGCATCGGTGTTGTTCCGGTAGCGCCAGATAAAGCTCTGCCCGATGTTGGCGTTCGGCATCGCCGCGATGATGTTGTCGGCGGTGTCGGTGGTGTCGGTGAAGGCGGTGTTGCTCTGCGCGCCAGAGCGAGTCGTCAGTCCGCCTGCGACGCCTGCTCCCGTGACTGTGCCGGCGCCGACCGTGGTCAACGCCGTCGAGGCAATCAGCGCCGAGGTGGTGAGCGGCCCGACTTCAATGCCCCGCAAGGTGAACGCAGGCGTAGCGGCGCTGTAGGTCAGCAGGAATATGCCCACCGAGTTGGGCGGGATGATCGTCTGGCCCGACAGGGTGACACCAGAGCCCGCGGCCAGGGTCTCGGCGAAGGCGACCGTGTTCTTGATGTAGACGAGCCGCGAGGAGCCAACGGGCGTGTCGGCACCGAGCGCAGCCAACAGCTGAGCGGCGGTCGCGGTGGTGTCCGTATAGGCCCCCGTTGGACCAGTGCGGGTGATAAGGCCACCAGTGAGCGCCGCAGCCGTCAGGGCACCAGCACCCGCCGTGGTGATGTTGGTGTTGACGACGTTGCCCGAGTCCTCGGAGGCGAAGAACTGCGCCATATTTTCGAGGGTCGTCTGAGCACTCCTGGGCCCGGCAGTGTCCAGACTGACGATCATGTCGCCGGTCAGCTCGTCAGCCGCAACATTCAGTGCGCCGGGGACGGAAGCGTCCATGATCTTCTCCTTACAATGGACCCGACGACGTACCCGCCGCCTGGGCTGTAGTGCTGATCCGATAGTTTATCGTGCCGGCCGAGTAGGCGATGCAATTCAGTCGGTAGAGGACGCCCTTTTCCGGCTCCAGGAACTCGGTGGACATCGCGGCGGTCCACTTGAGTTGCGATCCACCCTGCCAGGCGTAGCACGGGATCCACGTCGAGCCGCCATCGAAGCTGCGCTCGAGCTGGACTGTGCCGGTGAAGGTGAGCTCGTTGCCGACGAACACGGCATTGGCATCGGCACCGGTGGTCGTGATGGCATTGCCATTGCGCACGAACACGAAGGGCGACGGCGTGTCGTCGTCGGTGGTTTCGGTGATCGTGTTGGAGATCGTGATCGTCCCCAGGATCGCCGCGGCAGTGCCGTTGGGAACGACGGCCGCCGTGTCGACCGAAAGCACCGTCGTGCCGGATGGCACACCGGGCCCTGTCACCGTCGCGCCGACCAGGCCGGTCGTGTAATCGAGATTGGTGATCTTCGCGACGCCGACCTTGGTCTTGCCGGAAATCGTGATCGGCGGGATGTAGAGCGTCAGGTTGGAGCCCGACACCCCCTGAATCGTGGTGCCGGCCGGGACGTTAGTCGCCTTGATGCTATTGCCCTTGGCGATCGAGCCAACCGTGCCGGCCACCGCCGTGAGCGAACCCGTTGTCGTCGTCAGGCCGGTGCTGTAGCTCGCCCACAACGAGACGTTGAACCAGCCACAGAACGGAAATGGCGCGGACACCTGCTCGTCAGAGAAGGTGCCCTGCACCACGCCAGTGGCCTGGTCAGCCGGGGCATAGGGGGAACGTCCCGATGCCCCTACGTCGCGGGGAGCCCTGACACCCATCTATTTGGGCATTCCTTCGTTGATGACGACCGGCGGTGCCTCGGTGCCGAGAACGCGCACCTCTTTCTTGGGCACCTCGCTCGAACCGAAGACCCGCATGTCGGGGAAGATCGCGTTTGGATCGGCGATGCGCTCGGGTGCCTCCTCGACAGTGTTGCCCTTCACGATGCCTTCTTTGCCGAAGATCCACGGAGCCTTGCCCAGCCAGGGCAGCTTCGGCAGTTGGCGCTCGTCGCCGGCCAGCGTGGCATGCGAGCGGCGATAGGCCGCATACACCAGCTTGGCGGATTCGTTGACCGGTTCCATCGCCGCGTTCGGCGGCTTCGGGTAGTCGACCATCTGGGTCATGATCGCCTTGGTTCCAGGATGCTGGAACTGGGGATCGATCTTGATGTTGCCCAGGAAGGACTTCGCCTTGAGCTTGTAGCGCGGCATGACGCCCTCGGCGCGGAACTTGATCAGCAGATCGACCATCTCCTGATGCGCGTTGCGGCGAGACGCCAGAAGCGCGGGATCGACCACCTGATGGCGGTTCTTGGGATCCGCCGCCTTGACGATCGAGACGCCCAGCGCCTCGACCAGGCTGCGGTCCGACCTGGCCGATTCGGACTCGGCGGCGACCTCGGTGCCCGCAGCAGCCCGGGCATCCGCGAGTTTCGTGGTGAGGCCGGCGATGATGGCAGGCATCATGTCCTGCACCATCGCCTTGGCACTCTCCTGGATGTCGTGCTGGCGCTCGCGCTCGCGCTGCTCGATCTCAGCTTTGGACAGGCGTGCCATCGGATGCTCCCTAGCCGTTCACGCCGGAGACGCTATAATTGCGAGCCGCCTGCATGTTGTAGGGGTCGTCGCGCACCGTGGTGACCTGGGCGTAGGCGATCGTGCCGGCGCCGAACGCAGTGCCCGCCGGGATCGCGAAATTGAGGCGAGCGAAGCGCGGCCGCAGATTGACCGGAACCGGTGGCGTCCACGGAATGCGGGCGATGATGGCACCGGCTGTCAGACGCGCCACGAGGTAGGCATCGGACTGCCAGATCGTGGTCCAGGTGCCGGGATTGCCGTTCCCGTCGTCGGGCGCGACCTGGAACTGCACCGTCAGGCTCGGCGTGCTGGTGCCGTTGGTGGCGGCGGTGCCGATGGCAACAGCCATCTCCGGGCGCTGCGGCCCGACCGCCATGGCATCGGCCTGCCCCGGCAGTGTGGCGTTGCCGTGGATGTTCCGGACAGTTGTGCCCGGACCATCGCCGAGGAAGTCATAGGGATCCGTGGCGATGTCGTCGCCCGCGGCCGCCACCAGCGACAGGGGAGAACCGGCGAGGACGAAAGCCGCCTTGCTATCCATCAACATGAGTCTGTTCCTTTCTGTTACGCAGGCCTTAGAAGCCCGTCACGGCATCTTCGGTCTGAAGCAGGCGATCCGAGATCTTGATCGGCAGGCCGCGCCAGGAAGTCCATGGGCGGCCGGCCGAAGCGTCCGGATCGAGCAGGACGTTGCGGTCACGGATGCTCTGCGCCGTGAGCCAGAACGCCAGGGTACGGTTCATGTACCAAACGTAGCGCGTGCTCGGCGTCGCATTGTTTGGCGCATCGGTCATGCTGATGCCGCTCAGGCCTTGGCCGGCGGCGGGCGGTAGCATGATCGCCTGGCTCATCAGCAGGAACAGGTCGGCCGCATCGGGACCGGCCAGGCCGCTCGCCGTCACGTCGAGGTTGGCGATGCGCACCACCTCGCGCCAGTCTTCGACGGCGATCGTGCCCTGCTGGCGGAACCAGGTGGTAAACGCCTCGTAGCGGTTGCCGAGGTTGTCGTAGGCCGGCACGGTGTCGGCCTTGTCCTCCGACACGAGGCCCGCCTTGGAGCCGCGCGGGTAGGCACCGTAGCAGGAGCGCTCGCCCCAGCCGACCAGCCACATCGAGGCGTTGTCGGAGCCGGTGCCGAGGCCGTCGATCACGTTCTGCGCGTTCTGCGCGAGCGACTGATCGCCGGTGTTGTAGTAGATCGACAGGCCGATGAATTCGGCCGGGTTGGCATTGGTGTTGCCATACCACAAGGTCTCTTCCCAGGTCTGGCCGAAGCCTTCGATGAAGGACACTTCCTCCGACGTGCGGAAGGCGTCGATGCCGTCCGGGTTGGCCTCCGCCAGCATCCGGTCGACCTGGCTGTAGCCCTCGAGGCTCGCCATGCCGACGCTCGCCTTGCCAGTCGTCGACTTGGAGTAGCCAACGCCCTGGTTGAGCTGGCGCCAGTTGCCCGCCGGGATCGAGGTCCGATAGGCATACGTGTGGCCGAAGATTTCGGTGCCCTGCTTGTAGGGCATGTCCTGTGCCGTCACGATCGCCTGCGACAGCATCTCGGCGATATACATCTGTTTTCCCGCGGAATCGATACGGGAAAGCACATCAGGCATGGTGGGCCACGAACCTGTTGCCAATTTAGCCTCCTTTTAGTGTGTTCACAAAAGCCGCATGATGTGGCAACATTTCACAATGGCACCACGTTGCATCAGCACGATCTCCCGTGAGACGCTTACCGCCGCGCAACTGCGCGCGATTCTCGATTACGATCCCACTACCGGCATCTTCACTTGGCGGAATCGCGCCGACCGCCATCCCTATTGGAATGACCGATGGGCCGGGAAACAGGCGGGAGCCCGCACCAGAGGATACGTCTACGTCACGATCCAATTTCCGACCCGATACATGGCGCACCGTCTGGCGTGGCTCTGGATGACGGGCGAATGGCCGCCGTTTGAAATCGATCACCGAAACCGAGACCGAAGCGACAATCGGTGGTGCAATCTGCGTCCCGCCGTTCATGGCCAGAACATGCAGAATCGGTCTCTCTCTCGACGCAACAAAACCGGCGTCCACGGTGTCTCGTTCGATATGACGAGAGGGAAATTCCAAGCCGCCATCGAGAAGGACGGGATTCGCGTCTGGAGTAAACGCTTCAACACTCTCGCCGAAGCCGCAGAGGCTCGCCGGAATATGGTCCGGCACTTTCACGGCGAATTCGCGCGCGAATAGGTTCATCGACTGCCGCCATTCAGCTGCCGACTACGCGGATTGTCGTGCAGTGGGTTGCCGCCAGTGCCCTTCTCTGCGGGCGGCTTGGGATTGTCGCCGTGCGACGGCATATCCGGCTCTTTCACGTAGGGCAGCATCCGATGCAGGAAGCGCAGCATCACCAGATGGTTTCCGACGCCCGTCGAATCGAGCATGTGGTTGAACGCCGCCGTGTCCGCGGCGAATTCCGGCGTGCCGGGAGCGTGGTCGGACATGAAGTGGTTGCGCACCAGGGCGATCTTCGACATCGCCGTCTGGTGGCCGGCACCGCCCAACACGGGATCGGCCAGCACTTCGTCGCGCCAGCCCTTCAGGGTGCCGTGCCACGCATCGACCTGGCGCTGTGACACGACCTGGTCGTAGGCCTGCATCATCTTCACGCCCTGCTCGAGCAGCGGACTGGGATCGGCCGGGTTGGCGCGGTACTTGTCGAGCGCCCCATGGAATTCGCCGCGTTGGGCATCGTCCATCGTGAGCGACGGCGGGAGCTCGTATTTGTACTCGACCGGCGGAACCGGCGGCGGCTCGGCGGCGGCTTCCTCGGTCTTCGGCTGATCGCCTTCCTTGGGTGCCTCTACGGGCTTTTCGGTCTCCGGTGCATCAGGCTTCTTTGCCGGCTCGGCGGGCGGCTCCGCAGGCTTCGCGGGGTCGGGTGCCTTGGCTGGTTCGCCTTCCTTCGCCGGCTCAGGTGCCTGGGCGGCCTCGAGCAGGCTGGGTTCGCGCGCGGGTGCAGCCGGTTCGGCGGGTGCCGCAGCAGCAGGCTCGGCGGGAGCTGCAGGCGCAGGTTCCGGTGCGGGCGCGGGCTCTGGCGCGGCAGGAGCAGGAGCCGGCGCGGGATCGACAACCGGCGCAGGAGCCGGCGCCGCCGGAGCGGGCTCGGGTGCTGGCGCCGCAGGCGCGACAGGCTGCTCGTCAGCCATTACTTGGGCCTCGGGAAGTGAGGATGGAATTCACGGAGCAGCGAGACGATCCCCTCGGGATCGAGCGCAAGCCACGAATGGTAGAGGCGCAGGCCAAAATCCTTCTGGCCGCGGTACGACCACGTCGC
>Ga0247682_1000419_pt1 | contig 12281 bp, 19 predicted proteins | sample CNK23_metaG_FD_190130 | JGI IMG/M metagenome (GOLD analysis project Ga0247682, IMG submission 190130) | Soil microbial communities from Purdue University Martell Research Forest, Indiana, United States - CNK23 | ecosystem: Environmental > Terrestrial > Soil > Temperate forest > Bulk soil...
TAGCGCCGATACCGCTCTTTCTCCTGCTTGTCGCGGAGTTTTCTATAATCGGCATAAGGCAATTCATCGAGCGGAATCGTTGAACGGGTCGAACTTCCAGCCACAGGACGGACGGGGACTTTGGCCTTGGTCGTCACCTTGGGCACCTGTTCACCAGTTTCTTCGTCTTCTTCTGTGGGCAGAAGCTCGCGAGAAATTCCGCCGACCTCTGCAATAGCTGAAAGCAAATCGCCTTCATTGCCCATTTTCATCAGCTTTTTGCAGGTTTCTGGATGCTTGCCAAGAAAGTAGGCCACATCTGCGCCATTTCTCATGCGCGTGATCGCTACGGCAACTTCATTCGGAATGAGAGACGATCTTCCGACTACATCCTCGAAGTCATCGTAACGTTCTTTTGCGTCTTCGATCTGTTCGTTCCATTTCTCTACTGCGGTCTTATTGGCGGCAGCTTGGGCGTCTTTCTGGGCCTGCTCCTGCTTCTGGGCTTCAATCTTCTGGAGTTTCTGATCTAGTTTCCAGTCAGCCAGCGCCTCAGTAAACTCTTCGTAAGTTTGAAATTGGTCAACAGTGGGCTTGGGAGTGGCCTCTGTCTTCGCCTCTGCTTTGGGCTGCTCCTCGGCCTTCGGTTGCGGTTTACCGCCTTGTTCAACGGCAAGAAGTCGCTGTTTAAGGGCTTCAAGTTCTTTTTTCTGCTCATTCTTTTCGGCAGATAGCTTTTTGATTCTCTTGAGCTGCCAATCATCTCCGCCAGTATCTTGTTTTTCAGGCTTAGACTCCTGCTTTTCTTCGGCTTCTTCGCCTTCGGGTGTTTCTACTTTAGCTTCATCATCAACCACGCCTGCCGCTGCGTTGATTGCGGTTTGGGCGTCAGTTGTACTCGCTACCGTTATCTCTGGCATTACTGTGCTGCTCCATTCTGCGGCTGCGGTTGTGCCGCCATCTGCTCAAGTACCTGACCGTGAGCCTGATCGCCCTGCTCTAACGCTTGATCATGGCCTTGCTGATTCTGCGAAAGCGTATTGATATGACTCATTGTTTCCATGCCAACATCGTGAGCGAAACCGTTCAGCATCTTCCACTGCTCAAATTCGAACTTACGCCGCGTCAAATCGTCCTGTGCTTTGGCGGTGATCTCGGCCACGGCCAATTTTGTGCGGTTGTCCATCTCGGCAATCTGGAGCTTTGAATTGGTTTCAATCTGCTTTGATTGGATAACCTGGTGCATGTCCTGCATTGATTTAATGGCCAAATCATGCTGCGTGATAGCCTGATGGAGCTGCTGCTGGAGTTTCGTGACTTGAACCTCAGGATCGTCGCCATCATCCTGCAATGGAGCAGGAAGCATTTTCTTGAGTCTGCCCTGAATCTCTTTTGCTCCCGGCCAGTCAGAATTTCCCGCTACGATGTCGGCAATCAGCGGCCCGGCCTGCGGATAGGCCTTAATAAACTCCATCTGCGAAACTACAGCCTCTTGCCGCTTGCTTTGATATGAAGGCCCAACCGAAACTGAGATGTCATAGCGTCCAACGCCAATGTCGAAAACCTTCTTCACTCCCTTGGCAATCAGCTGGTTTTGAATCTGCTGTGGGTCTACGCCTTGGGAATTCTGAGAGTTGTAAATGCCTACCTGATTTACTGTGGCATCGGGATTTACTACTCTCTGAATCCTGGGGGTGTCATAGACGTAGGGAATAAGATCTATTTTTACCCTGCCACTATGTCTGATCGAACGTGCCAGATTGTCTGAAAAGTTCATGGTTGAGACTTCAGACTGTCTCTGGCGGGCAAGAATAGCCTTGCCTGACTGATCTGGGCCTTTCTGCCCTAATGAAGCATCGTAAATTCCAATCGTGGCCTTCAGGTCGTTATCTGCCTGATGCACCATGAGGTTGATGCTCTGGATAGGCGGTTCATACTGCTGGCGAGCTGGAGCCGGGGCAAGCTTCCCTCCAGCATCTACCTGCTTATACTGCAAGAAGGAAATGTTCTTTACGTTGGCCTTCTGCCACTCAGCTTCATGGCCTTCAAACTGGCCTTCTGCTCCGATATAAGGCGCTCTCGGGGCCAAAGCAATCATTTCCGTGGCCGAAGATACCCAGTAGTTGTACATCCTCTGGGGGTCTTTGGCGTGACGAACCAACCCAGCCAGGAACCGCTTCCCATCAATGTCGTAATCATCGCCAAGGCAGGGAATGATCGGAATCCAGCGTCCTTCCCAGTCATAGTCCTCAAGCCTTTCAACAGCATTGATGATCGAGCATTTAACCTCGCGGTGAATCATGTCTCGTTCATTGCGGATTGAGGCTGGGTTTAAATCGTCTGTTTTTTCGACCATTTCGCCTGTATTCAGGCGGGCCACGGTCTTCTTGGTTTCTTCTACATACCAGTATTCCGCTACTCGGATCGTCTCGCGGCTTACCCAATCAGCGAAGTTATCGCCAACACTCACAAATTCAGTCAGTGAGGCTTCGTCGCTCTGCGGGAACCGTACTTTGTACTCAGCCCTTGGGATGTCTTCGATCACAAAGCAGAAGCGCGCATCCTCATAGCAGGGCTCTACACTGGACGGGTCAAAATAGACGTTGAATGGGTTTTTTACCTTCTTGACCCGCAATTCCTGCTCATCTGAACCATCATCTACATACTCTTTTACGATTCTCCAGTATCCAAAGCCGTGAATTACACACTGTTCAAACGCTGTATCATAGGCAATCTCAGCGTCTGAATTTACTTCGATGTGCCGGATCATGCCCTGGAATATCTCGGCGGTATCCGTGTCTGAGTTGTCGCCTATTGGATTTACTTGAACGCTGGGCCGCTGCTGTCTCTGCTCATTCGTGACCTGCCGCACAAATTGAGGCAGGTGGTTCATGGTCAAGCATGGTCTGCCGTCCAACTCTCGCGAGTTTCTGATGCTTGAGTCCCACTGTTTGCCTGAAAGGAACTTCAGATCATCGAGCGCATCTTTCCGATTCTCGGCCTCGGCTTCTGCTGCTAACCTGAAACGTTCTCCAGCCAAATGCAAAAACTCTTTCAGGGCAATGTCATCAGCCTTTTCCTTTTCAGGATCGGTTGCTGTTAATACCTCTCCTGCTCTTGGCTTGCCCTTATAGGCCATGTTCTGGCGTTCCTGCTCTAATTGGGCCGCTTTCTTGTTGGCGCGCACCAGGGAGTCGCTGGCATCTTCTGGAGTGGAGGCTGTGAACGCTTCGCCCGGACGTTGCAATGGGGCGTGGACGTGCTTATCCATTCCCGGAAGCTGGTCTTTTATGCTGCCACGTTTGCCCTGATTGTGGACTTTGCGGGCAGAGGCTTCTGGGCCTACCGTAATATCCTTTACGGTTTCCAGATTGAATTTAGGTTTGCGGGGCATTCCAGAGGTTGATTAAGCCAGCGCGCATTAACGAGAGGCGGAAATTGTAAATATCAGCACTTGCAGCGGTATTTATGATCGAGGTCACAACTGAGTATTCATCCTCGGGGAAGTCTGCTGGGTGACGCTGCAACCACTTCGGGAGCGGAGACTTCTTACCCAACTATCGCCCCTATATCCGCTTCCTGAATAAGTATCTGCCCTTCGTGGCCGTCCCAGTCCGGTATCTTCGCCGCGATGCCCGGCAGGTGCACCACATCCCCCGGTTTAACCGCGGTCTTGCAGAATTCGCCGTCGATCCAGCGTCCCGGCCCAACTGCCAACACTTTCGCCATACGGGAAGGATCACGGTACTTCTCTGGGATCACAATGCAGGATTCAGGTTCAGGTATGCGCTCTACTAAAACACGGTCATGGAGTGGTTGGATCATACTTTCCTCATCTTTAAATTTTGTTTCTCCGCACCTTCCACATGAATGAGGCCCAGCATGGTCAGCATAGAGAGTGCACTCGTGCTGCCAATGGTGATCGAAGCAAAAATCTTCCTTGTCTTTGGCATCAGAATTCCATTCAAATAAACAGATGCCTTCAAGCCTGATCATTTGCCCTTTTTACGCAGCGTAATCCAGTAAGCCCCTAGAAATGAAGCTGTACAGAGGGCCGCTATGCCGAGTACGACTAAATCCCAGTTCACTTTGCCTTCATCAGCGTCTTGAGCTGTACGCCCTTAACTCTGTCGTGCTTCGCTTGAGCTGCTGCGCCTTTGGCTGTCTCTTTGTTTCCACGCATGTAGCCCAGCTTGTTCATGATCTTGTAAGGCGTGGTGGACTTAGCCCCGTATTCCGCCTTCAGCTTGGACTCAAGGAACTTAGGCATTAGAGAAACTTTCTCCGATCACGCTCTTGTTTCTCGCGTAACTGCTGATATTCGCGGTAACCCAGTCCCGTAAACGGATCGCTAAGGTCTAGGGACTTGATTTCCTCTGGATGCAGAGTGATTGGCGGACTGCAATCATGAGCCTGACCATATACCACTTGCTGCCCGCAGTGATCACACGTCAAGATTCCAACGATGGTTTCCATTAGTCCGTTCCTTCTTCCGTCACTTCCTGATGCACTGGAAGACCTGCATACTTGCCGAGATGCTGAACCAGGTCGCCAGTCTCTTCTTTGCTGAATTCATAGGCTTTAGGCGCATGAAACGCTAAGCCGTCCTCTTTGTAGTGGTGTTCGACTGTTACGCCGTCAGCGGTAGGCTTAATACGCAAATGGTCAATGCGCTTGCCTCTACTAGCTGGCGTTCTGGATTCTCTGTACTCTGCCATTTTGAATTACTCCTGCTACTTTTGCCGTCTTGATTGAAACAATTTCAACAACTCCCGGCATCAATTGAGCGGATTGCTCCGCTTCTTCTACGCTGTCATAGTTCTTATGCGACAGCAGATGATCGTCTGGCCTGATGCCCTTGCCGTCCCAATCGCGCCACCACATGAGAAAATAGCCCTTCACTGGCTCCGCTCTCTCAACTTTAATGCTTCTGATGTTTCCGCCAGAAAACCCATCCATCGCATTTCCACAGTGTTTGCGCCAAGCATTCAAGAAATCGGTAAGTTCCTCAGGAGTACTAGCATCTTGAACAGGGTCATAAATGATTGAAATCCTTACCATCATCCCATCCAACTCTGTGCCATCTCTCCCGGGTACGTTAGCCTCTGCGGTTCCTTCTTGGGCTTCGCGATCACTTTCACTGCAAAGCTCATGGCCAGCATGTCTCCATTGTCCGGTGAGCTTAATCCGCGCTTCTTCATGTCCTCTTTGCGTTCCAGCTGAATCTGTTGCTTCGAACTAAAACCGTACTGAACGCCAGTAAGGTCGGACTCTATTTCCGCTTCGTCGGGGATTTCAGCGCCTTCTTTGAGCCAATCTCGCATGAGTCCCCAGCATTCAGCTCGGCGATTAAAGTATGCAGCGCCGTCATTAGCTTGCGCTCCACCGTGAAACTCAAAAAGCCGTTTGCTGTAACCTCTGTGGTTGAGCGTGTCAATAACGCCTGCGCCAATCCCATCACCGTCAATAATCGTTGCGTCCGGCTCATGTTCGTCGATGAATTCGATGACATGTTGAGCAACCTGTACTGTGTCTTTACCTCGGTAACGCGCCAGGATCGTCAGTTTGCGGCCTTGTCTGATTCCAATGATAGTCTGATCGTCTCCAAACCTAGCAACGTCAACAGAGAGGATTTTGGGCAGATTGGCATATCCTTCAGCCCGGTATTTTCTACAGCTTGCCACAATGTCTGAAGGGATAAATTGACTGCTTCCAGCTCGTGGGAATTCACCTCGAACACGTACCCTGAAAAAGTCGCTATCATCGCCGTAATCATATTCCCATTTGGCTATCTGCTCTTTGTTTGTGCCTTCGACTGTACGCGAGTCGATTTGGAACGTTTTCCAGCGGTGCTTATTTTTCCCGAAGCATTCACGAAATCTTCCAGTATTTTGAGTTGGGTTGCCGAAAGCCAGCCATATGATCTCAGTATCTTCATCCGTGAGCGCACCTTCCGCGACGGCCCAAATAGCGTCAGCGATAGCAGAGGCTTCATCAAAAATGAGGAGGATTCTTTTCCCTTTGTTGTGGAGACCAGCAAACGCTTCGGTGTTGTAGTCCGACCACGGGATGAAGTCCGTTCTCCAGAGCCCTTCACGCCCCTTCTCCTTCACCTTGATTGACGTGGCATGTACGTCGAACCAATCCGTGTTTATGCTCAACCTGAACCATTTGCTCACTTCCGGCACAGTCTTCGTCGCAAGCTGCGTTCCAGTATTTGCCGTAACCACCACCTTGCAATCCTCGCAGGTGCTCATCGCCCAGTCGATAACCATAGCGACTAACGCGCTCTTCCCAATTCCGTGACCCGAAGAAACCGCCACCTGGCACGGCTGAAATCTGCTGGATCCAGTGAGATGTTGCCCAATGTGCTCTAGGATTGTCTGCTGCCACGGTCTTGGCCCTTCCGCATCAACCAGCTCACCTTCGCCCCAAGGATAGGCAAATAACGCGAATCCATACGGGTCTGATGCACAGTCTGCAATCTCATTGGCTATTTCCTGAGCTTCCGATCCTTCGCCTTCTTCAAGCGCTCCGAAATCGTCAGATTCACTTCGCCGCCCAAGTTCAAGTTCTGCGGAACCTTCCCCTCCGTCCGTTCCCAGGCTTTGTCCATGAACATCGCCCCCACTACCCCATGCTTGAGCATCTTGCTCCACTGTGCTTCCTTCCACGCTTTCCTTGCGTCCGGGTCTTGGAGCTTCTCCTCCAGCAGCTCCTCGACCGCTTCCGTCAGCCATTTCTTCTTTGGGCGGCCAGACGGGTTTCCAGATTGGCCGGGCATAAATCCCTTGCCGGTGATTCCGCCCAATCGAGACGTAGTTTTTTCGTTGTTACCAACGTCATCGGCCACTTTTAAAACCTTGTTTTTATAGCTAACTTGGAAGAATCTGAAACGCGGTAACCCTAAGCGTTTGGGATGAATTCCATTGGTCTATTCGGAAATCTTGGGTCTTCGAAGTAACAGCCCTTTACTTCTGGGCTTGGCATTCTATCTGGAATGAATAACTTACGAGTTGCTGGCATGGTTAACCGCGGGAAAACTTGCTTCGCCGCGGGAGCCATTTGCAGGAGAATGTTATCTTTCAGCCAAACTGCCAAACCTCTGTTTACAAGCGAATGCCCTCCAGAACGCTTAATGCGCCTGGAAGGTCTGTCTGTTGGCTTTTGATGGGCTTCTAGTACGTGGCAGTTAGCCATTTATCGTGAGGATTCCTTTTGATACCACCAGCGTAGATAGTTCAGGTCGGCTGCACGATTCCAGTCGAACTCTCTGATTTTTCGGGATTCTTCTGATTCTGCGACTGACATCGCATTGGCCATGCTCTGATAGTTAGACATCCCCATAATTTGGGATTGAAGTACCTGCATTTGCTGTTGATAAGCAGCCAAACCAGCGGCCTGTCCTGCGATGCCACCCAACATACCGCCAAAAAAGTTATTGCTCATTTTTAGATGAGTTTGCCCTACCCGCATGATTCAATTGCTGTAAATCCCAAAGCTAAATTTACCTTACTCCAGCATACATCGCAAAAATAATAGAGAGGGTTGTATCGCGGTGAAGATAGCACTTTGCCCAAGTTGCCGGAGTCTCAACTCCTGCTAAAGATTTACCTGGCTTATGTGCCCTAATTCCACAAGCATCGCACGTCAAAATTGTTTCAATTCCCATATTTTGAGAACACTTGCCCTACCCATTAACGGGGAGTCAGCCGCTTTCTACTGTGCGGTGCAGTCTTGCGCTTATCTTAGGGCAGTTAGAGAGGATGTCAAAATAAATATAAGCTATCACTTTTATCTTGTTGGGCGAGTGAGCATTCGTTCGCCGACGAAGGCGATGATGTTCTCTAATACCTTTGCTTTCGATAGCTTGCGGCCTTTTTCATCATAGGAATGGATTTCAATGAAACTATGCACGTCTTCCGATACGCGAACGCATAACTGACGCATATTCTTAGCGTTACAGCCTGTTCGGTATTTGCGACGAGCGTCAGCCATTATTCTCCTTTGTGGGCGGGCGATTTGCGAAAAATTCTAGCGAGCCACACGTATCAGACTTTTTGTAATAGTGCTCTACGCGAGTCCGGTCACATGCTGGGCAAATAATACCTGCTTCGCGCTGCTCAAGAATCACGTTTTCTAATGCAGCCTTAAAGCTCATTGTCACTCCCGTTGGGCGGGCTAGCGGGTCTGGGAGAGGCCAGCGCGGCCAGAGCTTCTTCCAGCGTTTCAACTTCAGTTACCAGCGGATGATTGCGAGCGGTTTTCAGTGGCTCAACTCTGCCGACTATGAATACTGGCGTTCCATTTGCCAGCGCAGCGCCAACCTCGACCAGACCGCCTTTAAGTTCATCGCCCTCTTCGGCATAGACAATCACTCGTTCGGCTTTGCCTGTTTCCGAAATGCAGCGCAGCCACAGGTCGGAAAATGACTTAGTTTCGCCAATGCCAGCCTCATCAATCCAGGTGCTGATGATCGGCACGCCAGAGGTACGCAACCCTTTCCACTTGGCAGCGTGTTTCGTCTTTGAAACCATGTAAATCCCGAACCTCCCGGCTGGGGCGTCCAGCCTGCCCAATTTCAACCTTTTCAGCCGAATGCGTACCAACTCAGCAGCCGAACCGGCTCTCGCCGCAAGCGGGTACGGGTAAATTGCAGGCTCCCGCAAATAATCGGCTATGCTCTCAAGAAACTCTATCTCTGTCGGCTCATGTGGAGTTGGCCCACGAGTTTCCAATGGCTCTGCATTCGGGGCGTCCAGCCTGCGGAGAAGCTCGGCCTGGGTAGGTTCGGATAACTGCCATTCCGTGAGCACAGCAGCAAATTCCTCTTCCAGTATCTTGGCGGTGCCTTTAAGGTTGCGCAGCCTAAGGCCATCCATCTCGCGCTCATAAACTTCTATCGCCTGCCTCATTCTTGGTGTAAGCTCTCTAAGCTGCTGAGGTGAAGTCTTTCTGCGGAGGGAAAGCGCAAATGTGGCCATCTCTGCCGATACCGACATCAGCCCCAACTGCATTTCTGGCTTGTAGAATCTGGCTAGATGGGCGTTTGCTTCTTCGCGCAGCTTGGCCCATTCAGGATCAACAGTGTTGCCTTGAGAAATCCTCACATCATCCACGTTTCACCTCGTCCCCTGCCTCGAAAATCATGCCCGTAGTTCCGCTGATTCCTAAACTTCCGAACACTTCAATCCACATCTTTGGGAACCAATAGTTGTCGGCGTCCCAATCGCATTTAGCTACTGCTTGGCCGCTGAAGTGCAGTTTGGCAAAGTCATACATTGTTACTCGATCTTCGAGAATCACGCCCCACGGCAATTCATGATCTTCGGGATTGGCCGATATAATGAGCCGCTGCGGGCGAGTAAAAAGCCCATCCGGTGCCTGACAAGCGAGATCATTTGGATATTTCCACATTCTCGCCCTAATCCATTTAGCCATCGCGCCCCTCCATGCCTGTGCCCATGTGCCGCCGCGCCTCCCAATAGTCAATGCAGCCGCTTAGTGAGCCAAATATGAGCACGGGTACAAATGCCCAGATTGGATGTAGAGACCACACACAAGCGCCAGCTATCAGACCGCCCAAAAATCCAGCGTTGTAATGCTTGCCGCTCAACGTCATCCCTTGGCCCCCCCGCTGCCCAGGTGACGGGCCGATTCCAACTCTCGTATCAGCTTGCTAATTGCCGCGATGTTCTTTCCGCCTTTGATGACAGCGAGTGCAGCCTGTAAGCCCAGTTTGAATTGGGAGCGTTTCTCCAGGTCGAGCGGCGCTGGGGCCGGGGCCATTGCTTGATGAATCTCTCGTACTATCTCAGCCGGTATGCCATGGCGATATGTGCGCGACTTCTTTTCAACTTCGTTTGCCCAATCGCACATACCTTCACGCGGCTGCCCCGCTGGGCCCTTTGGCGCTGAGAGGGCCGCTTCACATGCTTTAACTGCTGCCTCTGCTTGCTTCTTCATTCGCCTGAAAGCCTGCATCAACATGAACGGATTATCTGGGTCGAGTTTTGTACTAGCAATACCCTTTAGCGTCTCAAGTATCTCCACCCCCGGCTGTGCGGCTGGCGCTGCGGGGAAGAATTGGGCAAAGTCGGACAGCTTATAAATCTGGAACTGGTGATGCGACAGGTCTTTGCCTTCACAGAACACACGCACCGCACTGGTTGAGTTTGCCGAGAATCGCTTCATGGCGTCTTCCATTGGACTCTTGCAATGTGGACACCTCGGCCCAGCCCACGCCTGCCCGGATGCCGCCAACTCAGAGCTGTTTGCCGCAACCTCTGCATTTGTCTGTCCAGTGGCGAATGAAGTTCCAGACGCCGCATTTACATTTGATTCTGCACCACATATTTCCTCCTTTTTGATTTTCTGGCCCTCGGATGGGGCGGAAGGCTCGGCTTTCGTTCGCGCACAACGACACTGGAAGATGGTCGTATTGACCATGCCATTAGCTTCTCCGCATTTTGGGCATATCATGTAGCTCATTTCTCAGTCCCTCCCTTTGGTGCGCCGCGCGTTGCTCCACCACATATGCGCTTGTACATCTACTGGCTTGCTGATTGGCACTCTGAATAGATTCCACGGCCCTTCTGCCATCCACTGCCGACCAAACTTGTCTTCATACACCCCAACTCTTTTGCCAGCAACCGTGTCCATGAAATAGTCCTTGATGATGCAGCGCATTGGACGACCACCTATAATCAAATTGAGAAGTTTCACGGTTTCTCCTCTTCCGCTGGTGGAGCGGGCGCGAGTGCTTTGTTTACTATTTCCTCAATGCAGTCAAGCTGCTGCTCCCACGGTTCCTGAGTGCCATTCAATACGGCTTTAATTTCTTCCAGCACAGAGCGTGGAGCCTCTGCTGCGGCCCCGATGAGATACTTTTTGCAATCGTCGCATTCGGGATGCTTGCGGAAAATGTACGACTGATCTGGACGCAGAATCAGATGGGAAACCTCACACAGATACATCTCGGTCGCGCCCCCTGCGGCCCGGTAGGAGCGGAGCAAAGATTCATACAGCCAATCATGGAACAGAACTTCTTTCGATCCACCTTTGTACGGTATGGCCTGATAGTGCTTCTCGAAATCTGCCAACAATAGCTGCTCCGCCGCTGGCTGGGCGGTCGCCTCGATAGGGGCCATTTCTTCACGCAATACACAGGTTCCTGCGCTCAGCGGCCATGAAACATCTTCTAGTGTCAGGGGCGGCGCGGCCTCTGGCTCGTGCTCAACGTCATTTGGGTTCTTACGGCAATAGATACTTTTGTTCATATCCTGCCCGCACCAGCGGCACCTGCGCTCCGTCTCTCGTTCGTTTTTCCCTGCGCTCATGACTCTCCTTGAATGGCTTTATCCAGCGCATTCATAAATTCACAATTTGGGCAGGCACATCCGTGCTTCGGTGAATGTTCTCCAAAGACACACTCAACATGCTCATCTTGAAGCGCCGTCTTGAGCTGCATCCGGGCCTCGGCTGCCTCGCTCGCCAACAGCTTGGCCACTTCTTTTGATAGGCGATGCAAATCCAGATTTCCGCCAGCGTCGATTAGTTGGATCTCGCTGAACATTTTGCAGATCGCATCGCTCGCCCGTTTGCGCCTCTCATCTTGCTCGCTCATTGCTTTTTGAGCTCCTTCCACAGCAGTCTCCAGCATCCACCGGCAATGAAAGCTATCCCGAAAGTTATCCATCGGTTTTTGGACATTACAGCCGAGAAGAAGCTGGCCTGCGTCAGGGCAGTAACCAACAAAATCAAAGTAAGCATGTAATAGTTTGGGCGTTCTTTTTTCTTTGGATCTTCTGCCTGCGGATTTTCATCATGGTCAATGTAAATCCCGGAATCGTATGTCTTCCAATCCCGGAATTCATCGCTTGTTCCCGTAATCGTTTCAGGCGGACAAATGCTGCAAAGCTCCCGCGAATAGTTGGCCAGTTTCCCATTGATAATATGGGTGTGGTAGCCATGCATCGGGGCCATCTGACCGCCGATTCCTGACATGCCGGGAACTTGGCGAGACTCCGCAGCTCTATTTAGCAGGGCCGCAATAAGTTCGTTAGAGCCATGCGTAGCCACGGCCAACAACAACCTCAGCGCCTCATCTCTCGATATGTATCTAGCTGTTTTCACACCCATGATTTTTCCTTTCTGGCAGAGTAAAAAGCAGACCGCATTCGGTACAGCGCATCACGCCAACTTTCGGCAGGTATCCGATGGCGAACCCCTGGGAGGATTCCGCAACTACCAGGCTGCCCATTAACTCCGCTTTGCTATGGCCCAGCGGACAGAGACCACGA
>Ga0247682_1000426_pt1 | contig 12135 bp, 15 predicted proteins | sample CNK23_metaG_FD_190130 | JGI IMG/M metagenome (GOLD analysis project Ga0247682, IMG submission 190130) | Soil microbial communities from Purdue University Martell Research Forest, Indiana, United States - CNK23 | ecosystem: Environmental > Terrestrial > Soil > Temperate forest > Bulk soil...
GCCGTCACAGAGTCCGAGACCGGCGGATCTTCGGATTCAGGCGCTAACACGCCCACATGGAACGCAACGCTCGCCGGAACGACTACTGACGGAGACCTGACCTGGACGAATAAAGGCACCGCGCCGACCGGGGATTTCATCATGGACCGCGACTCGGAGCCGCCGCGGCTTTTGCCTCTTAATTTGCAGGTTTGGCCGCTGACGCAGCACGTCCCGAACGCCGTGGACGTCTTTTTCACCGCAGGCTATGGCGATGACGCCGCGGACGCTCCCGCTGCGCTGAAGGTGGCCATGATGCAGCTCGTCAGCACCTGGTATCAGAACCGCGAATCGGTCAGCCATCTGGTCATCAACCCGATTCCGGACCATACACAAACTTTGATTTGGAGCCAGCGCGTCGTGGACTTTTCACCTACGCGTTGAGGGAGCAAATGAAATGATCGACCGATTGAACTTCAGCGAACTCGTGGGAGCCTTCACACGTAAGAGCCGCGCGGCGCAGGACCATTTGAGGTTGCGCAACGTGGTGGAAGTAGTGGTGCGCGACAAAGCCGGCAACGTCAAAAGCCGCAGCAAGACGACGAACATGCGCGTGAATGGCGGTGCGGATTTTTGGGACACGCAATTATTCACTACTTCACCCGGCGGAGCTGGTGCCACCTTCATCGGCGTGACCACGGACGCCACCGCGCCAGGTGCGACCGACACCACGCTCACGAGCGAAGAAACGACCAACGGCCTAGCCCGCGCATCAGCATCACATTCGCATACGGCGGCCTCAAGCACGACCACGTTCACCAAAACGTTCACCTACACCGGTTCCTCGAGCAAGGTCATCGCCAAGGTGGGGCTATTCAATGCCTCGTCCGCCGGCACGCTTGTGCTCGAGACTTTGCTCAGCTCTACGGCCACAGTCAACGCCAACGGGGACACCATCAGCATCACCTGGACCATCAACTTCTAAACGTCGAGTTCGAAGGACGGACAGCCCAATGCTTCTTTTAACCGGCACGAATCATCTATTACAAATCATCACAGGTGGCACTCAAGTAATCAAAGTTCATGCTTCCTATATGGACTACGCTTCGGGGTCAGTCACTCCGGGCCTTACGAATAGCTCTATCAGCTCAGCAACGACGACCACGGTGGTTGGCTCCCCTGGCGCAAGCACGCAGAGGAACATCAAGAGTCTTACGATTTATAACTCGGATGCTTCGGCGTCAGATGTCATCACTATTCAGCACACGGACGGAAGCACGCCTGTGACGCTGTTCAAATACACGCTGCTCGCCGGCGAAACCATCCAGTATTTCGACACGCTTGGATTCCAGGTGTTGGATGCCTCTGGCGGGCTCAAGCTGTCGGCAACGGCGGGGCGTTTGCTCTCCGTAACGGTGAAAACGTCTGGAACGACGCACGTGAGCGGAGCAGCAACAAGAACGCTCCGAGTTCGTTGTGTTGGGAGCGGCGGTTCTGGCGGCGGAAATCCCGCGACCGCCAGCACGGCTGGTAGCGGCGGCGGTGCCGGCGGATATGTCGAGAAACTTTATACCAACCAGACGCCGAACACGACCTACACCGTAGCGATCGGCGCCTCGGTGAACGGCACATCCGGCGCGGCTGGCACCGCTGGAAACGCCACGACGTTCACCGATGGCACCACATTGATCACGGCCAAGGCTGGAACGGCAGGCGCGCTTGCCGTGGCCGCCACTTCGGTGGCTGGCGGAGCAGAATCTGCGCAATCGACGAACGGCGATCTGAATGGCGCCGGCGCGCCTGGGCAAACGGGTATCTCTTCCGCGACATCAGCACAAGGTGGCGCTGGTGGTTCCACGGCATATGGTGCCGGCGGCGGGTCGGCGATAGCCAACCTAACGCCCGGACGAGCTGCCGTCGGATTCGGGGGCGGCGGTGGCGGAAGCTGCACGCTTGCCACAGCTACGGCGCAGGCCGGAGGCGCAAGCGGCGCCGGCGTGATCATCATCGAAGAGTATGCCTAAACGGTAAAAAGATGGCGACGCTTGGTCTATTCGATGCACAGTTCACAGGTGCCTTGGATAAGTTCGACGGCGCAGCTCCACCGCTTGGGCGGTTTGACGATGATCTGCTCGGCAGCGTGAGCAGCGCGGTCGATTTCTTTATTCCGAAGCCGACGCTTTTTGACCCGGAACTGCAAACAATTCTCGAGCTGTTCGGAACATCTGGTTACTCGCTGCCCGCGCAATTTTCCGAGGAGCTTCTTGGCGGTTTGGAGTCGGCGATACAGAACGTCGCCGTCGCACGGACCTCAAGCGACTCGGCTTCGTTCAGCGATTCGGCGGCGCGCGCGGTCGGTGCACCTCGCAGCGCATCGGACAGCCAATCGTTCAGTGATACCGCCGTCCGCAGCGCAATGGCGTTCGCGCGCACGTCAAGCGATTCGGCTTCCTTCAGCGATTCGGCGAGCCGCGGTGTGGCGCTCGCGCGCAGCTCTTCCGATTCGGCTTCGTTCAGTGACTCGCTGGCGCGTTTGGTCGGCGCGCCCCGCAGCATATCGGACAGTCAGTCTTTCAGCGACGCCGCCGTCCGCAATGCAACGGCACGGTCGCGTGCGTCGAGCGATTCGGTTTCATTCACGGATTCGGCGGGCCGCGGTGTGGCGCTCGCGCGCAGCTCTGGCGATTCGGCTTCGTTCACCGATTCGGCAGCATCATCTGGCAGTGGGGCCGTCCAGGGCGCGCTGGCAATCATGGGAATCACGACCCTAGCTGCGTTGGGAACGACCGGAATCTGGTTGACCCATGGCATCAAGGCGGCAGATATCGAGTCGCTGCCGGCGATCCAAGCCGAGGATATCGAGATGATTTCATGAGCGCACTGATCGCGTGTGAACTGAATGACGAATTTCTAGTGGTCTTCGGACTGAGCAAGGGCCTGGCCCCCTCGAACACCCCGATCTGGATCACGGATGCTACGGGTAATGTGACGATTTATAGGGCTCTGGAAGCGGCTTCGGTGGCCGGGCCGTTCGCTTTTTCCTATGTTGCCGGCCCGCTCATGATGGAAAACGGTACCGTGGTCGCCGGTGGAAACTACAAAGCTCTCCTGCCGGCATCCATGGGGTTGCCGAAGAGCGACCGTTATACGGTAAAAATCGATCTCGCATCGCCCACAGCAGGGTCCGGCCATTGGGAGCGGTCCTTATCCGTGACCGCGAGGGACAACTAAATGGCGTCATACGATCCGACAATTCACGCCGGCGACCTGATCTCGCGGATCTCTATCCAGAATCAGGGCCCGCTCGACGATCACGGGCAGCCGAATCCCGAATGGCAATTGGAATTCGACCGCGTTCCGGCCTTCATCGAGCAGCTCGGCGGCAGCAAGAAGCTCGGCGGTGACCGCTCCTGGAATAGCGCTGTCGGCATGACGCAACTGATCCCCCAAGAAACCCATCGCGTCACGATCCGGTACATCGCGGGGCTAGACGCGACGCGTCGTGTGCTTTTCGAGGGCAAAGTTCTCGAGGTGCTGACCGTCAGCGATTATCAGTCTCGGCACATCTGGATGACGCTCTCCTGCATGGAGAAAGTCGGGGTCACAGCCTGATGCTGACTTTCACGATCGAGCCCGAAGCTGGCCCTAAGCTCGCGGCTTACATGGAACAGGTCCGCGTCCGCATCACCGCCTCAATTCGCAGCGGGATGGACACCGCGATGCACGATTTGGCGCAGTTCATCGTCAGCTCCAAGTTATCGGGCAGTCCCATCCAGCGCCGCACGGGTGACCTGGCCGAGGCGGTACTCGCGAGCGTCCGGGTGAAGGCCACCGAAGAGCAGGTTCATGGATCCGTGGCCGCAAAGCCAAAGGGGCAACCAAATCTCGGTCTCTGGCAGGAGTTCGGCACGCATCACCCGGCAGTGGAAGGGAAGCTGCGCGTTTTTTCCGTACCTGGCGGGGACATCGTGTTCACCAATCACCTGGCTGAGTTCACTATCGCGCCAAAGCCCTTTCTGAACGTATCGCTGCGCGAACAGCAAACGCAAATCATCGCAACGATTCGCGCGCGGTTGGCCGAGGCGCAACTCTAAAAAGGAGAATTCAATGGGAAATTTCAAAATTGAAGTCGAGGCGGCAGGCGGGCATGGATGTCAGCGGGAAATCAAGGATGGCGGAATCGTGCAGGGATGCGGACTTCCGACCTGCCCTGATTGCTTGGCCAGAAATTTCGTTGCCGAACTGAGAGCACGGGGATTTGCGCCAACATCGGCGACATTCACGCATTGGCCGGGCGAGGAGACTGAAGTGGTCGATGACCTGGTGACACATACGCGGAAAGGTTCGTTCTAAGGATTAAATTAATTGGCCACCGACCGCGATGCCATCCTGGACGCTCTGTTCCTGCGGCTAAAGACGAAGCTCGGCACGAACGTGACCACAATCGGCCGGCGCCACATGATGCCGCCGACGCTCACGACCGCAATGCAGCCAGCGCTTTTCGTTGTGCAAGGCCCGGAAGAAAAGCAGCCGCATCCCAGGGGCACGAGCGGCAAGCTCATCATGCACGCAATGCTAGTGGCGTATGTCTACGACACCGCCAGCAGGCCGGATGGCACGACGCTGCTCAACATCTTGATCGGACAAATCGAAGACGCAATCGCTCCCGATAATGCATCGACTCCGGTGCAGACGCTCGGGGGGCTAGTCGATCGTTTGTGGATTGAGGGGCAATCCGACATCGACCCGGGCGTTTTCGGCCAGCAGGCCGTGGCGATTATTCCGGTCCACATTCTCGTCCCGTAACCAGCGCGATTACGGGAATTCACCAGGCGCTCAGAGGCCGCACCCGGCCACCGGGCGCCTAAATTTTTGCGCACAAGGAAAAATCGATGAATATCCAATTCGGAACGGGCGTGTTGTTCGGCCTTCCCAATGCCGGCAACCTCGCCACAAACCCCACTCCCTATAAATTCGGTGTGCTGCAGGATGCATCTATCGAATTTAAAGCGGATCTGAAAAAGTTATTCGGCACGAAGCAGTTTCCTGTGGCGAAGGCGCGCGGGAAGATTGACGTGAGCGGGAAGGCGAAGATCGCTTCATTCGACCCGAACATGCTCAATCAGCTCTATTTTGGGCAAACTGCGGCGGCGGGTGTGACGACGATCGCTGAAGACGAAGCCGGCACGATTCCAGGCAGCCCTTTTCAGGTTACGGTCACCAATAGCGCCCAATTCGTCACCGATTATGGCGTGATCGACACGGTGAGCGGATTGCAGATGACGAAAGTCCCCTCTGCGCCCGCCACTGGCCAATACAGCGTCGCCGCCGGCGTGTATACATTTGCTGCGGCCGACACGACAAAAACCGTTAAGATTTCCTATAGCTACACCGTCGCAGCCGTCGGCAGCACCATCACATTAGCCAATCAGAGCCTCGGCTATGCGCCGGAGTTGCGCATGTTCCTGTTCAGCGCCTTCCGCACCAAGCGCCTGGGAATCGAACTGTATTCGTGCACGCTCGGGCAACTGAGCCTGGCCACGAAGCATGAAGATTTCTGGATGGCTGATATCACCTTCGACGCCGGCACTGATGCCACGGACACGCTGGGCAAAATCTACGGCGACCTGTTCTAGTTCGCATCACAAATTCGCGCGATTGAATGAGGGCGTCGGGTGCGACGCCCTTTCGTTTTCTCGCGCTTAAAATCGAGGACAACTTGGACTCTCCCACGGAAGTGAAATATCGCGGCATCGCCGTGTTCTTCGACGGTCGCGAATGGATCGTGCCGCCACTCTCTGTTCGCCAGTTTCGGGACAACATCAAGCTGCTGACGGAACCTGTCGGTGAAGTCAATCCGGACAATGCTGTCGAGCGCATGTCTAGATTCGTCCCGGTGATCGGCATGGCTCTGCGGCGGAATTATCCGGACGTCACAGACGATCACTTGCTCGATGCTCTGGACATCTCCACGTTTGCAGAAGTGATGCGCGCGGTGCAGGCGGCCAGCGGCATGAAGGTGGCACGGCCGGGGGAAGCGCGGCCGGCAACGGCATAGATTGGGCGTGGATCTACGGAACGCTCGTCACTGTTACCGGATGGACATTCGAACAGATTGAGGCCGCGAGCATGGGCGATGTGGCCGAGCTGCTCGATTACTGGGCCGATTTTCCACCATCGCATCTCGTTTTGCGTGCGGCTTTCCTGAAAATGGATGCACCTCGCCGCTCGAAGAGGAGCATGAGCGAAAGCGACCGCAAGGATATTTCCGGCTTGCTATACGGCCCTGATGCCATGCCTCCAGGAGCACTCGGAGTTTCGAAAGAAATGCCGCCGCATCTCGTGGCCCTCGCGGATTGGGCCGAAGAGCAAACCGCACTGATGAGCAAACATGCCTGACAATTCATTCACCATCGGCGCAACGGTAGACGTCGCACAGGTCCAGGCCGGCATGACCGCGGCCAGCGAGGTTACTCAGGAATCGCTGGACAAGATGCTCGTGTCTTTCCAGGAGGCGAGTACCGGTGCGGCTCGCGCCGTGTCAAGAATCAGCGACGACACTCGCGCGGCGGCCCTCGAGGTCGATGCGAGCTGGAAGGAGGTCGCGCAAGCCACGCTGGCATACAATTCCGCGCTAAAGGAAGTGAGCGCGGCAACCTATCTCGCGCGCAAAGCCGGCGCGGACGATGCCGCGGCCGTTGGCCTACTCGCCGCCGCGAAAGAGAAAGCCGCGGTAGCGAGCGCAGCGCTTTCTGCAGCGCAGCTCGAAGCCGCCGGCGCCAACGAAATAGAAGCGCTCTCCCTGAAAGAATTGAGCGCCATTACCAGCGAAACGTTCGAGAAGATGACCACGGGGTTCTTGGGCATCGGAATTGTCGGAGGCATATTCGGGCACCTGGAAAGCGAAGCCGCGGATTTCGCCATACAGATGCGAAATCTAAGTCTCACGACGGGCATTGCCGCACCCACGCTCGGTGGCCTGCATGACGTCGTGAAGGAAATGGGCGGTGACTTCGATGCCGTCTCGACCGGACTCAGCAAAATGCTGAAAGCGCAGGAGGCCGCAGTCACTGGCTCGGCTAAACAGATTGAAGGCTTCAAGATGGTTGGGCTCTCGGTCAATGAGCTAAAAACGCTGACTCCCGAGGAATTGCTATTCCGTGTCGCCGAAGGATTTCAAACCGTCGGCTCCTCTGCCGAAAAGAACACGGCAGCCGTCGACATTTTCGGCAAAGGTGGCCGGGCGCTGATTCCGGTTTTTGCCGCCTTGGGCGATTCGTTCCGGGAAGAGGTCGAAGAGGCCGGCAAGGTGAGCGGCATCAGCAAGGAAAACGAAGAGGCCGCGCTGCGGTGGCATGCCCAGACCGAAAAGCTCTCGGTCGCGATGCGTGCGTTTGCTAGCGAAACGCTTCCCTATGTCCTCAAGGGTATCGGTGGAATAGTTGCCGCCTTCGAGGGCGCAGCCGCTGCCGTCGTCACGTTACTGGACGCGATCGGCGGCGTGCTTGTTACGGTGTTTCAGGGAATTGAGGGCGCCGGCAAATTGATCTACGACGCCACGACGGGGAATTTCGGCGCGCTCGAGGCCGATGCCAGGGCGATCGGCGGCAAGGTCAGCGATACCTGGAAAGGCGTCGCCAAGGACGTCAGCGTGTCCTGGGCGACAGTGAAGAACGACTTCAATTCCATAACGGGCGACGCGAAAGTTCCGACGGTCCCCAAGGGCGCCAGCGGCGAAGATCTGCCCGGGACCGGCGGGAAAGACACTCGGCTCGCGGATTGGCGCTCCGAATTGCAGGCGAAGAAGGATGACGAGGACGGTTTTCACGAGCTGAGCAAGGACGATGAGGCCGCGTTTTGGCAAGCAAAACTCGCGACCGTCGAGGCTGGCACGAAACTTTATGCCGAGGTTCTCCACGAACTGCGCTCTGCCGAACGTGCATCGGATAAGGAATCGCTGAAAAACGAACAGGATGCCGTGCGCGAACGCCTGGCGGCGACGAAACAGGGCTCGGCTGAGCGCGTGGCGATCCTTCAGGAGGAAGTCAGTCACCTGAAGGCCATCGGTGCCGACCAAACCGAAGATTTCAAGCGGTTGCAGACGCAGCTCGTCGCAGCAACGCGCGAATATGCCGACCAGCAAGGCAAGGCGGCCGTAGAAACTGAGCGGCAAAAAGTGGACGCCACGCGAAAGGGCTCCGAGGAGCGCGTCGCCGCAGAGCAAGCCGTGCTCAATAGACTGGCCGCGCTGGGGCTGCAGCAAACGGCCGAATACACGAAGCAGCAGCAGCGCGTCACCGATGCCACTCGCCAGGCCTCGCAGGAGCGCCTGAAGCTGCAGGAACTTGATATCGAGCAGGCAAAGATCGTTGGCCTGTCGAAGACCGGGATCGAGCGGCAAAACGTACAGGCCGATTTCGACCTCCATCGCATCAGCGCTCAGCAACGCATCGCAGCTCTGAGAGCGCTCGAGGATGAGGAATACGAAATCACGAAGGCTGCGCTCGAGAAGAAACTGGTCCTGATGCAGCAGGACCCCACGCTCTCGCCGGTGCAGATTCGGCAGCTTCAGAATCAGATCGAAAACCTGACGCGGGAGCACAATAATAAACTCGCGCAGCTCGACACCCAAAGCGTCAAGGAATCGATGCAGCGATTCGATCAGTTCTTCCAGCACATTTCACAGGGCTTCCAGACGGCGATAAACGGGATGCTGACCGGAACGAAATCGTTCGCCAAGGGAATGCAGGACATGTGGAACAGCCTGGTGACTTCCTTCGTGCAAAGCCTCACGAAGATGGCGGTCTCCTGGCTACAGCACGAGGTCGCAAAGCTGGTAATCCATACCACGACGAACGAGGGGATTGTGGCAAGCGATACGGCGGCCGCGACGCAGAGTCAATCCATCAGCCTGATTTCATCGCTGAAACAAATCGCCCACTCCGCCGCCGCCGCTGCCGCAAAGGCTTATGAGGCAATGGCCGGCATTCCAGTGATCGGGCCGGTTCTCGGCGCAGTCGCCGCCGCGGCGACATTCACTGCGGTTATGGCATTTGGCAGTCTCGCGTCTGCAAAGGATGGAATGGTGAGCGGGGAAGAGCAGCTCGCGTTTATCCACAAAAATGAAATGGTCCTGCCGGCGTCACTATCGCTAGGATTCCAGCGTCTGCTTGGCGGCGGGTCCGGAGCCACGGCCCCTGCAGCTTCCGGCGGCGGATCGGGCAGCAATGTAAGCTTTGGAGATATCAACTATTCTCCGACCTACCACGGCACGCACAGCCCGGCTCAAGATCCTAGCGTCATCGCCAAAATGACGCGCCGCAAGATCGCCCGCAGCGTCGGATTGAGCCTGTGAGCAATGCCGTTTTTCCAAATTTGCCGGGGCTGATGTGGGGCACCACACTCGGCGAGCTCTTCGATACCATAGTCTATCCCTCGGCCGCGCCTGGCTACGAGACGACGATCTCCAAAGGCCCGGATCCCACCTTCCACTTCAAACTGCAGTATGAGTTCCTGCGAAATCAGCCCAGCCTCGACGAGCTGAGCACCCTACGCGCGTTCTTCCGTGCTCGGAGGGGCGCATTCGATTCCTTCCTGCTCGATCTTTCCTCGCTGACGAAGAACTCCGCCGACGCCAGCATCACTGGCCAGGTGCTCACCGTGGACGCGAACAATTACGCCCCACTCGTCCGCGCCGTGACCGGCACGCTCGAGACGATTTATGAAGTGAATGCGTTCACGGCGGTGAAAGCGAATGGGGTCGCCGTCGTTTTTGAAGCGCACAATGCGGCGCCGACGCTTTCGAATCATTATTCCTATTGGGATGCTTCGCCGACGCGCACCTATGGCGGCGCATCGTATCCGGGCGTTGTTCTGCAATTCCATGACACGCCGGCGGCGCCAGTCACGGCCGATTTTTCCTGGTATTACCGCGTGCGCTTCGAGAAGGATGCCGCCGATTTCGACGCGTTCATGTTCGAGCTTTACGAGCTGCAGGAAATTTCACTGGTCACCACGCGAACTCTCTAATGCGCAAGTTCACTGATGGCAGCGGCGCCGATTCGAGCGCGGCGGTTAGGGCGCTTCTGAAGAGCACACTGACGCCTGAGATCAAGACGCTCGTGGTCATCAAGCTGGCGAAGTGGCTGGATAACGTCGCCTTATGGGTTGGCGGCGGATCGATCAACCCGACGCCCTACCAGCAGACGTTTCTCCTGACCGATTGTCCTGCAGCCATCAAATACAATCCGCTCGGAACGTTTCGCGTCGCTGCGATCAAACACGGTTCGATGAGTTTCGGCATCGGCGTGGATTACCAGGGCTTTGAGGTCACCTGGTCGCCGGCAGCGAGCGATATCGTCGCGCCCGGCTCTCATGTTGGATGGTTCGCCGCCGCCCCGGATATTGGGGCGCTCGAAGCTGTGCGGCACGGGTTCTTCGATGGCGCGTTCGTTTCCGTCTATAAAGTGGTGATGCCGCCTCTCGGAAATCCACCAATCTACGACGCAAACACTTATGGCGTGACGCTGCTGAACACTGGCTGCGTCGATCAGGCGAAGGTCGACGGTGGCGAGATCACCTTCCAGGTCGGCTCCATCATTGATCAGCAGGATCAACAAGTTCCCTCGCAGCTCATTGGGCCGAATTCGCGATTTGCCTCCAAGGATCCCATGGCTTATGCAGCCGTGAGCCTCGGTGGTTTTGCAAACCAGGATGCGGTGCGATGGTCCGGATTTCTGGCGGACCGCACTCACGGAACGCAGTCCGCAAGCCGATTAATCGGGGTGAACACGTTTTCGCCATTTTATAGCCCTCCCACCGGCTATTTCGACGGCGGTTTCGTCGTCTGGCAGTTCGGGCCATTGACGGGAATGCGCCGGCCGATCGCGCACAGCGTCACGGCTGGAGGCGCTGGGGGCGACATCACTTTTCAGCTCGCCAAACCGTTTCCATACGACGCAACGGCCTACGATTTCGGCTTTGCCTTCGGTTTCGGTTTCGACGCCTACGCCCTACGCCGCACGGTGAGCACCGAATCTTCCGGGACTTATGACGGGTTCCCAAGCGTTCCAGATCCAGTGGATGCGTTCTGATGACTGACCGGGATCGAGTCCTCGAGGAAGCGCGCACCTGGCTCGGCACGCCCTTTCATTTTGGAGCGCGAGTCAAGGGCGCAGGCGTCGACTGCGCACAATTCATCGCCGCGGTATATGAGGCCTGCGGAATCTTCAAAGCCGAGGAATACGGTTTCTTCGGAAAAGACTGGCACATGAACACGGCCGAGGAGCACTACAAATATCGGCTCGTACGTCATGCCGCTGAGCTCCCGACGGTCGGCTCGGCGCAGCCTGGTGACATTGCTCTCGTGAAATGCGGCGATGGAGTTCGCGTCTTCTCGGCCGGCGGCATCGTTCTGACCTGGCCGCAGTTGATTCACGCTTGTCCCGCACGCGGAGTGGCAATTTCCAGCGCAGATCTGGACCCGCTCTGGATGGGCTGGGAGAAAGCTTTCTTCGATCCCTTTCCTAAAACGTAAATGTTCAAATCACCCACAGGGATGCGTTCGCCGCAAGCCGGCGGCGTCCGCTTGCGCACTTCGCAGCAGGCGGCATGCGTGCCGATCATTCTGGGACGCATTCAGACCGCGCCGCGACTGATTTGGCGCGGGAACCTCAAGTCAGGCTCCGGAAGTTCAGCAAAAAAATTCAAGGGCGGAAAAAAGGGTGGAAACGTCACCACTTACGTCGCTGACGTTGACATGCTCCTTGGCACTATGGGATTCGGCCGCGTGCGCGAGAATCAGCTCACCACGCAGCCGCTGCAATCCATTTTCAATGTTTGGAGCGACAAGGATAAATACCCGGTCACCATTGGGGCATGGAGCGGCGTCGTTTCCGGCGGCGCGGTCACGATCACCGTCCCCGGCGGCGGGGTGCTCATCGAAATCTTTGGGGTCACCGTGGCGGAGGCATACAGCCAGGTCGTCAACGATTTCGGGGGGCCGGGTTCTTCGACACTCACCGGCACCTGGCAGCGACCGCTCTGGAATGACGCTTTTTTCTATTACGATCCGAGCTCGCAGGTTCCTCTCGCCGGCAGCACGCGCGCACCGTATACCTACACGCAAGCGGCGTCCGTAGCGGCTTCCACCACACT